>Ga0172373_10001487_pt1 | contig 37923 bp, 25 predicted proteins | sample Lak10m_2_FD_114546 | JGI IMG/M metagenome (GOLD analysis project Ga0172373, IMG submission 114546) | Freshwater microbial communities from Kabuno Bay, South-Kivu, Congo - kab_092012_10m | ecosystem: Environmental > Aquatic > Freshwater > Lake | place: Democratic Republic of the Congo... | reverse complement strand
CCAACGACAAGGCCGTGATCTATGAGAATCATTCGGGTGATGCCGCCCCCGGCAAGGGCTATCTCCGTTTCCGCCTCATCGGTGAAGGGAGCAACCGCATGGGGATCGGTGCCGTTGTCGATGTGTTCGCCGGCGGAATACGGCAACGTCAGGAGCACCACCTGACCCGCGGCTTCCAATCGGCCATGGAGCCCGTCATGCATTTCGGGATGGGCAGTGCCTCGAAGGCGGATTCGGTCCGCGTCACCTGGCCCGACGGGCGGGTGCAACGATTGCGTGATCTGTCCGTGGGGGCTGTCGTGGACCTTCGTCAGTCGGAGGCGAACGACTCCGCATCCATCGCCATGCCGTCGCATCCCGCCTACCGTGCCCTGACGGAGGCATCCTTCGCGCTGCAGGAGCGTTTCCAGTCGGACCTCTCCGTGCAACCCTCGCTGATCAACTTCCTGGGCAATGTGACGCCCATGCTCGCGTCGGCCGATTTCGACGGGGACGGTAGAGCAGACCTCGTTACGGGCGGTACGCGCATCGAGCCCACGCGCATCCGCTCGACGCTGGCAGGTACGATCGAGCTTGCGGGTGAGACCAAGGCACCCGTCAGTGCGCTTGTTCCGGTCGACCTGAACGGTGATGGCCGGATGGACCTGCTTGTCGGCCGCAACGGGTACGGCCCTGACAGTCTGCCGGGGCCGATGCTCCAGGCCTGGATCAATGTGGGAGGCCGTTCCTTTCGACAGGCCCATGGCATCCTGCCGTCTGTCATGACCAATATCGGCTGCATCGCGGTGGACAGGGACCTGTCTGACGGGGCTCTCCGCATCTTTGCCGGTGCCAGGGTGCGGCAGGGGATGTTCCCGATGTCCGACCCCTCGCGCCTGATCGTCCTCTCCGCGCAGGGTGGCTTCCTCCGGGAGGAGTTGCTACCGGAGGGGGGGGCGTTGGGCATGTGTACCGGAGCGCAGTTTGTGCAGCTCGACGGCAAGGGCGCAAGGGAGATCGTGGCTGTCAGCGAGTTCCGGTCGCCTGCTGTCCTGGGTTTTGACGGTGGACGATGGACGGATCTGTCAAAGGCGTTGATGCCGGCAGAGATGTCCGGATGGTGGACCTCCGCCACCGCGGCCGACCTGGATGGGGACGGCGATGAAGACCTCGTGCTCGGCAACTACGGTCTCAATACGCAGTTCCGTGTCTCGCCCGCGGAGCCGTTCACTGTTCTTTCGAAGGACTTCGACGGCAATGGCAAGCTGGACGCCGTGAGCGCCTATTGGATCGCCGGCAAGTCGTGGCCTGCGCATGCCCTCGACGACTTATGGGAGCAGATGCCGTTTTTGCGGAAACGGTTCAATACCTATGCCGCCTATGCGAAGACGGAGGCGGACGCCATCTTCACGCCGGAGGAGCGATCGGATGCCGTTCGGCTGTCGGCATCGGAGATGCGTACGCTGCTGCTGGAGAACACGGGGGGCGTCATGAAGGTGCATGAACTGCCGGTACAGGCGCAGTTCGCGCCGGTCTTTGCCGCTGTCGCCTTCGATGCCGACGGCGATGGCCGGCGCGACCTCCTGCTCTGCGGGAATCAATCGGGTACGCGTATCCGTTACGGCAAGTACGACGCCAACACGGGTTTCCTCTTCCGAAACGAGGGAGGCATGCGGTTCACGTTCGTTCCGCATGCCTCCACGGGTCTGGATCTCAGGGGCGATGTCCGTTCCGTCGTGGTGACGGACGAGGGTGGCCGGCTGTGGTTCGGTGTCAACGGGGTGGGTGTGCAGTGCTATGGGCGGACCCGTTGACGACCGTCGGGATCATCGTGTGGCATATACCGGGTTGGCCATGCCGTTGAGGTCGTAGACGACCTTGCCGGCGCGAACGGTCATCTCGCATTCGAACTTCTCGGTGCCCTTGACGCGGTAGCCCGTCTTGTCGTAGAATCCGAAATCGCCTTTTCGGATGTTCAGTACCGCGATGTCGGCCTCTGCGCCGACGGAGAGGTGTCCGAGTTCTTCGCGCTTGATGGCCTTGGCGGGAGCCCAGGTGGAGGCGCGGACGACGTCGGGCAGGGGCATGCCCATCTGCATGAATTTGGACATGACGCTGAGTTGGTCCTTCATGGAGCCGTTCATGCTGCCGGTATGGAGGTCGGTGCTGATGGTCGTTGGGGGGAAGCCGGCCTTGAGGGCGGGGATGGCCTGGGTGTAGTTGAAGCTGGCGCCGCCGTAGCCGACGTCGAATACGATGCCGCGGTCGCGCGCGGCGCGTACGAAGGGTTTGACGGTGTTGGTGGATTCGTCGACGATGGTTTCTCGCGAGCCGTCGAGTTTGGCATAGGCGTGTGTGTAGATGTCGCCGGGGCGGAGTTTTCGGAGGAAGAGTTCTTCGAGGGAGAGGGCGGGGCGCGCACCGCCGAAGTCGATGATGACGGGCATGTCGGCCTGTCGGCCGGCTTCGACGACGCGGTCGGTGGGGGTCCAGTCGTATCCCGAGTAGTGGGCGAGTTTGAAGCCGACGATGTGGGCCTTGTTGCCGCGGGCGGTGTTGGCCGAGAGTTTCGGGTCCATGTCGGCCAGGTCCTGCTCCCAGTTGCCGCCGCGCATGCCGTGTCCGACGATGTTGAGGAAGGAGAGCACGCGGGTGGTGGACTTGTCGATCACGTTCTTCTTGAAGGTGGGGAAGTTGCGCCAGCCGGCCCCGCCGCAGTCGACGATGGTGGTGACGCCGACGCGGAGCGTGAATCCGTCGGGGGGCAGTGCGCTGAGGCCGTCGCTGAGGTAGTGGTCCTCCTGGGTGCCGTGGAAGACATGGCCGTGGATGTCGATGAGGCCTGGGGTGACGATGAGGCCGGAGGCGTCGACCGTCTGTTTGGCGGTGCCTTCGATGGCGGCGGCGACCTTGGCCACCTTTCCGTCGCGCACGGCGATGTCCATCTTCGCGTCGATGCCGTTGCGGGGGTCGATGAGCCGGCCGTTGCGGATGAGGATGTCATAGGGCTGTGCAGCGGCGGTCAGGCCTGCGCAGGCGGCGCAGAGGGCGAGGAGCATTCTTCTCATGTGGGTGGTTTGGATGTTAAATATATCCATTCCGTTTCATCCGCGTATCGCCGTCTTTTCCTAAATTGGTGACCGAAGGATGCGCCTGCCGGGTGCGTCCGTTGACCCACAAGCCAACCCACATGAGTACCCAACCCAGGAGGTCCGCCTTCCGACGGATGTTCGCAGCGCTGCTCGGCGTGACCGGTTTCACGGCGGCGGCCACCGCGGCCGAGGATGCAGCATCGGAAGAGAAGGTATGCCGCAGTATCGAGACGGACCAGGAGGTCCCGCTCTTCTCCGGCTCCACGACCTTCGGCGGACTCGTCTTCATCGCCGGCAAGGGAGCGCATTTCGAGGGCGACATCAAGGCCCACACGGACCACGTCCTCAAGGAGCTCGAGAAGGAGCTCGTCAAGGCGGGCACCTCGATGCAGCACGTCCTCAAGGTGAACGTCTATCTGGCCGACCTGGCCGACTACAAGTTGATGAACGAGGTGTTCCGCGGCCGTTTCGGTGAGAAGCCGCCCGTCCGCACGACGGTCGCCACCTATGGCGGCGTGCCCGGCAACTCGCTCGTCGAGATGGATTGCATCGCCTACATCCCCAAAAAATAAATACCCACCAGCATGAGACGCAGGAAGATGCTCAGGATGCTCGGCCTTGCCCCGCTGGCAGGCGGGGCGGTGCTGCCCGGAAGTGCCAGCGCGGCCGCCACTTCGGCGGCGGCCTTCAAGGGACGCGACTACTTTGCCGAACTCGGTGTGCGGACGTTCATCAACGCGGCCGGCACCTATACTTCCATGACGGCCTCGCTGATGCGGCCGGAGACCATGGAGGCCATCCGCTACGCCTCTCGCAAGTTCTGCATGCTCGACGAGTTGCAGGACAGGGTCGGGGAGCGTATCGCGGCCATCACCCATGCCGAGGCGGCCGTCGTCACCAGCGGCGCCTTCGCCGCGCTCACCATCGGGATGGCGGGCATCCTCACGGGCAAGGACCCCGCCAGTGTCCGCCAGCTGCCGAAGCTCGAAGGCACGGGCATGAAGTCGGAGGTCATCTGCCAGAAGGGCCATGCCATCGGCTACAACCAGGCCCTTACCAATACCGGCGTCAGGATCATCATGGTCGAGACCCGCGAGGAACTCGAGCGGGCCATCGGTCCCAACACGGCGGCCCTGCATTTCCTGCACATCAACGCCGACCGAGGCCGCATCCAGCACGAGGAATGGGTGGCGGTGGGCCGCAAGTACGGCATCCCCACCACCATCGACATCGCGGCCGACGTACCGCCCGTCTCCAACCTCTGGCGCTTCAACGACATGGGCTTCGACTGGGTCGCCATCTCGGGCGGCAAGGCCCTCCGCGGCCCCCAGAGCGCCGGCATCCTCATGGGCAAGAAGCACATCATCGAGGCCGCGCGGCTGTCGATGCCCCCGCGGGGCGAGACCATCGCCCGGGGGATGAAGGTCAACAAGGAGGAGATCCTCGGCATGTGGGCCGCCCTGGAGGAGTTCGTGAGCATCGACCACGACAAGGAATACCAGCTGTTCCAGGCACGCATCGACCGCATCAAGGCGGCAGCCGAGGCCGTCAAGGGCGTCAGCACCCAGGTCAGCCACCCCAAGCTGGGCAACTGCACCCCCACGCTCAACATCACGTGGGACGCGGCGCTCGTCCGGCAGGACGGCAACCAGCTGCGCGAGGCGCTCCGCAAGGGCGACCCCTCCATAGAGGTCATGGGCGGCAAGGATAACCTCAGTATCACCGCCTGGCAGCTCGTCGAAGGGGAGGACCGCATCGTCGCCCGCCGCGTCCGCGAAGTGCTGGAAGCCGCCGCCAAGGCCTGAAACGCATCCCTTTTCGCCTGGACCGGCCACAGGCATCCGCATCCCCGCCGCACACCGGGCAGGCCCCACCCGTGGGCCCGCCATCGGTGTGCGGCATCCTTCAACCCAAGCCCATCATGAGACATCTCCTGCCCCTTGCCCTCCTGCTCCTGTGCCGCCCGGAGGCCGGTGCCCAGACCCTTCCCAAAGAGGAACTGCTGTTCCTCACCTCCGCCTGGAAAGGGGAGCGCTTCACCGACGGAAGGCCCCGCGTCTCCGACGAGCTCGTCGACCGCGCCCGGCGTATCGGCATCGAGGAGGCCTGGCAGATCCTCAACAACGAAGGCTACCGCAACCAGTACGAAGGCGGCTGGAAGATGGTGCACGACGACGTCCCCGTCGTGGGCCGCGCCGTCACGGCCCGCTACATGCCCTCCCGGCCCGATGTGGAGAAGCTGGTGAAGGACCGCGGCCAGGCACAGGGCCGCAAGGGCAATACCAACGCCTGGCCCATCGAAGTGCTGCAGAAAGGCGATGTATACGTGGCCGAAGCCTTCGGCAAGATCGCACAGGGCACCCTCATCGGCGACAACCTGGGCACGTCCATCTTCCGCAAGACAGGCACGGGCGTCATCTTCGACGGCAGCGCCCGCGACCTCTCCGGCCTCGCCAGGATCCCCGGCTTCAACGCCTTCGTGCGCGACTTCCACCCCTCCTTCATCGAGGACCTCTTCCTCATGGGCCTCAACACGCCCATCCGCATCGGCAGGGCCATCGTCATGCCCGGCGACCTCGTCATCTCAGAACGCGAGGGCGTACTCTTCATCCCCGCCCACATGGCCGAATACGTCGTGGGCATGGCCGAGTTCATCGCCGTGCGCGACCGGTTCTCCAAGGACATGCTCAACAGCGGACGATACAACGCCGGACAGATCGACAACGAATGGACGCCAGACATACGGGCGGCCTTCCTCGACTGGATCCGCAAACACCCCGAAGAGCCGCAGATCACGGCCGAGCAGCTGGAACGCTACCTCAGCAAGCGCACCTGGTGAGGCCTCACTCGAAACGTACCGACCGGTAGCGTTCGAACTCGTGGAACCCGCTCCTGACGGGCGACCAGGCCCATTTCTCCATACGGCCCGAGTCGTAGTCGAGCCGGCAGAAGTTGGCGTTCCAAACGACGCCGGGCTTCGGCGGACAGTCCCTCAGCGGCTCCAGCAGGGCATACGGGATGAAGACCTCCGCCATCCAGCCCTTCATACGCCCCTTCTCCCGCACGATGGACACCTGGTGGACCGTCCGACGCTTCGCATCGTATTTCCAGGGCGTCCAGCCGAAGAACCTGCCGCCCAGGTTGGGGATGATGAGCGCCAGCTCGCGGTTCCTGGGGCTCACCTCGTATTCGAAATACACGGGGTCGGAAGGTCGGGTATGGAAGAAGGCCTCGAAGACGTCGGCGTTGTAGAGGTCATCGAAGTCGCGCCGGTACCGGCTCGTGACCTTGCCGTCGGTGCCGTGAAAGAGGAGATAGATGCCGGTCCCGGAGTACAGGATGCGGAATCGGGAACGGAAGTCCGAGACTTTCTCGCCGATCCTGGGCATCTCATGCCACTCGGCCCTTTCCCATGCCGATGCGCTGCCTCGCCCGTCGGGGGTGAAATCCGTCGTCCGATGCACGGGTATCGTGTCGCGTGCAGCGACTGAACCCAGGATGGCGAGCGTTAGGAAGGCAGTGGAGATCCCCATCGATTTCGGTTACAGGTAATGGTTAGATCGGTTCGTTCGGCTTCACCGGGAGTATGCGGGCGCATGTGTTCAGAGTTTCAGTTTCACGCCGAGCCGGGCGAGTCCGGCCGCGGCCCAGGAGCAGAGCAGCGCAAAGAGGGCCGACTTGGCGAGCCCCGGAAGCCCCGTCAGCAGCCAGGCCGGCAGGGTGATGCCGGCCGCCCAGGCCAGTGCGTGGGCATAGTGCGGCATGAAATAGGTCAACAGCGTATCCTTCCCGGCGGGCAGCGCAAACGACAGCCAGCCAGGCCTCTTCACGACTTCCGAGATCACATGCACCAGCAGGAAGGCCGTGAGTGTGATGGCGCTGCAGATGAACAGCCAGGCCGGCGTCGCATGCTGCTTGGAGAGACCCCATATCGGCCTCGTCCACACATACATCAGGTAAAGCAAGAAGGCGGCCGACAGAAAGGACAGGGTCATCTGACGCGTACCGTTCCGTCTCCTGTACGTCAGGAAGGCATGCATCGTCAACACGCCTCCGAGCACGAGGGCCGTCATCGTGCCCCCGATGACAGGCTCCGGTATGGTGTAGAGGATGCGGGGTATGAAGTGCGCGTGGTGCAGCATGCTGACGGCGGTGAAGCCCGTCCAGCCCGCTGTCACGACGGCCCAGCGGCCTCGTGCGGCCACCGTCAGCAAGCCGCCCGCCAGATAGGCCCATCCGATCAGTCCGAGGATGCCCCACCAGTGGGGCTTGAAGACGTAGATGGCGCCTTCCGGCCCACCCCGGTACAGCCAGGCGAGGAAGACCAGCAGGCCGATGCCGGCGGACCGGAAGCGTTTCACCCATTTGCGGTCCGGGAGTCGCGGATAGCTGTTCCATACCAGCAGGAAGGCGGTGCAGCAGCAGAGGTGCCAGACGTGACGCGGCATGCCTGTGGCCGCCGCGTTGAGGTTCTCGCCGTTGACGAGGAAGAGTCCCATGACGATCAGCGCCAGCGCGCGCGATACGACATGCCAGGCCAGGTCGGTGCCGTCATCGCCCTTCGCCCTCCTGGCGTCGATGGACAGGGGCAGGGAGAGGCCGACGATGAAGAGGAAGGCGGGGAAGACCGTGTCGGAGAGGCCCATGCCGTCGGCATCGGGTGCGACGTGCAGCATCCAGGTCGGCACGCCCTGCAGGGTCCACAGGTCGTTGACGAAGACCATCAGCAGCATCGTGAGGCCGCGCAGCAGGTCGACTTCGGGGAGGCGTGTCGGGGTTGGCGCGGGCTGTTCCATGCTAAGGGGCTTTGTCCCAAGGTACGAACCAATGCGATTTCCTAGTTTTGGGCATGACCAAGGGTGAGGGGAGCGGGTGGCTGTTGTCCTGCGACTGGGGCACGAGCATGTTCCGGCTGCGGCTGGTCGACCTGGCCGACGGTGCGGTGCTGGCCGAGCGGCAGACGGACGACGGCATCTCGGGTCTTGATGCGGTCCGTCATGCGGAGGGTATGCCTGCGGAGGACCGGCCCCGTCGCTTGCTGGCGTACCTGTCCCTGCAGTTGGCCGTGCTTGCGGATACATCGGGGCTGGACGTGGCCGGCCTTCCCCTCGTCGTCTCGGGCATGGCGTCCTCGACCCTGGGTCTGCGGGCCCTGCCCTATGCGGAGCTGCCTTTCCGTCTCGACGGGTCGGATCTCGTGTGGGTGCAGATCGAGGATTTGCCCACGGGCAACGGGGTCTTCCTGGTGTCCGGTGTCAGCAGCGGCAGCGACATGATGCGGGGGGAGGAGACGGAGCTGATGGGGCTGTGGTGCGGGATGTCGGGGACCGAGGGGCGGTTCGACGACGTCCTATGGATCCTGCCCGGGACGCACAGCAAGCATGTCCGGGTCTCGGGTGGGCGGATCACGGGCCTGGCCACCTTCCTCACCGGCGAATTATATGCGTTGCTGGCGCGGCAGGGCATCCTGCGCGACTCGGTGGCGGTGGACGCGCCGGCCGACCCCGGGGCGGCCCGGGCACATTTCGTGGCGGGCGTCGACGCTTCGGCGGAGGTGGCGCTCACCGAGGGGCTTTTCCGCGTCAGGGCGCGGCAGTTGCTGCAGGGGGTCGATGCGGCGTTGAACGCCCGGTACCTGAGCGGACTGCTCATCGGCGCCGAACTCAGGGGCATGCGCGACGGTGGTGCGCCCGTTTGCCTGTGTGCGCCACCGGCCCTTTCGGACCTGTACCGCACCGCGTTGGAGGTCGTCGTCGGGGCCGACCGGCTGTTGGAGGTCGATCCGGGTATTGCAGAGAGTGCCTGCCCCCTGGCGCACCGGCACCTGTACCTGCATGTCATCCTGCCTGCGATCGCAGGGCTGCGCTGAGGGGCGGCCCGTGTGCAGTCGGCCGCCAGGCCATTGCAAGGCAAAGGCGGAATGTATATCTTGGACCCCCGGAGCCGCCGTCCAGGCGGTGCCGGCCCCGAAAACCCAACCGTAACACCCTGTGAGAATTGCCATCCTCGGCAACTACGCCACGCAGTTCCTGAGACGGTCCCTCGTGCGGCGGGCCCGGTCCTGGGGCCAGCCCGTCGAATGCCACGAGGCCGAGTACGACACGGTCGATATGGAGTTGCTCGACGAGGGCTCGGCCACCTACGCCTTCGCCCCTGACGTGATCGTCTGGCATGAGTCCACCCTGGCCTTGCGGACGCGATTCTACAACACGCCGCCGGCGGAGCGCGAGGCCTTCGCCGAGGCCTATGCCGACCGGGTGGGGCGGCTGGCGGAGCGGGTCGCCGAGAGGGTCCCGTCGGCCCGGATCCTCTTTCCCAACCTCTCCCTGGCCTTCGACGACAACGTCTTCGGTCATTACGGGCTCAAGATCCCATCGTCCTGGTCGTTCCAGGTCGCCAAGGCGGGCCACCTCCTCCATGCGTTGGCGGCGCGTCAGCGCAACCTCTTCCTCTTGAACGCCCGGCCTCCCGAGGGCGCTGTCGAGGTGACCGACTGGACGCAGGTCGTCAATGCCGACCTGCATTTCACCCCTGCGTACCTCGACTGGCTGGCCGGCTGCCTGGAGACGGTCATCGTCACCCTCGGCGGCCGCTTCCGCAAGTGCGTCGTGCTGGACCTCGACAACACCCTCTGGGGCGGCGTCATCGGCGACGACGGCATGGAGGGCATTCAGGTCGGCGCGCTCGGCATCGGCAAGGCCTTCACGCAGTTCCAGAAATGGCTCCGCGAGCTCGGCCGGCGGGGCATCATCCTTGCGGTATGCTCCAAGAACAACGAGGAGACCGCCCGGGAGCCCTTCCTGCGGCACCCCGAGATGGTATTGCGTCTGGACGACATCGCCGTCTTCGTCGCCAACTGGGAGAGCAAGGCCGACAACATCGCCCGCATCCGCGAGACCCTCAACATCGGCTTCGACGCGATGGTCTTCCTGGACGACAACCCCGCCGAGCGGGAGATCGTGCGCCGGCACCTGCCGGATGTCCTCGTGCCCGAGTTGCCCGAGGACCCCGCCGGCTACCTGCCCTTCCTGATCGCCGCCAACCTCTTCGAGACGGCCTCCCACTCCGCCAACGACGGCGAACGCACCCGACAGTACCAGGAGGAGTTCCGACGGCAGGAACTCTCCCGCTCCGTGACCGACATGGACGAGTTCCTCCGGTCCCTCGACATGCAGGCCAGCGTCACGCCCTTCCGGGAGGAGGACGTCGAGCGCATCGCGCAACTCACGCAGCGGTCCAACCAGTTCAACCTGCGCACGGTGCGCTACACGGCCGCCGACATCAGACGGCTGGCCGCCGACCCCGGCTGCGAGACCTTCAGCGTGCAGCTCTCCGACCGCTTCGGCAACTACGGCCTCATCAGCGCCGTCATCGTACGATGCCGGCCGGACGGCGGCGCCGCCGCGATCGACACCTGGATCATGTCGTGCCGGGTGCTGAAGCGCACCGTCGAGGCGCTGCTGATGAACGAGGTGGTGGAGCGCTTGCGGGCCCGCGGCATCGGAGGGCTCGCCGGCGAGTACCTCCCCACGCCCAAGAACGCGCTGGTGGCGCAGCTGCTGCCCGGCCTCGGCATGGCGGCCGACGGTGAAAACCGTTATGTTCTCCGGCTGGACCGTCACATTCCCCTGAAGACACATATCCGCAAGACATGAGATACACGATCGACGACCTCCTGCCCATCTTCCGCGACGTCCTGGAGGACGATGGCATCACCCTCTCCGAGACCACCGTCGCCGCCGACGTGCCGGGCTGGGACTCCATGAACCACATCTACCTCGTCGTCGCCATCGAGAAGCGCTTCAAGGTGAAGTTCACCACCTACCAGATCCAGAACTGGAAGTGTGTCGGCGACATGCTCTCCGAACTCAACAAATGACCTGCGCATGCTTTTCAACAGCCTCCCGTTCCTCGTCTTCCTGCCCGCCGTCCTGCTGGGGCTGTGGCTGGTGTTCCACCGGACCAAGACCCGGCAGAACGCCTTCCTCCTGGCGGCGAGCTACGCCTTCTACATGGCCTGGGACTGGCGGTTCGCGCTGCTGCTGGCCTTCTCCACCCTCTCCTGCTACGCGATGGCCATACGCGTCGAGGAGGCCTCCGACATGCGCGTGCGGCGTCTCTGGCTTCGGGCCTGCATCGTCCTCAGCCTGGCCGTGCTCGGCTTCTTCAAGTATTTCGGGTTCTTCACCGAGAACCTATCGGCCCTGCTGGCCGCGATGGGCTTGCATGCCGACATCCCCACGCTGCGCATCATCCTCCCCGTGGGCATCTCCTTCTACACCTTCCACGGGCTGTCCTACATCCTTGACGTGTACTATGGCCGGATCCGGACGCACCGCGACGTCGTGGACTACGCTCTCTTCGTCGCCTATTTCCCCCTGCTCGTGGCCGGTCCCATCGAAAGGGCCACGCACCTGCTGCCACAGCTGAAGGTGAAGCGCAGCTTCAGCTATCCGCAGGCGGCTTCAGGACTGCTGCTGGCTGGCTGGGGGATGCTCAAGAAGGTCATGGTGGCCGACAACGTCGCCCCCTATGTCGACTCCGTCTTTTCCGACCACGCCGCGCACTCCGCCGGTGCCATCGCCCTGGCAGCCGTCGGGTTCGCCGTACAGGTCTACGCCGACTTCAGCGGCTATACCGACATCGCCCGCGGCATCTCCCGGATGTTCGGCATCGAACTCATCCGGAACTTCGACTTCCCCTATGCCGCCAAGACGATCCCCGAATTCTGGAGCCGCTGGCATATCAGCCTCTCCTCCTGGCTGAACGACTACGTCTTCACCCCCATCGCCCTGGGCCTGCGCGACCTCGGCCGCCACGGCGTGTTCCTGGGCGTCATGGCCACCTTCCTCATCTCCGGCCTATGGCACGGGCCCGCCTGGCACTTCGTCCTCTGGGGCGGCTTCCACGGACTCATGTACCTTCCCTACATCTACTCGGGCAAGGGCCTCAGGAGCCTCACCAGCCGCAAACGGCAGGGTAGGACCCCTTCCGAGTACCCGATGGTCGCCCTCACCTTCGCCATCGTCTGCGTCGGTTACGTGCTGTTCCGTGCCGATGACACGCACATCGCCCTCGGCATGCTCGGCCGGGTCTTCACCCTGGCCCCGGGGGGCATCCCCCGCGAGGCCTTGGCCGTGCCCCTCTTCGGTGGTATCCTCTTCCTGGTGGAGGCTGCCATCGCCTCCGAGGCCGTCCAGACCCGCTGGAGCGGCGACAGCCTTCCCGCTCGGGGCCTCCGGCAGGCCGTCTATCTCGTCCTGGGCCTCCTCGTCATGCTCTTCTGGGGATCTGGCAGCCAGGGATTCATCTATTTCCAGTTCTGACCCCGGCCCCTTCTCGCATTCCGAAAACGTTATCGGTCATTTTTTTACCCGTAGGGATACGGACGTATTCCCAAACACGTTACTTTTAATTGTCTAAAACCAACCGCTTATGATGCCTTGGCGTTCACTGCTGGGGGGCTCAGCATGCTTGCGCATGTTGCTTTGGGCCCTTTTCCTTGTCTCCTCCCTCCCCCTCACGGCCCAGCAGCGGACCGTAACCGGTACCGTCAAGGACGAGTCGGGCGAGGCCCTGCCGAACATCAGCGTCGCTGTACGGGGCGGGACGGCGGGCACCACCACCGACGCCCTCGGGAAGTTCCGCATCTCGGCTTCCAAGGGGGATGAGCTGCTTTTCACCTCGGCCACGCACGAGCCCTTCAGCCTCAAGGTCGACGACCGCGACGACTACCTGGTGGCCCTCAAGCCCACGTCCGGCGCCCTGAGCGACGTCGTGGTGGTCGGTTACGGCCGGCAGAAGAAGGTCAACCTCGTGGGAGCCGTGGGCACGGTGAACGTGGATGACAAGATGGTCAGCCGCGCCCTGCCCAACGTGTCCTCCGCGCTGACGGGCATGGTGCCCGGCCTCCAAGCCGTCCAGTCGTCCGGCATGGCCGGCAACAACGACGCCTCGCTCCTCATCCGGGGCCTCGGCACCGTCAACAACGCCAGCCCGCTGGTGGTGGTCGACGGCATGCCCGACGTCAACATCGACCGCATCAACATCAACGACATCGAGACCATCTCCGTCCTCAAGGACGCGACCTCGGCCTCGGTATATGGCTCCCGGGCCGCCAACGGCGTCATCCTCATCACCACCCGCAGCGGCAAGGGACAGAAGAAGACGCGGCTCGACTTCACCAGCAACGTCTCCATCATCACCCCCACCCGCGGGCAGGACTTCATGGACGACTACCCCCGCGCCCTCACCGTCCAGCAGCGCCGCACCGCCGTCAACACCCTCCCCGGCAACCAGCTCTTCAAGCTCGGCACCGTCGATCAGTGGTTCGCCCGCGGGATGGTCGACCCCGTACGCTTCCCCAACACCGACGTGTGGGACATCATCCTGCGCCAGGGCAGCTTCCAGAACCACAACCTCTCGGCCAGCGGCGGTTCGGAGAATTCCAACTTCTTCATCTCGGCCGGCGTGAAGGATGAGAAGGGACTGCAGATCAACAACGACTACCGCCAGTACAACGCCCGCTTCAACTTCGACACCAAGATCCGCAACAGCTGGAACGCCGGCTTCCGCTTCAACGGCAACTGGTCCAACTGGCGCTACGCCCTGGCGGAGGGCTTCAACGACCCCGCCCCCAGCAATACCGCCGGCAACGATATGCAGTACGCCATCGCGGGCCTGCTGCCCTATGACCCCAAGACAGGGTATTTCGGCGGCGTCATGGCATACGGCGAAGACCCACAGGCCTACAATCCCTACACCCTCTACATCAACAACCCCTCGCAGAACAACCGACAGGAGGTGCAGGGCCAGATGTACCTCGACTGGACGCCCATCAAGGGCCTCTCCGCGCGGGCCGACTACAACCTCAACTACTACAACCAGTTCTCCTGGGGCGCCGCCAAGCCCAACCGGGCCTATAACTTTCAGACAGAGACCTTCGGAAGCCGCGTCTACGTGGGCGACAACGCCGGCATTTCCAACACCACCGCCACCGGCTTCAAGACCATGCTGACCGGGCGGATCAACTACAACCGCAAGTTCGGACGCGACCACGATATCGCCGCGCTCGCCGTCTACAGCGAAGAATACTGGTACGACCGCACGCAGGGCAGCGGCCGCAACGACCGCCTTCACCCCAGCCTCACCGAGATCAACGCCGCCCTGTCGGACATCCAGTCGACCTCCGGCAACTCCACCGCAGAAGGACTGCAGTCCTACATCGGCCGCTTCAACTACACCGGCTACAACAAATATCTCTTCGAGGCCAACATCCGTGTGGACGGCTCCTCCAAGTTCATCAAGGAGAGCCGCTTCGGCTTCTTCCCCTCCGTGGCCGTCGGCTGGCGCTTCACCGAGGAGAAGTTCATCCAGAAGCTCACCGACAGGTTCCTCACCAACGGCAAGCTCCGCGTCTCCTACGGCAGCCTCGGCAACAACAGCGGCGTGGACCGCTACGAACAGAAGGAGACCCTCACCAACCTCAACTATGTCATCGGCGGCAGCGTACAGCGCGGCTTCGCCAACTCGAAGATGATCAACCGGATGCTCACCTGGGAGACATCCACCGTGCTCAACGCGGGCCTCGACCTCTCCTTCCTCAACAACCGCCTGACCGCGACCGTCGACTATTACAACCGCCTGACCTCGGGCATGAACCGGCCCTCCGAGTTCTCCATCTTGATGCTCGGCGCCTACAGCCCGGCCCCCCGCACCAACATCGGCAACCTGCGCAACAACGGCGTCGAACTCGACCTCTCCTGGAAGGACCGCGTCGGCAAGGTCTTCTACGGCATCAGCGGCAACTTCGCCTACAACCAGAACCGCCTCGAGTCGTGGAACACCCTCCTGCTCCGTGGCAACATCTTCCTGCAGATGCCCTACCAGTTCGTGTACACCTACGAATCCAAGGGCATCGCCCAGTCATGGGCCGACATCTACGCCGCCACCCCTCAGGGCGCCAGCCCCGGCGACATCCTGCTGCAGGACCTCAACGGCGATGGCCGCATCACCGCCGACGACCGCAAGGCCATGTCCAATACCATGCAGGAGATGCCCAGCACCACCTACACCCTCACCGGCTTCGTCAACTGGCGCGGTTTCGACCTGACGGTGTTCCTGCAGGGCTCGGCCGGCCGCAAGGACTACTGGCTGAACATCTACAACAACACCAACTTCAACAACGCCCGCTACGCCGCCTCCTGGGAGCATTGGAACAACCCCTGGGCCTGGGACAACCGCGGCGGCGCCTGGCCCCGCATGGGCGGCAGCGGCAACAACCGCCAGCAGAGCACCTTCTGGCTCGACAACATGGCCTTCCTCCGCGCCAAGAACGTACAGCTCGGATACTCCCTGCCCGACAAGGTCCTGAAGACCATCGGCATCGAGAACCTCCGCCTGGTGCTGTCCGCCGAGAACATCGGCACCCTGTCGCAGTTCCGAGGCCTCGACCCCGAAAAGCAGGGTGACGACAACAACGTCTACCCCATCAACAAGTCGTACTCCTTCGCCGTCAACCTGAGCTTCTAACCACGCGATCATGAAAATCCCTACCATCCATATGAGAAAGAGCATCATCCTCTTGGCAGGTATCGCAATGCTGGCACAGACCGGCTGCCGAAAGGACCTGCTGGATCAGACGCCGACAGGCCTCCTCGACTTGCAGGTGTTCTGGAAGACCGAGGCTGACGCCACCATCGCCCTCATGGCCGCCTATTCCGCCGTAAGGGCCGTCTTCAACCGCGACTACTACCTCGACGGGCACGGGGAGTTCACCCGCTGCCGCGGCACCAGCGCCACCAGCGGCAACATCCTCCGTGGCGACCCCTACCAGGGCGCCAACTACGACCCCTCCGGCTATGGCGGCAGCTTCACCAAGTACTTCCAGTACCTCTACGGCGCCGTCCACCGCTGCAACTACGTCATCGAGAACATCAACAACAGGATGCTCCCCACCGCTACCGGCACCAACCTCGCCAGCCTCGAGGCCATCGTCGCCGAAGCGAGGCTCATGCGCGGCATGGTCTACTTCCGGCTGATCTCCATGTGGGGCGACGTGCCCTATATCGGCAGGATCATCTACGACAACAGCGAGGTGACCGCCATCAAGCGCTTGCCGATCGGGCAGGTGCGCGACTCCATCCTGGCCGACTTCGACTACGCCATCGCCAAGCTGCCCGTCAAAGGTTCCGGCATCGGGCGTGCCGGCAAGCCCGCCGCCCTCGCCTTCCGCGGCAAACTCAACCTCTACTGGGGCAGCTGGAAGAAGAACGGCTGGCCCGAACTCGAAGGGTTCACCCAAAACGCCGCCGAGGCGCAGGCCGCCTTCACCGCCGCCGCCGCCGACTTCCGCTCCGTCACCAACGACTTCGGCCTCACCCTCTACAAGAACGGCGACCCCGGCCAGATCGATGCCATCGGGAAGGCCGACATCCTCCCCAACTACTTCGAACTCTTCACCCCCAGGGCCAACGGCAACCCCGAGATGATCATGGCCTTCAACCATCTCGGCACCCCCACCAACCCCTCACAGGGCGAGGAACTCATGCGCGACTTCTCCGGCCGGACCGTCGAGGGCTCGCAGTGCTGGCTCGCCCCACGCTACGAGATCACAGACCGCTACCAGCTCACCACCACCGGCGACTATGCCCCGAAGCTGGTACCCATGAACCCCACCACCAACCCCGCCGCCCGGACGACCCTCAACTCGGCCGTCAACCCCAACTCCTACGCCAACCGCGACTACCGCATGAAGGCGACCCTCATGTGGGACTACGAGCAGTGCATCGGCCTCACCGCACTCAAGTCGACCGGCATGTCGCCCTTCATCTACCGGACCTGGGCGGCCAACATCACCCTCGGTGGGGTGCGTTTCATCACCTACAACACCGACGGCTGCAACTCCGGCTACGTGTTCCGCAAGTTCGTCCGCAACTACGAGGGCCTCGGACGCTCCGAAGGCGACTACGCCTGGCCCGTCATGCGCCTGGCCGATGTCTACCTGATGTATGCCGAGGCCAGCAACGAGGTCAGCGGACCGCTCGCCGACGCCGTGACCCTCGTCAACCGGGTCCGGGCCCGCGGCGCACTGCCACCCCTCGCCCCCGCCAAGTTCGCCAGCCGCCAGGCCTTCTTCGACGCCATCGAACAGGAACGCATCATCGAACTCGTCGGCGAGGGCATGCGCGGCTTCGACCTCCGCCGATGGAGGGCCATCGAAAAGACCTGGGGCCCACCCGGCAGTGCCGGCGTATGGCGCATCGACACCTGGGGCGCCAACCAGCAGCGCTACTACCTCAACACCATCGACAGGGTCTATCAGCAGAACTATATCTTCCAGATCCCCACCGCAGAGCGCGACCGGAACCCCAACCTCACCCAGAACATCCCCTGGCGCTGATCCACCACACCCCCACAATCCATCGAACCGACCATGAAGAAGACAGCATACCGGATGGCTTTACTGGTGTTCCTCCCCGCCGCCGCACTGCTCGCAGGCTGCCAGAAGGGTCTCCCCGTCGACGAGGACGGCCTCCTCATCACCACCCGAAGGGAATGTTTCGTGAGCAACTTCGAACTCCTCGGCAACGACTTCGTCAGCGTCCGCAACGGCGTACCCATCATCGATACCGTCGCACAGACCATCAACGTCACCGTACAGGTGACCACTGACCTCAAGAACCTCTATCCCCAGTTCACACTGGCGACCGACTGCAAGCTCGACCCCAAGATCACCGGGAAGGTCGACTTCTCCGATCTCGCCAACCCCAAGACATGGACGGTCGTCTCCGGCGATCGGCAGATCCGGAAGGCCTACAAGGTCTTCGTGAAGGTCCAGTGAACCCCCCAAAGCAGAGCACATGCGTAACATCAATATGAAACGACTCCTCCCCGCGGCAATCGCCCTCTCGCTGCTCGCCTCCTGCGAGAAGGATGAGTACAGGATCCCGGACCCCATCTCCGAGATCTCCAACGACTGCATCAAGCGGACCCTGGGGCCCAACATCGCCACCCTGCCCATCGAATTCGTCTACGCGATGGCCATCCCCAACGCAAAGGGCAAGCTGGCCTTCGCCGAGGTGGAGGCATCCATCGCCGGCGCCGCTGGCACCTTCCTCGAACACCGCTCGTTCTACACCAACACCAGCGGCGTCGACGTGCCCGTCACCGTCGGCTCGCCCTCCGTCACCACCGGGAACAAGACCAAGGTCAACTTCACCGTCGACACCAACGCCGTATCCCTCCGCTATTACTACATCGTACCCAACGAGGCCCGCGGTCAAAAGGTCACCTTCACCTTCTCCGTGACCGGGTCGGACGGCAAGACGGCCACCATCAAGATGGGCCCCTACGATGTCTCCAAGATGGAGATCAAGCGGCTCATCCCCATGTCCAACAACAACCTCATGTACCTGTCGATCGCGGACATGACATCCTACAACGCCGCCAGCGCGGCGTCGAACGCCCAGAAGATCGACCTGGTGTACCTCTACCGCACCACGCCCGCGGCCTACCTCCACGGGCTCGTCGCCCCGGCCGCCGACCCCGCCGTTAACCTCCCCGGCGTCACCCTCCCGGCCGGGGTCAACAACAACACCAAGGTCGTCAAGGTCTTCAACCTGCAGGACCGCAACCTGGCACAACTCCAGTTCGGCATCTATGTGGACGACATCGACATGCAGAAGATGGACTTCACCACCGCCCCCAACTTCGCCACCGGCCTGCGGGCAGAGAGTGGCGTCTGGGTAGAGACGGCCGACAAGAAATACCGTGCCTACGTGTTCGTCAACACGGCCACCACGACCGGCACCGCCACGGTGAGCATGCTCCGCTACGACCAGTCGGTGAAATAAATACATCCCATCCCAACCCCGGCGTCCCCTGTGTCTTTCCCCAAAGGCCAGGGGACGCCGCTTTTCAGCCCAACATCATGCGTCAGCTCCTCCTCGCCTGCCTCCTCGCCGCCCTGTCGGCCCAGGGTCAACCCTTCCGCCATCCCGGCATCAACCAGTCGGCCGCCGACCTGGCACGCCTGCGCGAACTCGTCCGCAGCGGTCCCGAAGCGTACCGTACCGCCTTCCAACGCCTGCGACAGGCGTCCGACACCAACTTCCCCGTCCGGCCGCAGGCCCATGTGATGCGCGGACCCTACGGTCGCCCCAACATCGGCGGGGAAGACCTCCGCAAGGGTGCCGAGATGGCCTATAACTGCGCGCTGATGTGGTATCTGACGGACGACAGGCGCTACGCGACGAAGGCTGCGGCCATCCTCGACGCCTGGTCGGCCACGCTGTGGGATTTCGACTTCAACGACGCCAAGCTCATCGCCGGCCTCACCGGCCATGTCTTCTGCAATGCGGCCGAGATCCTGCGCCACACGCCGTCGGGATGGTCGAAGGGCGGGCAGGATGCCTTCCGGCGGATGCTCATGACGGCCTACTACCCCGTACTGCGCTACTATTTCCCCTCGGCCAACGGCAACTGGAACGGCATGATCATCCAGTCCCTCATGGCCATCGGCATCTACACCGACAACCGGGCCCTCTTCCAGGAGGCCGTCGACAACTTCCTCCACGCCCCCGTCAACGGCAGCCTGTTCAAATACCTGTACCCGAGCGGCCAGTGCCAGGAGACGCCGCGCGACCAGGGGCATGTGCAGCTCGGCATCGGCCAGTTCGCCGGCGCCGCACAGGTCGCCTTTACCCAGGGGGTGGACCTGTATGCCATCGCCGACCACCGGCTGGCCCTGGGCTTCGAGTACAGCGCCTCCATCCTGATGGGGCAGCGGCCGCAATGCTATGGCTTCATCTCCGAGCGGGCCATGGAAGTGCGTGACGATTTCGAGTCGGTATACCGCCATTATGCTGCCAAGGGGATCGAGCTGCCCTGGACGCGCCGCTGTGCCGACAGCATCCGCCCTAAGGCCTTCCGGTCCGTACTCACCTCGGTAAGGGCATGGGGGCCGAATGTGGACAGGCTGCCTGCACCCAAGCCTTCCCCTATCGCCTATGTGGCCGGGGCCCTGCCGGCCGGTACGGCCACCCTTCCTTCCGATGCCATCCGGGTAGAGCCCGGTCAGTCGGTACAGGCGGCCGTCGACCGGGCCGCCGGGACGGGTCGCTGGGTGCTGCTGCTCCGGGGCATCCACACCCTGCCCGCCTCCCTGCAGCTCCGCAGCGGCACGACGCTCTGCGGCGAGGGCCTGGGCACGGTCATCTTCCTGGACCCGGCCTCCGGCCAGCGCGATGCCATCGTCAACCCGCCGGACACCCTGTCCGATGTCACCCTCCGCGACCTCGTCGTGGAGTGCTCCAACCGGACCGACGTGCCCTCCGACCCCAACTCGAACCGATCGCACCGGGGCGGATGGAACCGCGGCGGCATCGTCCTTCGGGCCTCGCGGACCTACGGGCTTCGCGACATCCGCATCCAGCGCGTGACGGTGCGCAACGCCACCTTCGACGGGGTGCTTGTGACGGGTGCCGCCGGGCTAAGGGTGTTGGACTGCGACATTGACGAGAACGGCGGCTCCGTCGTGCCCGGACCGCGGCTCCAACACAACCTTCATGTCACACGGAGCAGGGATGTGGAGGTGTCGGGCTGCCGCCTCGACGGCTCGCCGCAGGGCTCGGGCCTCGCACTCGACCACTGCCGGGGCGTCGTCGTCCGCGGCTGCGAGGTCGCCCGCAACGCGCGCGACGGCATCCTGGCGGCGGAGAGTTCCGATCTGACGGTCGACGGCTGCCTCATCGAGGGCAACGACCGCAACGGCATCACGCTCGAATACCTCCATGCCGGTTCCTCGGCGGTAACGGTGACGAACAACCGAATGCAATACAATGCCGGTACTGGCCTTTGGGCCTCGGCTGTGCGGGGGCTTGTCGCCCGGGGCAACCGGTACGAAGGCAACGGCGGCGGCGGGGAGCGGCAGCATGCCGCCGGCCGGCTCCTGATGCAGCGCGACTGAGGGGGCGCTTCAGTCGGGCCGGCGCCCCAGCCGGTTCATCAGGACGAGGGCCTGGGGGAACTCCGTGACGCCCTTGGCGGACAGGCGCGCCACTTCCGCGGCGTTATGGAAGTAGGAGCCCAGGATGATGTCTATGCGCCCGTCACCATCGAGGTCGCAGGTCTCCATGGTGAGCCATTTGCCGCTGGCGGCGGCCGGGACGGACCAGGGCCGGAAGCGAAGCCCTCCCAGGTTTTCGAGGAACAGGAAGCCCCGGGCGGGGTCGTCGGGGGCGTCGTAGAACGAGATGGCGGCGATGTCGAGGTCGCCGTCGCCGTCCATGTCGGTCGCCATGGCCTTGGAAGCCCCGTAGAAGGGCTGGAACCAGGCTTCCCTGTATTGGAGTCCCCCCTGGTTCAGGAAGATGCGGATGCCGTGGTAGGGCTTCCGGACGGCGGAATAGTCCCAGTTGTCACCATTGGTCATGAGCACGTCGAGGCGTCCGTCGCCGTCGAAGTCGGCCAGTTCGAAGTGGCTGAGCCCTTGCAGGGGCGGGAATCGGAGGAGTATCTTTTCCTGGAACCGCCCCTTCCCGAGGTTGCGGAACAGCGACAGCCGTTCGTCGCCCTGGGCCATGAGGGCGAGGATGTCGGGTCTGCCGTCGCCGTCGATGTCCCTGACCTCGGTGCGGCGTGCTCCCGGGGTGGGGGAGAGGATGGTCCGGCGTTTCGGGTCGCCGTCTGGGAACAGGCTGAGGCTGCCGGTATGGTGGCCGAATTCGCAGACGAGGGCGTCTGGCGTTCCGTTGCCGTCGAGATCGGCCATGCTGGCGTGAACGGGCCTCGCGAGTCCGGTGAGGGGCTTGGACCTGGCGAGGCCCTGGCCGCCGGTGCTGTCGAGTGCGAAGAGGGCCCCGTTGCGTTCCTGGGTGGGGGCGATGGAGCCCACGCATAGCAGCCGGGGCAGGTCGCCACGGGGGAAGACGACGTCGGCGGGCGGCAGGGTCAGCTGCCAGTATCCCCGCATGGAGAGCGTGCCGTCGAGGATGGAGAGTTCGCCTTCGGCATCTCCGATATAAAGCAGTTTGGCGGCGGTGTCGTAGCGGAGGAGGGTGGTGCGGGGGGCGGCCTTCTCGCCGATGGTCAGCGGGATGGCCTCCAGTCCCGCCGGCAGGGGCGAAGCACCTGCGGGGTCTTCGGGGGCCTTCAGGCTGTCGGGGGCGGTTGTTGTGAAATACCGTTCGATGCGCCGCCATTCGTCCGCGCTGACGGCTCGGGCTTCGGGGTAGACACCGGTCTTCCGAACCCGCTCCGCCTCGTCGGGGTCGAGGTCGGCATAGGGGTCCAGGCCGGCATTGCGGACCCCGAGGCGCCAGCCCATCCTGGGCAGTACGGACGTCGTCCAGGTGTGCCGGTCCAACAGCCCGGCTTCGGGAAAGAGATGGCAGCCGCCGCAGTACCGAACGGCCACCGCACGGTCGCCCGACATGACCGCGTTCCCCTGCGTCCAGCCATGCAAGGCGATGATGTTTAACGTCCACAGCGCTAATGCTCTACAGACATGAAAATGTTTTACATCTGGCATCGAATCCTAGAAATTTTATGTCCTACGTACATAGATTTATGCCGCCGTTGGGGTGCGTTCCCGCTGGGAAGGTACGCAATCGGGTTTGACAGCAGGATGGGAGATACCTTCCGTGCGGACCTGCGGCGGCCAGGCAAGTTGAAAGGAACAGGGGTGGCGTGGCTGCGTCGCCCTCCGACGGATATGCATATCAAACCAAAACCAACCTACATGAGAAAACGGACAGGGATTCTGTTCCTGTTCCTCGGACTGTTGTGCGGCATCGGCACGGCACAGGCCCAGGGCAGGAAATCGGTGACGGGCGTCGTCCGTGACGCCTCCGGTGTTGGACTCTCCGGCGCCAGCGTAGCCGAGAAGGGCTCGCGGAACAGCGTGCTGACAGACGAGTCGGGCAAGTTCTCCATCAGCGTGCCATCGAGCGCCAACCTCGTCATCTCCTTCGTGGGATTCGTCAGCAAGACGATACCCGTGACGGGAAGCGACCTCAACATCCTGCTCGAGTCGGGCACCAACAACCTCGACGAGGTCGTCGTGACCTCGCTGGGCATCGGCAAGAAGCAGAAGGCCCTCGGCTATGCGGTGAGCACGATCACCGCCACGCAGCTGACGGATGCCGGCACGCCCAACTTCGCCACGGCCCTCTACGGCAAGGCCCCCGGTGTCCGCATCGGCGCCACGCCCGGCGGCGCCACCTCCGCGGTGAATATCAACATCCGCGGCATCAACTCGATCACGGGCAAGAACCAGCCGCTGATCGTCCTCAACGGCGTACCCATCCGCAACCAGGAGGTCAGCAACGACAACTACTGGGGCGACCAGCGCGTCCGCGGCAACGGCCTGCTCGACATCCAGACGGAGGACATCGACAACATCTCCATCCTGAAAGGCGCCTCCGCCGCCGCCCTATACGGCTCCGAGGCCGTCAACGGCGTCGTCCTGATCACCACCAAGAGCGGCGTGCGCGAGAAGAAGGGCCTGGGCGTCGACTTCAACGCCACCTACGGTGTCGAGAACGTCGCCTTCCTGCCCCGCTACCAGAACGTCCGCGGCTACGGCATGGTGCCCCGCTTCGTGGCCAACCTCGGCCAGGACGACTTCGGCTTCATCATGGTCGACCTCGACGGCGATGGTGTCCGGGAGACCCGCTCCCTGCCCAACGCCTCCATCAACTACGGCCCCAAGTTCGACGGCAAGCCCATCGCCAGCTGGGACGGCAAGGTCCGCCCCTACGAGTCACAGGGTGATGCCTACAACAACTTCTACCAGCAGGGCGCCAACTCCAACGTCAACCTGGCCGTGACGCAGGCCACCGACCGGATGAACCTGCGCTTCTCCATGTCGCGCCAGGACAACCAGATGATCAGCATCGGGTCCAACAACGTCAAGAACAACTTCAACCTGAACGCCACGTTCAAGGTTGCCAAGAATTTCTCGACCGACGTACTGGTCAACTTCGTCAACCAGTCGACCAAGAACCGCCCTTACTCCATCGACCGGATGACCAACAACTTCACCGGGATGGTCGGCCGCTTCGACAACGCCCAGTGGTACATCGACAAGTTCCAGACCAGCAAGGGCTACCGCTTCGTGACCGGCACGGGCCAGAGCATCACCCCGCTCGAGAACATCAACGGTGGCTACGGCGGCTTCAAGGGCGACATCGCCGACTACCTCTGGCGCGTGAACAAGCACCAGACCCTCGAGACCGAGAACCGCCTCATCGCCAGCATCACCAACAACTGGCAGATCGTGAAGGGCCTGAAGCTCCGCACGCGGACCTCCACCGATTACACCACCGGTCAGACCGAGAGCAAGCAGTTCACCGAGCGGCCCCTGGCCTTCGGCAACTCGGGTGGCTTCGGCATGTCCTCCGGCTTCTACTCCATCCTCTACACCGACGTCCTCCTCACCTATACCAAGGAGCTGACGAAGGACCTCGAGTGGAACCTCATGGGTGGCTACACCGCATCGAAGGACCGCAGCTTCAATACCAGTCGCAGTACCAACGGCGGCCTCAGCACGGAGAACCTCTTCGACATCGCGGCCTCCGTCAACGTCGCCAACAGCGGATCTTCACGTCTCTCCCTGGTGAAGGACGCCGTCCTGGCCACGACCAACTTCAGCTACAAGGACTATCTGTTCCTGGAGGGTACTGTGCGTCGCGACCGCACGTCCACGATGAACCCGAACAATAACGCGTTCATCTATCCCTCCGCCAACGCCAGCTTCATCTTCACCGACGCCCTCAAAGTGCCCGAGTTCATCAACTACGGCAAGGTGCGCGCCTCCTGGGGCATCGTGGGCAATTACCCCGACCCCTACCGCGCCAACGTCGCCTACTCGCAGGGCACCCTCGGCAGCCAGGGCGGTACGCAGCCTGTCCTCTTCACCAACATCCCCGGCAGCTTCGGCAACGACCTCATCCGTCCCGAGCAGAAGCATGAGATCGAGTTCGGCGTCGAATCGCGCATGTTCAACAACCGCGTGACCTTCGAGGCTTCTTATTACAACGCCCAAGTGCGCGACCAGATCCTGGGTCAGACGATCCCCGTCTCCTCCGGGGCCTCTTCCATCCTCACCAACATCGGCACGCTCCGCAACTCGGGTGTCGAACTGGCCCTCAGCGGCTTCGTCTTCAAGGGTCGCAACTTCAGCTGGGAGACCGGCATCAATGCCGCCAAGAACTGGAATAAGGTCGAACAGCTGGCCCCCGGTCTGACAGAGCTCCTGCATGCCGACTACGACGGCAACGCCGCCCAGCTCCGCTCGGTCGTCGGTCAGCCCATGGGCGACCTCTTCGCCCGCCCCATCGAGACCAACGCCAAGGGTGAGAAGATCGTCTCCCCCAACGGCCTTTACAAGGTGGATGCCACCAAATGGATCAAGGTCGGCAATGCCATGCCCAAGGTCGTCGGCGGCTGGTTCAACACCGTCAGCTGGAAGGGCCTGACCCTCGACGCCATGATCGACTACCGCATCGGCGGACATGTCATGCCCACCGGCCTCTACTGGATGCTCGGTCGCGGCCTGCTGGAAGAGAGCCTGCAGTGGATGGACAAGGAGCGCGGCGGCCTCAGCTACTACGTCGCCGCCAACGGCACCCGCGTACAGACCTCCTCCGACAAGGGCCCCAACGGCGAGGTCGTCTACCACGACGGCATCCTGCTGCCCGGTGTGAAGGCCAACGGCAGCCCCAACGACGTCATCACCTCCCAGGCCAGCTACTTCTGGACGGTCTACAACTGGGGCGGACCGCAGTACAGCCCCAATACCCGCTATGAACTGTACATCAACGAGAACAGCTACGTCAAGTTCCGCGAAGTGACGCTCTCGTACAAGATGCCCGCCAGCGTCGCCAAGGTTATCGGCGCACAGAGCCTCCAACTGTCCGTCTACGGCCGCAACCTGTTCTACCTGTACCGCACGATAAAGAACATGGATGCCGAACAGACCACCGCCGGCTCCCGCTGGACGCAGCAGGTCAACAACATCGGTACCAACCCGTCCACCCGCGCCTACGGCATCATGATCCGCGCGAAATTCTGACAACCGAACCGTGAACGAAAAACGAACCAAGATGAAACGAATCATATGCATCGCCGCGATGGCCGCGCTTGCCGGAGCCTCCTCCTGCAAGAAGGCGGACTTCGCCAGCAGCTATGCGGACCCCTCCAAGATCTCCCAGTCGACCGTCGAAAAGCAGTTCGCCGGCTTCCAGAACACCAGCCTCCAGAGCGTGATCCCCACCTACTGGAACTACTTCGTGATCCTGCGGACCACCCTCCAGTACTTCAACCAGGCCGTGGGTTGGGTCAACTACTCCGGCCAGTACGTGCCCGGCTCGGCCGCCATCGCCGACCGTTGGAGTAACTACTACAACACCCTCAACCAGTACCGGGAACTCGAGAAGATCTACAAGGCCCTGCCCGCCGACGACCAGAAGAACTACCGCATCTTCATGATCGCCGCCAAGATCTACTTCTACGACCTCACGCAGAAGACGGTCGACCTGCACGGCGACATACCCTGGAGCAAGGCCGGCATGCTGTCCACCAACAGCGGCGACTACCTCGGCTCTCTGCCAACCTATGACGCGGCCGACAAGATCTACACCACCATGCTCGACGACCTCAAGTCCATGGCCGACGAGCTCGGGACCATCACCGTCAACCCCGGCATCCTGGTGGGCTTCCGCAACCAGGACCTCATCAACAAGGGTGATGTGACCAAGTGGAGGAGATACTGCAACTCCCTCCGCCTCCGGATGCTCATGCGTGTGTCCGAGGCCTCCGCCTTCAGTTCCCGCGCCACGACGGAGATCGCGTCCATCCTGGGCAACCCCACCGGCTACCCCGTCATCGCCTCCAACACCGACAACGTGGAGATCCGCGTCCTCGACCTCAACACCCCCATCAACTCCAACGGCTTCCGCACGGGCCTGGAGGACTGGAACGGCAACATGTCGAGCAAGCCGATGATCGACCATATGAAGGCCACTACAGACCCCCGTCTGCGTGTCATCTTCGAGCCCGGCATCAACGCCGCCGGCGCCTTTGACGGGGTCGACCCCATGGCCCTCGCCACCGCCCAGGAGCCCCTCATCTCCGGCGGCAAGATCGCCATGTACAACCGGACGACCCTCAGCCGCAACCAGTTCTTCCCCGGGATTCTCATGAACGCCGCCGAAGTATCGTTCCTGGCCGCCGAAGCCCTCACCCGCTCCGGCAACACGGCAGCTGCCAAGGTCGCCTATGAGAAGGGCATCACCGAGTCTGTCAACGCCTACTATGCCTATCGCGCGCTCAGCAGGGACGCCACCTCTCCGGCCATCGCCGCCCTCACCCCCGCCGAGGTCACGGCCTACATCGCCAGGCCGGCCGTCAGCTTCGACGGGGCGACGACCACCGCCGCCCGCCTGGGTCTCATCATGACCCAGAAGTGGATCCACATGAACGTGGTACAGCCCGTCGAACTCTGGTCCGAAGTGCGCCGCCTCGACCCGACCCTCAGCTTTTGGACGGACAACTCCGTCGCCCAGACGAAGCCCCCCGTCCGCTGGGTGCTGCCGGCCAGCGAGCAGGTCTACAACAAGGAAAACTACGCGACAGTTAGCGCCAACGACAAACTCACCACCCGGCTCTTCTGGGACCTCCGGTGATCTGCACATTGACCAACGCCAACAACAAAGGCGCGGAGGAAAGTCCTCCGCGCCTTTTCTTTTTCATGCATGCCGTTGCTAATTTCCTGGTCAGAACCTCGTCCGGGTTGTGGTCCCGGCACCCGTGCCCGTGGGGAGCGCCATCTCCCGCTGGCGACCGTCGATGCGGATGGCGACGATCCCTGGCTTGCGGAGCGGGTCGGAGACGGCCACCGTCGTGCCATCCCTTCCATCCCCTTCCCTGAGCATGACCATGCAGGGCCTGTCGACCGCCACCACATGCCGCCCCGTCCGCAGTTCCGCCGACTCGTGGAAGACGACCTGCAAGATGCCGAGCCGCCCATGCTCGACGGCCTGTACGGCCGTATCGTTGCGGAGGATGCGCACGCTGCTGTCATACATCGAGCGCAGGGGGCCGGCTTGCCTCCCCAGGAGCAGCGGTGAGACGACATAGGCATACCCGTCGTTGACGGGCTCCTTGTCCTGGAACCAGACCTTCACCACGTCGCGTTGTACGATGCCGTCCGTGGCCCAGTCCTGATGGTTGATGGATCTCCAGGTACCCGTGGCCTTGCCCGTCTGCACCTGCACTCTCGCCTTGTCAGGGAAGCTATACAGCAGGTTCCCATGCCGGATCCATTCCACCTCCTGCAGACTGTGCCTTCCATCCTTCAGCCGGGTGATGCGGCCTTGTTGACCCACTTCCACGGGTCCCAGCTGCAGGCACTGCTCCACCGTCGTGGCGATGGGCAGGCCCGAAGCGGTGTGGATGCCAGCGCCGAGGCAGACGTATTCGTCGTCGAAGAAGAACCAGGCCTTTCTCGCCTCAAGGGGGTCGTGGACACTTTTGAGGTGCATCGCGACGGCCCCGTAGCGCCCGTCACTCACGGCGCCGACAAAGGACGACCGACCCTTCTTCTGGATCTCTCGCCAGTCGGGGTGCACGTCGCGCTGCAGCACCGTGGTGCCGGGGATCTTCTGCCAGTCCCACACGGGGGCGATGTCGAGGTATTCCCTACCTGTGGTCTGCGTGTAGCTGGCGCCGTCGGGCAGGTGGTGCATCTTGAGGCCCTCTTCGTTGTACGGGTATTCCACATTCTGTTCCTGCCGGGCGGAATGCATGCGGACGGAGGCGTACCAGCCGGGCCGCTGATGGGTGGCGTATTCAGAGTACGGGAAGTATGTGTTCCATGTCAACTCGGGCTTTCGGGTACCCCGCTGGATCTCCGCCACCATGCGCAGTTCCGGTTTACGGTGATCGGTGACGGCGGCGAGTCTGGAGGCGATGGCATCGGTGAAGGGACGCAGGTCTCCCTGCCTGGAAAGGTCGCGGTTCCGGGCGGCGATGTCGGGCACCCGGGCGAAGGCCATCGACTTGCAGACACCATCGAGGAAGAAGTCCACCAGCAGGTGCATGGCGCTGTCGGGGAAGCGGAAGCGCGTGCCTTTGATGAGCGTGGCCCAGTACGAGAAGGTCTGCGGGTAGGCGAGTCCGTAGGAGAGGGTGGAGATGACCTTGTCGGTGCGGTGGTGGAAGCTCATGTCGGGCTTCAGCCCGCGGCCCTCGGTGGTATGGATCTCGCCCGCCATGACACGGATGACGCGTTCCACCGTAGCGGCATCGCGGCGGTAGAGTCCTTGTGCGCCCAGGAGGCCGGCCATCTTGATGAGGTCGCCACCGGGACGGGCGCCGAAGCCCGAGTCGAGGCTGGCGCGCCGGGCGATGCGGAAGGCAGCCTCCCGGAGCGGCGGGTCGAGGGCGTCGTCCAGGGCCAGCAGGGACCGGATCATGAGGTCGGGCGTACCGATCTCGTTCCACCACCAGTTCTGACAGATGTAGTCGTTACGCACCCAGTGGTCGACGGCCCGGGCAGCCGCCCGGAGGACCCTGGCGTCGCCCCGGTAAGGGGAGCCTGGCTTCCGGAACGCGATGGCCAGGCCCAGCAGCCGTTCGAGGTGTATGCGGTGCTGGAAGCCGGTCCGTGACGTATCGACGTAGTCGATGCCGGGCCATCCGCCATCCGGACGCTGATCGCCCACCCAGACATGCACGCTGCTCGGGCGTATCTCCTGTGCGAGGATGTCGCGCAGCAGCCGGTTCCGGATGGAGTCGATGTCGGCATCTGTCTGGGCGGATAGGCGGTTGGACGCTAGCAACGCCATGCAACAGAGGGTGGCCCACACCATATTCAACCTATTCGTAGTCATATCTCCTATGTTGTTCATGAAAACAAACGGGGGTTTACAACCGGCTCACTTCATTAGCTTCTCCGCTCACAACCTGGCTTTCCCCATTCCAACCTCAAATCCCCAGGTAGTTTCCAGAACTCCCCCCGGTTCTGAGGGTATGGGGCGGTTTTGAGAACCGGGTGGGGTTCTCAAAACCTGGGTAGGTTCTCAGAACTCCCCCCGGTTCTGAGGGTATGGGGTGGTTTTGAGAACCGGGTGGGGTTCTCAAAACCACTGCAGTGGAAACTAAGAATAGGCAAGTTTGATGGGAGGGATGATCCTCAAATCGATCGGGTGCCACGGGCACTGATCAGGCGAGTTCTTTCCAAGCCGTTGAAAGCCAAGCATAAGAAACCACTACGATGAATGCATCACCAAAGTATTTCTACTCCACTGCAGGAGGATCCAGGAAGGTCAGTTGCTGGAGAGGAAGCTGAGTGTCAGCGCGAAACTACCGGCCTCGAAATAGCCGGTGGCGGAACTTGCGTTCGGCGGTTGCCAGACTTCGTGCCTGACTTCGCGGTATACGAGGCCGATGCCCTTCGCGTAGACTTCACGGGCCACATCGATCGAAGAGAACCGATTCCTGTCGGCGGGATTGCCGATGCGGTCGTCCTGTTGTACCACGGTGAGTGTCTCGGCGAAGCCTTTTTCGCCCAGCTGCCAGGGTTTCCCTGCGTTCCGGTAGGTGAAGGTCCACCCGTCGAGGTATTGTTTATCGGGGTCGGTGGCGGTGTTGACATACCGGTTGCCTTGCCAGGCATGGCCGTCGCGGACCGGTTCTGCGAGGCGGATGGTCCGGAGGTTGTTCTCGAGCCATTCGAGGGTGTTGGCGGTCGGGGTGGCGAGGGACTGGCTGTGGTCGGCCCATCTTGTGGTATCGACAGGGTTTCGGAGGGATCGGATGATGCGCCATGTCTGTCGGCCCTGCTGGTCGCGCAGTTCGGTGTCCACCCGGTCGCGCACGACATGTGTACGTGTCTGCGTGGAATTCCCCTGTGCGGGGAATACGATCGAATCGAGGCGGTATGTCACGGAGTTGCCGGTCTGCAGGGGCATGAAGTCGGCGATGGTACCGGCGACGGGGAGGTCGGCGTTGCGAGAGCAGCCCCAGAGGAGGGTGATGACGAGGAGGATGATGATGTACGGGAGGGAAGCGCTTCGGAGGTAGGGGGGTACGGGAATCTGGGGCCGAAGCGTCTTCAGGGTCTGAAGGGGTGGCCTGTTTCCCATGATGTGGAGGGATGGGTTGTGATGGGGTAACGCATCCCGTCTTGGGTTATTGTGTGTGATTCAGGAAAAATCGGGCAGTCCCGAGCGGTAACGGAGGATGGTGCCGCCGCCGAGGACGTCGTCTCCCTCGTAGAAGACGGCCGACTGGCCTGGTGCCACGCCCTTGGCATGTTGGAGGAAGCGGACCTTGACATTGCCGGCCTCGTCGTATGCGAGGGTGCCGGCTGTGCCGGCGTCGCGGTAGCGGATCTTGACGGTGGCTTCGAGGCCTTCGGGTATGTGGTCGTATTTGATATGGTTGACCTTTCCGACGAGCATTTCGCTGCGTTCGAGGTCTTCTTCGTCGCCCAGGACGACGGTGTTGGTCTCCGGGACGATCTCGGTGACATAGACGGGCCTTCCGAGGGTGATGTCGAGTCCCTTCCGCTGTCCGACGGTATAGAAGGGATAACCCCGGTGTTGGCCGAGGATAAGGCCGGCCTTGTCGACGAAGGGGCCTCCGGCGACCTGTCCTTCCAGTCCGGGGACCTGCCGGCGAAGGAAACCTCGGTAGTCGTTGTCGGGCACGAAGCAGATCTCGTAGCTCTCGCTTTTCTTGGCGAGTTCCGGGTATCCGAAGTCTTCGGCCATGCGGCGGATCTCGGTCTTGCGGTAGGCGCCCAGGGGCAGGAGGGTACGGGAGAGGAGGTCCTGCTGGAGTCCCCAGAGGACGTAGCTCTGGTCCTTGGTCTCGTCGACGGCCCGGGAGACCACGAAGCGTCCGCCTTCGGGGCGGACCTTGGCGTAGTGGCCGGTGGCGATGTATGCGCAGTCCATGGCGTCGGCCCGCTTGAGCAGGGCGCGCCATTTGATGTGGGTGTTGCACATGACGCAGGGGTTGGGTGTGCGTCCGGCGAGGTATTCGTCGACGAAGTTGCGGATGACGGCATCGCCGAACTCCTCGCGGATGTCGAGTACGAAGTGGGGGAAGCCGTGGTGGACGGCGGCCGCGCGGGCGTCATTGAAAGAGTCCAGGTTGCAGCAGCCCGTCTCCTTCTTGCCGCCGCCGGAATGGGCGTAGTCCCAGGTCTTCATGGTGATACCGACCACCTCGTAGCCCTCGTGGTGGAGCATCAGGGCGGTGACGGTGCTGTCGATACCGCCGCTCATGGCCACCATCACCTTGCCGTGTCTGCTCATGGAAGGGCAAAGGTACGTCGGGCCGGCGAAGGGCCGACGGTGTTTCCAACGGTCGGCAGGTGGAAAAAAAGGTATAAAAAGGGTGTTTTGTCCTTGGTGGCGGCCCTTGGCGGGTGCGATCTTGCATCCAAGAAAAACAAACACATGGTAAAGCTTCAGATCATCGGGAACCTGGGGAAGGATTGCACCACCAACATGGTGAGTGGGCGGAACGTGATCAATTTCAGTGTCGCCCATACGGAGCGGTACAAGGACAGTGCCGGGGTGCAGAAGGAGAAGACGTTGTGGGTGGATTGCGCCTATTGGACGGACAAGACGGGCATCGTGCCGTATCTGCGCAAGGGACAGACGGTCTATGTGGAGGGCACGCCGGATGTGCGTACGTACACCAAGAACGACGGATCGGCCGGGGCTTCGCTGACGGTGCGTGTCATGGGTGTGCAGCTGGTGGGGGGCTCCCCGCGGCAGGAGGATGCCGAGTCGGGCGGCATTCCCGAGCGGTTTCCGGCCGCTGTTGCCGATGTGCACATGCCGTCGGCCGCTGCCGGGTCGGCCGACGACCTGCCGTTCTGATGGCCGGGGGGTTGGTGGGGCTTGGTGCTGTCGGGGCCGGCCTCACCGAGACCGTTCGAAGGCTTCCAGGACGGGTTCGATGTCTGCGCGTTCGAGCGGTCGTCGCTGGTCGTCGAGGTTGATGACCATGAGGTATCCCTTGGCGGGTCCCGGAGCCTGGGCGAAGGTCTCCGCCAGCCGCAGTTGTTCGCTGTGTCGGAGGCCGCCCGTCTGTGTATCCCAGTCTTCCGGGGCGCAAAGGCAGCCGAGGGTGGGGGAGATGGGGTGGTATGGCCTGCCGGCGAAGAAGGCGGGGTCGATGGTGGTGCCGTGGGCGATGATCTCGTTGCGGCCTGCCCGTCCGGCCTGATAGGCCTCCCACATCGGGGCGTAGTCACGCCATGGGTCGGGCAGCAGATAGGCGTACGACAGGCGCGGCTCCGAGCTGTCGGCCGGCAGGAGGAAGTAGCCCTTCCACCTGCCTTCGAAGGGCAGGGTGAGTTGCAGGTTGGGGGTGGGGCCGATGAAGCGGTTGACCGACTGTCCGATGCCCTGTATGCTGTAGACGCCCTGCGGGGTGTTGCCGTTGGTAATATAATAGGGCAGGTTGGAGGCGGCGCGGGCGAGTTGTCGGACGAGGATGATGCGGCCTTCGGCGTCCCTCACGAAGCGGCCGTCGGCACCCTGAACGGCCGCCAATCCGGGCTGGTCGCGGTCCCAGCGTTGGAAGGAGTAGACCGTCTTGATGCCGAAGCCTTGCTGGTGGTGGAAGAGTGCTGCGAGGTCGGGTGTTGGATTGCTCCGCGCCTGCCCTCCCTCGCGGAGTTGGGATGACAGGGGCCCGAGGATGGGGTGGTCTTCGGCCGCGGGCCAACGCCGCCGGATCAGGTCGAGCGTCGCCGCGCCGCTGAGGGCGTCGCGCCGGTAGCGGAACAGGGCGGCCATGGCGAAAAGCTTGGGCTGTTCCTCCGTCTTCATGAGGGCTTCGAGGCCGTCGGCGAAGCCGGGCGGGTCGAGGGTATAGAGGGCTTCGAGGAAGGCCCGCCGCGTCTCTGTCTCAAGCCGGGGGTAGGCGTGGAGGGTGCGTCGGAGGAGTTCGAGGACGCGCGGGTCGTCGGAGGGCATGAACTGGCTGATCGCCCAGAAGGCCGACTGGTAGCGGTGTTCGTTGTCGGCGTCGAGGGGCAGGGAGAGGGTCTGGCCGATGGTGCGGTCGCGGAGGTGTTCGCGGAGTTTATCGCGTTCCGCCTGCAGGGCGATGTCGGCGATGAGCGGGGCGTAGCTGGGGCTTGCCGTCTGGCCGTCCGCCAACGACGCGAGGGCCAGGAAGAGGGCTAGGATCGGGGCCGGCTTCATGACCTAAATCTACGCCAGCACGGGGAAATCGCCCGTTGGATGGCGGCCTTCGGTTATTTTTGCCCGTATGGAGAGAAAGCTTGGGCATTCGGTGCTGCAGGGCTTTGTGCGACAGGTCTTCCTGGCGATGGGCTGTCCGCCGGAGGATGCGGCGACGGCCACGGCCTCGCTACTGGCCGCCGACCTACGGGGTGTCGACTCGCATGGTGTGGCCCGCCTGTCGGGCTATGTACGCCTCTGGGAGGCGGGCAGGGTGAACGCCCGCCCGGAGATCCGGGTCGTGCACGAGACGCCCTCGACGGCGGTGGTGGACGGTGATGCCGGACTGGGACTCGTCGTGGCCCCACGGGCGATGCGCATCGCCATCTCCAAGGCGGCGACGGCGGGCACGGGCTGGGTGGCCGTCCGCAACAGCAATCATTTCGGCATTGCCGCCCATCACGCCATGCAGGCCCTCGACCACGGCATGGTCGGGATGGCCATGACCAACGCCAGCGCCCTGGTGGCCCCGACCTTCTCAAGGGAACGACTGCTGGGGACCAACCCCATCTGCGTGGCCGTTCCTGCCGGCGAAGAGCCTCCCTTCGTGGCCGACATGGCGACCACCACGGCCGCCAATGGCAAACTGGAGATACACTCCCGCAAAGGCATGCCGACCCCCGAAGGATGGATCCAGGATGCGGAGGGTCGTACCACGACCGACCCCGATGCCCTCAAAACAGGCGGCGCCCTGCTCCCGCTGGGCGGCGACAGGGAGCATGGGAGTCATAAAGGGTATGCCCTGGGCGCCATCGTTGACATCTGGTCGGGCGTCCTCGGTGGCGCCAACTTCGGACCCTGGGTGCCACCCTTCCCCGCCTATGTGCCCATGCCCGAAGGGCAGCCAGGACTGGGTCTCGGACATTTCCTGGGTGCGATGAGGGTCGATGCCTTCCGGCCGGAGGCCGGCTTCCGGGCCGACATGGACCGGTGGATCCGCCGCTTCAGGTCCGCCAAAACGATCGAGGGGCAGGTGAAAGTCATCATCCCCGGCGACCCGGAAAGGGAGATCGAGGCCGTACGTCGAAAGGAAGGGATACCCTTGCCGCCCTCCGTCTGGGAGGATCTGCAACGCACGGGATCCGCTTTCGGCATCAATTTGTGAGTTGGAACGAACCTGTTTTTATTGAGGATCGTCTCAGAGGCATCGTGCCTGCATTTTCTCAGCGTTCGTCTTTCCATCTTTTCTTCGAGTGAAGGATACCTGCCGCGATGCTGGCAATCGATCCTATCCGATGCCATCCCTCGTCAGGTATTTGCATCTTTATCGAGGGTATGCTAGTGAGTTAGAAGTCTCCCGTTGGTTTCGAGAACTCCCAGAGGTTTTGAGAACCACCCCCGGTTATCAGAACCCCGGCATATCCTGAGAACTGGGGGGAGTTTTGAGAACCTCCCCGGGTTTTGAGAACCACCCCCGGTTATCAGAACCCCGGCATATCCTGAGAACTGGGGGGAGTTTTGAGAACTATCCCGGGTTTTGAGAACCACCCCCGGTTATCAGAACCCCGGCATATCCTGAGAACTGGGGGGAGTTCTGAGAACCTCCCCGGGTTTTGAGAACCACCCCCGGTTATCAGAACCCCGGCATATCCTGAGAACTGGGGGGAGTTCTGAGAACCTCCCCGGGTTTTGAGACCCCCCCGTTATCAGAACCCCGGCATATCCTGAGAACTGGGGGCCGGTGTCATCCAATTACAAGGGAAGATCGGTAGTGCTGAAGGTAACCGGGGGCGAAGTGATGGGTTGTCTATTCCGCAGGCATTGGAAGTTTCTGCCGAGGGCATGGGTAGATACCGGGGGGGACGATCAGGACACTTTCCCATGAGGTGGATCCCCTCTCATGATGCCATTCCGGCATCTTCATATTTATTTAGAGAGCGAGATGAACTGAAAGGAAAAAAGGTCGGCATCCTGGAGCAGGAAGCGCAGTCGGACCGGTTTCCCCTTCCATGCGTCGAGCGCGTCACCACCCGACCAGCGAACCGTCCGGGCAAGCTCGTTGCCGACCATCTCGATGCAATCGGCTGCGGAGAAGCCGGGGATGGGCCTGCCGCGCTCATCCGTGATTTCCACCCGCAGCGACCCCGCCGCAGAGGTGGCATAGTTGACCTGTAGCCGGTTCCCGGAGAAGCTGACGGGCCGGGTCAGCACATACCCACCCCCATGACCGGCCTGTACCGATGCCAGTCCATCGGGCCGGAAGGCGTAGCGCCGGAGATGCACGTCTTCCTGGGCATAGTGCTCCACCACGTAGAGCGACATCTCGTCTGGACCCGTCGATACCAGGTTCAGCGCGGGGAAGTTGGAACGGGATACCCAGTTCTCATAGCCGATGGCCGGCCTGACCAGCGAACTCAGGAAGGTTCGATCCATCTTCGTACCGCCCCTTGAGCTGAGCAGCACTACGTCGGAAGCTTCGCGCCGCGTCTCATCCCGGTACTTGGGGTCGAGCGAGAGCGCTTCTGCCTGCGCTGCGGTCAGCACTTCCCTGCCCGTCACCAGCCGGGCTGCCGTGCCGAGGTAGATATGAGGCGCCCGGGGGTAGGGGGCTGTCTGGTTGATGTAGAGGTGTTCCGTCGGGGTGTTCCCGAAATCGATCCGTCCCTCGTTCTGCCAGTGCAGGAAGTCGGGCGAGCGGGCCCGGCTCACGGTCCGGTAGCCTTTGAAGCCGCCTTCCGTCCATGTCCGGAAATAGCATAGGTAGGCCTGTTCGCTTTCCGACCAGAACGATACGTTCTGCGAGTCGAAGATGCCATCGCGGAAGACGGGGGTGTCGGCCATCCGTTCCCAGCGTATGCCGTCTGCCGAGGAGAACGCGTAGAGTCCGCCCTTGATGCCGCCGAGGGCCTTGTAGCGTCGGGCCGGATCGATGCCGGGCCTGGTGTCGATGAATGGACTGAAGTTATGGACGGCGAAGTCGCCCCGGGCATTGGTCAGGATGACGTTGTTATGCTTCGAGCCCTGGAGTTCGAAGAGTCCGAGGTCGGGTTTGCGCCAGTGTATGCCGTCGTCGGACTCGGCGTAGGCGGTGACCTGGAAGCCCTTGTCGGTCGCGCTCCCCAGGCCCGCGCGGTAGTAGAGTTGATATCCTCTTTCGGACTGCAGCACCGTCGCGTAGGTGCAGTGCTTCTCCTCCCAGGCGGGCTGGTTGAACCGCAGCACCGGTCCCTTGTCCACGGGCGGATGCAGGATGAGGCGGCCACCGTCCATCCTGTCGATCAGGTAGGGGTCCACGAAGAGTTCGCGACGAGTGCCAAGTGCGATGGGGCCGTTCTTGTCGGATCTCCGGGTGAGTGCCGCATCCTTCCGATGGGGTTGCGCATGCGCGAAGGAGGTTAGCAGCAACAAGAGGGCCAGTCCTTTCCTGACGCCGTGTCGGATGGTAAACGTTGGTCGATTCCTCATAAGGAGCAATTATTTTTCGAGGTTTGATCGTTTGGCGGATGTATTCGCGAAGCTATCTTAAGAAAGTTTCGTGGTGCCGTACATAGAGCGTCAATGGTTTCTCAAGATCGAGGCGCTTTGTCGAGTGCAGATGTATCGACCCTTGGAGGGTACCCCCACCCTTGGAGGGT
>Ga0172373_10001485_pt1 | contig 37940 bp, 32 predicted proteins | sample Lak10m_2_FD_114546 | JGI IMG/M metagenome (GOLD analysis project Ga0172373, IMG submission 114546) | Freshwater microbial communities from Kabuno Bay, South-Kivu, Congo - kab_092012_10m | ecosystem: Environmental > Aquatic > Freshwater > Lake | place: Democratic Republic of the Congo... | reverse complement strand
GGGGGTTCTGCGCTCCGGCCAGCCCTGGAACCCAGTTGGCCGCCCAACGCCAAAAACTCCCGAACAGATGCCTTCCCCTTAAAAGCCGTCTTTTCTTCTTCCCAACTCAAGACCGTATCTACGCAGTGAATTGGAGGTCTTGTGGCGAAAGGCAAACCTCTTTAACCTCCCACGCATGTTCCTCCCCGAAGACATCATTCGTGAGAAGAGGCATCGCCTGCCGCCGGAACGCTACCGAGGACAAGTCATCGTCGCCTTCACCATTTGTGCCGACAGCTCCGCCACCAATCTCATCAAGTCGGAGCACTACTCGGTCGCGGTTGCCGCTCTGGAAGAGGCGTTCGCACACCACCAAGGCCATGCGTGTGTGTTTGTCTTCATGCCTGACCACCTGCACCTGATTGTGTCCGGCGGCGGCCCCGGTTCCGACCTCCTGAAACTGGTTGCCGAATTCAAGCAGAAGACCTGCTTCCGCGTCCGCAAAGCCGGCGGCACGTTCGCGTGGCAGAAAGATTTCTACGACCGCATCATCCGCGACCATGAGGAATACGTTCACCAAGTCCGCTACAACCTCCGAAATCCCGTGCGAGCTGGTTTGGTTCAACATTGGGAGCACTGGCCGCATCGTGGCGTGCTGGGCCAGACGTGGCAGGACTTGGCATTGAACATCGCCGGCCTCTGACCGTAGTCGCAACCTTTAGGTTGCGAATCGGTTCAAGGAACTGACGCGCAGGCTGAAGCCTGCGACTACCGGACGCGTTGCAACCTCCATGCACCGACGCTAGCGTTTCGCGCAAAACGACGCGCAGGCTGAAGCCTGCGACTACGGCATGCCCGTCACCGACCACATCCGCAGCAAGCTCTCGCAGGTGCCGCACCGGCCCGGCGTGTATCTGCACAAGGACCGCTTCGGCACGGTGATCTATGTCGGCAAGGCGCGGGATCTGCGCAAGCGCGTCTCGCAGTATTTCCATCCGTCGCGCCGCCTCGGCTGGGACTTGAAGTTCAACGCCCTCGTCGAGGCCATCCACGACTTCGACTGGCACGTCGTGAAGTCCGACGCCGAGGCCGTGCTGCTCGAGGGCAAGCTCATCAAGGAGTTTCACCCGCGCTACAACATTTCCTTCCGCGACGACAAGCGCTTCCTGATGCTTAAGGTCAACCTCAACGACCCCATTCCGCGTTTCACGCTCACGCGCCTGCGGCTCGACGACGGCGCGCGTTATTTCGGCCCGTTCGCCAGCGGCGGCGCGCTGCGGCGCACGCTCAACCTTGTCCGCCACAAGTTCAACCTCCGCGGCTGCCGTCCGCTCACGCCCGACGCCAGCGACTACAAGCACTGCCTCTACGCGCACATGAAGGTCTGCACCGCGCCGTGCATCGGCAACGTCACGCGCGAGCAATATCTCATGCAGGTCACCGCCGGCTGCGACTTCCTCGACGGCCAGTGCGACGAGATGGCGACCGAGCTGGAGGCGCAGATGAAAAAGGCCGCCGCCGCGCAGGACTTCGAGCAGGCCGCGCAGCTCCGCGATTTGCTGGCGGACATCAAGCGCTCGACGAAGAAGACTAAGTCGTTCGAGCGCGTGCCTTACTCGCTGCCGGTGTCCGTCCATCCGGAGCGTGACTTGGAGGAACTGGCGAAGGTGCTCGGCCTCGCCGCGCCGCCGCAGCGCATCGAGGGCTTCGACATCTCGAACATCAGCGGCACCTTCGCCGTGGCGTCGCTCGTGAGCTTCTGGCGCGGCCGCCCTGACCGCACGAACTACCGGCGCTTCAAAATCAAGACCGTGACGGGCCAAGACGACTTCGCCTGCATGGCCGAGACGATTCGCCGGCGCTACTCGAGGTTGAAGAAGGAAGTTGGGCAAGCTGTCCCTCCATCCGAACCCGGCTTGGTTGAATCACGCGTTCTCCCTCACCCTAGCCCTCTCCCGCTGGGAGAGGGGACAGCCACGGACGCGCCCAGCATCTCGGAGCCAACGGATTCCCAGTCCGCTGCGGGTGGTCGAAGCCAAGCGCTGACTGCCTTTCCCCCTCTCCCAGCGGGAGAGGGCCGGGGTGAGGGAGAACAGCCCGCCAGTAAAGCCGCCTTCGAACCCGCCGACGATGGCGAAGAAGCCCCCGAGACCCGCCCGACATCAGCCTTTGACGCCATCGTCCACGACGCCGCCAGCCGCGACGAAATGACCGCCCCGTGGGTTCCGAGGGTGCCTGCGGCGGTGCGCCTGCCGGACCTCATCCTGATTGATGGCGGCAAGGGCCAGCTCAACGCCGCGTGCACCGAGCTGGCGAAACTTGGCCTCAGCCACATCGCCATCATCGGCCTCGCGAAGGAGTTCGAGGAAATCTACCAGCCTGGCGAAAGTGCGCCGCTGCGCCTCGGCCTGGACCATCCGGCGGTGAAACTCCTCCAGCGCGTGCGCGATGAATCCCACCGCGTCGCCAACAGCTACAACGCCCAGCTCCGGCTGCGGAAAATCTCCGAGAGCATCCTCGACGAGTTCCCCGGCGTCGGCGACGCGCGGAAGCAGGTGCTCCTGAAAAAGTTCGGTTCCATCCACCGCCTCCGCCTTGCGACCGTCGAGCAGATCGCCGAAGTCCCCGGCTTCGGCGGCAAGACCGCGCAGGAGTTGAAGGCTTTCCTTGAAACGCGCACGGAGCGGACGACGCCGCCCTCGACCCCGTAGGAGACGACGTGAGGAGGCTAACTTCAAACGCGGAGCGCGGAAGCCGGAACGCGGAAAAAGGTCAGAGACTCCTCACGTCGTCTCCTACGTGGAATTTCACCGCGCTGCGGTCACGCGCTCGGACTTCAGCTCAATCGCGCTCCAGTAGCCGAACTCCCAGCTCCACCCGTTCGCGGCATTCTCCAGCCGCAGCGTGATCTTTTGCCCGGCGAGCGGGGTGAGGTCCACGGACACCGGTTGCCAGGCATCGGCGCTTTTGCGGGCGATGAGTTGCTTGTGCAGTGGCTTGCCGTTGGCGAGGACGCGGAGTTCCCAGTCTCCCTTCTCGTGCGAGGCGACACTGAACTTCAGCGTGGTCTTCTGGCCGGCGGGCACGGTCAGCTCGCGTTCGAGGGCGGCGGGCTTCTCGCGGTCGAAGGGATGTGTGAGCAGGACGTTCTGCTTCCCGGCGAACTCGACGAGTTTCGCAGGCGTGCCCTCGAACTCGGGCGCGACGACGCGCCACTCGGGGTTCCAGAGGGAGACGGATTCCCAGTCAACGGAGCGCGGGCTGCCAGCCCGCGCGTTCGCATCGCCGGAGTTGCCCGCCTTCTTCTCGCCGCTCTTTCCGCCCTTCGGGGCCGACGCGGGCAGGCTGCCCGCGCTACTGCCGCTGTCGTTCCTCCAACTGAACGGGGCCTTGTCGCCGGGCGGGTTCAGCAAGTAGGCGATGAGGTTGCGGAAGTCGGCATCGGGCATCTGTTCCATGCCCTCGGGCATCACGCTCAACTCGCTCACGCGCAGCCGGGCAATGTCGCTCTTGGCCACCACGTCCTCCTTCGGCCCGGCGCTGAGGAGGCGCACGCGCGTGTCGGTGTGCTCGACCATCCTGCCGCTCACGCTGCGGTCGTCCTTGGTCGTTATCTCCACCATCTCGTAGCCCGCGCCGATGATTTGGTTCGGGTCGATGAGGTTGGCCAGCAACGCATCCAGGCTGCTGCGGCCCACGCCCGTCAGGTCGGGGCCGATGTCCGCGCCCTCGCCGTGGAGCTTGTGGCAGGTGAGGCAGACCTTCTTCGCGACCTCGTGGCCGGCCTTCAAGTCTGGTTGGCCGGGCGTCTTGAGAATCATGTCCTTCTTCGCGGCGATGAGCTTGAGCTTGTCGGCGTTCGCGTCGCGCACGCGGCCAAAGACGGCGGTGGCGCGCTTGGCGAGCATCCCGTAATCCGCCTCGCTGCGCGTGAGCGTGCGGATGGTAGCGGCGGGAATGTCGCTGGCGAGAATGCGTTTCTGCTCAATCTCGCTGAGGAGTTGCGAAGCCCAGTTGTTGCGCGAGGCCAAGGTCTCCGCAGCAGCGCGACGGGCGGCGGGAGAGAAAGTTTTCCACTGCGCGAAGAGCGCTTCCGAGGACTGCCCGCCGAGCTGGCTGAGTCCGGCGATGGCTTCGAGCACGAGCGGCTCGGGATTGCCGGGCGTGATGGCCTTCAACAACGCGTCGCGGGCGGCGTCGTTCTTGAGTTGGCGCGCGGTCTGTGCGGCTTTGAGACGCTCGTCGAGCGGGGCCTTCGCATCGTTCACGAGCGCGAGGCTGGCCTGCATCGCGCCGGCGTCGCCCCAGAGCGCGCCGAGCTGGCGGGCGAAGCGCGCGACGTCCTCGCGCGGGCTGGCGAGGAGCCGCTGCATTACGGTTTCGGTTGGCTTCGTGGGCTTGAGCGCCTTGCCCTTCTGGCCGTCCACGAGGCCGTTGAGCGCGAAGGGCAGGAGCGCGTCGTTCGCGGGCAGGCTGCCGAGGAAGTCGAGCGCGCCGTCGAGTTGCGTGGGGTTTTGCAAGTCGCAGACGCGGCGCATGGTTTTGTAAGCCAGCGTGCCGGTCATGGCGGCGGAGCGGACGGAGCCTTGGCCGAGCAGGTTGAAGGCGAACTTCGGGTCGCGCGCGATGAGCGGCTCGGCGGCCATCCAGACGAGGTGATTCAGCGTGAGGTCCGTGGCCGTGGGCGTGGCAGCGATGACGGCGGCAAGTAACTCGCCGATGGACTTCTCATCAGCCGGACGCTTTGGCGGAGTGTTGACCGTCAGCGACCCCGAAACTAACTGGCGGGCGGCGGTGGCGACGGCGGTGCGCACGGTCGGTTCCCGGTCACTTGCCAAGCCAAGGAGCGCCCGCTGTGACGTTAGTGCCAGCCAATCACTCTTTTCGCCCATGAGACGAGCAGCCCAGACACGGACATTTGGGTCTGGGTCGCGTGCAAACCCATTCAGGCGCGCGCCGTCCATCCAGCCGGAGGAGTGAAGCGTCCAAATGGCGAACAAACGGGACTCAACGGTCTTTCCCGTCTGTGCCAGTTGCCACAACTCCGGAATGACAAACTGCCCAGCAACGGGAGGTTTAATGTCGGTGTTGGCGCGAACAGTATGCGCCATTACTGAAGGCGCTCGCTCACTTAGGACGCGCTGCGCCATCTTGCGCTGCCACACGTTCGGGTGCGCGAGACGCTCGACGAGTTGGGCGGAGGTGAGCTTGCCGAAATCCATGTTCACTTCGGGGCGCGATGGAACTTTCTTTCCCTTCTCGCTGCCGATGTGGACCACGCGCCAGATGCGGCCGTGCTCGCGGTCCACGCCCTCGGGGTCGGCGCGGGCGTTTTGGTAGCAGGGATACTTGTCATACCAGTCCATCACCCACAGCGCGCCGTCGGGGCCGACCTGCTGGCTCACGGGCATGAACCACCCGTCGTTCGCGCGGATGAAGTCCTGCTTCGCGGAGCTTTTGAACGTGCTGCCGTTGGGCGAGAGCGTGTCCTGATGCACCGCGTTGTCATGGAGGTTGCCGCAGAAGATGGTGCCGTAGTGCTCCGCCGGCCACTGGTCGCCGAGATAGACCTGGATGCCCGCGTAGGCCGCCATCTTGTGGCGATGGTCCACGATGCTCGGCAGAAGCTGGTAGGCGTAGGGGAACTGCGGCTGGCCGCCCTGCCGCACGTAGATGCCGCCGGGGGCCATGTGGAACATGTGGTCAATCACGCACGCGCTGAGGAAGGCGTTGCCCGCGCGGTCGAAGTCCACGCCCCACGGATTGCTCGTGCCGTCGGCGAAGACTTCGAACTTGCGCGTCTGCACGTTGTAGCGCGCGACGGCGGCGTCCATGCGCACGGCGGGTTCGCCGGGACGGTCGGGGCTGGTCACGTTCGCGCGCGTGAAGACGCCGTGGGTCATGTAGAGCTGGCCGTCGGGACCCCAGGTGAAGCCGTTGAGCAACTCGTGCCGGTCTTCGAGGCCGAAGCCGGTGAGCAAGGTGGTCTGCTTGTTCGCCTTCTGAAACGCGCCGATGCCCGCGCCGGCGGGGGCGTTCGTGTCTTGCAGGAAAAGCAGGTGCGGCGCTTGCCCGAGGAACACGCCGCCGTGGCCGAGGAGAATGCCCGTCGCGAGCGAAAAGCCATCGGCGAAGACCGTGACCTTGTCCGCGCGGCCGTCGCCGTCGGTGTCTTCGAGAATCTTGATGCGGTCGCGGCCCTTCGTGCCGGGCTTCGCGCCGAGCGGATACTCGTAAAGCTCCACCACCCACAGCCGCCCGCGCTCGTCCCACGTCATCGCGACGGGGTTCACCACCTCCGGCTCGCTGGCGAAGAGACGGATTTCAAAGCCCGGCGGCAGCGTGAACTTCTGCTGCGCCGCCTCCGGCGAGAGCGCGGGCGTGGTGGCCGGCGCGTGCTGGCCGGACATCTGTTTGCCCGGCGGCGCGTTCTTGTAGGTGGGGAAGCCGAGATTCTTCTGCGGCACCTGGTAATCAGCGGCGGTGAGCGCGGCGGTGAAGACCAGCGAAGTCGCGACAGCCAGCGCGGCGGAACGAAGCGGAGTCATAGCGGGCACAAGTTAGGAAACGAACGTCGCGGCGGGAAGCTTCAAACGCTCGCCGACGCCGTGGGCACCTTCACCCGAATCGTGCAGAGGCCGTAATCCAGCAGGCCCGGTTCACGACGATATCGCGACGGTATCGCGAACCACACATACCGCCGATCTTCGCCCTGCACGACCGACACCACGCCCGCCTCGCGCATCAAACGCAGGTGCTTGCTCACGCCATCGAAATCGCGCTGCAACACCGCCGCCACATCCGCCGCGCGGCGCGGCTTGCCGTCCGCGAGCAATTCGAAGATCGCCCAACGCACCTCGCTGCCCAGCGTGAAAAAGAAATCCGCCGGCTTCAATGCCTCCGGCGTCCCCGCGCCCGCAGCAGGCGAAGTCGAAGCTTGGTCACTCATGCGCGGAGAATTATTCCCGGCCCGTCCCTTTCACAAGCCAAATGACGGAGCAATTTGGCGGATCATTGCCTGAAAATCACCCGATGTCGGAGGAATTTGGCGGGCCGTTTCCTGAAAATCAGGCAATGCCGGATGACTTAGTCGGAGCATTCCCTGAAAATCAGGCAATATCGGATGAATGAGTCGGACCATTGCCTGAAATTCAGGGAACGTCGGATGAATTAGTCGGGTCATTGCACGAAAAGGTGGCATCAGCAGGTAAAAAGCACGCATTTTCCGGCCTTTTTCGCGAATTCCCGTTCAAATCCGGCAGGGCAACGACACTTCATCGCCGATGATTCGCGTAGAGCGTCATGGAGTGCGCCGGCAGAGCGGAGCGGCGACGGCGCTTTCGAGCGGACGAGAACCCTCCTTGAAGCGGATGATTTCCGTGCGTGCGAAAAGCGGTGTCGCGCTGCGCTTGCCACCGTAGTCCAAGACACGCTGGCGTGCCCACGATGACTCCCGGACTCGCGCAGCGTCTTGGAGTGCGCCAGCCCTCTGGCGCTTTTGCCGCAGCGCGGGGAGTGTGGGAGAATGTGGAAAAGGTCGAGCCGACTGAGGGTGATGTGCTATGAGCACGACTGACAAACAGAAGAACAAGGAGGTGACGTAAGCGCCTGTAAACAAGGGCCAGATTCAAAACGATGGCGGTGGAACTGGCCGCGAACACGAGGCCACGCACTCATCAATCGCTTCCAGAATTGCCGGCAAGACCTCCCCACCTTTGCATTCGTCGGCACACCACGCAGCGGCGCTGGGGTTCTGTCTCAAGACCTCTCTCGCAAGCAAAGCTTCCTCGTGCGACTTGATGGATTTCAAAATCGCACCGAAAACATGACCAACGTGAAACCGGTTGTGTGAACGCCCCATTTCCAAGACACGCGTGAGAATGAGGCGCTTAATCTCCAAGTCTTGAACGATTGAGTAAACTTCTTGATAGAAGTCTGCCACGACATCCGTGTAGGCGAAAGGAAGTGAACCGCTGACGAATTCATCAAATTTGCGCAGGCGTTCAAAGAACCGGTGCTTTAACTCGGCATGGTATTGCTCAACGAGCAAACGCGGCAGCCGAGGAAAGACCTTCGTAAAAAACACTTCATCGTCCTGGTTGGACTGGAAAAGCTCATCTAGTCCTTGCAGCGATTTGCCACCGCCACTCAAGAGGTCATTAAGAAGTGCTTCAGCCGCTTTTACGGGTTCCTCGAACTTTTCAGGGCTTCGAGTCAAAAGCTGGAAGTCATCACGAAGCTCCTTGACTGCTGCATAACGGTTCGACGGATCGTGCTCAAGACACTTCGAGATTATGAACCCGTAGCCGCCGGAGACTTTTGGATTTCTTACATCGACATGCATCGGAAAGACGCCAGTCAGCATCTCGTAGAGAATCTTCCCAAGGGAGAAGATATCAGCACGGTGGTCTAAATGTTTGAAGTCCGTGAATTGCTCTGGTGGCATGTAGGCAGCAGTGCCCATATTCTGCGAGGAGCGTGTGATCGTCACTGACTCGAAATCCAATCGCTTGCCCAAACCGAAGTCGCCAATACGAACAACTTCATCCTCAAATGGAGCATCGAAGAAGAGAATATTTTCCGGTTTTAAGTCCCTATGGACTATCCCATTTTTGTGAGCGTGTTCAACGCCAGCAAGAATCTGAAAGAAAAGATTCACAGCCCGCGCAGCGTTTCCTTTTACCGCCTCGATCTCGTCTCGCAGGTTTGATTTGGCCAAGGGCATCACAAACCAAGGGGGATCGGCTGTCAGGTTGTAGCCGAGTATCGGGACAACATTCTTGTGATTGAGTTTAGCCTGGATCTTTACCTCTCGGACAAACCTTTGCTTCTCTCCGTCTCCAACATTTGTCCCGCTCAGTTCCTTAAAAGCGACGACTTCTTCATCTTCCACTCGGACGGCACGATAAACTGTTCCGAACCCGCCGGAGTTGATCTTCGTGCCTTTTCGATAACGGGCCATCGCTTCGTCTTAGTTTTTCGCCCCGGCCAACTCTTCCTCAAAATCCACAATCTCTTTGCTCTGCACTAGGAACCACCGGTCAATCTTCGTGAGGTTGAACATCTCCGCGATGGTGAAGCCGGCGCACGGGGCGGGGCGGAAGGCGGTCATGCGGCCTCGACTTCCGCGTATTCCGCTGTCGAGTGCGGCACCGGCACGGGCAAACCTTCCTCGCGCAGGACGTGGATGTGCTCCTCGATGGCCTCGTGGATGAGCTTTACCACCTCTTCCCGCGTGCTCGCAGCGGCCACACAGCCCGGCAGATCCGGGACGTAAGCGCCATAGCTGTCATCGCCTTGTTCGATCACAATCGCGTATCGCATATCGCTCAGTCCTTCAGGCCAGCTTGCTTGAGCACACTGTTCAATGTGCCCTTGGGCATGTCAACGCCCGGATGCCCGGCAATGGTCACGAGGCCGGGCTTGGAGGGATGCTTGAAGTGCCGGTGGCTCCCACGGGTCCGCACCATGAACCAGCCGTCGTCCTCGACCAGCCGGATAATGTCGCGGACTTTCATGGTCAGTTCTTCGCCCCAGCAGCCAGCGCAACGGAACGGAAGGGATTCATAGCGGGCAAATGGTAGGAAACGAACAGCGCGGCGGGAAGCTTCAAGAATCCTTCCGCGTAGGAGACGATGTGCAGAGTCTCGCTTCCCTCCCCAACCTCACATCGGCGGGATGCCGGCGAGCGCGGCTTCGAGGCGGGCGGTGGTGCCGTGGCGGGCGCACCAGGCTTGGATGTAGGCCATGTCGAGCGTCTCCGGGCCTTGCACGGCGAGCACGTCGCGCGCGTCGTCCAAGTCCTTGCCACGGCCCCAGCGGAGCTTTTGGACGATGACGTCCTCGGGCGTGGGCAGCCAGGTGGCGCAACCGAGCTGCGGGGAGAACAGGCGTCGCTTGCGGGCGAACTGCTCCAGCACGAAGGGGTCGTCAAACAGCTCGAACAACTCCACCTTGAAGTGCGGACTGCCGCGCGTGGTGCCCACCTGCCGTTTGCCCCAGGTGAGCGTGTCGAACTGCACCTGCGGCTCGAACTCGACGAGGCTATCCAAACGCGCCACAACCCGGCGGATCGGCTCGCCGCCCGCCAGGCTCAGAACCACGTCCACGTCCTTGGTCGAGCGCGGGATGCCATAGTAGCCGTAGGCAAACGCACCGGTGACCATGTGTTCGACGCCCTCCGCCTCGCAGGCGGCGACGACAGCGGCGGCGAGGGCTTCAACGGTCATGGCACCGATGGCTTCTGATGGACGAACCGGCCTTGGTCGCGGACGCGGCAGAGCCGGTCAAGGCGGCGGCGCACTTCCTGCCAGCCCCGCACCGGATCCGTCGTGCCCAACTGCCACATGGCTCCGTCGTGCATCCGCGCGAATACCCCGTTGGTCAGTTCGAAGACCTCCGCCAGCCGCTGCTCCGGCGTCATGGCCCGGGCGCGCCGCACCTTCTCCCGGTAAAGCTCGTCCTGGAGCGCCTTCAGCGCGGCGGGGTCTTCGTGGACGTTTGGCATGACGCGGCCACGGTATCGGCGGGCGGCAGGCGCGGCAAGCGCGGTGGAACGGAAATGATTCATAGCGGGCACAAAGTAGGAAACGAACGGCGCGGCTCCAAGTTTCAGACGAGCCGGCATGCTTTGATTGCGGAGACCCGGCTCAGGTTGCTCGACATTCCGATGTCGAGGGCTGGACGCAGTCACTCATGCCGGTCTCGACATTGGAATGCCGAGCTACGGGCACGCCAGCATTGCAATTCGCCTGCCGCGCCGGAACACTTCGTCCGCAGCCGCGTTCAATCCCCAAGCCATGTTGCTCAAAGACCGCCCCGCGACCTCGCCCGCGCCGCCGCCTGCGGCGGACTTCGCCGCGTCGCACCATGTGCGGCGGCTGGTGGAGAACGTCTCGCGTGTGTTCATCGGGAAGGAGCAGGTCGTTTCCCACGCGGTGCTGGCGCTGGTGTCCGGCGGTCATGTGCTCATCGAGGATGTGCCGGGATTGGGCAAGACCTTGCTCGCCAAGGCCCTTGCCCGCTCGCTGGCGGCGGACTTCAAGCGCGTGCAGTTCACCGCCGACCTGCTGCCGTCGGACATCACGGGCGTGACGATCTTCGCGCCGGAGCGGCATGAGTTCACCTTTCGGCGCGGGCCGGTGTTCACCAACGTCCTGCTCGCTGACGAAATCAACCGCGCCACGCCGCGCACGCAGTCCGCGCTGCTGGAGGCGATGGAGGAACTCAGCGTGACGGTGGACGGCCAGCGGCACGCGCTGGAATGGCCGTTCTTCGTGCTCGCCACGCAAAACCCGGTCGAACTCGAAGGCACCTATCCGCTGCCGTTCGCGCAGATGGACCGCTTCATGGTGCGCCTGAGCATCGGCTATCTCGACCGCGCGACGGAGATGAAGCTGCTCCAGATGCAGCAGCACGACGACCCGCTCGCCAAACTGGAGCCGGTGCTGACGACGGATACGCTCGCGCAGGTCCACGCCGCCGTGCGCAACGTCGCCATCGAGCAGTCGCTGCTCGGCTACCTCGTGGACATCGTCCACGCCACGCGCGCGGCGGACTCGCTGGAATACGGGGCCAGCCCGCGCGGCAGCCTCGACGTGCAGCGCTTCAGCCAGTCGCTCGCGCTGCTGGCGGGCCGCGACTACGTCCTGCCCGACGACATCAAGCAGGCCGCGCGGCTCGTGCTCCCGCACCGGCTCATCACGCGGCGCGGCACGCGGGCCGTCACGGTCACGGCGCGCGGGGTGATTGACCACATCATCGAGTCCGTGCCAGTGCCGGTGTGAGGAAGAAATCCCAAATCCCAAGCTCCAAATCCCAAAGAAGTTCCAAGCTCCAAGCAGGTTTGGGCTGAACAGGGTGGGCTGGTTGGAAGACAACGATGTTACCGCATCCAACTTCTGCGGAGCAGCGCAGTCGTCGCGTTTGGAGCTTGGAGCTTCTTTGGAACTTGGGATTTGGATTTTGGAGCTTGTGCCCGGCCCAACATTGAATGCCCTTGGCCGCCCGCCAGTCCCTTTCCCTCGTCGCTGACAACCAACCTCCACCATGAAATTCTCCCACCTCCTCCCCCTCCTCGCCGCCCTGGCCATCGCCACCGTGAGCGCCGAGGCCGCCGCCAAGAAGCTCCTCGTCATCACGCAGTCCAAGGGCTTCACGCACAACCCCGTGAAGCGCCCCGCGCCCGACCAGCTCTGCCTCGTCGAGCAGCAGTTGAAGGAGCTGGGGGAGAAATCCGGCGTGTTCACGACCGTGAACTCGCAGGACGCCATCGCCGCGCTAACGCGGGAGAACCTCGCCAAGTTCGACGGCGTGTTCTTCTACACCACCGGCATCCTCGTGCCGGCGGGCGGGCCGCGCGAGGCGCTCACGGACTTCGTGAAGTCGGGCCGGGCCTTCATGGGCACGCACAGCGCCACGGACACCTTCCATAGCGGCAAGGACGCCTTCACCGACTACGTGCGGATGATCAACGGCAGTTTCGCGGGGCACCCGTGGGGCAGCGGCACGCTCTGCACGTTCGCCAACCACGAGCCGAAGCACCCGGTCGTGGCGATGTTCGGCCCGGAGTTCGAGTGGAAGGATGAGATTTACCAATACAACAACTACGACCCCAAGGCCGTGCGCGTGCTCTTCAGCCTCAACATGGCGAAGACGAATCCGAAGCGCCCCTACCTCGTGCCGGTCTGCTGGGTGCGCGAGTTCGGCAGCGGCCGGCTCTTCTACACGAACCTCGGCCACAACGACGCGACGTGGAAGGACGCGAAGTATCACGAGCACCTGCTGGCCGGCTTCAAGTGGGCGTTCAAGCTGATTGACGCGCCTGCCGCGCCGAACCCCGACGTGCAGCAGGCGCACCACAACCACTCGGTCGTCGCCTTCGCGGCGGCGCTCGCCGGCAAGGACGCCAACGCCTACCTCGCCAAGGCCAAGTCCAATCCCCAGTGGCTCGCCAGTGTGACCACCGCCGCCACCGCCGCCAGCAAGGCGCAGGATGCCGTCGGTGCCGTGCGCGACCCCGACGCGAAGAAGACCAAGCCCGAAGACCTCGCGGCCCTGCGCGCCACCGCCAAGGCCAAGCGCGCCGAGATGCAGGCGAAGTTCGACGAGGAGAAGAAGAAGCTCGTGGCCGCGATGGAGAAGTAATCCTCCCGCCGCCTCACTTTCTCACTGTCCCACTTTCCCATTATGCACCTCTTTTCCCTTCTCACCGCCCTCGCCTTCACCGCCACCACGTTCGCCGCTGACAGGGAAGACGGCTTCAAGCCCATCTTCAATGGCAAGGACACCGCCGGCTGGAAGCTCCGCCGCGCCACCGGCCACAACAGTTGGACCGTCGAGAACGGCGTGCTCAAGAACACCGTGAACAAGGGCGAGCACGGCACCGACCTCGTCACCGAGCAGAAGTATTGGAACTTCACCGTGCGCTACGAGTTTCAGGTGCCCGACGGCTCGAACAGCGGCTTCTACCTGCGCGGGCGGCACGAGCTTCAGATCCTCGGCGACTTCAAGAGCGGCAAGCCCCACAAGCAGGGCAACGGCGCGATCTACAACCAGACCGCGCCCACTGAGTTCGCCAGCAAACCCGGCGGCGAATGGCAGACCTGTGAGGCCACCATCATCGGCAACCGGATCACCGTCACCCTCAACGGGAAGAAGATCCACGACGCCGTCGAGTGCAACGTCGCCACCGGCAGCGAGATTGACCGGAACGTGACCGAACCGGGACCGATCTTCCTGCAAGGCGACCACGGCACCGTCTGGTTCCGCAACATGCGGATCAAGGAGCTCGCGAAGTAGGAAGTAGGGCGGGATCTGAAGGAACTTGCTTGACGCCCCTGCGCATTGGGAAAGGCTCGGGGCAGCCATGAAGCCCAATCTGCGCCGTGATCTCCTCTGGCTAGCGCTGCCCGTCTTGCTCTTGGCGCTAGCCATGTGGAGTTGGAAGCCCCATGAGCCAGCTTGGGAAGGTCGTTCCCTCGGTTCATGGTTAAGGGATCTTGAGCAGGACACCAGGAAACAGCTAGGCGGGGTCGGCGAACAAAAAGCCATGGCGGCCACACTTGCCATCCAAGGCATGGGCACCAACTGCCTGCCCTTTCTACTTCAACGGCTGGGCCTTTCTGAACCCGCGCCGTGGGAGCGCGTGTTGATCAGGTTGGAAGAACAGTTTTGGAATCGGGGAATCAAATCCCCTTGGAGCAACACCGAAATGCGACTCCAACTGCAAGCCTTGGCGACCATGTCAGCCATCGAGGCACTCGGCCAGCAGGCTGCTCCTGCGGTTCCGGAATTGCATCGGTGGCTTTATCAAACCAACGGGCACAAGGACGCGCTCGCAGCGCAATCTCTTGGTCGCATCCATCCGCAGGGGACATCCGTGCTGATCGCCGCGTCAACCAATCGGCTCATTCCCAACCGGGATTGGGTCTTCTTCGCATTGTCCCAAGCGGCGGTGCAACATCCGGAAGTCCTCCCCGTCCTTCTGAAGAGTGCGGACGATGCTGATCCCCATGTTCGCAGCTTCGCTGGCCAATACTTGTGTCACCATGCGAGGGAAGCTCCGGTTGTCTTGCCCGTGCTCATGCGGCTGCTCGGCGATCCAGCCGTTGCGGTTAGAAAAATCACGCTCGCTTCACTCAGCAGATTCAATGGCGATCTGACGGTCGCAGTTCCTGCTCTCACGACCCTTGAGTCTGACCTCGACCCTTGGACCAGTAGCCGAGCAAATGCTTTGCTCCAGAAGATCAAAGCCCAATCCCTCGGTTCGCCGGCTGCCGCCCCCGTGCCTCCGCCATGACCCGTCATCGGCATGACCAACGTCTCTCCGTTGGCAGCCCGCAGCGGCCAAGTGCCTCCCCTCTCCCGCTGGGCGAGGGTGGAACGCCGTCCGCGCTCCCGTAGTCGCAACCTTCAGGTTGCGCACCGGTGCCCGCGCCGTGACGCGCAGGGTGAAGCCTGCGACGGCGTCGGTTGTGGGCTAAAACCCCTTGTCTCGCTCCGGCGCTTGCCGTCCAATGCGCGCCCGTGAGCGACCCCGCCGCCAGCGCGCCCGAGCCAGCCCGGTTTCCCCCGGGGCTGCATCATGCGTTTTGGTTCGCCACGTTCAACGCGCTGTCGTTCCCCATCGTCATCGGCGGCCCGATGATTCTCTACGCCAAGACGCTCGGCGCGAGCGCGACGGCGCTGGGCATCATCGCCGGCATGATGCCGCTGCTGGTCATCTTCCAGATTCCGGCGGCCAGCCACGTCAGCCGCGTGGGCTACAAGCGCTTCGTGTATGCGGGCTGGGGCCTGCGCGTCCTGTTCATCGGCGGGATGGCCATGGTGCCCCTGTTGAGCGGCGCGCTCGACGGCACCGCGCGGCTCGCGCTCCTGCTGCTGCTGCTCTTCGCGTTCAACCTTTCGCGCGGCATATCGAGCTGCGCGTGGCTGCCGTGGATTGCGGCGCTCGTGCCGGAGGCCGTGCGCGGCAAGTATCTCGCGCGCGACGCGGCGTGCGTGAACCTCGCCAGCTTCCTGGTCATCGTGCTGGCGGCGTTTGCGCTGGGCGAGGAGCCGGCGGCGTGGCAGTTCACCGCGCTCTTCGTCCTCAGCGCGGCGATGGGCGGCACGAGCCTCGTCTTCCTCAAGCGCATCCCCGACGTGGAGGTGCCGGCGGAGGCGCGGCGCAACAGCAGCGAACCGGTGCCGTGGCTGGCGATTTCACAGCACCCGCCCTTCAGGAAATTGCTCCGCGTGAACGTGGTCTGGCCGCTGGCGGTGGGCGGCCTGGGCGCGTTCACCATCGCCTGGCTAAAGACGCAGGCCGATCTGAGCGAAGGCCGTGTGCTGCTGGTGAGTTCGGCGGCGTATCTCGGCGGCTTGAGCAGCCTGTGGCTGCTGGGACCGCGCCTCGACCGCCTCGGCAGCCGGCCCGTGATGATGTTCTGCATGGCCGGCTGGGTCGTCATCGTGGCCGGCTGGGTGGCCCTGGCGGGACGCGTGCTGCAACCGACGCTGCCCATCCTGCTCGCGCTGCAATTCCTCATGGGCCTGGCCGCCGCGCTGGTCAACATGGCGAACATCCGGCTCGCGATGGCCATCATTCCGGTGATGGGCCGCGACCACTTCTTCGCGCTGTTCTCGGTGGTGGGCAGCCTGGCGATGGGGCTTTCGCCGATTCTGTGGGGCGTGTTGATTGACTCGTTGCGGGGGCTGGACCTGGGATGGCACGGCTTTGCGTTGAACCGCTACAGCGTGTTCTTCGCGCTGACGGGGCTGGTGTTCGTCGTTGCAATTTGGTTGTGCCAGCGGCTGGAGGAGCCGAAGGCCGCGAGCATGGAGGCGTTGCTGCGTGACCTCCTCATCGAATCGCCGCAGCGCGTGTGGGTGCGGTTGTGGCCGAAGGCGTGAGCGGAACGGCCGCGAAGGGGCGCCGAAAGCAAGCACCGGGAAGCAGCGTTCGCGGCCCGCTTTTCGGCGTTCTTGGCACCCGGTCACGGCCAGTCCGTTTGCCTTCCCTTGCTTTGCCCGCCGTCGCGCCTAGACTTTGCCCCGGTGAAAGTGCCAGCCGAAGCGCCCGTGATGATCCTGCCGGAGACGACCTTGTTTCCAGGCATGACGCTGCCGCTGCCCATCTTCGAGCCGCGCTACCGGCGGATGCTCGCGGATGTGCTGGAGGGCGGGCGGATGTTCGCCGTCGCGCTGCGCAACCCGAAGGCCAAGGGCGAGACGCCCATGTCCATCGGCGGACTCGGGCTGGTGAGCACGGCGGTGCGGCAACCCGACGGGACGAGCCTGCTGACCCTGCTGGGTTTGGCACGCGTGGAGTTCCTCGGCCCGGTGCGGCTCAAGCCCTACCGCGTCGAGGCCATCCGCGCACTGGCCGCGCCGCCGGCGGACACGCCGCAGGCCGACGCGCTCGCGAAGAAGGTCCGCGCGCTCGTGCGCAAGCGCGTGAAGCAGGGCTTCGACCTCGGCATTCCCATGCCCGCCGACCCGGCGAAGGCCAAGCAGCTTCAGGACATGCAGATGCTCGCAAACGCCTCCTTCCAACAGTTCGGGAAGCACCTCGCCCGCATCAAATCGCCCGAGCAGCTCGCCGATCTCGTCGCCAGCACGCTCATCGGCGACCCGTTGGCGCGGCAGATTCTCCTCGCCACGCCGCAGATTGAGGAGCGGCTGAAGCGCCTGCACCAGCTGCTCCAAGCCATCGAATTCCGCGCCGACAATCCCACCCCATGACCCCGACCAACCCGCCCACCGACGCCCGCCCGAACGCCAGCCGCGATGAAATCATGGCCGCGCACTTCGCCTCGCTGGTCATGCAGACCGCGCAGATGGCGGTGATGCTCCTGGGCCAGATGCCGCATCCCGAGACCGGCCAGACCGTCACGGATTTCGAGGGCGCGCGGATGTTCATTGACCAGCTCGAGATGCTGGAGGTGAAGACCAAGGGCAACCTCAGCAAGGACGAGGAGCAACTCCTCAAGCAAAGCCTCGTCGGCACGCGCATGGCGTTTGTGGACGCCATCGAGCAGCAGGGGAAGGGCGCGCAGGCTGCCGCCCCGGCTGTCCCCGCACCCGTCGCTGACCAACCCGCGCCTGCGCCCGCGAGTGAAGCCGCCGCCACCCCCGCCGCAGACGACGAGTCCCGCAAGAAGTTCTCCAAGAAGTATTGAAGCGCTCCGCTTCGCACATTCTCGCTTGAGCACGCTCCTCCGCGCCCTGCAATTCTTCCGGCCCGAGCGCGCGCGCATCGCGGGCGTGCTGGCGCTCATGCTCGCGGGCATCGGCGCGAACCTGCTCAAGCCGTGGCCGATGGCCGTGCTGGTGGACAGCGTGCTCGGCTCCAAGGCGCTGCCCACCGCGCTGGAAGCATGGTCGAACGACAAGGCCGCGCTCATCGCGGTGCTGGCCGGCGCGACCGTCCTGCTGCATCTCCTGCAAGGCGGACTCAACGCCACGCAAAACTTCCTCGCCATCAGCATCGGCCTGCGCGGGCTGCGGCGTGTGCGCAACGAGGTCTTCGGCTGGCTCCAGCGGCTTTCGCTCCGCTTCCATCAGGGCCGCAGCACCGGCGACCTCATCCATCGCGCCGCGTGGGACACGTATTCGTTCCAGACCCTTTTCCAGCAGGGGATGACGACCAGCGCGAGCGCGGCGCTGTCCTTCGGCTTGATGGTTGTCGTCATGGCGCAGTTGAACGGGCGGCTCACGCTCATCGCGCTCGCCACGGTGCCGTTGCTGCTGCTGGTCATCCGCACGTTCGGCCAGCGCATGACCGAGCAGGGCGCGACCGCGCAGCAGGCCGACAGCCAGGTGACTTCGCTCGTGCAGCAGAGCATCACGGCGCTCCCGCTCGTGCAAAGCTACACGCGCGAGGAGCACGAGGCCGCGCGTTTCGGCACGCACACCTAGCAGGCGCAGGAGCGTCGCCTCGCGCAGCATGGCTGGGAGGTTGCCTATTGGTTCGCCATCACGGCGGTCTTCGGCGGCGGCACCGCGGGGATTCTCTGGCTGGGGGCCAACGAGGTGTTGCGTGGCACCGCGACGCTCGGCGAGCTGCTCATTTTCCTCACCTACCTCGGCCAGTTCTACGAGCCGCTCAACCAGCTCTCCCACGTCGGCGCGACGGTCAGCAACGCCAGCGTCGGTGCCAAGCGCGTCTTTGAAATCCTCGACACGTCGGAGGAAGTGAGGGACGCGCCGGAGGCGAGGAGCGTGGTGCGTGGTGCGTGGAACGTGACAAATTCCGAATCCGCTTCGACCTCGTCTCACGCACCACGCACCACGCACCACGCGCTGTCCCTCAAAGGCGAACTCGCCTTCTCCTCCGTCACCTTCCGCTACGCCGATGACCGCGAGATTCTACGCGGCCTGACCTTCACCCTCGCCCCCGGCCAGTCTGCCGCCATCATCGGCCCGAGCGGCGTGGGCAAGACCACGTTGCTCAACTTGGTGCCGCGTTTCTTCGACCCGACAGGCGGTGCGATTCAACTTGATGGCGCGGACCTGCGGACCTTGCGCGTCCGCGACCTGCGGGCGCATGTCGCCATCGTGTTGCAGGAGCCGATCCTGCTGCCCACCAGCATCGCCGAGAACATCGCCTACGGCCGCCCCGGCGCGACGCGCGCGGAAATCGAAGCCGCCGCGAAAGCCGCGAACGCGCACGCTTACATCGAGAAGCTCCCGCAGAAATACGACACGATGGTCGGTGACGGCTCGGCCCGTCTGAGCGTCGGCGAGCGCCAGCGCCTCAACCTCGCCCGCGCCTTCCTCAAGGACGCGCCCATCCTCCTGCTCGACGAGCCGACCAGCGCGCTCGACGCCGAGAGCGAGGCGCTCGTGGTCGAGAGTCTCAAGCGCCTGATGCAGGGCCGCACCACGCTCATCGTCGCGCACCGGCTGTCCACCATCCGCAACCTCGACAAGATTCTCGTCCTCGAAGATGGCCGTGTGAGCGAGAGCGGCACGCACGCGGAACTGGTGGCCAAGGGTGGTTACTACGCCCGCGTGGTCAGCGGCCAGATCGCCCTGGAATAACCGGGCCGGCGGCTCCGAAAGCGTCATTGACTTCCGCCGTCCGGCTTCCCTACCGTCCGCGCGTAAATGCCGAGTGGTTCGCCCCGAATTTACGATTCGGGGTTTTTTATTGCTCGGGCGCGGTCAGCATTCTGCGGTCGGCATTCAGCCCCGCCATGCCGCCCGCTGACTGCTGACCGCTTTATGGCCAACACAATTCTCGTCGGCGCCCAGTGGGGCGACGAAGGCAAGGGCAAGATCATTGACGTGCTCACCGAGCAGGCGGACATCGTCGTCCGCTACGCCGGCGGCAACAACGCCGGCCACACCGTCATCGTGGGCGGGCAGAAGTTTGTCCTGCACCTCATCCCCTCGGGCATCCTGCGGCCCGGCAAGACCTGCGTCATCGGCAACGGCGTCGTGCTTGATCCCATCGGCCTCGTGAAGGAACTCGACGGCCTGGAGCAGCTCGGCGTCAAGGTCACGCCCGACAACCTGCTCATCTCCGAGACCGCCCACGTTGTCTTCCCCTATCACCGCGAGCTGGACAGCGCGCGCGAGCTGGCCAAGGGCAAGGGCAAGATCGGCACCACCAAGCGCGGCATCGGCCCCTGCTACGGTGACAAGGCCGCGCGCGTCGGCCTGCGCGTCAGCGACCTCCTCAGTCCCGAGCGGTTCGCGTTCAAGCTCAAGGCCCGCGTCCAGGACGCCAACGCCCACCTCAAGGCCCTCGGTGCGAAGCCCGTCAGCTTCAGGAAAATCCTCACCGAGTATTCCGCCGCCGCCGACATCCTCCGCCCGCATGTCGCGAACACCGTTCACTACCTGCACAACGCCACGCGCACGAAGAAGGGCATCCTCTTCGAGGGCGCGCAGGGCACGTTCTTGGACTTGGACCACGGCACCTATCCCTACGTCACCTCGTCGAACACCACGGCGGGCGGGGCCTGCACCGGTTCCGGCGTGCCGCCGCACAAGATGGACAAGGTCGTGGGCGTGATGAAGGCCTACACCACGCGCGTGGGCGAGGGGCCGTTGCCGACCGAGAGCGCGGAGATTTCCGACCTCCTGCATGGCATGGGCCGCGAGTTTGGCTCCACCACGGGCCGTGCCCGCCGCTGCGGCTGGTTCGATGCCGTGGCCACGCGCCACGCGACCATGGTCAACGGCATTGATGAACTCGCCGTGACGAACCTCGACGGCCTCGATTCGCTGGCGAGCATCAAGGTCTGCGTCGGCTATCGGGTGGGCGAGGTGAGGTTCGACCACATCCCCAACGACATTGAAGTCATCGCGCTTTGCGAACCAGTCTATGCCGAGCTTCTGGGCTGGCAGGCTGACACCAGCAAGGCCCGCAGGTGGAAGGACCTTCCCGCGAAGGCACGCACCTACCTGAAATTCATCGCCGACCAGACGGGTGCCAAGCTGACCATCGCCTCGGTCGGCCCGGGACGCGACCAGACCATCCTGGTGAAATGAAAAACCGCCCCGGCATTGAGCCGGGGCGGTGGGGGAACTTTGCCGACCGGCGCAAGCCGGTGCGGGCGAACTCAGCTTAGAGTGTGTGCCCGCTCGCGGAGAGGCCGCACGTCGGGGAACCCGAGACCGTGCTGCCCGCGCTGTAGGTGCCGCCGCCAGGGCAGGCCGGCAGGGCGGAACCCTTCAGGTAGGCCAGCACCGTGGTGTCCGTCAACGCGTAGGTGTCCGTGGCGGCCTTCTTGTTTTCGAGCGCCCACTGCTGGACCGCGCCGTCAATCTGCTTGAGGTTGGCGATGCAGGCGTTCTTCTGGGCTGTGGCGCGCGCCTTCACGAAGTTCGGGATGGCGATGGCGGCCAGCAGGCCGATGATGGCGACCACGATCATGATTTCCACGAGCGTGAAGCCGCCTTTGCGGGTGGTTAGTGTTTTCATGGCTTTGACTTGTTTCCGACTATGTCGCGAATCCGCGACGGTTTGTTTATTACTACCATTGCACGGTGACTCCTGACTGAAATCACCGTCGCACCATCCACTTATCTCCGGCCATTTGCCAGTAAAGATTTGAACTATTTTCCGGCCCGACAAAGAGAACGGGGCGGTCGTGCGACCGCCCCGTGGGGTGATTGAGCAGGTAAACCTGGTTCAGCGGCCCTTGGGCAGCGCGCTGCGGCCGGCATAGACGGCGTGCTGGCCGAGGAGCTGTTCGATGCGCAGGAGCTGGTTGTATTTCGCGGTGCGGTCGGTGCGGCTGAGGCTGCCGGTCTTGATCTGGCCGCAGTTGGTCGCCACCGCGAGGTCGGCGATGGTCGCGTCCTCGGTCTCGCCGGAGCGGTGCGAGAGGATGGAACGGTAGGCGTTCTTGTGCGCCAGCTCGACGGTGTCGAGGGTCTCGGTGAGGGAGCCGATTTGGTTCACCTTGACGAGAATCGCGTTGGCAGTGCCGGTCTCAATGCCCTTGCGCAGGAACTGCACATTCGTGACGAACAGGTCGTCGCCCACGAGCTGCACCTTGTCGCCGAGCTTGTCGGTGAGCTTCTTCCACGTCACCCAGTCGCTCTCCGCGCAGCCGTCCTCGATGCTCACGATGGGATACTTCGCGCAGAGGCGGGCGTAGAACTCGACCATCTCGTCGCCGGTCAGCTTCTGGCCGCTGCTCTTCTTGAACACATACGTCTCGTTGCCGGTGTAGAACTCGCTGGCGGCGACATCGAGCGCGAGGAAGATGTCCTTGCCCGCCTTGTAGCCGGCGTCCTTCACGGCGGCGAGGATGGCGTCCAGCGCGGCGTCGGCACTGTCGAGCTTCGGGGCGAAGCCGCCCTCGTCGCCGACGGTGGTGGTGAGACCCTTCTTCTTCAGCACGCCTTTGAGCGCGTGGAAAATCTCCGTGATGGCCTGCAAGCCCTCGCTGAACGTCGCGAAGCCGTGGGGCATGACCATGAACTCCTGGAAGTCAATCGGCGCGTCCGAATGCGCGCCGCCGTTGATGACGTTGGCCATCGGCACGGGCAGCACCTTGGCGTTCGGCCCACCGACGTATTTGCAGAGCGGCTGGCCGAGCGCGGCGGAAGCGGCCTTCGCATTCGCAAGCGAGACAGCGAGGATGGCATTCGCGCCGAGCTTGGACTTCTTGAAGCCGGTGCCGTCGAGTTCGAGCATGGCAGCGTCCACGGCGAGCTGGTCGGTGGAATCGAGGCCGAGGAGGACGGGGGCGATCTTCTCGGTGATGTTGCGGACGGCCTTGCTGGTGCCCTTGCCGCAGTAGCGCTTCTTGTCGCCATCGCGCAGTTCGAGGGCCTCGTGTTCGCCGGTGGAGGCCCCGGACGGGACGGCGGCACGGCCAAGGATGCCGGAGGTGAGCGTGATGTCCACCTCGACGGTGGGGTTGCCGCGGGAGTCGAGGATTTCGCGGGCCTGGATTTCAGCGATCTGGGTCATGGTGTGTCAGGGTTCGAGTTTCTGGTTCAGTGGAAACGGGCCGTCCGGTCGCCCGGAAAGACGCGGCAGTTTAGGGGGGCGTGAAAAGCCGTCAAGCGGTGAACCAAGGGGTGGAATTGGCGATGGCTGAAGGGTTGCGTGGCGCGCCATCCTCCGGCGTTTTGTTGTCAAACAGCCCCGGCCAAAAGACTTGTTGGGAGAGGCGTCGCCGCCTTGAAGAACGTCGTGGTTTAGGCTATAACAACCACAAATCTCGAACCGCCTGCGCGATCAGCCTATGAACGCAATCCGCCCCCTCCGATTCCTCGTCGCCCTGCTCCTGTTGCCGGTCGCCGGCACGCACGCCGCCGGTCTCTCGCTCAACCCCACGAGCATCACCTCGACTTACAGCGGCAACGTCACGCTCTCCATCACCGGCGTGGCCAACGGCGCGACCGCCACGGCGGAGCTGTTCATGGATTACAACGTCAACGGCACCGTGGACGCGGGCGAGCCGCTCGTCCGCCGGTTCAGCCTGACGGACGGGCAGTTGCCGCTCATCGGCGGCGTGCGCAACGGCAACGTGCCGGGCGACGACGACGGCACGGCCAACGGCCAGTTGACGGTGGATGTGTCCTACCGCAAGACCAACGAGCCGGACCATTTCAAGGGGCAGTTCGTCTGGCGCGTGACGACCGCCGCCAGCACCAACCTCGCCACGTTTTCGGTCGTGTCCCCCTCCCCCGCGCAGCCGGTCAGCATCTCCGGCACCGTGAGCGGGGCAAGTTTCTGCGCGGTGGTGCTCATCAATCCCGAGCGCGAGGACGGCCTCGTCACCGGGGTGCTGACGGATGTGAACGGGGCGTTCGCCGTCGTGGTCGCACCCGGCACCTATCTCGTGGCCGCGACGCGGTGCGGCAGCGGGGCTGGGTTTGTGACGGACTTCTCCAGCCCCGCGCTGATTTCCTTCCCGACGGGCGGGACCACGAACGGGCTGACGCTGGGCACCACGGCGTCCACCCGCACCATCACGGGCCGGGTGACGGACGACCTGGGCAACGGCCTGGGCGGACTGTTCGTGGAGGCGAACTCGACGAACAGCCTCTTCGCCCTCACGTTCACCGACGCGAACGGCGACTTCAGCTTGAATGTCGCCTCCAGCGAGTGGGAGGTGGAAGTTTCCTCGTGGAACCTCGCCCAGGGCGGCCAGGTGGCGCTGCACCAGGAAACCGTGGTCAACACCACCACGGGCAGCGTGGCGAACGTCAGCTTCACCGCGCCGCGCGCCAACGCGCTCATCTACGGAACCGCGAGCGAGGGGGGCACGAACTTCGTCGGGCTGGTGCGGATCGAGGGCGTCAACGAACCGTCGCACACCTATGAGGCGGCGAGCGTGACGGATGCCGCGGGCAACTACTGGCTCGGCGTCTTCGGCGGCAACTGGTCCCTCGGCGCGGACGGCGCGGACACGTTGCAGGCTGGCTTCCTCACCCGCGGCACCAATTCGACCGTCGCCACCAACGCCGCCGTGCGCGCGGATCTCGCGGCCCGGGCGACGACCGGAACGGTGACGGGCACGCTGGTGAACGACAGCGGCCAGCCGCAGGGCGGATTGAGCGTGTTCATGAACGAGATTCCCAGCTTCTGGAACTCGTCCGGGCGGTCGTCCGACCAGGGCGGGGCGTTCAAGCTGGGGTGGTTTGCCGGGGACTGGTTCCTCGGCGTGAGCCTGTCCGACGCCACCAACCGCAACCTCCTGCCGCCGTCGCTCAACTTCACCAACGGCGGCAGCAGCAACCTGGCGAACGTCGTCGTGGTGCTCAAGGACATGAACGCGCTGCTCCACGGCACGCTGCGCGACAACCTTGGCAACCCGGTGACGAACCAGACGGTGAACGCCTCGGCGAACGTGAGCGGCACGAATTACTTCGCCAGCGGGCTGACCGATGCCGGCGGCAGCTACGTCATCCGCCTGTTCAGTTTCAACGGCTGGTCAGTGTCCACCTTTGGGATGCCCGATTCGCGCGGCTTGCAGGATCCGTTCTCGCCCGGCAACAACCTGGGTGCCGGCAGCAACTTCCTCGCGCTCACCACCACCGCCACGGGCAATGTCGCCTTCGTGACCGCCGCCGGGCCGGTCAACTCCGCCGTCATCAACACGCCCTACAGCTTCCAGTTCCAGGCTGTCGGCGGCACGCTGCCGCACTCGTGGCAGCTCGCGCCCGGCTCCGGCGCGCTCCCCGCCGGGCTGAACCTGGACGGCGGCGGCCTGCTCGCCGGCACGCCGACCGCGAGCGGCACGTTCAACTTCACGGTCCGCGTGAACGACTTCCTCAGTTCCTTCGTGGACCGTGCGTTCACCCTCGTGGTCGGCGCGCTGGACTCCACGCCGCCCACGCTCGACCAGACCACGCCGCAAAACTTCCAGCCGGGCATCCAGACGCACTCGGGCATCGCCTTCACCTTCAGCGAGCCGATGCAGGCGAGCCAGTCCATCGCGTGGAGCGGCAACGTGAACGCCGGGAACTTCCGCTACGACTGGGCGACCAATGGCCTGACCTTGTTCTGCACCTACAACGGCCTGCTGCCGGCGGATTCCACCATCACCTGGACGCTCAATCCCACCGGCCAGAGCCAGTTCCGCGACCTCGCGGGCAACCCCCTGCCCGCCGACCTCACCGGCTCGTTCAGGACCGTCGCGACCAATGCCACCGGCGTGCCGGACGCGCTCCAGCTCATCGTCTTCAAGACCGCGAACTTCATCCAGACCAACACCTCGCCCGCCGACGTGGTGCCGGTGACGACCAACACGCACAGCTATGGGGTCAACCTCCGCCTGAGCGGCCATGTCACGGCCACGAACATTCTCTCCGACATCAACAACACCCTCTTCTCCTACGTGCCCTTCGATGGCTCGGAGGGCGATTCCTACGAGTTCGAGTCGCAGGCCTTCACCTCGCAGGCGCAGTTGGACGCCGCGTATCCGAACGGCAGCCACAACTTCAGCCTGCGCACCGTCCACAACGGCACCAACAACGTGACCGTGCCGTTGAACGGCGACGCCTATCCCGCCCCGCCGGTCATCAGCAACTTCGCCGCCGCGCAGACGGTCAATTCCAGCAACAGTTTCACGCTGAACTGGAACCCCTTCACCAACGGGACGGCGGATGACTTCATCATGGTGGAAGTCAACGAGCGGCTCACCAACGGCACGTATCTGGAAATTTACCGGACGCCTGGCGTGGGCGAGCCAGGAGCGCTCAACGGCACGGCCAGCTCGGTGGCGTTCCCGGCGGGAACCTTCGCCGCGGGCGGGGTGTATGACGTGAGCGTCACTTTCATCAAGGGCGTGCATTTCAGCACGTCAGGCTACCCGCCGCTGGTGGCCGGCGCCTACGGGGCCGAGACCTCCTTCCGGTTGCTCACCGCCGGCACGCCCGCGCAACCGGGCCTCGCCTTCACCGTTGTTCCCGGGGAGACGCACCGCCATGTCCTCGTGACCGGCGAGCCGTTCCGCCAATACCAGCTCCAGGCGGCCACCAACCTGAGCAGCCCCGTCTGGCAGTCCATCAGCACGCTGCGGACGCAGGGACGAACCAACACCTTCGGCGATTCTGACTCACCCAACCATCCGCGCCGCTTCTACCGGGCGATCCTCATCCGGGACAATTGAGCGGGACGCCGGCTTCCCGCCGGTCCATCCGGGCGTTGACTTCGCCATCGCCAGCCCTGGCCGGTGCGGTTACGCTGCCCCGCATGAACCAGCGCACCACTGCGGCCGTGGAGCGCGCGCTGACGGCGGCGCGGAACTTTGGCATCCGCCACTGGCGGCGGGCGTTGAGCGTGCGCGCGAAGCTGCGCTGGAACGAGGAGGTCTTTCACCTGCTGCTCGCCGCCGCCGTCGGCGTGCTGGGCGGGACGGTGAACTTGGTCTTCTACTTCGCCATCGAGTGGGTGAAGCACTTCACACTGCATCGTCCCGGCGACCTGGCGGAGGTGGCGGAACTGCTTGACTGGTGGCAGCGGCTGCTCATCCCCGCGCTCGGCGGGCTGGCGGCGGGGCTGGTGCTGCACGGAGGAGTGCAACTCGTGCAGGCGGGCGCGACGAACCTGCTCGAGGTGGTCGTCGCGGGCGACGGGCGGCTGAAGTTCCGGCCCGGCCTGGTGCGCGCGCTGTCGTCGCTCGTGAGCATCGGCACCGGCGCCTCGATCGGCCGCGAAGGCTCCATCGTGCAGATGGCCGCGACGCTGGCATCCAAGCTCGGCCAGTGGTTCAACTGGCAGCCCTATCGCCTGCGCCTGCTCGTGGGCTGCGGCGCGGCGGCGGGCATGGCGGCGGCCTACAACGCGCCGCTGGCGGGCGCGGTCTTCGCGGCGCAGATCGTCCTGGGCAACTTCTCGATGACCTGCTTCGCGCCGCTGGTCGTGGCGTCCGTGGTGGCGACGCTCGTGAGCCGCACGTTCTTCGGCATCGCGCCGTGGTATTCGGTGCCGGCATTCGAGTTCACGTCGCTGGGGCAGCTCGGGTGGTTTCTCCTCTTCGGCGTGCTGTGCGGCGCGTTCGGCGCGGGCTTCCTGCGGATGCTCGCGGCCAGCGAGGGGATGTTCGGCCGGCTGCGCGCGCCGCTGTATCTGCGGCTGGCGCTGGGCGGGGCCATCGTCGGCGCGATTGCCATCGGCTACCCGGAGGTCTGGGGCAACGGCTACGGGGCGACGAACAAGATTCTGCACGGCCAGCTCGTCGGGGAGCTGCTCGTCGGCCTGCTGCTGGCGAAGCTCCTCGCGACGGTCGCGGCGGTGGGCACGGGGACGGTGGGCGGCGTGTTCACGCCCACCTTGTTCCTCGGCGCGGGACTGGGCACGGCGCTGGCGATGGGCCTGCACAGCGCGGGCTTTGCGACGGAGCTGCCGACGCACACCTTCGCGCTGGTGGGCATGGGCGGCGTGCTGGCGGCGACGACGCATTCGCCGCTGCTGGCGATGATCATGATGTTCGAGATTTCCCTGAACTACTCGATGATGCCGCCGCTCATGCTCGCCTGCGCCCTGGCGACGCTCGTCGCGCGGCAGTTGCATCCCGACTCCGTCTATACCGCGCCGCTCAAGGCGCGGGGCGTCGAACCCAGCGCGGACACGCTGCGCATCGGCGCGGCGCACCAGCAGAAGATCGGCGACCTCATGCGCGAGCCGGTCAGTCCCGTGCGCGACAACACGCCACTGCCGGAGATCGCCGCGCGCTTTCTGGAGCACACGTTCAACTACCTGCCCGTGGTGGACGCGCAGAACCGCCTGCTCGGCCTCGTGGCCTTGCACGACTTGAAGGAATATCTCGGCGACGCCGGCGCGCTGCGCGGCGTCATCGCCAGCGACGTGATGCGGCCCGTGCCGGTGATGCTCACGCCCGCGCAGTCGCTCACCGACGCGCTGCCCGCGCTGCTGGCCAGCGAGCAGCGCAACGTGCCGGTGGTGAGCAGCCTCGACGAGCGCCGGCTCGTCGGCTCCGTGCTGCGCGCGGAGGCGCTTGGCTCGATGGCCGAGGCCATTGCCATCGGCAGCACCTGGAAGGTCAGGTAGCTCCCTTCCTCGGCCGGGCGCGGGAGTTACCTCGCGTTGCAACCCGGCTCGACGCGGGCAATGCCCTGAAAACACAGGCCTCACCCCGCCGGGTTCAAACCCCGCCCGCGCGCGGTTTGCAACGGATGGAGCAGGCCCGGCATCTCTCCGAGTTGTCCCGCGACTGGCCGCGCTGGACGGCCTAACCCGCCGGCCAGCGCTCGAGCGGAAATCCCGTCGCCGCCTCAATCGCCAGCAGGCGGTTGTATTTGCTCAGGCGCTCGGACTGCGTGATGGAGCCGATCTTGATCTGGTCGCCCGCCCAGCCCACGGCCAGGTCGGCCAGCCAGTCATCCTCCGTCTCGCCGCTGCGCGCGCTCACCGTCACGCGCCAGCCGGCGTCGCGGGCGAGCCGGCGTGCTTCGAGCGCCTCGGTCAGCGTGCCGACCTGGTTCACCTTGAGCAGCAGCGTGTCCGCCGCGCGGGCTGCCACCGCGCGGCGGATGCGGGCGGGATTGGTGCACAGAAAATCATCGCCCACCACGAGGCAACGGCCCGCGAGCCGCTCACGCAACTTCGGCCAGTGCGCCCAGTCATCCTCCGCCAAACCGTCTTCCAGGCTGACAATGGGATACGTCGCCACCCAGCGTGCGAGCTGCCCGATCATCCCCGCGCTGTCGAGCGGCTGCGGGCCAAGCTCATAAACGCCCGCCCGATGAAACTGGCTCGACGCCACGTCCACCGCGAGCGCCACGTCCCGGCCCGGTTGCAGCCCGGCGGCCTGGATCGCCGCGACCGCGTCCTCCAGCATCGCCTCCGCCCCGGCGAACGGCGGGGCCAGGCCGCCCTCGTCCGCGCGCAGCAGCCGCATGCCATACTTCCGCGCCATGAGTTCCGCCGCGCACTGATAGACCTCGAATGTCACCGCGAGCGCCTCGGACATCGTCCGCGCCGCCGCCGGCACCACGAGCACGTCCTGCAACGGCGACTGCCCGCCCGCGTGCTTGCCGCCGCTGAACAGGTTGATCGTCGGACGCGGCAAGGTGCCTGCCGGCTGGCCGAGCATTTCCGCGAACAACTGAAACAGCGGCAGCTTGCGCTCGCTGGCCAACGCCCGCGCGAACGCGAGCGACACCGCGAGGATCGCGTTGGCTCCGAGCCGCGCCTTGTTCGGCGTGCCGTCCAGTTCGAGCATCGCGTGATCGAGGGCGGCCTGGGTGGCGAACTCCCGGCCGGACAACGCGCGGTTCAACTCGCCGTTCACATTCGCCACCGCGTTCTGGCAGCCGAGTCCGCGAAAGCGTGCGCGGTCACCATCGCGTAGTTCCAGCGCCTCGGCGCTGCCGGTCGAGGCCCCGGACGGCACGGACGCGGTGCCCGCCGCGCCGCCCGCAAGCCGGCAGGTGGCCCGCACCGTCGGCCGCCCGCGGCTGTCGAGAATTTCCAGCGCGCTCAGTTGTTTGATTTCACTCATGGCTTTATGTCGTTGCTGCCAGCGCTTCGCCAAACTGCCGGACCAGTTCGCCAACTTCGGCAGGTGGACGCCGCATCAGCGCGAGCACCACGGCGCGCTGCTGGTCGCGCTCGGCGGGCGCAAGGTATTCCAGCGGCGAGCGGCCATCCACCCGCGCCAGCAAACAGCCCAATGCGTGCCGCGCCGCGCGCGAGTTGATGCCGGTCGTCGCGGCGACTTCGCCCGCCGTCTGCCGCCAAGTTTCCCAGAAGACACTCGCCGCGCCGAGCAAAGCCTCACGTTGTCGGGGCAGATGCAACGCCTTGCTCAACCAGTGCGTCAGCCCGAAGCCAACATCAAACGCCGGGTCGCCGACATGCGCCACCTCGTGGTCCAGCAGCACCAGCCGGCCGCAATGCACCAAAATGTTCTTCGGGCTGAAATCTCCATGCACCAGCGCCGCCTGCTGCGCGTGTGTCTCGGCAATCAGCGCCGAGTAAAACGGAGCCGCGACCGGATTACGCGTCGCGGTGAAAGCATAGTAAGGCTCGATGCGCAGCGCCTCGAAGAAACTCCGGTCGCGCAGCTCCCTCGGCAACTCCGCCAGGCCGCGCGCGGATTCGCGATGCACGCGACCGAGCAGCTCACCGAACTGCCGCACATGGCCAAGGTCCACCTGCCCGGCAAGCAGCAATGTCTTCCAGTTCTCGTGCGGCTGTGACACGGCGTCCATCGCCAGCAGATGATGCGCCTCGTCCTCGAACCGCAGCGGCGTGATCGCTCCGGCGGGCGCGAACCGCTCCAGCACCCGCAGGGCGAGCGCCTCCCGGTGCGCCCGGCGCGGGTCGCACTCCCAGTTCACCTGCACGCGCAGCTTTGGCAATGCCTGCTTGAGCACGAACGACTCGCCGCCCGCCCGCTCGACCAGCACGGTGCGATTGGACACCCCGCCGCGCAGGACGGTGATCACGGGCGACTCGCCCGCGCCGAGCTGGCCCCGCGCATGAAGATAGCGGAGCAACTCCTCCGGCTGCTCGATGTTGAGCGGTGCGTGGCTCACCGGCTCTCCTCCGCGAAATTCCGCCACACGAAATGGAGCGTCGCGCGGGGAGAGACATGATTCATGGCAGCGCCGGGAGTAAATCGGCTCCGGCCCCGCCAAGCAACGCCGGACGGGGTGGTCAGTCGGCACGCCGGTCTGAAAACCGGTGGTGTCGGCGCACGCCCGGCTCCAGCGGCCATGCTCGGACGTGACCACGCACGCGTGCTCCGGCCGGCCGGGCGGTTCCGTGCTGGTCCGGCTGTTCACGTTGAACGATGAGGGTGTGCCGGTGCCCGGCCAGCGCCACGCCGTGGCGTTTGCAGCGCGCGGCATTGCCGCGTCCGGCGGCTGACTACTTCCGCTTCCGCCACTCGCGCAGGATTTCCACGGCCATGGGCAGCACGGACACGAAGACGATGCCCAGCACGACCAGCTCGAAGTTTTTCTTCACCCACGGCAGGTTGCCGAAGAACCAGCCCGCCGGCACCAGCAGCGCCACCCAGGCCACCGCGCCGACGACGTTGAACATCATGAAGCGCCGGTAGTCCATCGCGCCGCTGCCCGCCACGAACGGCGCGAACGTCCGCACGATGGGCACGAAGCGCGCTAGGATGATGGTCTTGCCGCCGTAGCGCTCGAAGAACTCGTGGGTCTTGGCGAGATACTCCGGTTTGATCAGCCGCGGGTATTTCTTCGACAGCGCCGCGCCGGCGAACTTGCCGATGGAGTAGTTCACCGTGTCGCCGATGAACGCCGCGATGAAGATGACCGCGCCCGCCACCCACACGTTCAGCCCGCTCTCCGGGTTCGCCGCGATCGCGCCGACGGCGAACAGCAGCGAGTCGCCCGGCAGGATGGGCGTCACCACCAGCCCGGTCTCCGCGAAGATGATGAGGAACAGGATGCCATAGACCCACGCCCCGTGATCGCGCGTGAGATGGTGCAAGTGCTCCTGCAAGTGCAGGAAGAGGTCGAGGACTTGCTTGATGGTGTCCATGAGCGGGCGCGACGCTGCGGAAATAGGCGTTGCGAGGCAAGTGCGTTGTTGCAGAGTTGGGGCGTGAAACGTGGTGCGTGGTGCGTGAAAGGCACCGACGCTCACGGCCCGAGTCACGCATCACGCACCACGTTCGATGAAAGCCGCTGTCCTCCACGGGAAAGAAGATGTCCGCCTCGAAGAAGTCGCCGAGCGCCCGCTCGCGCCGGGCGAGGTGCGCCTCCGCATCGGCGCGGCGCTGACCTGCGGCACCGACCTGAAAGTTTTCAAGCGCGGCTACCACGCGAAGATGCTCGTGCCGCCGACGGTCTTCGGCCATGAGCTTGCGGGGGAAATCATTGAAACGCGGAGCGCGGAACGCGGAACGCGGAAAGAAGAGTGGCGCGGCGGAGACCGCGTGGTCGTCGCGAATTCCGCGCCCTGCGACGCCTGCGGGTCGTGTGACCTGGAGCAGGAAAACCTTTGCGACGACCTGCTTTTCCTGAACGGCGCTTACGCCGAGTCCATCGTCGTGCCGGCGCGGCTGGTGGAGAAGAATCTCCTGCGGCTCAAACCCGGCACCGCCTTCCGTGACGCGGCGCTCACCGAGCCGCTGGCGTGCGTGGTGCAGGGCGTCGAGGATTCGCAGCTTGCCGCCGGGCAGCGCGTGCTGGTCATCGGCGCGGGGCCGATTGGGCTGATGTTCGTCGCGCTGGCGAAGAATCTGGGCTGCGAAGTGACGGTGGCCGGACGCGGGGAAGCTCGGTTGGCGGCGGCGATCCGGCTGGGAGCCAGCGCGGTGATTGATGTGGGTGCGGAGGGCGACATTCTGAAGGCCGCCCGGCAGGGCGGCCCTGCCACGCCGCAGTTCGACGTGGTCATCGAGGCCGTCGGCAAACCGGAAGCATGGGAGGCGGCGGTGAAGCTGGTGCGCAAGGGCGGCACCGTGAACTTCTTCGGCGGCTGCCCGGCGGGCACGAGCGTCTCGCTGGACACGGGGCTGATCCACTATTCCAACCTCACGCTGCGGGCCAGCTTTCATCACACGCCGCGCACCATCCGCCGCGCGCTGGAGTTCATCGAGTCCGGCGTCATCCGCGCGGCGGACTTCGTGGATGGAGAATGCGCCCTCAGCGAGTTGCCCGCGCTCTTCGCCCGCATGACGGCGGGGAACCGCGTGGTGAAGACCTTCGTGGACGTGACGCGCTGACGTAGCTCGACATTCCAATGTCGAGTGCCGCGCGGTCCGCACGCCTCAAAATTCGACATTGGAATGTCGAGCTACAGGCCTCCGCGATACACCGCCTGCGCCGTGCAAGTCTCGGCCACGACCACTTCCGTCAGCATCGGCAGGCCAGGCTTCAGCCGCTCCCAAATCCACACGGCGACGTTTTCGCTCGTGGGGTTTTCGAGGCCGGGCACTTCGTTGAGGTAACGGTGATCGAGCTGTTCCCACAGCGGCTTGAACGCGGCCTTGATGTCCGCGTAGTCCATCAGCCAGCCCAGCTTCGGGTCGCACTCGCCCGCGATGACGATCTCCACCTTGAAGCTGTGCCCGTGCAGCCGGCGGCACTTGTGCGCCTCGGGCAGCAGCGGCAGCAGGTGGGCGGCTTCGAATTGAAAGGATTTGCGGAGTTCCATTTTCATGGGTTTAAGAAAGTGATTAGTAATTAGTGATAAGTGGGCGGGGCGGCGTGGTGGTGGCTTGGACTAATTACTAAGCACTAAATGCTTTCTGTTCATTGCTCCCAGTCCGTCCATCTCACCAAGTCGCCCAGCAGCGCCCGCCCGTCGTGCCGCCACGTAAGCGGCGGGCTTTGCATCTGGCCCAGCGGGCAGAGACGCGTCGCGCCCCAGCGGGCGAACTGCTTGGCCAGCCCTTCCAGCTCGTGCTCCTGCGCGGCCAGGCCGACGGTCGAGGTATGGTCGCGCACCGGGTCCGCGCCGCGCAGGGCCTCGGCCACGTCGAGCACCGGCTTCACGTAGATGAAGCGGTTCAGGCACGAGAGTGCGAAGCGCGGGTCGGCTTCGTAAATCACTGTCCAGGCGGTCGAGTCCGGGCTGCACCAGTGGTGCGTCGTCTCGGGTGAATGCGCGGCGCGCACCTCATAGATGGCCCGGCGGGCGGCGATTTGCGCGGCGTCCTCGGTGGAAATCCTCCCGCGCGGCTCGGCGGCCTCGCGGCGGGCCAGTTCGGCGGCAAGCTGCTCGGCGAAGTGCAGCGCAAAACCCACGCCGTTGTCCTCGACGTAGAACACATGCGGCGAGAGACAGCCGAGCTGGTCCCAGGCGACGACATCGGCGGCGGCGGCGGCGACAATCTTCTTCGCCCGCCAGCCGGAGATGGCCTCGCGCGTCACGTAGCCGAAGCTGACCTGGTGCCCGTAGCCGGCGAAGCGCACGCACGGCGGCAGCGCGCGGCGGACGGCTTCCACCGCTTCATCCGAGCCGGTGGCGGTCACGCCGTCGCATTGGGCAAAGAGCGCCTCTTCCAACGCGGGTGAGCCGCCGCGCCACGCGGCGATCTCGATGCACGCGCCGAGTTTCGGCTCGCTGCCGTAGAGCGAGTGGAGGAACACGCGCGGGAGGAACGCGCCGCCGCGCGGGCACTTGATGAACTGCGCCGAGCGCGTGAGCAGGCCGAGCACGATGGCCATGAACGCGGCGTTCGGCACGCAGCCGGCGGTGATGTGGCCGACCAGTTCCGGCCCGGTGCCCAGCGCGAGCCGGCGCGTGCGGCTGTCGCTGTTGCTGGCGCAGAAGGCATCCAGGCGTTGCGGGGTGCCGAGTTCCTGCGCGAGGAGGGCTTCGAGATTCTCGCCGGTGAGGTGCCTGAAGAAGTTGTCGAGGCCGGTGGCGAGCGTGGGCGCGGAGAAGCCGGTGTGCGCCGGACCTTCCTTCAGTGCGAACTGGCGGAACGGATAGTCGTCGGACAGCCAATCTTCGCCAGTGCGGACGAGCGTGCGCAGGATGCTCGGGGTGTCGCGCACGGCGAGGTATTGCGTGCGGTTGCGCTTCAGCGTCAGGCACGCGTCCGTGATCATCGCGGGCGTGAGGTCGGCCTCCGGCGGCAGGTCGGCGAGGAAGTAGTTGGGGAGCGTCATGGCGCGGAGGTTGAAGGAGAGAATGAAGCTCCAAGCTCCAAGCTCCAAGCCCCAAAGAAGCTCCAAATCCCAAGCTCCAAGGCACGATGAGCGCCAGCATTGCGCGTCGGAAACGGCAAGTTCAGCGCCTTCGCTCTGCCATCAAAAGCCGTGTCAGCCTCGCCAAGATTGGAGCTTGGTGCTTGGAGCTTCTTTGGAACTTGGAACTTGGGAATTGGAGCTTTCACATGCGTTCCCGTTTCCGGATTTCGCGCAAGCACAGCAAGCCCGGCAGCGACGCGACCAGCAGCGCGGCCAGCAGCAGGTAGAAGGCGTGGTAGCTCGCCGGCTTGCCCGCGTCCGCGCCCAGATGCTCCACCCACCGGCCCACGAGCCAGTGCGCGAGGTTGCCGAGGATGCCGCCCACCGTGATGAACAGGCCGAAGACCCGCCCGCGCACCGCGTCGGGCACGGACTCCATCAACGCCGCCTCGACCATCGGATAGCAGCCCATGAAGAAGAAGCCATACACCGCCAGCGCCCCGGTGAGCCAGCCGCGCGGCAGATGCGGAAACGCCGCAACGACCACGGCCGCCGCCAGCATCACGCCCGCCGTCCAGCGCGTGCGGCCCCGGTCGCTGAGATGGCCGAAGAGCGGATTGCTCACCACGCCCATGAGGAAGATGACGCTCAAGGCCGCGCCCGCTTCCTTCACCGAAAAGCCGTGGGCCTTTTGCAGAAACAGTGAGCCAAGGCTGCCCATGCTGTGCCCGGCGAAGTCGCGCAAGGCGAACGCCACGGCGGCGGCGAGAAAGCAGAACCAGAGCGCGGGCGTGGGGAACAACCCGGTCGGCGACGTGACCCGTGCCGGCGATTTGCAATCGCCGTCGGGCGTGCTGGGTGCCGCAGACGGCGGTTGCAAACCGCCGGCACCTTCCGCCTCGGCCAGCCATGCGAAAGCCCCGGCGGCGACGATGCCCAGCACGCCGAACTCCAGCACCGGCGTCCGCCAGTCGCCCGTCTGCGTCGCGCGCCAGCCGGCGTAAATCGGCCCGACGAAGAAGCCCGCGCCCGCGCCGATGCCGATGAGTCCGAGTGCCTTGCCCGTGGCTTCGGGATAGAGCCGTGCGACCAAGGCCGTCGCCGCCGGGTGAAAACAACTTCCTCCAATGGCCGCGACGACGACGCTCGCCAGGGCCGCCGGATAGTTTGGCGCGAGCGCGAGGCCGACGAAGCCGAGCGCGTTGATGAACAGCCCCCAGCCGAGCAGCTTCTTCCGACTCACGCGGTCGGCGAGGATGCCGAGCGGATAACTCAGCCCGTAATAGACCAGCATCATCACGGTCATCGGGAGCGTCGCCTGCTCCAGGCTGGACAGCTTCAGGTCGCGCTGCATCGGCAGGTAGAGCGGCAGCAGCGCGACGTGATAGACGTGCGTGAACGCATGGAGGACGCCGAGCAGCCAGAGCGTGCGGACGCGATGTTGCGGGGCGTCCATGTCAGGCGGCCAGCAGGGAGCAGCCGCGCGCCTCGGTCTGCGCGGCGCGACCGAGCAGCTCGAAGCCATCGCCACGTCGCACGGCCAAATCTTCCGTTTGAATCGCCAGCACGGAGCGCACGTTCGCGAGGTCGAAGATGCGGAGCAAGCCCGTTTCACCCTCGGCGACTTCGCGACCGGTCTCGGGAGAGATGACCAGCGCGCGGCACCACGGGGGGAAGTGGAAGCAGCGTGATGCGTGGTGCGTGGTGCGTGAAGCGGCGGCGGGCGCTTCAGTTGTCACCTGCCATGTGTCACCTGCCACTCTGTCATAGGCCTGCGAACTCAGCTCGCTCATGCCGTATTCGCAGACGATGAACTCGGGTGGCACGCCGAGGCGCGCGGTGAGGAGCGAGTGAAGCTCCGCCTTGGGCAGTTCACGCGAGCGGCCCTTGTAGCCACCGGTTTCCATCACGCGCGAGCCGGCCGGCAGGGCCACGGACAAGCCGCGTTGCGCCAACTCGTCGAGCAGGTGGACGAACATGAACGCGGTGCCCAGCAGCACGACGGGTTTGCCTGCATTCTCCGCCTCGCGCAACGCGGCGAGTGCGGCGGCGGCATCGAGCTGCCAGATGTTTTCCGCGCCGGCCGTGGCGAGAAAGCGCGAGCCGGACCCACCGAAAGCCGCGCTCACGCAGGCGAACATGTGAACGAGCGATGAGTGTGGGGCCTGCGGCGGCGGTGGCGCGAGGCTGAGAAGCCGTGCCGGCGACTTGCAGTCGCCGTCCGTGGCAGCCGTTCCGCCCCGCGTGCTCATGAAGTCAGGCCCGGTGGACGGCGGTTGCAAACCGCCGGCACGGGCGAGCATGTGCCGCGCAAACCACGGCAACAGCGAGGCTTCATAGACCGCCAGCGACTCCGCGCTGTGGAAGTGCCGGCTGGGCCGGTGCTCCGTGGTGCCGCTGGAGTGGAAGACGGCGGTGCGCTCGGCGGGCGCGAGGCTGGTAAGCTCCAGTTCCTTGAACGCGGTCGTCGGCACGGCGGGAATCTGCCGCCAGTCCGTCAGTGAATCTGGCGTCACGAGTCGCGCCTCGCAGAGCCGGCGATACGGCGTGACGTGCGAGAATTGCAGGGCGAACAACTCGCGGGCGAGGGCGGCAAATTCCGTTTCAGCCACGACCGAGCCGTGTTCAATGAACGCAAGCAGGCGGCGCGAGTATCCGGCAAAGGATGACGGGTGTGTCATGCGGTTTTTGAAGCTGGTGTTCCGCTACAGCGGGGCGAAACGTGCGGCATTTCCCCCGGGGTGTCCAGCGGGAACTCCCCGTCGCGCGGGCGGGGGGGCACATCTTGATGCTGCCCCGGAGCGCGGGTCTGCGACCCGCAGCAACTCCCATCAGTCGCGGCCGTCCGAATCTGTCAGCGGGCTGGGTGGTCGGAAGCTGCTGCGGGTCGCAGACCCGCGCTCCGCCAGTTT
>Ga0172373_10001484_pt1 | contig 37947 bp, 33 predicted proteins | sample Lak10m_2_FD_114546 | JGI IMG/M metagenome (GOLD analysis project Ga0172373, IMG submission 114546) | Freshwater microbial communities from Kabuno Bay, South-Kivu, Congo - kab_092012_10m | ecosystem: Environmental > Aquatic > Freshwater > Lake | place: Democratic Republic of the Congo... | reverse complement strand
GGCGAAACAGGCTGCCCAGCGCAAAGTGTAGCTCCAGCGTATTCGAATCGGCCTTGAGCGCTTCGGTAAAGGCTTCGATGGCCTTGTCCGGTTGCTCGCTGATGAGAAAATTGAGGCCGCGGAAATAGGAAGCGGGCAGGGAGCTGGTTTCGGTCAGCAGATGACCGAGGTCGATACGCGCGGCCATCCATCCCAGCAGAAAAAACAGGGGTAATGCCAGCAGCCACCAGTACTCGAAATCCATAAGCGCCTATTTCACTAAGTCAGGAAATTTCCGGGTTGCTGGGATGCGCGGTGTTGAGGGAGGCCAGCTCTTGCCGGATGGCATTCGCCGCACGGCGTTGCCTGACCACCAGGCCGAGGCAGGCAATAATGCCGCAGCCAGCTCCCAGCGCAAAGCTTGCCAACACCACCAGCACCAGCGGTGCGCTCCAGGACATCCCCAGGTAGTAATGCAGGGTGACAGGCTCGGCATTCTTGATGGCGAAGCCCAGCACCGCAAAAAAGAGAATACCGGTCAGTAAGCCGTAGAAATATCGCATGCCATGATTTTAGCAGAAGCCAGCCGCTTAAAGAGCTGGCCGAATGGCGTAAGCATGGCCTTCAGCGTAGAATTCGCGACGATGGTAAAAAAATCCCTAGTCTGGCTCTACAGCGTTGCCACCTACCTGCTGTGGGCTGCTGTCATCGTGGTGGCGGGTGTGGTGCTGGTGTTGCGCTATTACCTCCTGCCGCACGCCAACGATTTTCGCGAGGACATTGCCCGCCACATCGGCACGGTTGCCGGTCAGCGCTTGACCATAGGCGAAATCCGTGCCGGTTGGGAAGGGATGCATCCTTATCTCGATCTGTATCGGGTGAGCCTGTTCGATGCGCAAAACCGCCAGGCGCTGCAGCTGGATCATGTCGCGACCACCCTGTCGTGGCTCAGCCTGCCGCTGGCCGAGCCACGCCTGTCCAGGCTTACCGTGCATCAACCGCAGCTGACGGTGCGGCGCGAAGCCGATGGCACGGTATATGTGGCCGGCATTTCGATGAGCGGGCCGGCGCGGCCGGAATTTCCCAACTGGCTGCTGCGGCAGTCGCAAGTCGATGTCGTCGATGCTTCCGTGCTGTGGCAGGACGAGTTGCGCCATGCACCGCCACTCACTTTGCAAAAGCTCTCGCTCAGTATCTCCAGCCCGGTATGGGAAAGCCTGCTGGGCCATCACCGCTTTGGACTGCGCGCGACGCCCTCGGCTGCGGCCTCCAGCCCGGTCGATATCCGCGGCAACGTCTGGGGTAAGGATGTCGGCGATTTGCAGAGCTGGCGCGGGACGCTTTACGGCAAACTGGAAGGTACCGATATCGCGGCCTGGCGCACCTGGCTGGATTTTCCGTTCGACCTGGGCCAGGGGTTCGGCGCTACCCAGTTCTGGCTGGATTTCTCCAGGGGCCAGGTCAAAAAACTGACGGCCGATGTGTTGCTGGCGAATGTGCAAACCCGGTTTGCCAGCAACATGCCGGAAACCCGCATCCAGAGCCTGTCCGGCCGCTTGGGCTGGCAGCGCCTGGCAGACGGGCAGGAGTTGCGCGGAGAACGGCTGCGACTGGCGACCGCAGAGGGCTTCGGCATGCGGCAGGGCGCGCTGCGTGTCAGAAGCCGGCTGGCCGATGGCAAAGAGTCGCTCGATGGCGAAATTTCCGTGGATGAGCTGGAGCTCGAACCGTTCACGACTTTTGCCACGAATCTGCCATTGGGTCAGCAGATACAGGATCAATTGCATGGTTTCGCGCCCAGGGGCCGCTTGCAAAAAACGCGCTTCAACTGGATAGGCAACCGGGATGGCGTACGGGAGTACCGTCTGCAGAGTCGTTTCTCCAGCTTGGGCATTAATCCGTTCCAGGGGGTGCCGGGGTTCGACGGGCTGTCTGGAGAGCTCGACACCACCGAACATGATGGCGATCTGAATATCGATTTCACCAATGCCACGCTGGATCTCAAGGATATATTGCGCTGGCCGATTCCCGCGGATCGCCTGACCGGGCGGGTCAAATGGCAGAGCCGGGACGGCGTGACCGAAGTGCAGATCGCCAAGCTCGCCATCGTCAACCAGCATTTGAGCGGCGTGCTCGATGCCAGTTATCGTTACGACGGCATCAAGGGCGGTTATCTGGATCTGTCGGGTAAATTCGGCAACGCCAACGGCAAGTTTGCCAAATATTACTACCCGCTGGTGCTGGATCAAGAGACGCTGGACTGGCTGGATACTTCCATCTTCAACGGCCGCGGTGAAAATGTGCAGGTCGTGGTCAAGGGCTATCTGGATGATTTTCCCTATGCGGACAACAAGAACGGCGAATTCCGGGTCAGCGCCCGCATTACCGATGCGCTGCTGGATTACGCCAACGACTGGCCGAAGATCGAGGGCGTGGGGCTCGATATGCTGTTCAGCGGCGATCGCATGGATTTGGATGTCGACCGCGGCCGGATCTATGGCGCGCAGATTGCCAGGGCCAAAGTCTCCATTCCCTTGCTCGATGCCGATCATCCCGTACTGCAGATTCAGGGCGAAGTACTGGCGCCGGCCCCGGATGTGCTGAAATTCATCGACCACAGCCCGGTGGCGGAGGCGATTAACCATTTTACCGAGGGCATGACGGCAAGCGGGACCGGCAAGGTACAGCTCGATATCCAGGTGCCGCTCGACAAAGTCGATGCGACGCGGGTAAAGGGCAGCTATATCGTCACCAATGCCACGCTCAAGGGTGGCGAGGCGTTCCCGCAACTGGAGCGTATCAATGGCAAGCTGGCATTTTCCGAATCTTCGGTCAATGCGCAGAATGTGGCGGCCAGCATTTACGGCGGCCCGGCCCAGTTCAACCTTGAAACTGGCGCCAATAACTACATGCACGTCACTGCTAACGGCCGCGTTACCGATGCCGGACTGTTGCAGATTGTCGATCATCCCTTGCTGCGGCGGGTGCATGGTACCGCGGACTGGAATGCCGAGATCACCCACCGTGACAACCTTACCCATATTGCTGTCCGGTCGCCATTGACCGGCCTTGCCGCGAGTCTGCCCCCGCCTTTCAACAAGGGGACTGCGGAAAGTCTGCCTTTCCGGCTGGATATGCAGCAAAAAGATGCCAAGGAGGATGTACTGTCGGTTGCCCTCGGGGAAGTCGTGTCCGCCAAACTGCTGCGTAACCATGACAAGAATGGTGCCAGCATCGAGCGCGGCGAGATCAGTTTCGGCGATGCAGCCAGTTTGCCCATGCAACCGGGGGTGCTGGTCAGCGGCAAGCTGGCCCATCTGGATTGGGACTGGTGGAGCGAAGTGCTGGGCGGTTCCGGTGGTTCTGCGCCGGGCGGTTCGATGAAAATCGCCGGCGCCAATCTTGAAATTGGCATGCTGGATATCTTCGGCCGTCGTATCAATTCGCTCAACGTCAAGGCCGGTGCTGCTGTCGATGGCTGGATGGGTACAGTGCAAAGCCGTGAGATCAGCGGCGATGTGCGCTGGCAAAATCAGGGCAAGGGCAAGGTGCTGGCGCGATTGAAGTCGTTGCAGATACCTGGCGCGGCGCCTGCCAAAATGACAGCGCCGGACGAGGCCGACAAGCAGCAGGAATATCCTGCCCTCGACATTACGGCCGAAACTTTCGAAGCCAAGGATAAAAAGCTGGGTCGTCTCGAACTGCTTGCCAGCCAGCAGGGCGGTGACTGGAATATCCAGCGCCTGCGCATCAGCAACCCGGACAGTACCTTGAATGTCGATGGCGATTGGCACAACTGGAAGAGCAAGCCGGACACGCGCGTCAATATCGACTGGGACATCGATGATGTGGGCAAGACGCTGGAACGCTTCGGCTATCCGGGTACGATCAAGGGCGGCGACGCCAAGCTTTCCGGCAGCCTCAAATGGGCCGGCAGCCCGCATGAGTTCAACCTGCCGGGCCTGGGCGGCAATCTGCAGCTGGAAGCCAAACGCGGCCAGTTTCTCAAGATTCAGCCCGGCGTCGGGCGTCTGCTTGGCGTGCTGAGTCTGCAGTCCTTGCCGCGCCGGCTGCTGTTCGATTTCCGCGACGTGTTCAACGACGGCTTCGCCTTTGACTTGATCGGCGGCACTGTACAGATCGACCATGGCGTCATGAAGAGCAAGGATTTCAAGATGGAAGGCCCGGCGGCCAAAGTGTCCATCAGCGGCGAGACCAATCTGGAGCGCGAATCGCTCAATCTGCATGTCAGGGTCAGCCCGATGATCAGCGATACCCTCTCGCTTGCCGCGCTGGCTGGCGGACCGGTGGCGGGGGCTGCGGCTTTCGTGGCGCAAAAACTGTTGAAAGACCCGCTTAACAAGATTGCGTCTTACCAGTACGACATTGTAGGCACCTGGGATGACCCTCAAGAAGTCAAGTCTGGCGCCGAAAAGAAGGAAGTACCGGCGCAACAGTCGCCAATAGTAAAATAACAAACACGGAAACATCATGCCTATCAAATCCCGTACCAAGTCGACCAAGGTTGCCAAGCCGCAAGCTGGCAGTATCGTCAAAATTGCCGGTATCCAGATGGCCTCCGGCCCTCAGGTGTCGGCCAATCTGAGCGAAGCCGAGCGACTGATAGAAATAGCCGTTGCGCAGGGGGCGAAACTGATCGCATTGCCGGAATATTTCGCCATCATGGGGCTGAAGGATATCGACAAGGTCAAGGTGTGTGAGAAGGAGGGCAGCGGGCAGATCCAGCGGTTTCTGGCCAAGATGGCCAAGAAGCATCAGGTCTGGCTGGTGGGAGGGTCAATTCCGCTGGAGACCGATAATCCGAAAAAGGTGCGCAATACCTGCCTGGTGTTCGATGCCGCCGGCAAGCAGGTCGCCCGCTACGACAAGATTCACCTGTTCAACCTCGATCTCGGCAACGAGCACTATCATGAAGACGATACCATCGAGGCCGGGGACAAGGTGGTCGTGCTGGATACACCTTTCGGCAAGATCGGCCTGTCGATCTGCTACGACCTGCGTTTTCCGGAGCTTTATCGTGCCATGGGCGAGGTCGATCTGATCGTGGTGCCTGCCGCTTTTACCGATACTACCGGCAAGGCGCACTGGGAAACCCTGGTGCGTGCCCGTGCGATCGAGAACCTGTGCTATGTACTGGCACCGGCGCAGGGGGGCTATCACCTGTCGGGCAGGGAAACCCATGGCAACAGCATGATCGTCGATCCATGGGGCGTGGTACTCGACCGCTTGCCGCGCGGTTCCGGTGTGGTCATAGCCGGGATCAATCCGGCCTATCAGGAAAGCCTGCGCAAGAGCCTGCCGGCACTCAAGCACCGTACTTTGCATCAGTGCTGATGCAGGCCAGGCTTATCCCAGCCGATAGTGTTTGCGTAGCGGCTGCTTGACCTCCCATTGGCACGACATGCCGGCAGGGAAGGTGACAAGGTCGCCCTTGCCGAAGCTGACCGGCTCGCCGCCATTGGGGGTGACGGTCACCTCGCCCTGCAGGATGTAAGCCACTTCCGTTTCACCGAAACTCCACGGAAATTTCGACACCTCCTTGGACCAGGTCGGCCATCTGGAAACGCCCAAGGACTCCAGTTTGGCCGCGTCGGGATTGTGTTCGACGATGATCTTGCTCATGACGTTTCTCCTTCGGTAGAAAAGTTCAGACGCGGAAAGCGCGCGCTCCGAGCGAGTTGAGGTACTCCAGCAGGCGTTTGGCCATTTGCGGCAGCGGGACGATTTCATCCACCCCGCCCTGTGCGATGGCCTCCTTGGGCATGCCGAAAACGACGCAACTGGCTTCGTCCTGCGCAAAGTTGTGAGCACCGGCGTCTTTCATTTCCTTCATGCCGGCGGCGCCGTCTTTGCCCATGCCGGTGAGTATCACGCCGATGACGTTTTTTCCGGCAGTGTTGGCGGCGGAGCGGAACAACACGTCGACCGATGGTCGATGCCGGTTGACCGGTTCGGCCTGCGACAGCTCGCATACATAGTTGGCGCCACTGCGCTTGACCAGCAGGTGGGAATGTCCGGGCGCCAGATAGGCATGGCCGGGCAGGATGCGTTCACCATGCTCGGCTTCCTTGATGCTGATCTGGCACAGGCTGTCGAGGCGGGCGGCAAACGACTTGGTAAATCCCTCCGGCATATGTTGTGCCATGACGATGCCGGGGCAGTCTGGCGGGAGGTGAACCAGCACTTCCTTGATCGCTTCCGTACCGCCGGTGGACGCGCCGATCACCAGCAGCTTTTCGGTCGAAGTCACGCGATTACTGATGGAGGGCAGCACGGCATCTGCCGTGTTGCTTTTCGTCGCGGCAATTTGCGGCAATGGGCGGATTCTGGCTCTGGATGCTGCCCGGATCTTGTCGGTAATTTCGCGGGCGTATTCTCGCAGGCCGTTCTGAATGTCCATCTTGGGTTTGGAAACAAAATCCACTGCGCCCAGCTCCAGTGCGCGCATGGTGATTTCAGAGCCTCGCTCGGTCAACGAAGATACCATCACGACTGGCATCGGCCGCAGGCGCATGAGCTTTTCCAGAAAATCCAGCCCATCCATCCTGGGCATTTCGATATCCAGCGTGATCACATCCGGATTGAGTTCGCGTATCTGCTCGCGGGCAACCAGCGGGTCGGGCGCAGCGGCCACGACTTCCATATCCTTCTCGGCGTTGATGATTTCCTTGAGCAGGCTGCGGATCAGTGCGGAATCATCGACGACAATAACTTTTATCTTATGGCTCATGGATGGAACAATCAGGTAAACAACTCGATTTCGCCTTCCACCTTCGATACCTGCAGGCGCGAGCTGTATTCTCTTTCGCGCATCTCGATGGTGCTGTTGTGCATGTTGCGTAGCTTTTTTACCAGCACCCTGCCGGTATTCGGAAAAAAGTAAACCTTGCGCGGGTAAATGTCGAGAAGGTCTTTGGCGACGACACTGACTTTTTCTGTTTTGAGAAAATCCAGCACGAATTGTGCATTGCGCTCGCCGACATTGGTTTCCGTCATGCTCGCGATGACACTGGCGCCGCCGAATACCTTGGCCTCGAGGTTTTTGCGTTCGGCACCCAGTTTTTGCAACTGGTTGATCAGCATTTCCATGGCGTAAGTGCCATAGCGGCCGCCTACGCTCCAGCCCGATTGTTCGCCGCTGTCCGGCAGCATGAAGTGGTTCATGCCGCCTACGCCCGTCACTTTGTCGCGGATGCAGGCGGCCACGCAGGAGCCCAGCACGGTGACCAGCACCATGTCGCGTTTGGTGGCGTAATACTCTCCGGGAAGAATCTTGGCGGCATCGGTATTGAATGTCCGGTCGAAATAGACATTCGGTGCCATGACCTCTTCATACCCTTGATTACCGAATGGCATCAGTGTTGCGCCAGATGTTTGGATTGCGGGGCGATTTCATAAACCGTGCGGCCGCGCATTTTGAACAGATCGGACGCATGATGAAAACTTTCGGAATGTCCGGCAAACAACAGGCCGTCACTGCGCAGCACCGGGATAAACTTTTTCAGGATGTTGAGCTGTGTCTGTTTGTCGAAATAAATCATGACATTGCGGCAGAAAATCGCCTCGATCGGACCGCGGATCGGCCAGGTTTTATCCAGCAGGTTGAGCTGGCGAAAGGTAATCATGTCGCGCAACTCCTGGCGGACTCTGACCATGCCTTCGTTGTTGCCGGTGCCGCGCAGAAAGAAGCGTTTGACCAAATCCGGCGGCAGTTTCTCGATGCGGTCTTCGGTATAGACGCCAGCCTCGGCTTTTTTCAGCACGTTGGTGTCGATGTCGGTTGCGAGGATATGTACGGGCGGTTTGAAACTTCCGAACAGATCGACCATGGTCATGGCCATGGAGTAGGGCTCTTCGCCGGTCGAGGCGGCGCTGCACCAGATTTCGATCGGCTTGCGATGCTGGATGCGCTTGATATGTTCGGCCAGTAGCGGAAAATGATGGTTCTCGCGAAAAAAAGACGTCAGGTTGGTGGTCAGCGAATTGACGAAAGCCTCCCACTCCTGTTCGTTGCCGTCGAGAAAGTTCAGATACTGGCTGAACACCGTAATGCCATTTGCCCGCAGGCGACGAGCCAGACGGCTGTAGACCAGGTCGCGCTTGGCATCGCTCAGTGATATGCCGGCGTGATCGTAAATCATCTTGCGGATGCGGTTGAAATCCTGCTCCGTAAAGTGGAAATCCCGGGCGGTAGGTTCAAGAGCCATTATGGTTCAGTACATCTCAGGCTGTTTGCAGGGGGTGCGGATAGATGCCGCCATGATTCGACTAACCGAAGCATGGCGGCACTGATGCGTGAGCGATCTCAGAATTCTTCCCATTCGCTATCTGTTTCATTCTTTGATGGTTTCGGCACCCGCTTGGGTGCTGCCGTCACTGCCGGTACCGCGCGCTTGACTGCGGTCTTGGGGGCTGCAAGCCGGTTCTGGCGTACGCTTGATGAAATTGCGCTGTCGAGTTTGAATACGGAGACGGAGTCGGCGAGACCGTTGGCCTGTTCCTCGAGGGACTCTGCAGCCGCAGCGGCTTCTTCCACCAGTGCGGCATTCTGCTGAGTCACCTCATCCATCTGCGTCACAGCTTGATTTACCTGGTCGATGCCGGAACTCTGTTCTGCGGAGGCTGCGGCGATTTCCGCCATGATGTCGGTCACACGTTTCACCGAGGTCACGATATCTTCCATGGTCTTGCCTGCTTCCTCGACCTGTCTGGTGCCGCCCTTCACGTTCTCCACAGAGTCGGAGATGAGTTGCTTGATCTCCTTGGCTGCAGCCGCCGAGCGCTGCGCCAGATTGCGTACCTCGCCTGCCACCACGGCAAAACCACGGCCCTGTTCGCCGGCGCGGGCCGCTTCCACCGCTGCATTCAGCGCCAGGATGTTGGTCTGGAAAGCAATGCCGTCGATCACACTGATAATATCCACGATCTTGCGGGAGGACTCGTTGATTGCCGACATGGTATGCACCACTTCACCCACCACGGTGCCGCCCTTGATGGCAACTACCGAAGCGGCGGATGCCAGTTGATTGGCCTGCTTGGCATTTTCGGCATTCTGCTTCACGGTCGAAGCCAGCTCTTCCATGCTCGAAGCGGTTTCTTCGAGTGAGGATGCCTGCTCTTCGGTGCGTTGCGACAGGTCGGTATTGCCGGCGGCAATCTCCTTGGCTGCCGTACTGATCGAATCCACGGCGGTCTTGATGCCGGAGATCAGTTCCTTGAGGTTCTCTACGGTGGTATTCGAATCGTCCTTCAACTGACCGAAGGTACCGAAATACTCGTTGCTGATGGTTTCGGTCAGGTCACCGTTCGACAATGCATTGAGCACGCGCGCCACTTCGTTGAGGCTGGTTTCGCTGGTATCCATCAGCTTGTTCATGCCTTCGCCCAGTGCCTTGAAGAAACCTTCCTTACCCGACAGTTCGATGCGTTTGGAGAAGTCGCCCATTACGGCAGCTTCGACCAGGTTGGCAATCTCATGCTCGGTAGCGACTTCGGTAGTGCGGTCTATCCATTCCGCCACTGCTCCCAGACGTTCGCCCTTGTCGTTGATGACCGGGTTGGCGGTGACTCTCAGGCTATGGCCGCCAACGACCATGTTGGCGGTATAGGGGCTGGTGAAGGTCGACAGCAACCTGGCCTGGTGCGACGGATCTTTGTGGAAGCCGTCAATATTGGTGCCGACCAGCCTGGATGCGGAGAAGTTCGGCAACTGCTTGCGGATGTCGGCTTCCGCGCTGGCCAGGGTGTTAACTACCGCCTTATTGACGTAAATGATGGTGCGTTCGCTGTCGGCGATCATGACCCCGGTGCTGACGTTATCCAGAGCGATGCGTACGCGCAGGTTCTCTTCGGCGAGCGTACGCTCGCGTTGCTGGGCAGCCAGTTCGTCGGTAATGTTGGCCCATTCCACCACGGAGCCGAGGCGGACCCCCTTGTCGTCGATGACGGGGTTGGCGGAAAGGCGGAAAGTCAGGCCGGCCACGGTAATCTGGGTGGTGTAGGTGCTGGTGAAGGTGCTCAGCAGATTGCGCTGGTGAGCAGGGGTTTTGTGGAAGCCGTCGATGTTGGTGCCCATCAGGGTCTGGACATTAAAGCTGGGCAACACTTTCTTCAGATCGGCTTCGGCTGCCGACAACATCTTCACGATGGATTTGTTCATGTACATGATGTTGAGGTCGGTGTCGGCCATCATCACGTTGGTCGATACGTTGTCCAGTGCGACCTTGATACGGGTGGATTCTTCCGCGATCTTGCGGGTTTCGTTCATTTCGAAGCCGAGCCTGATTTGCAGCGAGCGCAGTGCGCGCAAAATGCCGGCAAGTTCGTTCTCGCCCGTTGCGGAAAAATGGATGTTGATCTTGCCTTCGGCAATCGCTGCCATATGCCGTGTCACTTCGGCGGCGGTATGCGAGATCTTGCGGCCTTCCACGATGGCCAAGGCGATGCTGGCGGCTAGCGCCAGTGCCGAACCTGTCATGGCCATGGCATGGCTGAATACAGTTTCGCCGACTTCGGCCATCAGAAAGCTCACGGCTGCGGGCAGGGCAACGATAGCAATCATTTTCGTCACGATCGGCACGGCATCCCAGCGTTTGGCCAATTGTGCCAACAGTGAGGGTTTGGGCAAGGCGCCGCCGGTGTTGAGGTGGCGGTACAGGGCCTCCGCCTCTTCAATCTGCTTACGGGTCGGCTTGTTGCGCACCGACATGTAGCCGGTCAGTTGGCCATTTTCGCGCAATGGGGTGACGTTGGCCTCGACCCAGTAGAAATCGCCATTCTTGACACGGTTTTTAACAATGCCGGTCCAGGGGCGTCCAGCCTTGACGGTATTCCACAAATCCTCAAAAGCCGCTGGCGGCATATCCGGATGGCGTACGACATTGTGATTAGCCCCGATCAATTCGCTTTCGGTAAAGCCGCTGATGCGCAGAAAGTCGCGGCTGACAGAAACGATATTGCCTTTGAGGTCTGTGGTAGAAACGATGGTGTCATTTTCGGTGAGCACGTATTCGTTGCTGGTGACTGGCATGTTGACTTTCATGGTGTTTTCTCTCCCTGAAGCTTTAAGCGGCAACGCTGTCGATCAGCGTCATTTCCTGACTGGTCATGAGGCTCTCGATATTCACGAGAATAAGCATTCTTTCTGCAACGGTTCCCAGCCCGACCAGATACTTGGTGTCGATATTGGAGACCAGGGCCGGTACGGCATTGATCTGGCCGGGTTGTAATGTGATCACATCGGACACGCCGTCAACCACAATGCCTACCACGCGGTTGCTTACGTTGAGGATGATGACGACGGTGAAGTCGTTGTATTCGACATTGCCTAGATGGAAGCGAATGCGCAAATCGACAATCGGTACGATGGTGCCGCGCAGGTTGATCACACCCTTGATGAATTCGGGGGTGTTGGCGATACGGGTGACAGCGTCATAACCGCGGATTTCCTGCACCTTGAGGATATCGATACCGTATTCTTCCTGGCCCAGGGTAAAGGTCAGGTATTCGCCGGTGGATGCGCCACTGTGGTTGTCGTGGGTTTCCGATAATGTTGCTTCACTCACTGTCGCGCTCCTTGATTAATTCGACGAACCCATCTTGATGAGGGCGGGGACGTCAAGTATCAGTGCCACCCGGCCGTCACCCATGATGGTGGCGCCCGAGATGCCCTGTACCTTGCGGTAATTGGTTTCCAGACTCTTGATGACGACCTGCTGCTGACCCAACAAGGTGTCGATCAGCAGGGCGGCCTTCTTGCCCTTGTCTTCTATCATTACCAGCACGCCCTGGGTCGGATCGGTAAATTCGGGTTGGGTATTGAACAGTTCATGCAGCGCGATCAGCGGCAGGTATTCGCCGCGCACATGCACCAGCTTGCCCTGGCCGGTGACACTCTTGATGTCTTCTGCACGTGGTTGCAGGGTCTCGATGATGAGGTTGAGCGGGATTACGTACACGGCATCGCCTACCGAGACCGTCATGCCGTCAAGTATAGCCAGTGTCAGCGGCAGGCGCACCGTCATCTTGGTCCCCCAGCCGAACACGGATTCGATTTCGACCGCCCCGCCCATTTCGCCGATGTTGCGGATGACGACATCCATACCTACGCCGCGCCCGGAACATCGGTCACGACATCGGCGGTGGAGAAGCCGGGCGCATAGATGAGCTGCCACACTTGCTGGTCGGTAATGTTGTCCGCCACCGGCAGGCCGCGCTCTATCGCTTTTGCCAGGATTTTTTCGCGGTTGAGGCCGGCGCCGTCGTCAGTGACTTCAATGACAATGGCGCCACCCTGATGCGAGGCTGACAGGGTGATGGTGCCTTTGGCCGGCTTGCCGGCAGCAATGCGCTTATCGGGCGACTCGATGCCGTGGTCGAGGCTGTTGCGTACGAGGTGGGTGAGCGGGTCGGCGATTTTTTCGATCAGGCCCTTGTCCAGTTCGGTGTTCTCGCCCACGGTCACCAGTTCCACCTGCTTGTTGAGCTTGCTGGCCAAGTCGCGCACGACCCGGGGGAAGCGGTTGAAGACGAAGCTGATCGGCATCATGCGGATCGACATCACCGATTCCTGCATGTCGCGGGTATTGCGCTGCAGTTGGCTCAAGCCGTTATGGAGCGCTTCGTGCAGGATGGGATCCACACTGCTGGCGGTCTGTGCCAGCATGGCCTGGGTGATCACCAGTTCGCCGACCAGGTTGATGAGTTGATCGACCTTCTCGACGCTGACACGAATCGAAGTAGCTTCTGCCGAAGCCGCAACGGCCTTGGCGACAGGTTTTGCAAGATCGGGCAGCTTGGCCGGTGCAGGTTCCGGCGCCGGCGTTTTTATCTCCTGAAAGAATCCGTAGCCATCGCCATCGCTGGCCGGGTTGGCAGTGGACGGCGCAGCCGGCTCGTCGAAAAATCCATAGGACTCATCGGGGGCTTCGGTTTTGGCGGGGCCGGCGACATCATCGGTAAAAAAGCCATAGCCGTCATCTTCTGCCGTGGCTGTGTCTACGGGTTCGGCGATGTCGCTGAAAAATCCGAAGCTATCATCTTCGGCGGCCTCGGCCGGGACATCGCTGGTAAAAAAGCCAAAGCTTTCATCCTCGGTTGGCGGCGCGTTTGATGGGGCGGCGTCTTCCTGTTCGACCAGCAGCTGGTCGGCACCGGCAACAAACGAAAAGATCTCGCGGATGGCATCGGCTGTCGTGTCGCCGGTAAGGCGGAACTCCCATTGCAGCACGGGTTTTTCCTTGCCCTTCTTCTTTTTTTCCTTGCCCTTGGTTTTTGTCTTGCCCGGTTCGGGGCTGCGCAAGGTTTCCACGGTACCCAACTGGCCGAGTTCGGCAATCAGGTTTTGCATCGTGTTCTCCTGCTTGGCGAACTTCGCCGGCGCGGTGAATACGATACGATAAGTCTGACTGCGCAGGAGGGGAACGTCACTGGCGTCAGCCGGGTGCTTCTGTGCCCGGTCGGCAATTGAGGGAGCAGCGACGGGTTCGGGCTGCGGCTCGATTTTCTCGGCATCCGCAGCGCTCTCGCCGGTTGCCAGCACATTCAGCGATTTGATGATGGCTTCGGCTGGGCCGCGATCTGCGGTGGTGCCGTTGATATGGGCATTCAGCTGCGCTTTGAGGACGTCGGTTGCCGCCAGAAAGGCATCGATCATCTCGGTGCGCGGCTGCATTTCGCTCTTGCGCAGGCGGTCGAGCAGGGTTTCCAGGACATGGGTGACTTCCGTCATGTCCGTAAAGCCGAAGGTGCCGCTCCCGCCCTTGATCGAATGCGCGGCACGGAAAATGGCGTTGAGGTCGTCGATATTCGGCGCATCGACATCCACTTCGAGCAGCATGCGTTCCATATCGGCCAGATGCTCCTCGCTTTCTTCGAAGAACACCTGGTAAAACTGGCTCATGTCGATTGCCATTAGAGCCTCTTTTGTCGCGTTAAACGGGGTGAGTCAGCCGGTTAAGGTCAGCCGATGACTTTCTTGACCACATCGATCAGTTTTTGCGGGTCGAAAGGCTTGACCAGCCAGCCGGTCGCGCCGGCAGCCTTGCCTGCGGTCTTCATGGCGTCGCCGGATTCGGTGGTGAGCATGAGTATCGGCGTTGCCTTGTACTGGGGCAGGGCGCGCAGACTCTTGATCAGCGTCAGGCCATCCATGCGCGGCATGTTCTGATCGGACAGAATCAGGTTGTAAGCCTTGGCCTTGGCTTTGTCCAAGCCGTCTTGCCCATCCACCGCCTCGGTGACTTCGTAACCCGCGCTTTTCAGCGTGAAGGAAACCATCTGTCGGATCGAGGCGGAATCGTCAACGGTGAGTACAGTTTTTGCCATGATGGAGCTGCTCCGTAAAGCTGGATTGAGTTAAAAGGTTGAAACTATCACTAAAACTTAGAATAACTCGACATCGCCTGCGTCCACATTGAGCTGCTTGACTGGATTGCGGCGTGTTTTTTCTATGAGCTCGCGCGCATCGTTGACTTTGTGGTGCCAGCGTTGCACGCGGTCCTGCTCGTCAATCCAGGTATTGTCGATGGCGACAATACCTGTAAGTACGTTATCGATCACGTCCAGACGACGCCCGGTGTGTCCGATGAGCTGGTCAGCCATGTCCTGGAACTGTAGCGAGGTCACGGCTTCACGCACGTTCTGCTCGACGATGCCGGCACTCGCCGAGAGTTCGTCGGCGGTGGTCATCATGCTCTCGTTCATGAGTTCGATTTCGTGCGCCATGTCGTCGACGTTCTGCTTGGAACGCAACGCGACGTTCATGTCCTTGGAGGAAATTTCCGAAATCACTCTTTCCGCTTCGTTGACCGACTGCGTGACGTGAGTCATCTGCTCGCGGATTTGCATGCTGAACTGGTTTGAGCGTACCGACAGGTTGCGAACTTCATCCGCGACTACAGCAAAACCGCGTCCGGCTTCGCCGGCACGTGCGGCCTCGATCGCAGCATTGAGTGCAAGCAGATTGGTCTGACTGGCGATCGATTCCAGTTCGCCCAGGATACCGAGGATATTCTTGATATCTTTGGAAATTTCGTCCATTTTCTCGACCAGACTCATGCCAAGCTTGCTGTTCTCGACCGTGTTCTCGACGAAAAAGTTGAGCGTACCGGAAATCTCGGTAAGGAATGTGTCGAAACTCAGTTTTACCTTATCGTCGCCTTTAAGTTCAGTCACCTCGCAGTGCGTGAGCGCCAGCGATAGTTCCTGCTGGCGGCGTGTGATGGCTTCAAGCGATGTGAAGCTGCCGATAAGCTTGCCGATGGCATCATGCAACACAGACTGGAGTTGCCCCAGTTCCAGTCTCGAATCGACGATCTGGGAGTTGAACTCTTCATGCATCAACTGCACCAGACTGTCGAATTCTGTCGCCAATTGATTGAGTTCCAGTTCTATCCTGCTGTAGGAAGTCGTCGCAGTCTGCCTGATGCCACCGAGGATGCGCTGTACCAGCAAGAACCAGCCAACCGACAGTCCGGCCAGTACCAGGCATTGCTGCACGAAATTGCCCTGTGTGGCATATAGGCCGAACCCCGCGATCAGGGTTAACCCTGCACCCATCGGCAGGATGGTCTTGAGTGGGGAGGAGGTCATGAGGTAGCTGTTTTTTGGCCGGGATTAACGCATGGTGAAGAGTTTGCTGAAATTGGCGATTTCGAGAATTTGCTTGACGGTGCCGGTACAGCCGACCAGCGCCAGGGCAATATTTTTTGCTGCGGCACGCTCTTTCAGCAGGAGCAGCATACCCAGGGCGGAGCTGTCCAGGTAGTCGACGTGGCTCAGGTCGATGTCCAGAGATTGCACATTGGGTGTCTTGAGCACCGCTTCATAGCCTTCGCGAAAATCGCGGTGGGCGTTGAAGTCGAAACGGCCAGTCAGGATCAGGGCGGCGTTGCTGTCATTGATTTTTTGAGTAACTTGCATTTGACGATGCTCCAGTAGGCTTGGTTTTCCGGGTGAGGATATAAGGCTTCCCCCTGATTGTAAAGACCGTAATGGTCGAGCTTTGATTTGGTCAGATATTACCTGCGGCAGTGGTATTGAAACCACCATCGACATAGGTAATTTCGCCCGTCACGCCACTGGCCAGGTCGCTGCATAAGAATGCGGAGACGTTGCCGACCTCTTCGATCGTCACATTGCGGCGCAACGGTGCATGGGTTTCATAGAAGCCGATGATGCGGTCGAAGCCGCTGATACCGGAAGCCGCAAGCGTCTTGATCGGGCCGGCAGAAACGGCATTGACGCGGATACCGCGCGGGCCCAGGCTTTGTGCCATGTAGCGTACGTTGGCTTCAAGGCTGGCCTTGGCCACGCCCATGACGTTGTAGTTGGGCAGGGTACGTTCGGCGCCGATGTAGCTGATGGTCAGCATAGAACCTTTACGACCTTCCATCATCGGCATGGCGGCCTTGCCCAGCGCCGAGAAACTGTAGGAACTGATGTCGTGGGCGATGCGGAAGTATTCGCGGTCGACGTTGTCCATGTAATCGCCATCCAGCGCGACCTTGGGCACGAAGGCCACGGAATGCACCAGAATGTCGAAGCCGTCCCAGCGTTGTCCCAAGGACTCGAACAGTGCATTGATCTGGCTGTCTTCGGCCACGTCGCAGGGCAGCACGATGTCGGTGCCGAACTCGGTGCCGAATTTCTTTACACGGTCTTCAAAACGATCGGACTGGTAAGTCAGGGCCAGTTCCGCGCCTTCGCGCTTCATGGCTTCGGCAATGCCGTAGGCGATAGAACGGTTGCTGAGCAACCCGACGATGAGGGCGCGCTTGCCGGTTAAGAATCCCATGAAATCTCCTAAGACTTGATTTTTGCTGTGCGGGGGTCGAGCGCATCCCGTAGCCCCTCTCCAAGCAGATTATACCCCAGCACCGTGAGCAGAATCGCCAATCCGGGGAACAGCGACAACCACCAGGCGAACTGGATGTACTCCTTGCCGTCGGTCAGGATGTTGCCCCAGGAGGCTTGCGGCGGTTGCACGCCCAGACCGAGAAAGGACAGGCCGGATTCGATCAATACCGCACTGGCGACGCCGAGCACGAAGCTGACGATGATGGGGGTGAGGCTGTTGGGCAGCAAATGCCGGAAAATCAGGCGCAGGTTTTTTGCGCCCAATGTCTGGGCGGAGAGGACAAATTCCCGTTCACGCAGGCTCAGGAATTCGGCGCGGACCAATCTTGTTACACCCATCCACGAAGTCAGGCCGATCACGATCATGATGTTCCAGATCGACGGCGTGAGAAAAGCGATGACGGCAAGGATGAGGAAAAAGGTCGGGATGGACAGCATCACGTCCACCAGTCGCATGATGACCACATTCACCCAGCCGCGATAGAACCCGGCAATCGCGCCCAGCACGATGCCGATGGCGGTGGCGATGCCGACCGCGACGAAGCCTACCAGCAGCGAGATGCGTGCACCGAACAGCATGCGCGAGAACACGTCGCGGCCAAGACCGTCGGTTCCCATCCAGTGGACGGACGAAGGAGCCAGCAGGATGGCTTTGACATCGATGGCATCGGGGTCGAATGGCGCGATAATTGGTGCCAGAAATGCCAGCAGCAGAATGCTGCCTATGATGAAGGCACCCCAGCGGGCGAGTGGATTGGCGAGGGCGTACTTCATCCGCCGACTCCTCGCCGTACGCGCGGATCGGCCCAGGCATAAGCGATGTCGGCCAGCAGGTTGCCGATCAGCGTGAGTGCCGCGCCTATGGTGAGGATGCCCATGATGACAGGGAAGTCGCGCATCATGACCGCGTCGTAGAACAGCTTGCCCATGCCGGGGATGGCGAACAGCGATTCGGCGATGACCGAGCCGCCGATGAGGCCGGGAATCGACAGGCCGAGCAACGTGATCAGCGGCAGCATGGCGTTGCGCAGGGCATGGCGGTAAACCACGGTGTTTTCCGGCAGGCCCTTGGCGCGGGCGGTGGTGATGTAGTCCTGATGCAGCACGTCCAGCATGCCGTTTTTGACGAATAGTGAGATGCCTGCCAGCCCGCCCAGCGCGGAAATGAAGACCGGGATGGCGAGGTGTTTTGCGCTATCGACGATCTGGGCAAGAACGCCCATTTTCTCGTAATCCAGGCTGTGCAGACCGGAAATCGGCAGCCAGTCATGCGCCACGCCCAGCCAGTACATCAACATCAGTGCCAGCCAGAAACCCGGCACGGCAAAACCGACGAAGACGAAAATGGTAATCGCGCGGTCCGGCGGGCCGTTCTGGTGCAAGGCCGAGATGACGCCTAACGGCAGCGCGACAATGACAATCAATCCCAGACTCAGCACATTGATCAGCAAAGTGATCGGCAGGGCGTCCTGAATCAGGCCTTTTTGCTCGTTGCCGTGCTCGTCTTTTTTCTCCCAGAACACAGGGCGCTGGTGCGTGGCGAACGAGGTGCCGAAATCCAGTGTGCCCATGCGCTGCAACCAGTAGCCGTATTGGGTCAGCAGCGGCTCGTCGAGGTGATAGAGCTTGCGCAGTTTCTGGCGCGATTCTTCGCTGGCCTTGGGGTTGAAGCCGGCTTCGGTCGTGGTGATGTCGCCCGGCGCGAGATGCATGATGAGGAACGAGATCAGGCTGATGCCAACCAGCAGCGGCACCATCCAGAACAGGCGTTTCAACAGGTAGCGCGTCATTGTGCCGAAATCTCGTTGCGTCGCAGGATGGAGGGGATATACCAGTCCTGCGAATTCCAGCCGATCCCGGCAGGCGGGGCAGGATTGTCGATGCCGCGCACGCGTTTGTGTATCGCGGGCAGGCCATAACCTTCATAGAGGTACACGATGGGGCTGTCTTCCAGCAATATCCGGGAAAACTCGTGGTAGATTTTCATGCGCTTGTCCTGGTCGAGTTCCAGCCGTCCCTGCTCCAGCAGTTTGTCCACTCGCGGGTTGTTGTAGTTGATAAAGTTGAATTGCCCCGGCTTGTTCTGCGATGAATGCCAGATACTGTACTGGTCGGGGTCTAAAGATAAACTCCAGCCCAGTACCACGACATCGAAATCGCCGGGCTTGATGTAACGGCCAAGGAAGCTTGCCCATTCCAGCACGCGGATTTTGGCATCGATGCCGATCTCCTTGAGGCGGCGCTGAATCAGCACGGCACTCATTTCGCGCTGCTTGTTCTGGTTGGTCAGGATCTCAAACGCCAGTGGTTTGCCATTACGGTCGAGTATGCCGTCGTCGTCATGATCCTCGTAACCGGCTGCCTTGAGCAGGTGCTTCGCCTTGGCCGTGTCGTAGGCATAGGGCTTGAGTTGCGGGTTGACCCAGCGCGTGCCGGGTTTATATGGCGCGGCAACCGGCTCGCCCAAGCCCAGCAGCACGCCGTCGATCAGCTCCTGCTTGTCGATGGCGTAGTTGATGGCCTGGCGTACCCGGACATCGTCAAACGGCGCACGCTTGAGGTTGAAGCCGAGATAGGTGTAGCCGTTGCCGAGCTCTTTGTACAGCGCGATTTTTTGCGTCATCTCCGGCCGTGCCGGCACGATGCGGGCGTACTGGATGGGGTTGAGGTTCATGACGTCGATGTTGTCCGCCATCAGTTCCAGAAATTGCGATGCCGGGTCAGGGATGAAGCGCGACACCAGCCGGTCGATTTTCGGTGGGCCCTGGGTGGCGTTAGGGTTACGGACCAGGGAGATGCGTTCGCCGTTGCTCCAGTTTTCCAACTGGTAGTAATGGCTGCCGACTGGCTTGCGGGCAAAAGGCGTGTTGTTGATGTCCTGGTTTTGCAGCAGATGCCTGGGCAGGATTTGCAGCCCAGCCCAGGACTCCAGAGCCGGGGCGTAAGGCTGGGCGTAGCTGACACGGAAGGTTTGCGCGTCAGGAGCCTCAGCCTTGGTCACCAGTTTGTAGTCGGCAGCGTAGGGCGTACGTGTCTTGTCATCGGTGACCAGTTGCCAGGTAAACAGCACGTCGGCACTGGTCAGCGGGGTACCATCCGCCCATTTAAGGCTGGGCTTGAGCTTGAAAGTGATGGTTTTCTGGTCTTTCGATACTTGCCACGACTTGGCAAGCTCGCCCTCCGGCTCCAGGTTGCGGTCGTATCTGAGCAGGCTGTTGAAAATGTGGCTGGCAATCGCCGAAGCGGCCGATTCCCCCGCGATCATCGGGATCAGTCCGGACGGCTCGCCGGACATGGCATCGACGAGCGTACCGCCGGGCTCGACCGGATAGGCAGCATCCAGATCGGCCGGCGGGATGTCGTCGGTTTTGCTGCAGGCAGAAAGCAGAACCAGCAATATGCCGATGCAGAGCGTGCGCTGCATGGGACGGGGAGTTAGGCTTCGTCTTTGAGAATAACCAGCTTGCGGCCGGGCATCAGGGTGTGTCTGCCGCTCAGCTTGTTCCAGCGCTGCAGGTCGCTGGCAGCTACGTTGAATTTTCTGGCGATGCTGGTCAGTGTTTCACCGCGCTTGACGGTATAACGTGTCTTGCCGGAGGCGCTGGCGATGCGAGTAGCGACGCGGGCGGATTTCACTGTGCCGGAAGTTGCAACATTGAGCACCTGGCCGTTGCGCAAGCGACTGCTCTTGAGGCCGTTCTGTGCCATCAACTGCCTGGTCGTCGTGCCGTAGCGCTTGGCAATGCTGTAGATGCTGTCGCCTTTTTTCACCTTGTGGCGGGTGCTGCGGCCGGCCGGTTCCTCGGCTGGAGCAACCGCTGCCGATTCGCTGACTTCGATCTGTTCTGCTGCGGCATCTTCGGTGCCGCTTGACGGAACCAGAAGCGGCTGGTTGGGTTTGAGGCGGCCCTTGGCGGAGATGTCGTTGACGTCGCGTAGCTGCGCTACGCTGATGCCGAACTTGCTGGAAATGTTGGCAAGCCGTTCGCCGCGCTTGGTCTGATAGGTTTGCCAGCTTACCAGCGGCTTGTCGTAGTTGGCCAGGTTGGCGGAAAACTCTTCCTCCTTGCCTAACGGCAGCAGGATTTCCTGCTTGCCGTTGGTGCTGGCCAGAACCGGCCGGTTGTGGGCCGGGTTGAGCGCAGTGAATTCAGCCATCGACACGCCTGCCAGCTTGGCGGCCAGACTGGCATCGATCTTGGCCGGGGCTTCGACCTTGGTGAAATAGGGCTGGTCGGGAATCGGCTCAATGTCCAGGCCGTAGCGCTCGGGATTGGTGACGATATTCTTGATCGCCTGCAGTTTGGGCACGTAATTTCTGGTTTCAGGCGGCAATTGCAGGCTCTGGTAATCGGTCGGCAACCCTTTTTTGCGGTTGCGCTCGATGGCGCGTTGCACCGTGCCTTCGCCTGCGTTGTAGGCGGCCAGGGCCAGCTCCCAGGTGCCGAACATGACGTGCAGCTTTTGCAGATAGGTCAGTGCGGCATCGGTGGCTGCGGTAACGTCTCGACGGTTATCCATCCACCAGTTCTGCTTGAGGCCGAAATGCTTGCCGGTCGAAGGAATGAACTGCCAGATGCCGGAAGCTTTGCTGGTGGAGTAAGCGGTCGGGTTGAAAGCACTTTCCACCATTGGCAGCAGGGCGACTTCGGTCGGCATGCCGCGCTTCTGCACTTCTTCCACAATGTGGAAAAGATAACGCTGGCTGCGATCCATCATACGCTTGACGTATTCGGGGCGCGCGGCGTACCAGGATTCATGTGTGGCAGTGAAAGGCGAATGCAGTGCGTCCATGCCATAGCCGTTGCGGATGCGTTGCAGCAGGTCGCCGTTGTCGGCGGACATGGGGGCGCCGGTTTCCGGCGCGTTGCGCAGCATGAGGTCCATTTGCATGCCATCGCCGATGTCGGCAGCGACATCGGCAACATCGCTTTCAGGTGCGGTACTGAAGGTGATTTCATCGCCGGCGATATTGGTTTCAGCGTAGGCGCTGTGACCGGCAAAAAGGGCGAGCAATAACAGGCTGGCGAATGATCGATTCATCATGACTCTGTCTGTGTTCAAAATTCCAGCGATGGTAACCGTATACCCTTGAATCGTCAAGTAAAGACTTGGCTTTAGGTATTTATTTCAGCTCTATGATTAGTAATGATTTTTTAGTTCGCGTATGGTCGCAAAAGTCATTTCGTCACTGCTTGCAGCAGCAGGATCGATATTGCGGGCCGCAAGCCGGACGGGTGCGGTGTGGCAGCGCAAAAAAGGATTGGTACGTTTTTCCAGCGCGATGGTAGAAGGCAAGGTGGGCCGCCCTTGGGCAATCGATGACTGGTCGGCCTGTTCGCGTGCGATCAGATCCGGGTTTTCGGGATCTATCATGCGCGCAAAGCGGATATTGCCCAGCGTATATTCGTGTGCCGGGTAAACGCTGGTCGATTCGGGTAATGCGGCCAGTTTTTGCAGCGAAAAATGGAGCTGCCCGGCGCTGCCGTCGAAGAGCCGCCCGCATCCGCAGCCGAACAGGGTGTCGCCACAGAACAGGCAATTTCCGCCATAATACGCCACGTGTCTGGCCGTGTGGCCCGGCACATCCAGCACTTGCAGGGTGGTTCCCAGTTCGGCGAGTTCGATCCGGTCACCTTCACGTACGGGCTGGTGGGGAAAAGAAAAAAACTCGTTGCGTGGCGCATAAACAGGCACATTAGTCATCTGCAAAAGCTCACCCACGCCATCGATGTGATCGTTGTGATGATGGGTAATCAGGATGGCAAGCAGCGTCAGCTGGTTTTGGTGCAGGTAGTCCTGCACCGGTACAGCATCGCCAGGATCGACTACCACTGCGTAGCGGCCATGCACCAGCAGCCAGATGTAGTTGTCGCGAAAGGCCCGAACTGGAACGATATTCATGGTAAGTATCATAAGCGAAACCGAATGGCTTGAAACCCCGCTGGGGCAAAACGTGCTGGAGCACGAGCGCGCCATATTCGATGCCGCAGTGGTCGACCTGTTCGGCTTCAACGCTGTGCAGCTGGGGTTGCCGGGGGTGGATTTGTTGCGGCAATGCCGTATTCCTCATCGGTTTAACGCCTCGGCCGATCAAGGCACGCTGCGCTGCGATTTCAGCCAGTTGCCGCTGGCGACCGGCAGTATCGATTTGCTGCTGTTGCCGCATGTGCTTGAGTTTGCCGGAAACCCGCATCAAGTGTTGCGCGATGCAGAGCGTGCGCTAGTGCCGGAAGGCCATCTCGTCATCAGCGGTTTCAACCCTGTCAGTCTGTGGGGCGTACGGCACTCGTTGTGCAAGCGCGGCAGTTACCCATGGCATGGGCGGTTTATCCCGCTGATGCGGATGAAAGACTGGCTGGCCTTGCTGGGGCTGGAAGTCGTCGCCGGCCGCATGGCATGCTACGCGCCGCCGTGCAGGAACGGGCGCTGGCTCAAGCGCATGGAATGGATGGACAGGGCCGGCGACCGCTGGTGGCCGATGATGGGCGGGGTGTATTTTCTGGTCGCCAAAAAACGGGTTGCCGGCATGCGGCTGATCCGCCCGCAATGGGGCAGCCGTAGTATTGCGCAGGCGTTGATGCCGCGGCCCAGACCGACACAAAAAGAATTTCAAAAGGTAAGTGACGAATGAGTGATAGTGCATTGATCGAGATATTTACGGATGGCGCCTGCAAGGGTAATCCGGGGCCGGGCGGCTGGGGTGCCTGGCTGCGCAGCGGTCCCCACGAAAAAGAACTTTGTGGCGGCGAGCCGTTGACTACCAACAACCGCATGGAGCTGCTGGCCGTGATCCGCGCGCTCGAAAGCCTCAAACGACCCAGCCAGGTGCGTATCGCCACCGATTCGCAATACGTGCAGAAAGGCATCAGCGAGTGGATCAAGAACTGGAAGCTGCGCGGCTGGCGGACCAGCAACAAGGAGCCGGTGAAAAATGCGGATTTATGGAAGGAACTCGATGCCATTTCCAGCCAACATCAGATTGAGTGGGTCAGGGTCAAGGGCCATGCCGGGCATGAAGGCAACGAGCGGGCCGACCTGCTGGCGAATCGCGGCGTGGAAATGGTGCTTGATCAGCGCAATTAAACCACGGGGACACGGGGAACACTGGGGCTGAATGATTCAGGTTTTCCCCGAGTCCCCGTGGTCAAAAGCCGTTTTATGAGACATTTAGCTAGGGCAAGTTACAGCCAATGAGACAGATATTCCTCGATACCGAAACCACCGGCCTCGATCCGGCGCAAGGCCACCGCATCATCGAAGTGGCAGCTGTCGAGGTGGTGAATCGTCGTTTCACCGGAAACCACTACCATCGCTACCTCAATCCGGATCGCGAAATCGATGCGGGTGCGCAGGCTGTGCATGGCATCAGCATCGAGCGCCTGCAAGGCGAACCCCGCTTCGGCGACATCGCCCGCGAGTTTCTGGATTTTATTGCCGGTGCCGAACTGGTCATTCATAACGCGCCATTCGATATCGGTTTCCTCAATAGCGAACTCGGCATGCTCGATCTGGGCCGGGTGGCCGATGTTTGCGACAGCACCATCGATACCCTGAAAATGGCCAAGGATCTCCATCCCGGCCAGCGCAACAATCTGGATGCCCTGTGCCGGCGTTACGGGGTGGACAACTCTAATCGCACGCTGCACGGCGCCTTGCTCGATGCCGAGTTGCTGGCCGATGTCTACATGGCCATGACGCGCGGTCAGGAAAGCCTGATGATGGATATCGGGCTGTCTTCCAGCACCGTGGAAGGCCGGACTTTTGTCCGTCAGGCGCCGCTGCCCGTCATTGCCGCCAGCGCCGACGAGACACAGGCGCATGCCGATTATCTGGTCGGGCTGGACAAAGCTGCAGGCGGCACCTGCGTATGGCGACAATTCGAGGAGCAACAATGAAAACCATCCTGCTCACCGGGGCCAGCGGCCAAGTCGGCTGGGAACTGCGGCGCGCACTGGCGCCATTGGGCCGGGTGGTCACGCCGACCAGCCGCGAGCTCGATCTGGCCGATCCCGATGCCATCCGTCGGGTGTTGCGCGACGTGCGGCCGCATCTCATTGTCAACCCGGCGGCCTACACCGCGGTGGACAAGGCCGAAACAGAAATCGACCTCGCCATGGCGATCAACGGCACCGCCCCCGGCATCATCGCCGAAGAGGCCAGGCGTATGCATGCTGCGCTGGTACATTACTCCACCGATTACGTGTTCGACGGCAGCAAGCCTGGCCCATACCGCGAAACTGACCCCACCAACCCGGTTAGCAGTTACGGCCGCAGCAAACTGGCGGGCGAAGAAGCGATTCGTGCAGTCGATCTGCCGCATCTCATACTCCGCACCAGCTGGGTTTACGGCGCACGTGGCAAAAATTTCATGCGGACTATTCTCAGGTTGGCCGCCGAGCGCGATGCCCTTAAAGTGGTGGACGACCAGATCGGTGCGCCGACCTGGAGCCGAATGATCGCCGAAACCACTGCGATGGCTATCTCCCGCTGGTGCCCCATGAGCGCCAACCAGGCGCCCCTCGCCGATTTAAACGGTATCTACCATCTCACCAACGCCGGTCAGGTGTCGTGGCACGGCGTCGCCTGTGCGATTCTTGAGGAGTACGAAGCCGTACGCGAATACCGCAACTGGCCGCGATTGGCCCTGACTCCACAGGCGATACAGCCGATTACCACGGCGGAATACCCGACGGCCGCGCAACGGCCTGCGAATTCGGTGCTGGATAATGCCAAACTGGCCAAGGCGTTTGGGGTTGAGTTGCCGGATTGGCGGGAGTGCTTGCAAATGACTATCGATGAAACGGCTACACTGATGGCGTAACAAGGAGTTTTGATGACAGAACCACTGCTGATTGCCAAATCCGGCAAAACCGAACTCAACCTGCTGCCGCGCATGGCCAATCGCCATGGCCTGATTGCCGGGGCGACCGGCACTGGCAAGACCATTACCTTGCAAACACTGGCCGAGCAGTTCTCCAACATCGGCGTGCCGGTGTTCATGGCCGACGTCAAAGGCGACCTCTCCGGCATGAGCCAGGCGGGCGGCGGCAACGCCAAGGTGGAGGCGAGGGTGCAGGAATTGAAGCTGACCGACTTTGCCCCCAAAGCCTGCCCGGTAGTGTTCTGGGACGTGCTGGGTGCCAAGGGCCACCCGCTGCGGGCGACGATCTCGGACATGGGGCCGCTGTTGCTGGCGCGGATGTTGAACCTCAACGACGTGCAGGGCGGAGTGCTGACGGCGGTGTTCAAGATCGCCGACGACAACGGCTGGCTGCTGCTGGATTTGAAAGACCTGCGCGCCATGCTGCAATACGCGGGAGAAAACGCGAAGGAACTGGCCGGTGAGTACGGCAACATTTCCGCCGCGAGCGTGGGTGCCATCCAGCGCGGTTTGCTGCAACTGGAGCAGGAGGGCGGCGACAGCCTGTTCGGCGAGCCGATGCTGGATTTCTCCGACCTGATGCAGACCGATAACGGGCGCGGCGTGATCAACATCCTCGCCGCCGATGCACTGTATAACTCGCCGCGCGTGTATGCCACGCTGCTGCTGTGGCTGCTTTCCGAACTGTTCGAGAACCTGCCGGAAGCGGGCGATCTGGACAAGCCCAAGCTGGTGTTTTTCTTCGACGAGGCACATTTGCTGTTCAATGACGCGCCGGATGCGCTGATGCAGAAAATCGAGCAGGTGGTGCGTCTGATCCGTTCCAAGGGCGTGGGTGTGTATTTCGTCAGCCAGAATCCGCTGGATATTCCCGACGTGGTGCTGGGGCAACTCGGCAACCGGGTGCAGCACGCACTGCGAGCCTTCACGCCGCGCGATCAGAAAGCGGTCAAATCGGCGGCGGAGACTTTCCGGCCGAATCCCAAAGTGGACGTGGAAGCGGCGATTACCGAACTCGGCGTGGGCGAGGCGCTGGTGTCTTTTCTGGATGAAAAAGGTACGCCGACGCCGGTGGAGCGGTCGTTGATCCGTCCGCCATGCTCGCGCGTCGGCCCGGCGACCGAGGCCGAACGTGCGGCGAGCATTCGGCAATCGGTGCTGTACGGCCACTATGAAAAACAGGTGGACAGGGAGTCGGCCTACGAAATCCTCAAGGGCCGTGCTGCGCAATCGGCGGAACAGGCTCCGGCAGAAGCGGAGCGTGGGTTCGACTGGGGTGGCCTATTAGGGGGCCAGACCGGCCCGCGTGGCGGGCGCGGACGAGAAGGGGTAGTCGAGGCGATGGCCAAAACTGCCGCGCGGACTATCGGCTCCGAGCTTGGGCGACAAATCGTTCGTGGCGTTCTAGGATCACTCCTTGGTGGACGACGCTAAGCTCTGAACCTGAAAAGCAAAACGGGCCGTGAAGGCCCGTTTTGCTTTGGTGCTGCTAGCCGCCTTAAGCAGTTACTGCATCGGTGTGATAGCCGAGCTCGGCACTGACTTCGCCGCCTTTCACCACGCGCACCGCGCAATACTTCACTTCGGCAATCTTGGCGAACGGGTCGAGTGCCTGGTTGGTGAGCATGTTGGCCGCCGCTTCGTAGTAGCAGAACGGGATGAATACCGAACCCTGCGGGATGCCGTCGTCGGCGCGGGCAAACAGCGATACCTTGCCGCGGCGCGACTCCACCGTCAGTACATCGCCACCCTCGACGCCGATAGCATCGAGATCCAGCGGATGCACGCTGACTGTCGGGGCTGGTTCGATCGCATCCAGCACCGAGGAGCGGCGCGTCATTGAGCCGGTATGCCAGTGTTCCAGCTGGCGACCGGTGATGAGTACCATCGGGTATTCGCTATCCGGGCGTTCATTGGCCGGAATAATGTCGGCCGGTACCAGCAGTGCGCGACCGGATGGGCGCGGGAAAGCGTCGGTGAAGATGACTTCTTCGCCGGGATCGCCCACCTGCTCGCACGGATAGGTCACCGCACCTTCGTTTTCCAGTCGCTCCCAGGTAATACCGGCAATACTGGACATTGCCAGGCGCATTTCCTCGAATACGGCTCTCGAGTCTGCGTAGTTCCAGTCCAGGCCGAGGCGGCGGGCGATTTCCTGAATGATCCACAGATCCTGCCGCGCATCGCCGGGCGGGATAATGGCCTGGCGACCGAGTTGCACAATGCGGTCGGTATTGGTGAAAGTTGCCGTCTTTTCAGCATAGGACGAGGCCGGCAGGATGACGTCGGCAAAATAAGCCGTTTCCGTCATAAAAATATCCTGCACGATCAGGTGTTCCAGTGCGGCCAGGCCTTCGCGGGCGTGGTTACTGTTGGGGTCCGACATCGCCGGGTTCTCGCCTTCGACATACATGCCCTTGATCTTGCCTGCGCAGGCGGCATCGATGATTTCCACCACGGTCAGGCCGGGCTTGTTGTCGAGTTCGGTATCCCACAGTTTTTCGAACTTGGCATGGGCTTCTGGATTGTCCACGCGCAGGTAGTCGGGGAAACACATGGGGATCAAACCCACGTCGGATGCACCCTGCACGTTGTTCTGGCCGCGCAGCGGATGCAGGCCAGTACCTCTTCTGCCAATTTGCCCGGTGACCATGGACAGCGCGATCAGGCAGCGCGCGTTGTCGGTGCCATGCACGTGCTGCGAAACGCCCATGCCCCAGAGGATCATGGAACCCTTGGAGGTGGCATACAGGCGGGCGACTTCGCGCAAGGTTTGCGCCGGGATGCCGCAAATTGGCTCCATGGCTTCCGGTGTGTAGCCCTTGATGTTTTCCTTGAGGGCTTCGTAGTTCTCGGTGCGGCTCTTGATGAACTCTTCGTCGGCCAGGTTTTCGGTGACGATCACGTTGAGCATGGCGTTGAGCATGGCGACGTCGGTATCGGGCTTGAACGGCAAGTAATACTCGGCATGGCGTGCCAGTTCGGTGCGTCGCGGATCCATCAGGATGAGCTTGGTAGTGCCTTTCTTGATGGCGTTCTTGATGAAAGTCGCTGCCACCGGGTGATTGACGATGGGGTTGGAGCCGATGACGACGACGACTTCGGCATGCTGTACGTCCGACACCGGGTTGGATACCGCGCCGGAGCCCACGCCTTCGAGCAGCGCCACCACCGACGAGGCATGACACAAGCGTGTGCAATGGTCGACGTTGTTGGTGCCGAAGCCGGTGCGTACCAGTTTCTGGAACAGATAGGCTTCTTCGTTGCTGCCCTTGGCCGAGCCGAAACCCGCCAGTGCATATTTGCCGTCGCGTGCAATGATTTTCTTCAGTCCGTCGGCAGCGAAATCCAGCGCTTCTTCCCAGCTCGCTTCGCGGAATACGCCAAACGGATTGGCCGGGTCCATCTCGACATGGCCGTCCTTGGGCATGCCGGGCTTGCGGATCAGCGGCTTGGTGAGGCGTTGCTTGTGTGCCGGGTAGTCGAAGCCGTAGCGGCCCTTGACGCACAAGCGGTTATGGTTGGCCGGGCCGTCGCGGCCGGTCACGCTGATGATCTTGTTGTCCTTGACGTGGTAGGTCAGTTGGCAACCTACGCCGCAGAACGGACAGCCAGAATCCACGCTTTTGTCCGGCACCACCGCACCTGCGCCGTTGCCGGGCGAAAGTGCGCCGGTGGGGCAGGCTTGTACGCATTCGCCGCAGGACACGCAGGTCGATTCACCCATGGCGTCGCCCTGGTCGAACACGATTTCGGCGTGGCTGCCGCGGAATGCGTAGCCGATGACGTCGTTGACTTCGACTTCACGGCAGGCGCGCACGCATCGTCCGCACTGGATGCAGGCGTCGAGGTTGACGGCAATGGCCGGGTTGGACAGGTCGGCATCCGGCGAGAAGCGCGGCGCGAAGCGAGGGGCAGACACGCCCATCTTTTTCGCCCAGGTCTTCAGTTTGTTGTCGAGTATGTAATCCTTTTCCGGCTGGTCGGAGAGCAGCAGTTCCAGCACCATTTTCTGTGCGGCTTGCGCGCGCGGACTGTCGGAAACGACTTCCATATCCGGGGTCGGAGTACGCGAGCAGGACGGGGCCAGCACGCGCTCGCCCTTGATTTCGCAGACGCAGGCGCGGCAGTTGCCATCCGGACGCAAGCCGTCCTTGTGGCACAGATGGGGGATTTCGACGCCGTTGCGCTGCGCGGCCTGGATAATGGTTTCTCCCTCGAAGGCGTCGATCTTGTCGCCGTTGAGCGAGAATGGAATGGTTTTTACCGGGGCATTCATGGCAGTTACCTACTTGAGTTCATCAGCAAAATACTTGATCACGCAACGCACAGGATTTGGCGCAGCTTGACCCAGGCCGCAAATGGATGCATCCATCATAGCCGTGGACAGTTCCTCCAACAATGACTGATTCCATTGGGGTTTTTCCATCAGCATGGCGGCTTTTGCCGTGCCGACGCGGCAAGGCGTGCATTGGCCGCAGGACTCGTCCTCGAAGAACTTCATGGCGTTGAGCGCGAGGTCGCGGGCCTTGTCCTGATTGGAGAACACCACCACGGCAGCGGAGCCGATGAAGCAGCCGTACTGGTTGAGTGTGTCGAAATCGAGCGGGATGTCGCCCAGGCTCGCGGGCAGCATGCCGCCGGAAGCGCCGCCGGGGAAATAGCCGTAGAACTCGTGGCCGTCCAGCATGCCGCCGCAGTATTCATCTATCAACTCGCGCATGGTGATCCCTGCAGGTGCCAGGTGCACGCCCGGCTTTTTGACGCGGCCGCTGACCGAGAACGAACGCAGTCCCTTGCGGTCATGACGTCCATGGGCGGTGAACCATTCCGGGCCTTTTTCCACGATGTCGCGTACCCAGTACACAGACTCCATGTTGTGTTCCAGCGTCGGGCGTCCGAACAGGCCGACCTGTGCCACGAACGGCGGGCGCAGGCGGGGCATGCCGCGCTTGCCTTCGATGGATTCGATCATTGCCGACTCTTCGCCGCAGATGTAGGCACCGGCGCCGCGGCGCAGGTGGATTTCCGGCAGCGGGGCGGGGCGGTTGTTTTGCAGGTTCCTGATTTCGCGCTGCAAAATCTTGCGGCAACCGGCGTATTCGTCGCGCAGGTAGATGTAAATCTTGTTGATGCCCACTGCCCAGGCGGCGACCAGCATGCCTTCGATGAAACGGTGCGGATCGAGTTCCAGGTAATGCCTGTCCTTGAACGTACCGGGTTCGCCTTCGTCGATGTTGACGGCCATCAGTCGCGGTGCGGCTTGCGAGCTGACGATGCGCCATTTGCGACCGACCGGGAAACCGGCGCCGCCCAGCCCGCGCAGGCCGGAGTTTTCCATGATGGACATCAGCTCATCCGGTGTGCGCTTGCCGGAGATGCATTGCTGGTACAACTGGTAACCGCCGCCCGCCTTGTAGGCGTCATAGGAGATGTAGTCGGTGACCGGCGCCTCGATGTCCTTAGCGTTGGCAGCCTTGATCACGGTTGCGGCATCGGCATGGTCGATGGGGTTCTGGCCCACCACGGCAACCGGCGCATGCTGGCAGCGGCCGACGCAGGGCACGTGCTGCACGCGTATGCCATCGCCCAGCCCTTTTTTCAGTGCATCGATCAGGTCATGCGCGCCGGCCATGTCGCAGCTGACGGATTCGCAAACTCTGACGGTGAGCGGTGGCGGTGGGGTCTGGCCTTCCTTGACCACGTCGAAGTGGTGATAGAAGGTGGCGACTTCGTATACCTCGGTCTGCGACAGCTTCATTTCTGCGGCTAGTGCCGCAATGTGCTTGCTGGAAATGTGGCCGAGGCTATCCTGTATCTTGTGCAGGTGCTCGATCAGCAGGTCGGGTTCGCGTGATTCGGTGCCGAGAAGTCGCTGTATTTCTCCAAGCACATCGGGATCAACGACACGTCCCTTTGGTTTTCTGCTTTTACGCTTCAGTGAATCTAGATTCACCACCACTTGTTCGGACATGCCGCTGTCTCCTAATTTTAAGTGCTGTATATCATGTGAATATCAGGATCTCGCCCTTGCCATCGTTAGCAAGGTCACCGGCAAAACGCCGTACCCTGTTTTGGTTGAGTCCGGCAAACTTGCTCGGGAAATTCTTGAACGATTTGAACATCAAACTCAGGAAAGGCAGTGTGTGACTGCCGCAATCCTGTATCGTCGAATGCAGTTTCGGAGTGCTGAACAGCAACAGCGTGCCGCGGCGCATGCCGAAGCCGACGTAGTCGCCCACCGAACCCATGACGCCGATGGTGCCCGCCAGCATGCGCGAGGCGCAATAGGCGCCGACGTTGCCTTCGATCAGCACAATACCGCGGCGCATCTGGTCGCCGACTCTATCGCCCGCATTGCCGGTAATGATCACCAGCCCGCCCTTCATGCCCTTGCGGTCGCCTGGGATGGCTGAGGCGAGAAAGTCGCCGACGTTGCCGTGTACATGCAGCGTGCCGCCTGCCATACCGCTGGCGGCATAGGCATCGGCGCTGCCGTGCAGGACGATTTCGCCCTTCTTCATCTGGAAGCCGAGATAAGAGCCTGCACCGCCATGGATGGTGATGCGGCCGCTCTTCATGCCGAGACCGATGTAATCCAGCTTGGACGAGCCGTTCTGGATCACGATATCGTTGCTGTCGTTGCCGCTGATGTCGAACAGGGCGTCGGCGCGCAGTTTTTGTTTGCCGCATTGCAACAATACGGCAGCAATTTCTGTAGCTGATTTTCCGGCAAGAATGTCCGGGGTCAGCGGCGCGCAATCGATGCGTTGCTGCGTTGCCGTCTTGAGGGTAAAGGTCAAGGCGCTCATGCGGCGTCTCCATTCACTGGGTTCTCATTCATAATCTCGCGCAGATGGAACTGGAACTGGCCGAGCTTGCCGCCGTAGTTACCGGCAGAAATACGTTTGATGCCGTTGGCGGCACCAAGTTCGCAGGCGGCCGCGATGCCGGCGCGGGTCGCCTTGCGGATATCGGCATCGGACAGGCCATCGATGACGATTTCCATCACCGATTCGATTTCCGGCGACAAGTCGGTTTTGGTGATGCCTTTGAGCGTCGGGCAGAAGGCGTCGTTGGTCGAGGCAATCAACGCCTTGTACTTGGAGCCGACTTTGGAGCCGGAACGCACCACGCCACCGGGGAAGGGCATGATGACGTTAGGAATCTTTTTCATGGCTTCAATCGCCGCTTCGCATGCCGCCAAAGCTTGCGGCTGCGATTCGGCGAGGATCAGGAAGTTGCCGCCCCCCACCGCGCGCACCATGCCGGTGGTTTCCTCGGTCATGAATTCGCCATCCATCACCGGCACGCGCCAGTAGCGCTTGCCGCCGAACTGCTTGGAAATCTGGAAGCCGTCGCCGAAAAAACGCAGGTTTTTGCCCAGGTTGATGCGGGTGATTTCCGGATAGCCTTCATCGATGCCTGAGAACGCTGCCGTGGTCGGGCAGGTCAGGATACATTGCCCCATGCGGGTTTCGAGCTGCTTCATCAGCACCGCGCTGCCCATTGCGAACATCAGGATGGAGACGCCGGGGCGCCCGTCCGGGGTCTCGGAGGGATCGAGTTCGCGCTCGATACCTGCTTCCACACCGCAGCCGATCACGGAAGTGGCAAAGCCGGTCATGGCTGCGGCAGCGATGTTGGCCCACTTGTGATTTTGCGCGGTAATGATGACGCGGGTGCCGCGCATGCCGAAGGCTTCGGCAAAGGTGTCGTCGATAGTTACGCCGTTAATAATCATTATGCTGTCTTCTCCCGGCGGCCACGGCACTCATGAACCGACAGGTGCCCACGGCCATCGTCCATCATCTGCTGGTCGGTGATCTTGACGTGGTCGGCCTTGAGGGTGTGATAAGTGTCGTAATACTTGTTGATTTCCTTCTCGATGGCGCGGTCGAACTCGGGACGGATGGTGTGCGTCGTGCCCCAGGTGACCTTGACCACTTCGCCGTCCTTGACGACCAATTGTCCGTCCTTGAATACATAATCGGGTTTGGCGAACATGATTTCGCGGTCAGGATGATCGCTATAGACCGTGATGTCGGCACCGGCACCAGCGCCCAGATGGCCGCGGTCATGAAGGCCGACCAGCTTGGCAGCGCCGGCGCGGGTCATGATGGCGATTTCGTACAGGCTGTATTCGCGGTCGATACTAGCCAGCGTGCTCATCTTCTGCGCATCGAGGTTGAGACGCGAGAACACTTCGTTGCGGAAGGTCTTGTCCATCAGCAGCTTGATCAGGTGCGGATAGCTGGTGAACGGTGCGCCGTTGGGGTGGTCGGTGGTGAGGAAGATGCGCCATGGATCTTCCACTAGCAGGAAGATTTCCAGGCCGATGGCCCATTGCAGCGCGTTGACGAAATTCTGATCCTTGTACTTGAACGGTACCACACCGCAGCCGGCGTCGCATTCGATATCCATTACCACCCATTTGTGCGGGCTGCCCGCCGCGTGGTTGCGGTATTGCGCCATGTTGTCGCCGGAGGCAGTCACGGTCTGGCCGAACAAAATCTGGCCGACGTCGGCAGAAACATTCTTGCGCTTGTTGATGGCTTCGGCAATTTGCGCGGCGCCGGAGGAGAACTTGCGGTCGCCCTCGGTGCCATAGCTGTGAAACTGGATATGGGTGAGGTGGATGGGATAACCGTCCACCCCCGCCATGGTGTTCAGCGACGTTTCGAAATTGCCAGGCACGCCGAGGTTGTTGCCGTGGATGTGCAGCGGATGCGGCACGTTGAGTTCGTAAACGGCACGCGACAAGGCTTGCAGCACTTCGCGCGGCGTGACCTTGTAATGCGCATTCTGCTCATCGAGGTCCAGCATGCGCTGGTTGAACTTGAAGGCGCTGATGCCGCCCGGATTCACTACCTTGATGCCCATCGCCTGCGAAGCCTGGATGGTCCAGGCCACGTAGTCGTTGATCGCGTTCTGGTCTTTCTTCGCCGCCATCATGCGCAGCAGCTGGTCGTCGCTGCCCAGCATGACGTAACCGCCCTTGTCGATGATGGGCACGTCGCCCATTTCAAGGTGGGCCTGGCGAGCGTTCATCGGCAAGACCGCTGGTTCAAAACCGGCGGTGTAGCCCATTTCGGCATAGCGGTAGCCGGTGGTCAGTGTCGAAGGCACGGTATGGCCGCAACCAGCGCGGCAGATGGTGCTGTGCGGTACCGGGTCGCCGCGATGATCCTCGGGCAACAGGGTGCGTGCGATATTGACCTTGCCGCCGCCGATGTGGGTGTGCATGTCGATGGCGCCGGCCATGACCACCTTGCCTGCGACGTTGAATTCCTGATCGATGCGTTCGCCATCGCGAGGACGCTCGACGATACGGCCGTCACGGGCATAAATGTCCATGACCTTGCCATCGATGCCGTGCGCCGGATCGTAGACGCGGCCGCCGGTGAGTTTAATCAGCATGTTGGTACTTTCAAGAAGTCACGAATCCATGATGAATTCGGACGAAGACAAGGCAGAGGCTCGCAGACAGTACGAGTAGTACGGCAAGAGCCGATAACGTGGTATTCGTTTGAATTCATCATGGATTACAGCGCTTGTTCGATGGCGGTGAGCACTGCGCTCAATGTGGGCAGATTGCTTGCGCGAAGCTGTTCCAGCGGCAGCGACACCACGTTGTCGGTACGGAACATGATGCCCTTGTGATCCGCGCCCGGCATGCCGACGGGAATGAACACGTCCGGTTCCTTGTCCAGTTTCATGTCGGCATGGCCGAATACCACGGTGGGCAGGCCGGTCTGCGGCGGCGTGCGATCCGGGTTGAAACTCGAAATCCACAGCAGCGCATCGGCTTCGCCGCTGGAGAGCAGGCGATCGGTGGAAAAATGGTAAGGATCGTGCTCAGGGTAAGTCCGTGCGTAGGAAGTGCGCGTGGGGTAGCCGGAAATCCACGTGCTGACCTGGTTGGCGTTCATGTCGCCTTCGATACCGCCCAATGGCAGACCGTTGGAGCGGGTGGTCTTGTTGAGCGCTTTCACCAGCTCCGTGATGTTCTGAACGGTGAGTTCAGCGTGCGGGAAATTGAGCGGCGCGGCAGCCCATGCCACGACGCTGTATTGTGCAACCTTGAGGCGCTCGGCCAGTTTTTCCAGATCGCTCACGGCGATACCGGCGACTTCGGTGGCATGCAGCTTCTTGCCCGCAACCAGCGCACGCAAGGCGGAAATGACGTCGGGCAGTCGATCCAGGTCGCACGGCAGCACATCCGGCTTGCGGCCGTCCGGCGCTACGCCAGTCGAGGTGTCGATGTTGCGTCCGCCCAGGTAAACGATCTCGCGCGTGGAATTATCCTGGCCGAACATATTGTCCTTGTTCCAGACTTCGCGTTCGAAAAAACGCGGGAAGACGCTGACGATATCGGTGCCGACGATGACCAGCAGGTCGACGCGGTTGCGCACCTCGGCCAGAGTGCAGATCTGCCAGCCGGAATTCTGCACGACCTGGATATTGCGCATGAATCCGTTGGAATTCATGTGGTCGAGCGTTGCGCCTGCCTTGTCGGCCAGGCTCATCACGGCGCGCATGCCCTGTACTTCGGTGCCGAGTCCGGCGATCAGCGGCAGATTTGCTTTGCCGAGTATCTCGGCGGCGCGCGCGACGGCAGCTTGCAGATCGGCTGGCTTGCCCGCAACGCGTGCGGAAGGTGCCTGCGGTGCGCGGCCGAAGAACGTCACGCTCTTGGCGCAGCCTTGGTCTTTAACGGAAAGTTTACCGCCGGCATCACGTTCGACAGTCAGATCGTCGCACAGCAGGCCGCAAAAAGGACAGGTGACGTTTTCCACGACACCTGCGGTAGAGAGATTGTCCATCCGGGCTCCTCGTCCTCAAGTAGTTGACCGCAAACAATAAATTAATGATGCGGTACGCTAAATGGTTATATCTTTGGACTGCGGCGAAGGCACGGGGCGTGCGCCATCGGTAGTACTGGCTTGATGGAGGATAAAATTATTCAGCCAGAACGGCACCCAACTTTTCGTGATTATCTGGATAAAACCTGCCAGCGTCAAGGCTGTGTCAGGCCGACCTCGTTAACGTGAAACTCGCGCAGCGAGACCGCGTCCCCTTCTCCCGCAAGCGGGAGAAGGGCAAGGAGAGAGGGGCGGGCATGGCAAGTTTCATTATCCGGGGCGGCTTATTGCCATGTCCGTTGGGGGCGAGCAGCTTCGCGGCAAACCGGTGAATTTTGATCTAGCCTGGCTGGTCGTCACGGACGAGCGGCTGGCGGCATAACGGAGCGCGCTAATGGCGCATACTTGCTTGATATTCCACATGCACGGGCGGCGTGACAAGAAAACGCTGACGAAGTTTGTTAGACTGCGTAGCGGCCATTTGACTCATCCTCCGTCGATAACACCGGCGGATTCTGGGGCAACATGGTCAAGGGCGGCGCGCCGAGCCAGATGAAGTCTTGTTATTTCATATAAATACTTATATATTTCCAAATGAAGCCACTTAAATTCGTTGGTTCCAGCGAAGACGACCTGGCCGCCTTTCCAAGGGAAGCCAAAGGCTTGGCAGGCAACGAACTCTGGCAAGTCCAGCTCGGTTTGATGCCGTCGGACTGGAAGCCCATGCTGAATGTGGGCGCAGGCGCGTATGAAATACGAGTCCATGTATTAGGCGAGTGGCGTGTGATCTACGTGGCGAAATTTTCCGATGCGGTTTATGTGCTGCACGCCTTCCAGAAGAAGACCCAGCAAACACGCAAGGAAGACATTGCACTGGCAGCCTCTCGCTACAAGCAACTCAAGGAGAGTTTGAAATGAAAGAGGAAAAACTCAAAATCACCGAATCCTGCGGCAACGTGTTCCAGGACCTCGGCTTCTCACCGGAAGAAGCCACCATCCTCGCCATGCGCTCCCAACTCATGGGTGAACTGCGCATCAAAATCCGCGACAACGAATGGACACAGGCCGAAGCCGCCCAAGCACTCGGCATCTCACAATCCCGTGTCTCCGACCTGGTACGCGGCAAGTTCGAGAAATTCAGCCTGGACATGCTGATAACGTTGGCAACACGGGCGGGGAAGAAGGTTGAGCTTAAGCTGGCGGCGTAGAACAATTGCGATGCTGACCCCTTTGATTCTGCTATTCGGCGAAATCCGGGCGCAGTATCAGGCCAATCTGGCCGCACAGGAGGCCGCATTGGCCGAGGAGCGCACAAGATTATCCAAGGCGCGCGAGGAACTG
>Ga0172373_10001481_pt1 | contig 37964 bp, 32 predicted proteins | sample Lak10m_2_FD_114546 | JGI IMG/M metagenome (GOLD analysis project Ga0172373, IMG submission 114546) | Freshwater microbial communities from Kabuno Bay, South-Kivu, Congo - kab_092012_10m | ecosystem: Environmental > Aquatic > Freshwater > Lake | place: Democratic Republic of the Congo... | reverse complement strand
GCGCGACTACGAACGCAGCGAGGCCAGCGCGACGGCTTGGATTTATGTCGCCCTGATACGGATTATGCTCCGGCGGCTGGCGTAATCCCTCAGCTTTCATGCTTTTTCAGACAGGCTCTTAATTCGCTTTTCAAGCGGGGCACGCTGGCTAGCATCCGCGCATGCATCACGCTGAGCGCTGAACTTGGGTCCGTTCATGGACACATCACGGACAACTCTTGAAACTAACGGTTCGGACGACGGCCGGCTGAAGATCTACTTCCTGCCGAACCTGATGACCGCCGGGAACCTGTTCTGCGGCTTCCTGGCCATTACCAAGATCGTCGAGGCCAAGCTTGATCCCGGCGTGGACCCGACCTACCCCAACATCCGGGCGGCGTTCTTTTACATCCTGCTGGCCTGCATTTTTGACCTGCTGGACGGCCGGGTGGCACGCATGGTCGGCAAGGAAAGTCCCTTCGGCCGCGAGTTTGACTCACTGGCGGATGTTGTCTCTTTTGGCGTTGCCCCGGCGTTCCTGGTTCACCGCATCGTGTTGCGGGATGTCTTTGTGGACGTGCCCGAACTCGGCTGGCTGATTGCGGCGGTCTATCTCATCTGTGGGGCCTTTCGGCTCGCCCGGTTTAACTGTCTCGCCGCGATGCCTCAGTCGCACCAGAATGCATCCGGTGAATTCACGGGCGTGCCCATCCCGGCTGCGGCCGGCATGGTGGCCTCGCTGACGCTGTTCCTGATCTGGTGGGAGGGGAAGGAATTTGCAGTGGGGAGCTGGCGCTATGTGCTGCCTGTGCTGCTGTTATTCCTCTCCTATCTGATGGTCAGCGAAGTCAAATATCCGTCGTTCAAGAAGTTCAACTGGCGCGGGAGCAAGCCGTTCCACAAAATGCTCATCATCCTGCTGGTGCTGGCCACGGTGGTCGCCCTTTGGGAGCGCATCGTGCCCGTGGTTGCCCCGCTGGTTTTCACGCTCTATTTGCTCTACAGTTTCATCCGGCCCAAGATTTCCCGCCAGATGCGGCAGGAAATCGAGGAGGATGAGGAGGAAGAGGAGGGCAATGGAAAGCCCGCGTCGCCCGACGCCTGACCATGCTTGCCGACTATCCGTTTGCGGAAGCTTTTCTGACCGGCTTGGTCAGCGGCTTTCTCGTTTCCATCCCCGTTGGGCCGATCAACGTCACCATCATCCATGAAGGGGCCCAGCGGGGTTTTCGCTGGGGAGTGCTGATTGGGGCCGGATCGGTCCTGATGGAGGCCATCTACTGCGCCATCGGCTTCGCCGGCTTCTCCGAGCTGTTCACCACCACGCTGGCCAAGGCGATCCTCCAGCTCGCGAGCTTCGCCCTGATGGGCTATCTGGGCCTGAAATATCTCTTTGCCAAGGAGGTGAAAACCACGTCGCGCGGAGCCGAACGGATGGAGGACCGCTTCCATCCGCACACGGCCTTCATGACCGGCTTTGTGCGCACGTTGGGCAACCCCGGCGTGCTGCTGCTCTGGGTGGCCCTGTCGGCCACGTTTCTATCCCACGAATGGGTCGATCCAAACTGGAACAGCAAGTCGGTCTGCATCGCCGGCGTGGCCGGCGGTGGCCTCGCTTGGTTTGTTCTGCTCAGTTACTTTGTGTCGGTCAGTCAGCGCCACCTCTCGGACAAGTCACTTCTCAACATGACCCGCACGGCGGGCGGCATGCTCCTGGTGGCTGCCATTGCATTGGGCTACAAACTTGCCCTGCTGCTCGCCTACATGCTCAAAAACGTCCGCACTCCTGCCGAATAGATGGCCCAGACCATCGAGTCCCGGCGGCACCGGTCACCCGTCGTCCAGCTCCCGCAGCTTACGACGAACGGAAACCGCTAATGGGCCGGATCTTAGGCGGCTGCGGCAAGCTGTTTGGCTTTCCTCGCAGCCGTCTGGTTGTGGTCCGCCTTCCGATACGCCCCGAAGTCGCTGAACCAATACTTCTTGGCGATCCGATACATCCAGTGCTTCTCGGGGATTTCCTCGCCGGGGAGCCATTGGCTGAAGCGCGGCGTCATCGCGTCGAGTTCGGCCAGCGCGGTGCCGCGCACGGTGGTGTCGCGCGCGCCGTGCTTCACGACCAGTTGCTTCACGAGGTCGGGCCGCTCCAAGACCACGCAACCGCGCGTGTGCTCGGCGCTGAGTTCGCGGAAGTCTTTCAGGAACGCACTGTCGCGCATCGTGGCGAAGATGCCGCGCTGGTCGCGGATGGTGTCCGTGGCGAACTGGATGATCGGGCACGGCTCGATGTCGCCGCGCGGGCTGATGTGATGCGAAACGCCCGTGGACATTGGGCAGAGCGCCTGGCCCTCGCCGTCGTAGTAGGCGTCAATGATGGCGATGGGCAGCCGCGCGCGCATCTCGGTGACGAACTTCCGCACGCGCACGAGCTGGTCCGGCCGCAGCGCGAGGGCCATGTTCATCTTCGGGCCGACGGGCCGGTAGGTGTGATACCAAGCATAGTGAACGCCGCGGTTGATGAGATGCTGGAGCCAATCCTCGGTGAGCAGCTCGTCAATGTTCGTCTGGCAAACGCTCGTGGCGACGCCGGTGAGGATGCCTTCCTTGAGGCAGTGGTCGAGGCCGCGCAAAGTCTTGTTCAGCACGTCCTTCTTGCCGCGCCGCTCGTCGCTGACCACCTCGCGGCCCTCGATGGAGATGAGCGGCGTGCAGTTGCCGATCTCGCGCAGGCGCTTGGCCACCTTCTCGGTGATGAACTGGCCGTTGGTGAAGATCTGGAAGTAGCAGTCCGGGTGCGCCGCGAGCAGGTCGAGGAGCTGCGGGTGCATGAACGGCTCGCCGCCGAGGATGCCGAAGAAGCTGTTCCCGTGCGCCTGCGCGTCCTCGATGGTGCGGTTCAGCGTGGCGAGGTCAATGGCGTCCTTCTCTTCGACATCCACCCAGCAGCCCTGGCAGCGGAGGTTGCAGGAGTTGATGATGGAGAGGTAGAGGAACGGCGGGAACGTCTCGCCGCGCTTGAGCCGGCGCTTGAACCGCTCGACGGACAGCATCCCCTTCACGCCGAAGTTCCAGACGAACTTGGCGATGCAGCGCTTGTCAGCGGAGCGGAAAGTGCGGAGGGCGAGGGCGGGGAGCATGGGAGAGTCCTAACTGGGTGAGTTTGAGGGAAACCAAGCGCGGAGAATTCTGGAGAACCTGTTGAACGAGCCAACCGCGCAACCCGCAAGGGACTCCTTCTTCGCCAGTTTGCCATACAAGGAGTTTGAACGTGGGATGCCAAACTCGGTTAAGACATCCTCAAACACCTCTTTTGGCCGGGTGGGCTTGTTGGCAGTCGTCCCACCGTTAGTTTGAACCGCACTTGCAATAGACGCCGCTACTTTCGAAGCGGTCGCCGGCTTGTTGCGCCGAGCTTGCTCCTCAATGAGTCCTCGAAACGTGGCGGAGTCGAAGCGTAGCCAAGATTCAATTTCAGGCTCCAAAGCGATTGCTTCAATCCGACTGGGCCATCCATTGGCCGAGAGCTCGTTCTTGAATGCAGTCTCCATGGCCTCACTTCCCTTCTCTTCCCAACCGCTCCCCTCTAGGTCACGCATGACTAGAGCATAGCGATGAGTGCGGATGTATCCTCTCAGCAGGTTCACGGTCGCGGCTTTCGAGCTGCTGTCGTGGAAAATGTCCTTCTTCACCTCGAACCTGACCTTCTTCATGCCGAGGTCAGATGCCCGGTGTTCCAGTAGCATTGTCGCGACTTGTTCAATCGCGCCGTCCGGCACGATTACAATGAGCTCGTGAGTGTGGCTGGACATACGCGCTTAGCTCAAAACACCAGCGGCGAACAACTGAGCCAGGTTGAACTTGCCCTGCCATTCTTTGAGCCTGGGGTGCGCGTCTCCCCGGACAATGTCAGTTTCCCCTGCCGCTGTGCGAGAGAAGCAGAGTAATTGTTTCGGCGAAATGAGACCTACGAGAACCGGTGAATGAGTTGCGACGAGCGCCTGGCCTCCGTAGATGGACGAAAGCGATTGAAACACCGCCTCGACACCTTGGGGATGAATCCCGTTTTCTGGCTCTTCAATCAGATAGATGCCACCCGATGAGGGGAGGTAAGGCAGCAACGTCAACGCTAGCAATCGAAGCGTGCCGTCTGAGAGATGCCACGATGGCACCACAACCCCGGACTCGTAGGTGGCGACCAGATAGGAGTGCTTGTCGTCTTCCCGCTCCACCACCCGGATGTCGGTAATCGGCAGAACTGTCCGAACGTGGTCGAGCCAAGGCCGAAAACGCGCCTCATCCTTCCGCAGCGAGGCGACGACCAGTGGTAAAGTTGAGCCGTCGGGTAGAAAGCGCCGTTCCTTTAGCGGCCCACACGCCTTTTGCATGACTTCACTGCGAAGCATGAGCTTTTGAACCGACGAGGCGAGCATCTGCTTTGCCCAGTTGGCGATGCCAAATCTTTCGTCTTCGGGAAGCGTGCTCAACGCCGAGCGCCCGGCGGGGTTCTTAAGCGTGAAGTTCCAGTCGCCGGTTTCCGAGCGGAAGTAGGCGTTTCCAGCGTGGCTCTTGGATGCCACTTTCCGCCAGCCCTTGGGCGCGTTGGTGTGTATCACGGAACGGTCGGCCAAACTGGCGGAGGGGAAGGCGAACTCGCTTTGCACCACATCGGCACGCATCACGTCGACGGGATGCTCTACTAGCCAAAGGTTTTCAGCCAGAATCTGGACCTCTCGCTCCGGCGTTGGCTGCCCGGCAATTTTAAGATGAGCTGCACGACCAACCTCTACCTCGTAACGAACGAACTGTTTCCGGTGGCCGTTTTTCCGCTTCAGCTTGTCCAATACGTCGTCAGGAACTTTGATTTCCACAGCCAGAGCGAACGAACGCCCTTGCCGGCAGAAAAGCAACTCCTCGAACTGGCTGACTCGGCTTTCTAACCAGAGCGTTTCCAGACCGTCCGTAGCGAATGCACCCAAGACAACGAGGACTTCCAAAAAAGTGCTCTTGCCGGACCCATTGGGTCCAGCGATGACGTGGAACTCTCCAAGACCTTGGGAAACATTCCTAAGGCACCGGTAATTGGTCGCTTCGATGCGAGTGATCATGGGAGTTGGTGCTGCTTCGCCAACGCCGCCTGCGCCTTAGCCTTCGCCTCTTCCGCGCGGCGCATGATTTCCTCGGGCGAGGGCAGGCTCATCAGGACTTCTTGCGGGATGTCGCTGGCGGCGCTGGCGAGCTTGGTGAGGCATTTTTGGCGTTCGGCCAGGGCTTTCTTGTCGTCGCGCTCCTTGCTGAAGCGGGCCTTGGCGGCGTCACTGCGCTGGCGGAGCTGGGAATAGACGTCGCCGCCGAGTAGCGAGGAGATGTCTATCTTCATCTTCTCCTTGCCGAGGTCGGAGGCTTGCACCTCGTCGCCGTTGATGGGGCCGGCCTTGTATTTCGGGAACATGATCGCGGCCTCGGGGCAGACGCGCGAGCAGGCGGGGCAGTTGGTTTTGCAGTTGTCGTGGTTCTGCGCCTGGATTTTGTTCTGCTCGTCCACACCATAGACACCGAAGAGGCAGAAGCTCAGGCACTGCATGCAGTTCGTGCAGCGGTCGTAGTCAATGACCGGGAACCACGGCTTCCACTCGCCGTGGCGCGCGGCACCGGTCTCGGTCTGCACGGCTTCGGCGCGCTCGGCGATGCGCGGGGCGTCGAGGCCGGTGATGTCCTGAAAGCGCACGGTGGTGCCGGCGGTCACGCCCTCGGCCTCGGGCGTGCGCCCGGCGAACTGGCCGAGCACGAGCAACGACCCGCGTTCATGCGGCGCGACGCGTCCGCCCGCGACGGCGCGGGTGACGGCAAAGCCCTTCTCCAACAGCGCGGTCAGCGCGGAGAAGCGGTCGGTGCTGGTGAGCGGCGGGGAGTCGGTGCCTTCGTAGAGGACGACGCGGAGGGTGGCGGTGGTGGTGAGGGACATGGGCGGGATTCAGGGTTTTAGAGCCAACAATTTTGTTCTCTCGTTCTCCAATTCTTTGAGTCGATCAGCAATTTGCTGGTCATGCTTGGAAAGAAACTCTGGCAACGAGGTTTCACCGTGCGTGTCGCTCCCATTGAAAACAATTTCCTTTCCAGTTGGGGCCAAGAGCCGACGGACGAATTCTTGTGAACGCTTCGACAGGAAAGAATGAACTTGGTGCAAGTCTGGTCCGGAGTTGAGCCTCTCTTGCACTAGACCTTCTTGTTGAATTAGCGCCTCTGTTGTCAGCGGATGGCCGACATGAACCTCAAAAGTATTTTGAAGCGTGCCGCCAGTCTTTGCTACTCGCACTTCGCTTAGCAACCAATCTTTCTTCACGTTCAAGAAGCTCTGAAAAGGAGCGGCGAAGCCGGAAACGATGAGGCGCTCACCTTCAACTCGAATTCGAATCTTCATCAAATCAACACCGACCAATGCTCGAAACCTTACATCGCAAAGCCCCAAGTATTCGTGTGTCTCTCCCCGTTCAGTCAAAAGCCCGAAAAGCTTCTCCTTCGGATTTGTCTCAATCAGCTTTTGCCGCTGGAAGTGCGTGAACTGACCGTCGAATTCGAGCATGCCGAGTTTCAAAACTTCTTCCCATCGGTTGACATCAATCCGCATCCGCTTCAGCCCTTCAATTTGCTGGTCCAAGTTGTCCCGTTGCCGCAATGCCTCTTGGAGTTTCGATTGAGCCTCTGATGAACTCTGTCGAAGTTCTTTGTTTTCTGCGGCTCGCCGTGCCTTGTCGTTTGCCACACTTTGGCGCATCTCATCCATGATTCTTACGCTTGCCAGAACACAAAGACCGCCGCCAGACATGCATCCGAATCCAGAGGCGAGCACGGCGAGCAGTTTAGTTGGAATCAGAGTCGCAACATAAATGGCCCCGGCGGACACTCCAAGCCCACCAGTTAGCAAGAGAGCAGCCGAAGCAATTCGCGCCATGCCCGCAAGGAGCTCTGTCGCTTTGGCTAGCAATTTCATTTCTCAATGCCGACGCTTTGCGTCGTCTCGGCCTTCGGTGCATCGCTCGCCGCGACTTTGCCTTTGGGTAGATTCGCCTTCAGCTCGCGGTTGAACAGCCCGGCACACACTTCCTCGGCGGATTGCACGCGCATGTTGAGCACCTCGGCGGTGTCGAGCGGGAGGTCGGCCTTGGCGGTGTGGAACAGCCATTTCACGGCGCGCGGGAAGCAGGCGGCAATCTTCACCGGGCCGCCGTCGGCGAGGCGTTTGAGCGAAGGATCTTGCCGCGCGCTCATCTCGCAGAGGTCGGCCACGGCGTCGAAGGCGACGCCGGAATCGGAGAGCTTGCGCAGCACGGCCTCCTTCACCTCGGGCGGGACGACCTGGGCGTATTGGCAGTGGCAGTAGAGAATTCGCGGCGCGTCGGGCATGTCGCGGGACAGCTTGCGCGAGGTGGCGGGCGGCGGCAACCCCAAGTCGTCTCTTGCGGACTGCTACTTCCCGGCCACGTCCACGCACAGCAGGTCGCCGGGGGCGTTGCGGATGTAAACACGACCATGGGCCAGCACCGGGCTGATCCAGCATTTCTTGCCGAGCAGGTGGGCGCGGGCAAGGGGCTCGAACTTCTGCGGGTTGGCGGCGAGGGCGAGCAGTTCGCCCGCCTCGCTGAGGACGATCAGCTTCCCGTCCGCCGCGAGCAGTGAGCCGACGCCGAGGCCCTTCTGCGCCCACTGCGTCGCGCCCGTGCGCCAGTCCAGGCAGCGCAACTCGCCGTCCGCCTTGCCGGCTTCGCCGTGGAAGGTGTAGAGGTGCCCGCAGAGGACGACCCCGTTGTTGAAGTGGATGCGGGTGTCGGTCTTCCAGCCGGCGGCGGGCGAGCCGTCGCGGAGGTTGAACTTCACGGCGGGCAGGTTGTAGCCGCCCACGACCAGTGCGCCGTCGTGCAGCACGGGCGCGGTGGCGCTGGTGTCGTAGCCGGTCTCGAACTTCGTCTGCCAGCGCACCTTGCCGCCCGCGACCTCGACCACGGCGACATCCCGGTGCCCGAGCAGGGCCACACAGCGCGCGCCGTCGAGATCGAAGGGCACCGCCGTGGCATAAGCGGCGGAACCCTTGCCGTTCTGCCAGGCGGTCTTGCCCGTGGCCTTGTCCAGCGCGGTGCCGTGGGAGCCGGCGTTGAGGATCAGCAAGTCGCCCTGCACCAGCGGCGACGATGCGAAGCCCCACTCCGGCACTTCGACGCCCAATTCCTTCGCGAGCTGGCGCTGATACAGGATCTTGCCGGTCGCCAGCTCGAAGCAGAAGAAATCGCCCTCGCGTGCGAGGTGATAGACGCGCCCGCCGTCAATCGTCGGCGTGCCGGTGGTGCCGCCCTCGAAATACTTGTTGCCCAGCGGCGCGGCGTAGGTGTGTTTCCAAAGCTCCTGCCCAGTCGCGGCGTCGAGGCACCAGACGGTGTCCTTGCCCTTGGCGCGGCCATCGTGGCCGGTGGCAATCAGTTTGCCCCCGCTGATGACGACCGTGGAGAAGCCGAGGCCGACCTTCGCGCGCCAGCGCACGGGCGGCCCGTCCTTCGGCCAGGCCGTGCTCCAGCCGGACTCGCGGGAAATGCCGTTGACCTCCGGCCCGCGGAACATGGGCCAGTCTGCGGCCAAGCTTGGGGAAAGGGTGGCGAGGAGGAGGGTAAAGGCGATGGCGCAACGCATGGGCGCAGCTTGCCTGCGGTGGACTTGGAGTCAAGGAGGTGCCGGGCGGTGGGCGCCACTTAGAAGCCCTGTTCCGCAAACGCGAACGCCGCCGGATGACTCCGGCGGCGCTCGCTTGAAGTGTGCTTTCCGCGCGGCCTACTTCTTGCCGAAGAGGCGCTTCAGGTTCGCGAGGCCCTTCACGGCGATGTCGTCGCGCTTGGGCTCGATCTTGCGCCAGATGGCGGCGGCGCGGGCGATGACCTTCACGTCGGTGGTGAAGCTCACGATGACCACGTCGCCCTGGTAGTTGATCTTCTTCAGCGCGGCGACGATGGGCTTCCAGTCAATGTGGTCGCCACCGGGCGTGCCGCGGTCGCTGCCGCAGGCGTGGAAGTGGCCGAGGTGCTTGCCGGCCTTTAGGATGGCCTCGGCCTGGTTCTTCTCCTCGATGTTCATGTGGAACGTGTCAAGGTGCAGGACGACGTTCTTTGCCCCGACGGCCTTGATAAGCGCGAGGCCCTTGTCGGTGGTGTTGAGGAAGTCGGTCTCGAAGCGGTTGAGCGGCTCGATGCAGAGCGTGATGCCCTTCGCGGCGGCATACGCGGCCAGCACCTTCAGATTCTTCACCACGAGGGCGAACTCCTTCTTCTGCTGTTCCGGTTCCACGGCGTCGGCCTTGCCCACCACGGAGTAGATCGGGCCGATGAGGCGCGGGCAGCCCATGATGGCGGCCTGGTCCACGAGGGCCTTGCAGTAGGCCATGCCGGTGGCCTGCTCCTCGGCGGTGCCGCGGAAATCACGCCCCGGGCCCATGCCGGCGCAGATGGAGCCGATGGCGATGCCGGCCTTGTCGGCGGCGGCCTTCACCTTGGCCGGGTCAATGTGCTCAGGCGCCTCGACCGGAATCTCGACGGTGTCGAAGCCCCATTTCACGAACTTGGGGAAGAGCTTCACGCTCTCGGTGGTGAATGGGGACGTGTAAAGGAAGGAGTTGATGCCGAATCTCATAATGGTTGCGGTTGAAGTGCGCGGTGAGGCTAGTCAACGGCGGGTTGGTGTCAAAGAATTCCTGCGGTTTGGGCGATTCGGGCGGCGTTGGAAGCGGATCCGCCAGCGCGTGGCCAGCCTCAATGCTGGCTTGGCCAGACGCGGTGGCTTTCAATAAGCGCGTCGCGGGGCGCGTCCAGTGTGGACACTTGTTTTTAATCCGGTGCAGACTAAGCCAACGATTCCCTAAACCGACCTCCTTTAAATGACTTGCCCGGCAAGCCTTACCCCGCAAGGGCCCGCTCGAAACGGCGGCCGCTGCCTTCCGTCGCGCCGTGGTGCGCAATGAAAGGCGTGGCTTCGACCGTTTTCCCCGCATGATTCCGCTGCTTGCCGCGCTAGCCGTCCTGTTGGTTGCTTCCCTCGCCGAATGGCTGCACGCGCGGCGCATCCGTGCGGTGGGGCGGCTGGCGTTCGGGCCGACTGGGCTGCCGCATGGGTGGACCCGCGTGGTGCCGCTGTTGCGCTCTTTCGCGTTCGCGGCGTTCGCGTGGGGGCTGGTGACGTTGTTCCTGCTCAAGCTCGCCGAGCGCGAGGCCGGCGATCGCCCGTCCGACAGCAAGACCGCCACGCGGCTCATGTTCGTCGCGGACCTCTCGCCCAGCATGTATCTCGCGGACGCCGGGCCGGAGGGCAAGCTCACGCGCCACGCCCGGATGCGGGAGGTGGTCGAGGGCATTCTCCAGCGCGTGAGCGGGAACCTGCGCTACGGCGTGATCGCGTTTTGGACTGATTCGCAGCCGGTGGTGATGGAGGCGCGCGACCCGGAGCTGGTGCGAAATGTCTTCAACGGCCTGCCGCTGAGTTACGCGATGCGCGACGGCCCGACCGACCTCGGCAAGGCCATCAACGAAGCGGTCAAGCTCGTCGCTAATTTCCCCGACGGCAGCACGCGGCTCATCGTCGTCACCGACGGTGATTGCGTGAGCCTCGCGCCCATCGCGCCCCGGCCCAAGTCGGTGAAGGAAATCTTCGTGCTTGGCGTGGGCAACCCGCACAAGGGCACGTTTATCGACGGTCACTTGTCGCGCCAGGAAGGCGACACGCTGCGGACGGTGGCCTCGGCGTTGCTGGGCACCTACGTGGACGTGAACGAGAAGCACCTGTCCACCGAGGCGCTCGGTGACTTGGTCGTCACGACGGCCCCGCCCCAACGCGGCTGGACCCGCGAGGAGCTCGCCGTGCTGGCGATGGTCTTGGGCGCGCTGGTCCTCGCGTTGATTCCGGTCGCGCTGGAATACTTCGGCAGCGATTGGAAGGCCATCCACCCTGAGCGGGACGAAGCGGGCGCGGCGCGTGCCAAGGAAGGAGCGTTGGCCGCGCGATGAGGAGGGGAGTGGTTATTTTCCCAGCAACCGGTTTGGGCGAACGTGGCCGTTCTCCCTCACCCCGGCCCTCTCCCGCTGGGAGAGGGGGAAAGTCAGTCAGCTTTCAACGTGCTGTGGCGTTCCTGGCAGCCGAACGCGGGCTGCGTCTCTCCCTCTCCCGGCGGGAGAGGGCCGGGGTGAGGGGGAAGGGCGCGAAGGGTTCGCCGCCCGCACAGTTCCAGTTCGTTGTCTCCAACCTGCCAGCGAGGTGCGCCCGATGAGAAAGTTCTTCACGTTGCTCTGGCTGCTCTTTCCGGTGGCGGTGATTTACTACCACTTCAACCAGGGCCAGACACAGATGGCGCGCGAGCGGGCTCGCCGCCACGTGGCGGAGATTCGCGCGTTGGAACGAGCGAAGGAACCGAACTGGGAACTCATCGTCGAGGAATACGACAAGCTCGCGACCACCCTGCCCAAGGACGAGCGCCCCGTGGTGAAGCACCAAATCCGCCTCGCCAAGGCCAAGGCGCGGCTCGAAATGCTCGACGTGGCCGGGGCCATCACCGACCTCACCGAGCTGCTCCAAGAAGCCGCGCGAGTCCACGGCGACGACGCGAAGACCACGCGTGCCATCCGCGAAATGCTCGGCAAGGCGCACTACTACGCGACCTATCTGCTCAAGACCAACGGCGCGACGGAGGACGAGTGGCGGCCCTTCGCCGAGCGCACGCGGCAGATTTTCCGCTACCTCGCCGAGCATCAGGAACCCGGCGCGCTGGCCCAATACGAGCAGCGCGTGGAGGCGGAGTTTGCCAAGACCCTGGAACGAAGAACCCCATGAACAAATTTTCCTTCCGCCACGCCTTGCCTGTCTGGCTGTGCCTTGGCTCGCTGGCCAGCGCGCAGGAGCCGGCGGCCAAAACTCCGCCAGCGCCCGCCGCCGTTGCGGGTGTCAAGGGCGTCAAGGAGGAGGCCGCTGCGCGCATCAAGAACATTGAGCCCGGCAACATCGCCATCCCGCCGAACACCGCGCAGGGCGTGAGCAAAATTGACGGCATCAATACCGTCAACGGCGTGAAAGCCGACGGTCGCACCGTGGTCCTCCCGCCGCCGCCCACGCCCAAGGCGGTTACGCCTCCACCACCACCCAAGGCCGTCGCGCCGCCGCCCCCGCCTTCTGCGGCCAAGCCGCCGCCGCCCATCGTGGGCACGGCGGTGAACGTGACTGTGGGCACGGTCGGCACGGGAGCCGTCCGTCCGGTCACCGGCGTGACCGGCATCAACGCGGTGAAGTTGCAAAACCTCGAGACCGCGCTCGCCGTGAAGAACGGTCCGCAGCAGGGCACCAAGGGCAAAGCCGCCGCCGCCGAGTTGATTGGCGGAGCCGTTCCCGGACCCAAGCCCGGACCCAAGACCGATGGCCGCAACATCTTCCAAGAGTTCGAGAAACTGCCGAACAAGGGGTCCTGACCGCACACCGTTTTTCCTTTTCCGATTCCGACTGCTCCGCCCATGAAACTCTCCCTTCTTCTCGCTGCTGCCCTACTCGCCGGCATTTCTCCCGCGCGGGCGCAGCAGCCCGCCACCTCGCCGATGGACCCGAAGCTCCTCAAGCAATACGAGAGCATCCTCACCCACAAGTTCTCGCGCGAGCTGCCCGACATCTTCTCCGCCATCGAACGCACAGCGAAGACCGACCCCGCCACGGCCACCGCGTCCGACCGTTTCTTCGCGCACTTCCGCCTCAGCGAGTGGACCAAGGTCCGCGAGGAACTGGGCGTGATGCCGCCGGACTTGGCCCGCAAGGTGTATGACAAGATGATTGGCGACCTCGTCGAGAAGCAAAAGCCCAACGTGCGGCTCGACGATGTGCTCGGTCTGGCCGACGCCGTGCCGGGGGACTTCACGGCGGACAATCTCCGCAAGCTCGGGCAACTCCTTGGCCTGGCCGTGCCGCCGGGCGAAGCCTTCTGGCTCGCCGACAAGCTCCGCAAAGGCACTGCCAAACTCGGTGGCACGGACCCGGCCAAGCGCCTGCTCGCCGGGCGCGTCCTGCTGGCCGGCGGGTTCAAAGAATTGGCCCGCACCTATCTGCCGGCCGCGAGCCAGTTGGAGCAAATCGCCGACGAAGGCTTGCGCAACGAACTGACCGCCTTCCTCGCCACGCAGCAGGAGACGGAGGCCGCGCAGCGCGGGCAGGTGCAGAAGATTTGGGACGAAAACCTCCGCCTGCTGGCGATGCCCCGCGTCAGCGATTGGGAGAAGTCCAAGGCCGGCACGGCGCTCGCCAGGGTGCTGATGCAAATCCAGCCCGGCACGCTCGCGCCGGTGTTCGTCGAGCTGGTGAAGTCCAACCCCGACAGTGCCATGCGCTTGGTCTCCGGGCTCCAGCGCAAGCAGCAGAACGAGTCGCGCGGCGAGCCGACCTTGCGTGCGGACAACCTCAAGGCGCAGGCGACCGTCGCCACGCTGCTCGCCGAAAACGTGGACTTGAACGCGAAGCCGTGGAACCAGCTCGTGCAGTTGATGGCCGAAGCGTGGATGAATGAGGCGGAGAACACCTTTTCCCAAAAAACCTCCAGCGCAGCCTCGAAGTCGAAAGCTGTCCTCGCGGAGGATTTGCTTGCGACCGCGCCCGCCGGCAAGTGGCTCGCCGCGCTGCCGGACGGCGTGCGCGAGCGTTTCGACGTGAGCTTGTCCAAGGTCATCCTCGCCAGCGCGAACTTCGACCTGGCCGCCGACCGCATCGTGGAAATCGGCAAGCGCAGCCCGGCGGCGGCCGTGGCGCTGGCCGAGGATTTCCTCACCGTCTGGGCGCAGACGCACAACCCGACGCTGCCCGAGGCGTTGCGGAAAAAATACGCGCTGGCCGACGACGCGCGCATTCCCGTCACGCCCATCATGATGGAGAAGAACATCGACAGCCTCGCGCGGATGATGGGGTTGTTCCGGCAGGCGGGCATCGCGCCGAAGGACTGGCCGAAGGTGGTCGGGGCCTTCGACCTCGCCTACAGCAACGCGGAGGCTTACCGCGAGAGCCACCTTGAAAAGGTCTTCGGCCCGTTCCGGGAAATGGACGAGCAGCTCTTCTTCCTCATCCTGTCGCGCATGCACGGCAACCTCACCGACCGCTGGCGCAAGATGGACGTGCAGCGTGCCGGCCTCACGCGGCGCAACGAGACGCAGACGCTCGAGATGGTCCGTGCCGGCTACAGCACCGCGCTGCGGATGATTGACGCGTGGCTCGCCGGGCACACGGAGGTTTCCCGTGCGCTCACCCTCGGCGGCACGCTGCTCACGGACTGGGGCGACTTCGAGTATTTCCAGGAGCTGGTCACCGGCGACGCGAAGAAGCGCCTCACCGGCTACAAGGAGAAGAACCTTCAGGCGCAGGATTACTTCCTGCGCGGCACGGAGGCCTACGCGAAGGAAGTCGCGAAGCTCGCCCCGGCGGACTATTCCGTGGACGCCTACCTCGGCTGGTTCCACAGCCTCATCGGCATCGGCTCGGGCGGCCAAATCAACCTCTCGAAGGCGATGAACCGCGCCGCGCTGGCGAAGATTCGCGAGCAGCTCCTCGCGCTGCCGGGCAAGGCCGCGCCGGCGCACCTGAGTCAGTTCGCGAAGGTCGTCAGCGCCCGCCTCGCCGACGAGCGCGACCCGCTGCACGAGGACTTGAAATACCGTTACCTCGCCAGCTCGCTGGTCATCACCAAGGACGACCCGTTCACGCTCGGCGCGCAGAAGAAGGCCGCGTATTTCGACCAGCTCCTGAGCGAGGTGCGCCTCCAGACGCGCGTGGACGGACCGAACACCATCGGTCGCGACCAGGACTTCGGCATCATCATCAGCGTGGTCCACACGGAGGCGATGGGCCGCGTGGCGCAGTTTGGCCAGTATCTCAGCAACGATCCGGCGGGCCTGCCGGGCGGGGCCAGCCGGCAGAAGCAGCGCAAGTCCATGATGGTCCGCAAAATTCGCGACGCCCAGGGCCCGCGGGATGAGTTCGAGCTGGCGCTCAACGAAGTGCTCGCGCCGTTCTTCGACGTGAAGTCCGTCGTCTTCGCCTCCACCGAGGTGAAGCCGCGCCCCACCGCACAGCCCGGCTGGGAGGAGACCGTGCTGGCCTACGCGCTCGTGCGTGCCAAGGACGCGAGCGTGGACAAAATTCCGCCGGTCGAGCTGGAGCTGAAGTTCATTGACCTCACCGGCCCGGTCACCATTCCCGCCACCTCGGCGGAGACCGTCATCCAGATTACCGCCGCCGCGCCGCCGCGTCCGGCGAGCAAGGTCGAAGTCACGCAGACGCTCGACACGCGGCAGTTTGCCATCAGCGGTGCGCTCGCGTTGGAAATCAAGGCCGTCGGCAACGGCTTGGTGCCGGACCTCGACCAGTTGCTGGACCTCGCGGCCTTGAAGCAGGCGGTGGGTGTTCGGCAGGTCAACGCACACGAAGGCCTCCAGTTGAAGGAGCTGAACACCTGGGGTGAGCAAGTGGGCCCGCGCTCCGAGCGGCTGTGGACGCTCTCGCTGAACAGCGACGCCATCCGCAGGGCAGAAGGCCCGACGGACTTCCGGTTCCCGCCCGTGAAGTCCAAGGACTACAGGCTGGTCTGCCAGACCTACAAGGACATGGACCTGACCACTCTGACGGAGCCGTCCGTGCGGCTCGGTCGCACTGCCGCCGCTGCGGCCGGCGGCGTGGTGCTCAAGCAGCCGGGGAATCCTTACCTCTGGCCAAGCATCGGCGCGGTCATCGCGCTCGTGTTGGGTGGCTTCATCTACGCCATGGTGAAGCGCGGCGCAGCCGACAGCGAGCGTCCGCTGCATGCCCGCGACGTGTTCAAGATGCCGGCCGAAGTGGACGGCTTCGCGGTGGTCGCGTTGCTCCGCCGCCCGCGCACCAGCCCGCTCGTGCAACTCGGCGCGGCCCAGCAGCAAGAACTTCAACAAGACCTCCAGCGCGTGCAACAGACGTGCTTCGGCAGCCAAGGCAGCAAGATGTCGGAAGCAGACTTGCGCGGCGTCGTCGAGAAATGGCTCCGCGCGGCCTGTTAGTCACTGCCTGGCAAGTCAGTTGAAGGTGCAATTCAGGCAAGCTCTCACTCGATGAAAAAGAAGGCCGTCACCAAAAGACCCGTCGGTGCAAAACCCAAGCGCGACAACCTCGCCCCGCTCATCGCCGAGGTGCGGCATCTCATCCAGTCCGCCCGGCGCGGCGTGGCGTCCGTGGTGGACACTTTTCAAGTGCTGACCAACTTCGAGATTGGCCGCCGCATTGTGGAGCATGAGCAGAAGGGAGCGACGCGGGCGGAGTATGGGACGGAACTGCTGAAGGAGCTTTCGGTTCGGTTGACGGAGGAGTTTGGGCGTGGGTTCTCAGCCGTGAATCTTTCGCATATGCGGCGGTTCTACCTGACTTGGCAGGGTCGGGTTCACATTTTTCAGAAGCCGTCTGAAAAATTCGCCGCGAAGGCAAATCCGCAGACACTGTCTGCGGATTTGGTCGGCGCTGAGATTGCCCAGACGCCTTCTGGGCAATTTGTGGCAGGCAAGATTTTTCAGACACCGTCTGAAAAATTGGACCTGCCCCCCTCAAAAGGTCGGCGGACACCTGACCCGTCAGCAATTTCCCAGCAGCCTACTGGGACATCCAACCGGCCCTTCACCCTGAGTTGGTCCCACTACGTCGAACTCCTCGGCATCAAGGACCCCGACGAGCGCAGCTTCTACGAAATCGAGTCCGCCAACGAAGGCTGGTCGCTCGCCGAACTTCGCCGCCAGAAGGCCACCTGCCTCTACGAACGCCTCGCCCTCAGCCGGGACAAGGCGGGCATCAAGCGCCTCGCCAAGGAAGGCCAGCTCATCACGAAGCCCGAAGACCTCTTCAAGGAGCCGCTCGTCCTCGACTTCCTCGGCCTCTCGGAGCAGGCCAGCTATTCCGAGTCCGACTTGGAGGCTGCCTTGCTCTCCCATCTTGAGAAATTCCTCCTCGAACTCGGCAAGGGCTTTCTCTTCGAGGCCCGGCAGAAGCGCTTCACCTTCGACGGCGACCACTACTACCTCGACCTCGTCTTCTACAACCGCCTCCTGCGCTGCTACGTCGTCATCGACCTCAAGCTCGACAAGCTCACCCATCAGGACCTCGGGCAAATGCAGATGTATGTGAACCACTACGACCGCAACGTGCGGCTCCCGGACGAAAACCCCACCGTGGGCCTGCTCCTCTGCAAAGAGAAGAAAGACGCCGTCGTGAAACTCACCTTGCCCAAAGACGCCAACATCCACGCCAAGGAATACCAGCTCTACCTGCCCTCCAAACAACTGCTCAAAACCAAGCTCCTCGAATGGTCCCGCGCGGCGAAGGCTGCCCGCTGAACCTCGCCCTCATCGCACCTCTCCGAATGCAAACCACCCAACCCTCCCCCAACCCCGCTGCTGCCAAAACCGCCGAGCAATTCGTCGCCGGCGTCCGCGAGCGCGTCGGCAAAATCGTCGTCGGCCAGGATGTCGTCGTTGAGCGCGTGATGATTGCGCTGCTCACGGGCGGCCACCTGCTGTTGCAAGGCTTGCCCGGCCTCGCGAAGACACTCCTGGTCAACGCCGTGGCCAAGGCCATCCACCTCGACTTCAAGCGCGTGCAGTTCACCGTGGACATGCTGCCGTCCGACATCATCGGCTCGGAAATCATCGACCAAAAAAGCGGTGAGTTCCGCATCCATCGCGGCCCCGTCTTCACCAACCTGTTGCTTGCCGACGAAATCAATCGCGCCGCGCCCAAGGTTCAAGGCGCGATGCTCGAAGCGATGCAGGAGCGCAAAGTCACCATCGGCGGCCAAAACCTGAAGCTGCCCACGCCCTTCTTGGTCATCGCCACGCAGAACCCCGTCGAGCAGTCCGGCACGTTTGAGCTGCCCGAGGCGCAGCTCGACCGCTTCATGCTCCTGCACCGGCTCGGCTATCCGGCGCGCGAGGACGAGCAGATGATTCTCCAGCGCCAGCTCGGCATGGGCTTGCGACGCGAGGACGTCGGCGCGGTGCCGCGCTCGGCTTTCGACATGATTGAGGATAACCCCTCTGCGTCCGTGGAAGACCTCGTCACCGCGATGGAAGCGGTCCAGGCCGTCCACGTCAGCGAAGTCATCGTGAAGCACTGCGTGGAGCTGGTCCGCCGCACGCGCGAATCCAAGCTGCTGGACTTCGGTTGCAGTCCGCGCGCCGGCCTCGCCTTGGTCAACGCCTCGCGCGCCCGCGCCGTCATCCACGGCCGCGACTTCGTGACGCCGGAGGATTTGTTCGACCTCGCCGAGGACGTGGTGCTGCACCGCATTCGCGTGAGCTACGAGGCATCCGCCGCCGGCCACACGGGCAAGCAGGTGCTCGAAGGAATTCTCGGCAGCCTTGGTTAGGCGCTTAGGGTGTGAAATCTTGCTTAAAGCTGTCCATCATTCCGATTCGCTCGCGAAACCGGGCCGAAGAGACTCCATCTAAATAGCAGCAAATCATGCACTATTCCTTTTCATCGGAGTTTTTAAAGATAACCCACCCAGCCACCAATTTCGGGGAGGCGTGGGAGAACCTGTGTCTCACGCTGCTTCGGGCGGAGCATCCCGGTCAGCCGATTGTGTCTTTAGCGCCACCCGACTGTGGAATAGACATCTACCGTCAGAATGTTGCCTTTGCCTACCAGTGCAAAAGCAGTGAACGAGGTGTGTCCGGAACTATTGAAGCCGAGCCGTGTATCGCATCGTTGAAGAGAGCTCTTAAGGCGCAGCAGAGAATTGGCTGGCAGCGATACCTGATGGCTCTGAACGCACCTCTGACAGGCGTCGGTTTCGGTAAGATTAAAGCTTTCGCGGCATCAAAAACGGTAGCGCCTGATGCGTTGGAGTTGCTGCTCCCTGACTACTGGAGTGAGCTATGCCAGCGCCATCGAGCAAGCGTGGAGGCGCTTTTCGATTATCGCGTATTTGTCAGCGAGACGCAGGTGATTGAGGCACTCCGAAAGGCTCGATACTACGACGAAATCGTCCAGCGTGCGATGGGCCAGCTTCAGAGCGCCCCTCTGCAAGTTACGGTTTCCAATAATCGGACGCCGATTGAACTAGTCCTTCCTTTCAGTGGCGACATGACGGTCGAGCAGTTACTCGACGTTGCGCGAACCCTGCTGGAGATATCCTTGGACCGGACAGATTGTCCCGACCTAGGAACTTCATGCAGGCCGCGGCTCTCCCTGTCCATCGACCGCGTCCCGCAGTCGTTCAACCTCAAGCTCTCGGAACTGACCGAGGAGCAAAGAGCAAAACTTCAGCTCTGGATTCAACTCATTTGGAATGACGCAAGAGAGATCCAGCGCGAGCGGACTGGGCAGACCACCCACCTAGCGTTTAGAACGAAGAGCCTGGAACTCGACTCTCAATCAAGACCAGACCGTTCAGAACTGACAATTGGGAGAACAGAATCAGCAATTCAGATGGCCATGTGGCAGGCTGCCAGTGCGCTGAAAGGGGTAGCCTCTTGACCTTGAGCTACATCTCCATGACTCCTCCTTGTTCCTAGCAGAGACTTTTTCATGCGCCGACAGGTCAAACTCAATCCCGAGCCGGTGGACGCCCGGCAGTTCGAGGTCGCGGTGAAGCACCTCGCGAACAGCCTCAACTTCGGCCAGGAGGAATCGGTCTTCCACGGCAGCGGGCTGGAGTTCGCGCAGTCGCGGCTCTACGTCGCGGGCGACCCGGTGAAGGCGATTGATTGGAAGGTCTCGGCGCGCGTCGGCAAGCTGTTCATCAAGGAGTATCAGGAGCCGAAGCAGATGCCGCTCTACCTGCTGCTCGATACCTCGGCCTCAATGTGTGTCACGTCGCTGGCGATGAGCAAATACGCGTGGGCCGTGCAAATCGCCACGGGCATCGCGCTTGCCGCGCAGGGAAACGTCACGCCCGTCGGCCTGCTCGGCTGCGGCGCGCGCGAACTGCACGTGCGCCCGACGCTCTCGCGCAACGTCGTGATGGAATGGTCGCACCAGCTCCACCACCACGATTTCCTCGAAGACACCTCGCTCGCGGCCCGCGCCCGCGAGGTCGCGCCGTCCTTGAAGCGGCGCACCATGGTCATCGTGTTGAGCGACCTGCACGACCCCGAGGCGTTTCCCGCGCTGCAAGTCCTCGCGCAGGAGCACGACGTCATCGTGCTGCACCTGCAAGACCCGGCGGAGACCGGCGTGCGCGGCGCGGGGTTGTTTCGCGGCGTCGAGGCGGAATCGGGCCGGGCGTTCATCGGGCACGGGCGGCGCGCATGGGTGGACGCGGAGGGTTGGAAGAGCGAGCTGACCCGCTTCGGCATCGATTATCTGCACCTGCCGACGGACGAACCTATTCTCGGCAAGCTGCGGCATTTCCTCGGCCGGCGGGGCTTCGGGAACAAGGTGAGGTGACGCGATGAACCCAGCTTTCTTCCAACGCCTCAGCGGCCCCGCGCTCCTCGCGGCGTGCGCGGTCGTGGCGCTCGCCGTGTGTTTCTGGCCGCGCCCGCGCAATGACTTGCTCAACGTGCCCCTCGGCGTCGAGCAGGCGGCCATCGTGAGCTATAGCGGGCCGGTCATTGCGGTGAAGCCGTTCAAGTGGGGCGTGGCGGTGAACGTCCGCATCGCGCGCATGACTGAGGAGGCTGGCGTGCGGATTTACGACGTGCGCTACATTGCAAACCGCGACGGCACGTTCGACCTGAAGGACTTCCTGACGGCGGAGGATGGCCGCGCGCTGGAAGGCCTGCCGTCGTTCAAGTTTCGGGGCGACCCAAAGCTGTCCAAGCACCTTGACGCGCGCATCCAGGAGACGGAGGAGGTCAGCGTGGACATCGGCGGGCATTACACGCTCACCCTGGTCGTCCTCTTCGTGGTCTGGATTGCTTGGCTGCTGCTGCTCATCTTCTACGGCCGGCCCAAGCCGCTGCCGCCCGTCGTCGCCGCCCCCGAGCCGATGATGGCCGAACTGCTCCGCGCGCTGCTCGCCCGTCTGGAGGCCGGCACGCTCGACGCAACGGCGAAGGCGCAGTTGGAAATGCTGCTCCTCCGCCGCTGGCGCGAGGAACTCTCCGTGGCCGACGCGCCGATGCATCGCGCACTCGCCGCTATCGCCCGCGACGAGCGGACCGGGCAGGCGCTGCGGCAATTGCAGCTCTGGCTGCATCGCCCGGGCTCGAACATCCGGCGCGAAGACCTCGCGACACTGCTCGCGCCGTTCACGGTGGAGCCGGTGCAGCCGCATTCGGCGGAGGTGAAGCCTTGAAGAGCCTCGTCTTCCTCCACCCACAATGGTTGGCCCTGCTGGCCTTGCCCGTGATCCTGGCTTTCTGGGAATGGGTCCGGCGCGGGCAGCCGATTGCACTTCCGTTCGATCATGGCCGGCAGCGGCGCGGCCAGGTGCTGCGGTTCCTTGTGTTGTGCGCGAACTGCCTGCCCGCCGGGCTGCTGGCGCTCGCGATCATTTTCCTCGCCCACCCCATCGTGTTCAACCCACCCGAGGTGGAGCGGAAGCTGACCAACATCCAAATCCTCCTCGATACCTCCGGCAGCATGGCTGAGAACCACGGCTCGCAGGCCAACGGCCGCCACCGGCGCTTCGACTCCGCGATGGATGCCATCGAGAAGTTCATCAACGCCCGCAAAGGCGATGCCTATGGCCTGACCATCTTCTCGCGGCACTTCATCCACTGGGTGCCACTCACGCTGGACACGCAATCCATCATGCTCGCGCGCCCGTTCATCCAGCCGGATAACCCGCGCCTGGACCCGCCCAACATGGTGCGCAAGGGCCTGCCCGATGCGCTCTGGGGCGTCACCTACATTGGCAAAGCGCTCTACGGCGTCGCCGACCTCCTCGCCGAACGGCCCAGTGGCGACCGGATGATTATCCTCCTTACCGACGGTGAGAGCAGCGACATCAAGTCCCCGAAAGACCAGGCCATCATCGCCGCGTTGCGTGCGCAGAACATCATCGTCTTCGCCATCATGCTGTCCGACGAGCAGATCGAGCCCGCGCTGGTCGGCATCGCTCGTGCGACCGGCGGCGATGTCTTCAACGCCGCCACTCCGGAGGCGCTGCACGCGGTCTTCAAGAGCATTGATGAGATGAAGAAAGTCGTCGTGCTCCAGAAACAACCGCAGGCCGCGGACTATTACGATCCGTTCTTCCTGCCGGCGGCGGTGCTGCTGGCGCTCGGCGTCCTGGCGCTCTTCGGCCTGCGCTTTACGCCGTGGTGAGCCAATCAGGGTCGCGGCGCGCTCGCCTGACGCCCGGTGAGAGTAAATACTTGAAACATCATTCCGGCTGGTTGCGTCGAAGGGCATGGCCTAAGAATTACCACTGTGAAATCCATTGCGTCGAAACTGGTGCTAGCGTGTGCCGCCGGGGGCCTCTCCCTCTCCGCGCCGGCGCAAAGCCAGCCTGATGGCGTCGAGTTCTTCGAAAAGAAGATCCGCCCGCTGCTCGCCGAGCATTGCTACGAATGCCACGCCGCGGACAAGAAGACCAAGGGCGGGCTGGCGCTCGACTCACGCGCCGGCTGGGAGAAGGGCGGCGATTCCGGCATGACACTCGTGCCCGGCGATCCCGAAGCCTCGCTGCTCATCAAGGCCGTCCGCTACAAGGACAAGCAGTTCCAGATGCCGCCGAAGCGAAAGCTCTCGGATGCGCAAATCGCCGACTTCGAGCAGTGGGTGAAGCTGGGCGCGCCGGACCCGCGCACGGGTGGTCCCGCGCTCGCGAAAAGGGAAATCAACATCGCCGAGGGCCGGAAACATTGGGCCTATCAGCTCCCCAAGAAGTCCGCGCCGCCCCCCGTGAAGGACACCGCGTGGCCGCGCTCGGACACGGACCGCTTCATCCTCGCGAAGCTGGAGGCGAAAGTCCTCCGCCCCGCGCCCGAGGCCGACCCGGTCACGCTCGTGCGCCGGATTTACTTCGACCTCACCGGCCTGCCGCCAACGCCGGAGCAGGTGGATGCGTTTGTGCGCGAACATCAATCTACCGCGGGCAATTCGCAGCAGTCGGCCATCGCCAAGCTCGTTGACTCCCTCCTCGCTTCCCCGCACTTCGGCGAACGATGGGGCCGGCACTGGCTGGACGTGGTTCGCTACGCCGAGTCGCTCACCCTGCGCGGCTTCGTCATGAAGGAGGCGTGGCGCTATCGCGATTACGTCATCGCCAGCTTCAACGCCGACAAGCCTTATGACCGTTTTCTCCGCGAGCAGGTCGCGGGTGATTTGCTCCCGCACCAAAACGTCGCGCAACGCCAGCAGCAGCTCGTGGCCACCAGCTTCCTCGTGCTCGGCAACACCAACCTCGAGGAGCAGGCGAAGAAGCAGCTCGACATGGACGTGGTGGACGAACAGCTCGACGTCATCGGCAAGGCCTTCCTCGGCCAGACCATCGGGTGCGCACGCTGCCACGACCACAAGTTCGACCCCATCCCCACGCGCGACTACTACGCGCTGGCCGGTATCCTCAAGAGCAGCAAGACGCTCGAACACTCGAACGTGAGCAAGTGGCTGGAGTTCCCGCTGCCGCTGCCGCCGGGCGAGGACAAGGAATTCGCCGCGCACGACAAGGCGGTTGCGCAGTTGCAGGCCCGCATCAAGGCCGCGAAGGAATCCGCCAACGTCGCCGTCGCGAAAAAGGCCACCCAGCCCAACGGGGCCCTCACCGCGACCGCCCTGCCGGGCATCATCGTGGACGACACGCAGGCCAAGAAGGTCGGCGACTGGATGCAGTCCACCGCCACGCGGACGTTCATCGGCGACGGCTACCTGCACGACACCAACGACGGCAAGGGCGCGAAATCGCTGACATTTCAGGCGGAGGGATTGAAGGCCGGCAAATACGAAATCCGCCTCGCCTACAGCCCGGGCCGCTCGCGTGCGGACAACACGCCGGTGACCATCTTCAGCGCCGACGGCGAGAAAACCATCCGGCTGGACCAGCGGCCGGAGCCGCCCATCGAGGGCCGCTTCGTCTCGCTGGGCCAGTTCCGCTTCGAGCAGAACAGCACCGGCTTCGTGCTCGTGGCGAACGAGGGCACCAAAGGCCACGTCACCGCCGACGCCGTGCAGTTCGTCCCCGTGGAATTGCTGGGGGAAAATCCACCCGCGCCCGCCGTCGCCGCCACCACAGATTCCGGAAAGAACTCGAAGGCCAACGCGGAGGAGAACGTGAAGAAGCTGGAGGCTGAGTTGAAGAAGCTCCAGGACTCCGGCTCGAAGCGCCCGATGTTCATGTCCGTGAAGGAGGAGAATCCCGCCGACACGCAAATCCACATCCGCGGCAGCGTGCAGAACCTCGGCGCAAAAGTGCCGCGCGGCTTCCTGCAAGTCGCCAGCTACGGCCCCGCACCCAAGATTGCCGAGAAGGAAAGCGGCCGCCGCGAGCTCGGCGACTGGCTCGCCAGCCGTGGCAACCCGCTCACCGCGCGCGTCTTCGTGAACCGCACGTGGACGTGGCTCTTCGGTGCCGGCCTCGTGCGCAGCCCGGACAACTTCGGCACCACCGGCGACGTGCCCACGCACCCCGAGTTGCTCGACCACCTCGCCGTTCGCTTCATGGAGGATGGCTGGTCGGTGAAGAAGCTGGTGCGCGAACTGGTCTTGAGCCGCACGTATCAGCAAGCGTCGGTTCGGCTGGAGGGTTCGCAGTTGGCTGCCGGTTTGGCGGCTGACCCGGAAAACAAACTCCTCTGGCATGCCAATCGTCGGAAGCTGGACGCCGAATCCATCCGCGACACCCTCCTGCACGTCAGCGGCCAGCTCGACCGCACACACGGCGGCCCCGTCCTCAAGCCCGGCACCAGCGCCGACTACGGCTACAAACACACCGACACGCGCCGCAGCGTTTACTCGCCCGTGCTGCGTAACTCGTTGCCCGAGCTCTTCGAGGCCTTCGACTTCGCGGACCCCAGCCTCGTCGTCGGCAAGCGCAGCGACAGCACGGTTGCCCCGCAGGCGCTCTTCATGATGAACCACCCGTGGGTCATGGAACAGTCGCAGTCCGCCGCGCAAAAGCTCCTCGCCGAAAAGCTCGCTGACGACCGTGCCCGCATCGCCCACGCCTACCGCCTCGTTCTTGGTCGCGCCCCGACCGATGGCGAAGTCACGCTCTCGCTGAAGTTCCTCCCCGCCGAATCCGCCGCGAGCGAGGCCGCCAAACGCACCGAAGCCTGGGGCCGCTTCTACCAGGCGCTCTTCGCCTCGGTGGATTTCCGTTACTTGAACTGAGCCATGTGGGACGAAGACCCCAAAGTTCACGAAGCTCATTGGCGGACGATTGTTTTGTCATTACGGGCTGCCGTGGCCCTTGCGGCTGGGTTGAGCGTGGTGTTCGGCGCTTGGGAGCCACTGCTGGGTTTGCTACGGGTGCTGGGGATTGCAACCGCCACCTTGTTGGTCTGCTGGGTCGCACCGATGTGGTTGTTGGGAGCCGTCATCAATCGGTTTGTGCGTTCCCAGCTACCAGAAAAGAATTTGAAGCCGCACTCCGCCTGAAGCACCTTCACCCCATATGTTGGCCCTCCAGAGTGAACCCAGACTAGCCCCGGCCAAGGCTGCCCCCGCGCGCTTGCCGCTGCTCGCGAACGGGGACTTGCTGCACACCACGGAATTCCTCCGCCGCTACGACCGGATGCCGGACGTGAAGAAGGCGGAGCTGATTGAAGGAGTTGTTTATATGGGTTCACCCGTCAGCGTTTCCCACTCACAACCGGATGGCTTGGTCATCCTGTGGCTCGCCACCTACGCGTCACGGACACCCGGCGTTCAGGCCTTGCCGAATACCACCGTCATCCTCGATTCCCAAAACACCGTGCAACCGGACTCGCTCCTGCGCTTGCTGCCCGCCCGCAACGGACGCACGCAGGTCACCGAAGCTAAGCTCCTCTCCGGCCCGCCCGAACTGGTCGTCGAAATCGCTGCCAGCAGCGCTTCGATTGACGCGCACAAGAAGCTCGCCGCCTACCAGCGCTCCGGCGTCGCCGAATATCTCCTCTGGCGCGTGGACGACGAACGCCTCGACTGGCTCCACCTCGAAGACGAGCAATACGTCACCGCGCAACCGGACGCCGCGGGCATCCTTCGCAGCCGCGTCTTCCCCGGCCTGCAAGTCTCCGTCGCCGCGCTGCTCGCCGGAGATTCCGCCGCTGTGCTCGCCAGCTTGCAGGAAGGTCTCACCTCCCCTGCTCACGCCGAATTCGCCCTTGCCTTCACCACGAAGTAATTTCCCATGAACACCCCGCTCTTCTCCCGTCGCCACGCGCTGTCTTCGCTCGCCTGCGGCTTCGGCTCGCTCGCCTTCGCCGGCATGACCGCCCAGCGCGCGCAGGCCGCCGCGAACCCCCTCGCGCCGCGCACCCCGCACCACGAGCCGCGCGCCAAGAGCGTCATCTTCCTCTTCATGCAGGGCGGCGTCAGCCATGTGGACTCCTTCGACCACAAGCCCATCCTAACCGAGCGCGACGGCCAGCTCATGGGCTTCAACGACGCGCGTAAAATCGCCAACTCCGGCAAACGCGAGGAATCCACCCAGCGCGTCATGAAGCCGCTCTGGAATTTCGCGCAGCACGGCCGCACCGGCCATTGGGGCAGCGAACTCTTCCCCGAGATGTGCCGCCACATGGACGACCTCACTTTCATCCACTCGATGCACACCGAAGGCATCGCGCACGGGCCGGCCACGCTCTTCCTGCACTGCGGCGCGACGCAATTCATCCGCCCCAGCATGGGCTCATGGGTCAGCTACGGCCTCGGCGCGGCCAACGACAACCTGCCCGCCTTCGTCAGCCTCAGCCCCAGCGCCGGCAACGGCGGCCCGCGCAACTATGGCAACGCCTTCCTCCCGCCCGCCTTCCAAGGCACCGCCGTCGGCAAGGCCGGCACGCCCATCATCGAGTCCACCATTCGCAACCTCACCAACCCCAAACTCTCCCCCGCCGAGCAACGCCGCAGCTTCGACTACCTCCAGGAACTCAACGCCGAGCAGCTCAAGAAATCTCCCGGCGACGCCGAGCTGGAAGCCGTCATCGCCAGCTACGAACTTGCCTGGCGCATGCAGAACAACGCGCCCGACACGCTCGACTTGAGCAAGGAAACCGAGGCCACCAAGAAGCTCTACGGCATCGGCGAAGCCAAGACCGACAACTTCGGCCGCCAGTGCCTCATGGCCCGCCGCCTTGTCGAATCCGGCGTCCGCTACATCCAGGTCACCTACGGCGACAACACCGCGAACCCCGCCTGGGACCAGCACTCGAACATGCCCAAGCACAAGGACCACGCGCTGGCCGTCGACAAACCCATCGCTGGCTTGCTGGAAGATTTGAAAGCCCGTGGCCTCCTCGAAGACACCATCGTCTGGTGGGGCGGCGAGTTCGGCCGCACGCCCTACGCGGAGAAGAACGGCACCGGCCGCGACCACAACGCCGGCGGCTTCACCGTCTGGCTCGCCGGCGGCGGCTTCAAGCCCGGCATCAGCTACGGCGCGACGGACGATTTCGGGCACCTCGCCGTCGAGAACAAGGTCCACATGCACGACCTGCACGCGACCATCCTCCATCAACTCGGCCTCGACCACGAGAAGCTCACCTACCGCTTCGACGGCCGCGACTACCGCCTCACCGACATCCACGGGCATGTAGTGAAGGAAGTGCTGGCTTAGCCACCGAGGTCAGCAGGCGGATTTTAGCAAGTGCAACCAGGTTCCCGGCTGGCCGCAGCGGTGACACTCAGCAATCGCTTTCCTCGACAGTCGGCTCAGAAACTTCGATTCACGGTGCCGCCGTGCGCGCCCCCACACTGGCGCGCATGAAAACAACTCGTTCGGCTGAAGCTCCATCGTCCTACCGTTTCCACCTGCCGCTCGTGGCTTTGCTGGCGGGTGTCGCGCTCCTGGCCGCCGGCTGCCATGCGCTCGACCGCAGCAACACCCGCAAGCGGCACAACTCCAGCCTCGTGGACTTCCTCTACCCGCGCGGCAATCACACGCAGCCCACCAAACCCGCGGTGCCCACGCTGACGTTGCCACTGAAGGTCGGCATCGCGTGGGTGCCGGAGTCCACTGGTAATAAGGACCAGTATCGTCGGCAAGATTCCGTGCTGACGGAGGCGCGGCGCAAGGAGCTGGCCGAGGCGGTCATCCCGCACTTCCAGAAATATCCGTTCATCAGCTCCATCCAGACCATCCCGACGGCCTACCTGACGCCGGGCGGCGGGTTTGAGAATCTCGACCAGCTCAAGGCGTTGCTCGGCGTGGACGTGATTGCGCTGCTGTCGTTCGACCAGTTGCAGACTTCGGACAGCACGGAGCTGTCGCTGCTCTACTGGACCATCGTGGGCGCTTACGTGATTCCCGCCGAGGCCAACCGCACGCACACGATGGTGGACGCGGCGGTGTTTGACATCGCCAGCCGGCAGTTGCTCTTCCGCGCGCCGGGCACAAGCAAATCCGAGGGCCTCGCCACACCCATCCGCACGGATGAGCGGCTGCGGGCGAAGAGCGACCAAGGCTTCGAGCGCGCGGCCACGAACATGGTGGCGAACCTTCAGAGCGAACTCGCATCCTTCCAGCAGCGCATCAAGGACAAGCCGGAAACCGTCCGCATCGTGCGCTCGGCGGGCTACACGGGCGGCGGGGCGTTTGGCTGGCAACACGCGGGGATGCTGGGTGGCGTGGTGCTGCTCGGGATGCTGCTGCAACGGCCGCGCGAATAAGGAGAGCAAGGCTCAACCGCTAACCCTCACAAACCGGCACTGATGGAACACTCCGTTGAAATGTCCGAGCCGACCGACGGCGTTACGGCCGTGCCGGCAGCTTCCAGCTGCCGTCCGGAGCGGGCAGAGGTTCGAGTGCGGTCAGACGTGCTCACGCGCAACGCCGTGGCTGGAAGCCGCCGGCACGCGGTTGCCGGGCTGCTCGCGCTGGCGGCGCTGGCGACTTGCTCGCCCGGTTTCCATGCGTGGTGCGTGTTGGACCGCGAGGCGGTGGCGGCGGGCGAGGTGTGGAGGTTGTGGACGGGGCATCTGGCGCACTTCTCGGGGAGCCATCTGCTCGTGGACGCCCTGGTGTTCGCCCTTTTGGCAATGGCGCTGCGGCGGGCGGGGGAGAGTTCGCTCGGTCGGGTGTTGGCCTTCGGCGCAGCGGCCTTGAGCATGAGCCTGTTGGGTGGCGACTTCTCGCTCGCGCGCTACGGCGGGCTTTCCGGGCTGAACGCACTGCTAGTGGGTCGGCTCGTGGTGCGGTGGTTTCAAGCTGGCGGAAGGCTCCGGCTACTGGGGCTGGCTCTGCTCGCGGTCACGGCCGGGAAGTTCACGCTGGATGCGGTTGGCTGGGGTCTGCCGGGCGTGGACTTCAGTTCCGTCGCCGTGGTGCCGAGCCATTTGAGCCACTGGCTCGGGCTGGGTTGGGGGTTGGTGCTGCCCCTAAACACTCATGCAAAAAACACCTTCTCCGCCGTGCGGCGCAGCAGCCAGTCGCGGTCGGTGTCGGAGAGGAAGTCGAGGCGGTCGCGGATGAGCGCGATGCTGTCAGCGTAAGTGTGGCCGCGCTGCACTTGGTAGGGACAGTCGGTCGCCCACATGAGGCGTTGCGGACCGAAGGTGTCGCGGAGGCGGCGAATCATCGGGCCAAAATCGAGATAGGGCGCACGCTTCCGGCCGAACGCGTAGAAAGCCGACGCCTTCACATGAACGTGCGGAAACTTCGCCAGGGCACAGAGGGCATTGATGTCGGCCTCGGGGAATTCGCCGCTCACACCGATGCGGGCAAAGTGGTCAATCACCACGCGGGTGCGGGGGAACTTCGTGCACATCGCCGCGATGCCGGGCAGCGCGTTCGGTCCGATGAGCGGGCAGAGCGCGAGGCCATCGTCGCCGGCGCACCGCCACATCGCCGTCATGCCGGGCGAGCCGAGCCAGGCGTCAACGGACTGCGAGCCGGGGTTGATGCGGAAGCCGCGCACGCCTTGCCGCGCGAGGTCGCGCATCGCGTCCTGCGGTCGCGCGGCTTGGTCATCCACGATGCCCACGCCGGCAAACACGCCGGGGAACCGGCGGATGGCGTCGAGCATGTAGCGATTGTCGAAACGGTAAAAACTCATCTGGATGAGCACGGTGCGCGTGACGCCGTGCGGTCGGGCGAGGGCGAGAAATTCCTCGGCGGTGAAGCTTGGCGGTTGCATCGCTGAGGGCTGGTATCCCGGCGCGAGTGGGAAGGCGGCGGTGTCGGGCGTCCAGATGTGAACATGGGCGTCGATGAACCCGTGGCGCAGGGCGGATGCCGTCGTCACACAGCCTGCCATAGCCCCGACGGCCACGGCGGACGAGGATGCGAGGAGGCGGCGGCGGGACAGGGGGCTCGATTCACGGTGCATGGTAGGTGGGCGAGACTAGCGCGGATGGAGGCAGCGTCAACGCGCCCGGCGGCTTGCCTTCCGTTTCGTCGTTCCGGCACGCTGGGCACATGAGCATCCCGTTGCATCAACTGCGCGCCGGCGTCATTGGCACCGGCTTCATCGGTCCCGTTCACATTGAGGCCTTGAAGCGGCTGGGTGTGCAGGTGACGGCCATCTGCGGCTCTACCAAGAACGCCCACGCCACGGCGGAGAAGTGGGGCATCCCCGAGGTTTATGGCGACTACGACTTTCGCGCGCTGCTCCGTTCGCCGAACGTGGATGTGGTCCACATCACGTCGCCCAACAAGGTTCATGTCGAGCAGGCGCTCGCGGCGCTCGCGGCGGGCAAGCACGTCGTCTGCGAAAAGCCGTTGGGCATGACGACGAAGGACACGGCCAAGGTCGTCGCGGCGGCGAAGCGGAAAGGCGCGCCGGTGTTCGCGGTAAATTACATGTGCCGTTTCTTTCCCGCCGTGCTCCAGATGCGCGCGATGGTGGCGCGCGGCGACCTCGGCCAGATCATCCACGTTCAGGGCCATTTCTTTCAGGACTGGCTGCTGCATGCGACCGATTACAACTGGCGGCTGCTCGCCAGCGAGGGCGGCAAGCTCCGTGCCGTCGGCGACATCGGCACGCATTGGATTGACGCGGTGTCCTTCATTCTCGGCGCGCGGGCGGAAAGCGTCTTCGCGCACTTGGAGACGTTTCACCAGACCCGCTACCGGCCGCGCGGCGAGGTGCAGACGTTCGCGAAGGTGGACCCGAAAACGATGGTGCCCTACCGCTGCGACACGGAGGATTTTGGCAGCGTGCTCCTGAAGTTCGGCAGGGCGCAACACGGCTTCGCCAACGGCGTCCACGCCAACGCTTCGATCTCCCAGGTCGCCGCCGGCTGGAAGTGCAGCCTCGCGCTCGGCATCTACGGCACGAAGGGCAGTGTGCGGTGGGATTTGCAGCAGCCGAACGAAATCTTCGTGGGCCGGCGGGACGAACCGAACCAGGTGCTCCAGCGGGCCACCGCCGGCTTCAGCGAGGATGTCGCGGGCTTCACTGATTATCCCGGCGGCCATCCCGAGGGTTTCCCCGACAGCCACAAGATGCATTATCGCGCCGTGTATGAGCACATCGCCAGCGGCCGGCAGACCCCGGTGCTCTTCGCCACGGCGGATGACGGCCATCACGAGGTGAAGCTGTGCGAGGCGGTCCTGCGCAGCAGCCGGTCGCGGCGATGGGTGAAGGCCTGAGCCGCCGCTCCGCAATGCCAGTTGCCAAGGCCGCCGGGTTTTGCCAAGACTTTCTCATTCGATTGGCTGCATTCCCGAGGCACGACGCCCGGCGCGGCCGTCCCCAAACAACATGAGCACTGGTTTGAACATCCCCAAAAACGGCGCGCTGGACTTTCTGTCCCTCGGCGCCTTGGTCCACCGTCTTGACCCCGGCATCATCCCGTTCCGCAAGGCGAACCACTGCGACATCCACGTCAGCGGTGGCGAGTTCAACGTCTCCGCCAACCTCGCTGACTGCTTCCGGCTCAACACCGGCGTCGCAAGCGCGATGGTGGATTACCCGATTGGCGACCTCATCGCCGAGCGCGTGCGCGCGATGGGCGTGAAGCCGTTCTACAAGCGCTTCAAGCACGACGGCGTGCGCGGCCCGAACATGGCGACCGTTTACTCCGACCGCGGCCAGGGCGTGCGCGCCCCGGTGGTGTTCTACAACCGCTGCAACGAAGCCGCCGGCCAGCTCAAGCCCGGTGACTTCAACTGGAAGGAAATCTTCGGCAACGGCGTCCGCTGGTTCCACAGCGGTGGCATTTTCGCCGCCCTCTCCGAGACCACCGGCGAACTCATCATCGAGGCCATGAAGGAAGCCAAGAAGCATGGCGCCATCACCTCCTTCGATCTCAATTACCGGCAGAAGCTCTGGGACATCTGGGGCGGCCAGGACAAGGCCGTGAACGTGCTCGCGCGCATCGTGAAGCACGTCGACGTGCTCGTCGGCAACGAAGAAGACCTCCAGAAGGGCCTCGGCATCGAAGGCCAGGACGTGGAAGCCAAATCGAAGCTCGACCCGAGCGCGTTCTACGCCGTCATCGAGAAGGCGACCAAGAAGTTCAAGAACGTGAAGGCCGTGGCCACCACGTTGCGGGAAGTCCACTCCACCAATCGCCACACCTGGGGCGCCGTCGCGTGGATCAACGGCAAGACCTACCAATCCCCGATGTGCGAACTCGACGTCGTCGATCGCGTCGGCGGCGGCGACGGTTACGCGGCCGGCTTCTTCTACGGCCTGCTCAGCGGCGCGAGCGAACAGGAAGCCGTCAACCTGGGCTGGTCGCACGGCGCCCTCCTCACCACGTTCCCCGGCGACACCACGATGGCGACGGTCGAGCAGGTCAAGGCGTTCGCCAAAGGTGGCTCCGCGCGCATCCAGCGCTAATCCACCTGTCATTTCATCATGCAAAGGCCCGGCAATCGCCGGGCCTTTGCCGTTTGGGACAGACATTTCAAGGGAACGTCATTTTCGACGCTTGAACCGCCACCCGTGAACACGCTTCAATCCCTGCCATATGAAAGCCGTTCAGCTCCTCGCCCACGGCTCGCCTGGCCAGTTTAGATTCGGTGACGTTCCCGAGCCCGTTCCTGCGCCAGACGAGGTCCTGGTGCGAGTGCGCGCCTGCGGTGTGAACCACCTGGACCTTTGGTTCGAGCAGGGTGAGCTGCCCCTGCCGGTAGCGCTGCCCCGCATCGGCGGCTGCGAGGTTGCCGGCGAAATTTTGGCGCTGGGTTCGGACGTGGATCAATGGCGGGTAGGCGATCGGGTGGCAGTTCAGTCCAATCTCTTTTGCGGAAGCTGTGAATTCTGCCTCCGCGGCGAGGATTCCATCTGCCTGAACGGCCGGCTGCTGGGCGTCCAGTGCGACGGCGGCTACGCGGAGAGGGTCAAGGTGCCCGCACACTGCATCGTGGCCCTGCCCGAAGCGGTGTCGTTCGAGACCTCGGCCGCCCTCACCTTGGCCGGCAGCACGGCCATGCACATGCTCACCGACCGCGCCGAGGTGCGCGAGCGCGACTGGGTGCTGGTGATCGGTGCCTCCAGCGGCGTCGGTTCGGCGGCGATTCAGATCGCCAAGCAGCTCGGCGGCCGGGTCATTGCGACGGCTTCCTCGCCCACGAAACGGGAGCTGGCCGTGAAACTGGGGGCGGACTTCACGGTGGACTCCGCCAAGGCCGACTGGCCCGCCGAGGTCCGCAAGATCACTGACAAACGCGGCGTGGACCTGGTGGTGGAGCATGTCGGCGGCGTGGTGCTGCAGTCGGTTTTCCACTGCCTTGCCCGCGGCGGCACGGTGGTGACCTGCGGTGCCACCGGCGGGCGCGAGGTGCCCATGCAGCTTTGGCCCTTCTTCGTGAAGCAGCACCGGCTCATCGGCAGCTACGGGCGCAATCGCGGCGACCTGAATGCGACGCTTGAATGGGCGGCGGATGGGCGGCTCAAGCCGGTCATCCACCAGATCATCCCGCTGCCCGGTGTCAGCAACGCCTTCGAGCTGCTCCGCAGCCGTCAGGTGCTGGGCAAGCTGGTGGTGAAGCCGTAGCCCGTGCCGGCGGTTTGCAACCGCCGTCGCGCGCAGCCGAAAGCCGGCGCAACCGGGCAATCCACCCTGGCGGACGGCGATTGCAAATCGCCGGCACGGGCTTTCCCGCGTGACTTTCCGGCGGGCGGCCAACATCGTTCGCGCTGATTTATGGGCAAGAAAGCTTCAACTCCGGTCTCCCGCAGCGGCCGCTTCACCAGTGGCCCCGGCGAGGATGTCGCCCGTTTTACCGAGTCCATCTCGTTCGACTGGCGGCTGTGGCGGCATGACATCGAGGGTTCCATCGCGCACGCCGAAATGCTGTCGCGCATCGGCGTGCTCTCGCGTCAGGAATTGAAGGCCATTGAACGTGGGCTGAGACAGATCGCCGCTGAGATCGAGGCCGGACAGTTCCGATGGAAGCCCGAGTTGGAAGACGTCCACATGAACATAGAGGCGGAGTTGACGAAGCGCGTCCCCGCCGGCGCGAAGCTCCACACCAGCCGCTCGCGCAATGACCAAGTGGCGCTGGATGTGCGCCTGTGGCTGCGCGATGAAATCAAGGCGCTCGTTGAAGCTGAGCTTCCCGACCTGCAACGGTCACTGGTGGAGCTCGGCGAGCGCAATCGCGCGGTGATCATTCCCGGCTACACCCACTTGCAGCGCGCTCAGCCCGTCTATTTTGCTCATCACCTTCTCGCTTATGTGGAGATGCTGGACCGCGACCTTGACCGGCTGGCCGGCTGCTTTTACCGGGTCAACGTGTGCCCGCTTGGCAGCGGTGCAATCGCCGGCTCCACGCTGCCGCTGGACCGGGAGTTTGTTGCTCGACAGCTCGGGTTCGTGGATGAGCGCGGCCGCGCGCGTGTTTCGCAAAACTCGATGGATGCGGTCAGCGACCGGGATTTCATGGTCGAGTTCTGCGCCGCCGCCGCGCTGCTGGCCGCGCACCTCTCGCGGCTCGCCGAGGACGTGATTCTCTGGGCCAGCAGCGAGTTCAACTACATCAAGATTGCCGACGCCTACACCACCGGCTCGTCCCTCATGCCGCAGAAGAAGAACCCCGACATCGCCGAGCTTACCCGCGGCAAGGCCGGGCGCGTGTATGGCAACCTCGTCGCGCTGCTCACGCTCTTGAAGGGCCTGCCGATGACCTACAACCGTGACTTGCAGGAGGACAAGGAGCGGCTCTTCGACACCGCCGACACCGTGTGCGCCTGCGTTCGGCTCATGGCCGCGATGCTGCGCCACACGACCGTGAACGCTGCCGCCTGCGCCGCCGCTGCGGCTGACTCCGCGCTGCTCGCCACCGACCTTGCGGATTACCTTGTGCGCAAGGGCATGCCCTTCCGGCACGCGCATCATGCGGTTGGGGCTGCGGTCGCGCTGGCTGAAGAGCTGGGCAAACCGCTCGGCGACCTCACCAGCGCTGAGTTGAAGTCCGTGAACGCGGCCTTCGCCGAAGATGCGAAGGACTGCTTTGACCTCACCAAAGCCATGGCCCGCCGGAATCTCACCGGTGCGCCGGGCACCAAGGAGGTTGCGAAGCAGCTGGCGCGCTGGCGCAGGCAGCTCGCGTAGCTCACGGTTCACCCGTTCACCATCGGGGGGCGTTTCGCCCTGCGCAGGCCATTTCGGAGTTTTACCTAACTTCTCGAATTTGACAGGCACGAAACCTGTTTTACGTTGCCTTGTCACAGAGAAGCATGATGGGCAGCAAACACGCACACCTTATTGGCAGCGATGGCCGACCAGCGGTCCGCTTGAGTTAATCGTCGTGGACCGCGGCAGCCGTCGACAGAAAGACGGAAATGCCTGCGTCACCTGCAATCGAAAAGTCCGTATGGGATCTGCGAAGGGCTGAGCTGCTTTCCTCCCTCGCCCGTCCCCCGCAAACTGCCTTCACCCGCGCCGGCCGCCTCACCGCCATCGCTTCCGCCTCACGCCGGCTGCCCGACCGCCTCATCACCGAATCACTGGCGGAAATGCTCGCGTCCGTAACGGGCGAGCGGGTGCTGCTCCTGGTGATCGTGCCTTCGGAAGCCGGGGCTACGGCGAAGGTCTGGAGCCCGCTGCATTCATTGCCCAATAACGGCTTCGCCTTCGCGGACCAGCTTCAGCATTGCGGCGGGTTCGAGCGGCTCACTTTGCGCGTGACCAACCACCTGGCGGAGCGCGCCTTCCTCTCGGCCTTGCTCGGCCACTGTGCGCGCCACTTTGGGCATGTGCTAGTGCTGGTGGATGCCAACGCGCCCCGGCAAGCGCTAGGTGAGGCGGTGGCGCGCGCGGCCAGCACTTTCATCCTCGCCCAGCAAACCGTGGACAGCCTGTTCGAGTTCAACCAACTCGACCGCGAGCTGCGCGCCGCGCGCGATGGCGTGGCCACAGAATTGAAGCTCGTCCTCTGCCTCGCCCACGACGAGGTGCCGCAACCCGCCGAGGATTTCATCAAGCAGATCGGCCAGCCGGCGCATCTGAACCTCCGTGAGTCGCCCGCCAGCGTGGACGCGCTTCACGCGCACTGCGGCGGGGTGTGGCCGGTGGCGTTCAAGTTCGACCTCCGGCGGCTCGCGCGCGAAATCGGCCGCTGCCGGATCGGGCTCGCGCTCTCCAGCGGCGGCGCAAAGGGCCTCGCGCACGTCGGCGTGCTGCAAGTGCTCGAAGAAAACGGCATCGAGGTGGATGTCGTCGCGGGCACGAGCATGGGGTCCTACATCGGCGCGCTGTGGGCGTTCGGGCGCGATGGCCAGTTCCTCGAGCGCAAGGCCCGTGAGCTGGAGGGCAAGTGGGGTTTGCTCAAGCTCATTGACCCCGCGTTTCCGCCGCGGCGCGGGTTTATCCACGGCCATGCGATTCGCGAGCGGCTTGAGCGTAGCATCGGCGAGGTGCGCTTCGAGCAGCTCGCGCGGCCGCTGCACGTCGTGGCGACGCGCTTCGACACCTTGGAGCGCGTCGTTTTCAGCGCGGGCCCGGTTTCCCGCGCCGTTCACGCGAGCTGCGCGATTCCCAGCGTCTTCGTCCCGGTGAAGCTCTACGGCGAGACCTACGTTGACGGTGGTGTGAGCGACCCGCTGCCCGTGGATGTGCTGCGTGAGGCAGGTATCGAGCGCGTCATCGCGGTGAACATCATTCCCACCTCCGCCTTTCTCCGCTGCGCCCGCGAGCACGAGCGCGAGCAGATGGACGTGAAGCGCAGCGGCTTCAGCTTCTTCCGTCTGCTCAACCAGCAGGTCAACTATTTCGCCTACGGCAACATTCTCGACGTCACCCAGCGCGCCGTCATTGGCGGGCAAATCCGGGCCGCCGAGGATGCTTGCCGTCAGGCAGACGTCGTCCTGCGCCCGCTCGCCTGCGACTCCCGCTGGCACGATTTCTCGAACCCCATGAAATACATCTCTCTCGGCCGCCGCGTGGCCGAGGAAAACCTCGCCGACATCAAGCAACTGGTGAACCGAAAGGACCCCACCCATGAACACCACACTCCTCACCACGAACTGGCAGCGGCTGCCTGAAGCGACCATCCGCGCGCTCCAAGCCGAGCGCCTGCACCGCTGGCTGCGCGACACCGTGCTGCCCTTCTCCGCGCACTACCGCGAGCTGTTCCGCCAGTTGAAGCTCACCGCCGCCGACTTCCGCTCGCTCGATGACTTGCGCCGCCTGCCGTTCACCAGCAAGGCCGACTTGCTCAACACGCCGGACAACCCGCAGAAGGCCCGCGACTTCCTGCTCATCCCCGACCGCAATGTCCTTTCGCGCCGGCCCTCGACGATTCTCCGCGCGTTGCTGCACGGGCGCAAAGCGGTGGCGGACGGTTTTGAAAACGAGTTCCGCCCCATCTTCCTCACCAGCACAACCGGCCGCAGTGCCGACCCCGTGCCGTTCCTCTACACGAACCACGACCTCGCGAATCTCCAGCTCGCTGGCGAGCGCGTCTTCGGCGTGTGCGGCGCGCGGCGCGAGGACAAGCTGCT
>Ga0172373_10001480_pt1 | contig 37984 bp, 29 predicted proteins | sample Lak10m_2_FD_114546 | JGI IMG/M metagenome (GOLD analysis project Ga0172373, IMG submission 114546) | Freshwater microbial communities from Kabuno Bay, South-Kivu, Congo - kab_092012_10m | ecosystem: Environmental > Aquatic > Freshwater > Lake | place: Democratic Republic of the Congo... | reverse complement strand
GGCGTGTGCGAGGCGACGTCGGGCCGCGGTGCGGTCGGCGAACGGACGGACTCTGCTCATGCCGAAGGTCTAGCAGCGCCCATCGGGGCTCGGCGGTCGCGTCGGGTCAGCGGATGCCGGCGCGCAGCGACTCGACCCAGTCGTCGGCCTCGCGCCACCGGGCATCGGCGTGCTCGCGGACCGAGCCGGCGTGCTCACCCGCAGCGGGGTAGCTGCCGAGGAACTTCACCGAACCGTGCTTGCTACGCAGGGAGCGCAGGGCGTCGGCCATCAGTTCGTCGGCGATGTGCCCGTCGGCGTAGATGATGAAGCAGTAGTCGCCGAGCCCACCGTCCTTGGTGGGGCGCGACAGCAGGTTCGAGAGGTTGATCCGACGCGCCGCGAACTCCTGCAGGATCGAGATCAGGCTGCCGGGCTCGTCGGCGCGCTGGTACACGACCACTGCGGTCCGGTCGTGACCGGTGGGAGCAGGAACTCCCTCGCGGGCGACCACCACGAAGCGGGTCTGGTTGCCGGGATGGTCGGCGATGTCGGCGGCGAGGATCTCGAGCCCGTACAGCGCGGCCGAGGCCCGCGGTGCCACGGCGGCCGAACCCTCGGGTGCCTCCTCGGCCACGAGCCGAGCGGCGTCGGCGGTGCTGTTGGCGGCGCGCACAGGGGCTCCGCCGACGTTGGCCCGCAGGAAGGCGTGGCACTGCGCCGTGGCGACCGGCTGGCTGTAGACGGTCTGGACCCCGGCCATCGTCAGGCCGGGTCGGGCCATCAGACAGTGCTCGATGTCGAGGACCACCTCGCGCTGGATGAGCAGCGAGTGGTTGAAGGCGAGCTCGTCCTGGGAGAGGTTGACCGTCCCCTCGATCGAGTTCTCGATGGCGACGAAACCGAGGTCGACCTCACCCGCGTCGACCGCGTCGAGCACGTCGGGCATCGTCCGATACAGGACGTGCTCGGCGGCGGCGAGGTCGGGCTGGGTGGCGAGGGCCTGCTCGGTGAAGGTCCCGAGCGGACCGAGGAAGCCGACGCGCAGGGGCGCGGTCGACGTGTCGGGGCTCGGTGTAGAGGTCATGGGCGGCAAGGCTATTCCCCGCGATGCACCGTTCGGGGACGAGTTGCGCGACGGAACCGGCAGAATGGGCCGATGGACGAGGCGGCACTGGCCGATCTGATCGAGGGGGTGCGCTCGGGGGCGATCTCGCCCGACGACGCCGCGGCGCGCGTGCGGCGCCTGCCCTTCGTCGAGGTCGGTGACACCCTCGTCGATCACCACCGCGCTCTCCGCCAGGGGATGCCCGAGGCCGTGTACGGCGAGGGCAAGTCGGTCGAGCAGTGCATCGAGATCGTGCGCGAGTTGCTCGCGGCCGGTGACACGCCTGTCCTGCTCACCCGTGTGTCCGCCAGCGCAGCGGCTGAGTTGCTGGCGGCCCATCCGGGCGCCGAGCACCGTGGCGGGTGCCTCCTGTGGCGTCGACCCGAGCCGACGCGTGCGGCCCGGGTGCTCGTCGTGAGCGCCGGTACCAGCGACGTTCCCGTCGTCGACGAGTGCGTGGTGACACTCGAGGCCCACGGCTTCGCACCCGATCGGCTCACCGATGTCGGGGTCGCCGGGATCCATCGCCTCCTCGCCCACGTCGACCGCGTTCAGGCGGCCGACGCAGTGGTGGTGGTCGCTGGGATGGAAGGCGCCCTCGCCAGCGTGATCGGCGGGCTGACGGCTGCCCCTGTGGTCGCCGTCCCGACGAGCGTCGGACACGGCGCCGGCCTCCACGGCATCACGGCCCTCCTTGCGATGCACGCATCGTGCGCGAGCGGGGTCACCGTGGTCGGGATCGACAACGGGTTCGGTGCGGCGTGCGCCATCGCGAGGGCGTGCCGATGAGCGGGCACGGGCACTCCGTACGGACCGCGTGGTTCCACTGCTTCGCCGGGACGGCGGGCGACATGACGATGGCGTCGCTCATCCACGCCGGTGCGAGCCTCACCGACGTCGCCGCGATCGTCGGCGGGTTGCCGCTCGACGGCTATGTGCTGTCGGCCGAGCCGGTGTTGCGGTGCGGCGTGGCCGCCACCCACGCCCTCGTCGCCGTGCACCACGACCACGGCGACCCCGAGCACGGCAACCACGGCGACCACGACCACGGCGAGGGTCATGCACCGCATCGTCCGTACCGCGAGATCCGGGCTCTCCTCGAGCGCGCCGACCTGCCCGACCGTGTCCGCGTCCGGGCACTCGCCACCTTCGCTCTCCTCGCCGAGGTCGAAGGCCAGATGCACCGCATGCCCGCCGACGAGGTCGAGTTCCACGAGGTCGGTTCTGTCGATGCGATCGTCGACGTCGTGGGCACCTGCGCGGCGCTCGAGGTGCTCGGCATCGACCGCATCGTCTGCAGCCCCATCGCCGTCGGTCACGGCACCGTCCGAGCGGCGCACGGGGTGCTGCCCAACCCGGCGCCGGCCGTGGTCGAACTGCTGGCGCGCCGCCACGTCCCCTCGCGCGGCATCGACGATCCGCGTGAACTCGCGACACCGACGGGTGTGGCACTCATGGTCGCCCTCGCCGATTCGTTCGGCCCGATGCCGTCGATGCTCGTCGAGTCGATCGGCTACGGCGCGGGTACGGCCGACATCCCCGGCCGACCCAACGTGGTGCAGGTGGTCGTCGGCGCTGAGGTCTCATCGCGCGCCGCCACCGGCCGCGACGGCTCGGGTCAGCCCGTCCAAGCCTTCGAGGCCAACGTCGACGACGTCAGCGGCGAGGTCCTCGCCCACGCCATCGCAGCCCTGCTCGCCGCAGGCGCGCACGACGCATGGGCGACACCGATCGTGATGAAGAAGGGCCGCCCGGCGCACACCGTGCACGCCCTGTGCGATCCGGCGCGAGCGGCCGAGGTGGCCGCAGTGCTCGTGCGCGAGACGGGGTCGCTCGGCGTGCGTGGGTCGCTGATCGAACGCTGGCCGCAGCAGCGCAGTCAGCGGACCATCGAGGTCCACGGACACCCCGTGCGCATCAAGTACGCCGAGGCGACCATCAAGGTCGAACACGACGACGCGCTCGCCGTGGCGGCGGCCACCGGACTGCCGCTGCGCACCGTGTTGGCCGACGCCGGCGCCATCGCTGCCCGCGAACTCTGACGGCCCGCCTCTCGGCGGGCCGTCAGAGTTCAGTTCGATCCAGCGCGTGCGGGTGCGTCGCGTAGGAGAGAGTCAGGAGTGCGCTGGCGCCCTGACCGGGCCCCGCACGCAGCCCGAGGGGTCAGGAGGCGAGTGCCGCCGTCACGATCGACTCGAGTTCAGCGGCCTCGACCTCGCCCGACACGCGGACCTTGACCTTGCCGTCGGCGCCGACGATCACGAAGTACGGCCAGCCACTGGCGCCGTAGGCCTTGGCGACTTCGCCGGCCACACCGGCACCGGCCGACTGGTCGACGAGCACCGGCCACGGCCAGCCCTTGTTGTTGAACCACTCGGCGGGCGGGAAGTTCGGGGCGTCCTCGGCCACTGCGGTGGCGACACCGATGACGCGGAGATCGGCCGGAACCGCCCCGCTCTTCTTCCAGTCGATGAGCCGCGGCACTTCGGCGTTGCAGTGCGGGCACCAGTGGGCGAGGAAGACCACCATGTAGGCACCGTCGGCGCTGTCGAGGGTGATCTCTTCACCGCCGAAGGTCAGACCCTTCACGGTCGGAGCGGTGAGGCCCACGCCGTCGTCGGTCTCGGCGTCGTTGTTGTACTGCGGCAGGACGTCGCCCGAGATCGTGGCGGGCTGCGACGTCGGGAAGGCCGACGTCACCTGCGTGCTCGAATCGGAGGAGGGTGTGGCGGTCTCGTCGTCGCCTCCGGCCACCACCACGATGAGGGCGGCGAGGGCGATCGCCACGACGGCGATCAGGCCGATCCAGAGGGCGTTGCTGTTGCCGCCTTCCTTCTGGCTCGCTGCCTTGGCAGCAGCCTTGCGTCGGGCTTCGGCGCGTTGGCGGTTGGCCATCGTCGTGTCTCCTGGGTGTGGGGTGGTTGTGGGTGGAACGGGGGGCGGATGGGCTTCGATGGATCGGCTGACGGCGTCAGACGGTCGCGGCCTCCGCGGGCTGCTCGGTGGCGGAGTCGGTGGCGGAGTCGGCCTCGACGTCGAGCGGCTCGGGGAGGACGAGCAGGGCAATGATGGCAAGAAAACCGCAGAGTGCCATCACGGCGAGGGTCATCGGCACTCCGGTGCTCACCAGGGTGCCGGAGCTGAAGTCGAGCGTGCCGAACGAGACGTAGTACGGGTTGGCGCAGCTCGTGACCGACGAGCACGCCGTGCTCTCCTCGATCACGTGGTGTTCGAGCAGTACGTGGTACGTGCTGAGCAGAGCGCCGATCGTGGCGAGCGGAACGGCGTACCACTTGACGCCGTGGTCCTTACGGGCTGCGGCGATCAGGAGCACGACGGCGCACGAGTACATGAAGATGCGCTGGAACCAGCAGAAGCGGCAGGGGGTCCAGTGGTTGCCCATCTCGCTGAAGTAGAGGCTGCCGAGGCTCGCCACAGTGGGGACGAGCGCCGCCAACCAGAGGTGCACCGAGTGGACCCGGTCGAGCAGGAGCACACCCGACCCCGACGGGATCAGGCGGGCGAGGAGGAGCACCACCGACCCGAGAAGGGCCACGATGGCGAGCACGGCGAGGACGTCGTGGAGCTGGGTCACCGACATTGGCCCATTCTGACCGAGAAAAGGCCGGAATGTGCTGGCAGGATGCTGTCGTGATCGCCCCCGTCGTGCGCGCCGCCGATCTTCCCGACCTCGCCACCGAGGCATCGGGTCTCCGCTGGCACGACGGCCGACCGCTGGTCGTGGCCGACGTGCGGTGGTACCTCGACGGTCGCGACGGGCGTGCCGCCTACGTCGACGCGCACCTCCCCGGTGCGGTGTTCGTCGACCTCGAGGCCCATCTGGCGGCCCATGGTCGCCCCGCCACCGAGGGCCGTCACCCCTTCCCCACTCCCGCCGACTTCGCCAGCAGCATGGGTGACCTGGGCATCGGTGCCGACGCCGTCGTGGTCGCCTACGACGACGCAGCCGGGTTCACCTCTGCTCGGCTGGTCGTGATGCTGCGCATGCTCGGTCAGGACGCGGCGGTGCTCGACGGTGGACTCGTCGGGTGGTCGGCGTCGGGCCGTCCGACCGAGGCCGGATCCGGGTCGGCGCGACCGACGTGCGACGTGGCCGTGCGCGAGTGGCCGGCCCACCGGTTCGCCAGCGCCGACGAGACCGTGGCCGCGGCCGCGGCGGGTGAGGCCGTCCTCGACGCCCGGGCGCGCGAGCGGTTCACCGGGGAGGTCGCGATGATCGATCCGCGACCCGGACACATCCCCGGGGCGCGCAGCGCGCCGTGGAACGCAGTACTCGGCGACGGGCCGGCCTTCCGTTCTCCCGCCGACCTGCGGGCCCACTTCTCGGCTCTCGGAGCCGATGCCGGTCGTCCCGTGGCCTACTGCGGCTCGGGGGTCAGCGCGTGCGTCAACCTGGTGGCGATGGAGCACGCCGGGCTCGTTCCGGCACGTCTGTACGCAGCGAGTTTCTCGGGATGGTCGGCCGACCCCGACCACGAGGTCGAGACCGGCCTCGGCACGACACCGTGAACCGTCCCGACCACGACAGCGACGGGCCCGACAGCGCGCCCGATCCGGACATCCCGCAAGGGTTCGTGGAGTCGGCGCCGCGTGAACCCGGGCCGGTGAGCACGGGTGCCGCGGCGCTCGTCGCATTGCGGCGGGCACGGCAACGTCGCCGACTCGGTGAACTCGACTGGTTCGAGGTGGCCTACCGCGTGTACCTGATGGGCGGATTCGGCGGTGGGGCGGTGCTGTGGATCAGTGCCTCGATCCACGACCGGACGGCCGAGGCCGACACCGTCGCCCGCATCGCGTCGGACGCTCCCGGCTGGCTCGGACTGATCGTCGCACTCGCGCTCCTCCTCGGATTGCGCGGTGGGGCACACGGCGGCCCTGTCTCGCTCGAGGCGGCCGATGTCACGCACGTGATGCTCGCTCCGGTGCCCCGTCGGCTCGTGCTGCGGCGACCGGCCGTCCAGCGCGTCCGGAGCGCCGTGTTCGCCGCATCGCTCGGTGGCGCGATCGTCGGTCAGCTCGCCGGGCGGCGGCTCCCTGGGTCGTTGCTTGCGTGGGGTGCGGCCGGGGTCCTCTTCGGGGCAGTCGTGGCGCTCCTGTGGGTCGGCTCGGCTCTGCTCGCCCACACCCTCCGGGTTCCCCGTGGAGCGGCTACCGCTGCGGGGCTCGCGGTCGTCGTCGGTCAGGGTGTGGCGGTGTGGCGAGGTGTCACCGGCCCGACCTCGGCAGCAGGTTCGCTCGCGCTGTGGGGATGGCGGCAGCACGGGGTCGATGCGGTGTGGATCGCCGTCGCGCTGGGTGCGGCGGGTTCGGGTCTGGCGCTCCTCGAACGTCTGTCGCTCGAGGCGCTGGCCCGGCGCAGCGCGCTCGTCGCCCAGTTGAAGTTCGCCGTCACGATGCAAGACCTGCGCACCGTCGTCCTGCTGCGCCGACAGCTCAACCAGGAGCAACTGCGGTCGCGGCCGTGGTTCCGCCTCGGCCCGGTCCGTCGCCGCACGCTCGGTGGGGCGTTGTGGCGCCGCGGCTGGCAGGGACTCCTGCGCTACCCGCTGACCCGCCTGTTGCGCATGGCGACGCTGGCCGCGGCGATGGGGGTCCTGCAGGCGATGGCGATCCGCGGCACGACGCCCGCTCTGGTCGGAACGGCGTTGCTCGGCTTCGTGCTCGGGATGGAAGCGATGGAGCCGCTGTCCCAAGAGGTCGACCAGGCCGACCGCGCCGACGCGCTGCCCTTCGACCGCGGCGAGTTGTTGTACCGGCACCTCGCCGCCGGATTCGCGATGTTGGTCCCGTTCGCCCTCGTCGGTGGTGCGGCCGCTGTCGCGGTTCTCGGCATCGGCTCCCTCGCCCCTGTCGCGATCCTCGCCGTCCCGGTCACCGTCGGCGCCGCACTCGGTGGAGTCGTGAGCATCGTCCGCGACGCCCCCGATCCTGCGGCCTCGGCAGCGACCTTCGTGCCACCCGAGGTGGCCGGTTTCACGACGACCCTCCGCCTCCTGTGGCCGATCGTCGTGAGTTCGCTCTCCACCGGTCTCGCCCTCCTGCCGCGCAGCGCGGCCGAGCTCGGTGACTCGGTCGTGGCCGCCGCAGTGAGGGCCGCGGTCGGGATCGTGCTGCTCGTCCTGCTGACCGCCCAGTGGGTCAGGCTGCGCGACCGAGTTCGTCGCAGCGTTCGCGCCTTCATGGCCGACGGGCGCGCCCACACCATCGAGCAGAAGCGTGTCCGCACCGAAGGGAGTGCCGCATGAGCGCCACGTCGACCCCGGCTCTCGCCACCCGCAGTCTCGCCAAGGACTACGGCGACCGACCGGCCCTCGAACCGCTCGACCTCGAGGTCGCTCGCGGTCAGCACGTCGCCCTCGTCGGTCACAACGGGAGCGGCAAGACCACGTTGTTGCGGATGGCCGCCGGTCTCCTCGAGCCCTCGTCGGGTTCGGTGGAGGTGTGCGGTGCTGCGGCCGGGAGTCTCTCGGCGCGGGTGTCGCTCAGTTGGCTGAGCGACACCCCGACCTTCTATGACGACCTGTCGGTGTGGGAGCACCTCGAGTACGTCGGTCGGCTCCACGGTGTCCGCGAGTGGCAGCCCCGCGCCGCCGAACTGCTCGAGCGTCTCGGCATCGCGGCGCGACGCGACGACATCCCGACCACGTTCAGCCGTGGTCTTCGTCAGAAGGCTGCGATCGCTCTCGGGCTCGTGCGGCCGTTCGACGTGTTGCTCGTCGACGAGCCCTTCGTCGGTCTCGACGCCACGGGCAAGACCACGCTGCTCGAGTTGCTCGACGAGGCGGCGAACGCCGGGGCCACCCTGCTGGTGGCGACGCACGAACTCAGCTTCGTGACCCGCGTCGGCCGCCTCCTCGCGCTGCGCGACGGCGCCCTCGTCTACGACGGCCCGCCGGCCGACACCGACGTCCACGCCCTCGTCCTCTGAACCGAGAGCCGACTCTGCGCGCCGTGCGATGAGGTCGGTCGCGATCTCAGCTCGTGGCTGTCGATCGGCGGCCTCACATCGAAAGGCCCGGGCCGTGCGCGGTCGCGGAATCGGGGAGCCGGGGGCTGGATAGGGTGGGGGCATGCAGGAGTTCTCGCACGTCAGCAAGCAGTCGGCCGCCGATCTCGTGGCCGCCCTCAACGACAGCGCCAGCGCCGGGTGGTCGGTCGTCAGCGTCACCCACACGTCAGCCGAGGGGTTCGTCGCGATCCTGAGTCGCGAGGCTGCGGCGGCCGCCGGTGCCGCTGCGTCGGCGCCGGTTGCCACCGCCTCTACGGCGACGTCGGTCGCCCCCGTGGCCGAGCCCGCCGGATGGGCGGCCGTCCCCGACGCCCAGCCGACCCCGACGGCGCAGCCCCAGCCGGTCGCCCAGCCCCAGCCGGTGGCGCAGCCGACCCCGCAGCCGGCCAGCGTCGAGCCTGCCGTGCAGGTGGCCGCAACCCAGGCGGCGAACATCCCGGCCAACTGGTACGCCGACCCGTCCGGTCGGTTCGAACTCCGGTACTGGGACGGCCAGAAGTGGACCGAGCACGTCGCCCGTGGCGGCCAGCAGTTCACCGACCCGCCCACCCGCTGAGGCACTCGTCACTCGGGGACCATCGCCCCTAGGGCGCCTCGGGTGCGCTCGGTAGTCTCGGTCCATGCGCGCCACCTCGATCGGTCACGCCGGCATCCTCATCGACACCGTCGACGGGTCGATCGCCTGCGACCCGTGGTTCCTGCCGCAGTTCCACGGTTCATGGTTCGTCTTCCCGCGTAACGACCGGCTCGAGCCCGAGCTGATGCACCGCATCTGTCACCCCGACTACCTGTACGTCTCGCACATCCATGCCGACCACCTCGACGAGGACTGGCTCGCGCAGAACATGGACAAGGACACGACGGTGCTCATCCCCGGGTACCCGACGCGTGAGCTCGAGCGGATCATGCGCGGACTCGGCTTCCACAACATCGTGCGGACCGTCGACGGCCAAGAGCTCCGCCTCGGCCCGCACCTGACCGTCGCGATCCATGTCGAGACCAGCATCACCGACGGGCCGGGCGGCGACTCGGCCCTGGTCGTCAGCGACGGCACGGCGCGTCTGGTGAACCAGAACGACTGCCGCACCAACGACCTCCAGGCGTTGCGCGCTCACGGACCGGTCGACCTGCACTGGCTCCAGTACTCGGGTGCGATCTGGTACCCGATGGTGTACGACGAGTCGCCCGAGCGGATGCGCGAACTCGTCGACGCCAAGGTCGATTCCCAGTTCGCGAGGGCGATGCGGTACGTCGAGACGATCGGGGCGCGGGCTGTCGTGCCCAGCGCCGGCCCGCCGGCCTTCCTCGACCCCGAGCTCTTCCCGTTCAACGTCATCACCGGCGACGAGCTCTCGATCTTCCCCGACCAGCGCAGTTTCATGGCGCGCCTCGCCGACGCCGAGCACCTCGGGATCCTCGCCATCCCTGGTACCGAGATCGAGTTCGGCGCGTCCGGCGAGTTCCGCGTCACCCACCCGCTCGCCGACGACGAGGTCGACGCGATCTTCTCGCGCAAGGAGGACTACCTGCGCGAGTACCAGGCCGATTGGGCGCCGTGGCTCGACGAGATGAAGGCCGGATGGCACGCGCCGACGGCCGATCTGCTCGACACCGTGAAGCGCTGGTGGGAACCACTGATGGCCATGGCCCCCACGCTCTGCGACGCGGTTGGCGACGTCTGTGTCGTGCATGCCGGCGACCTCGCCATCGCGATCGACTTCCCGGCACGGCAGGTGCGCGAGTGGACGGGTGGCGACCATGCCTTCCGATTCCGGATCCAGCGCGAGCTTGTCGAAACGGTCGTGGCGGCGCGGGCCAACGACTGGAGCAACAGCCTGTTCCTCAGTTGCCGGTTCAGCGCCTGGCGCCGCGGGCCGTTCAACGAGTACCTCTACAACTTCTTCAAGTCGCTCGACGTCGAGCGGATGCGCCGTGCCGAGGCCGAGGCCCAGCGCAAACTGACCCCCGAGCGCGGTGGTATCGCCGACGAGGAGATCCGTGTGGGCGACGTCATGGTCCAGCGCACCTGTCCGCACCGTGAGGCCGACCTCAGCGTGTTCGGCGAGGTCGACGGCGACGACTTCGTTTGCACCTTGCACGGCTGGCGGTTCGACCTCGCGACCGGACACTGTCGCAACGCCGACGACCGTCCGCTGCGCGTGCGGCGCGCCACCCCCGACGATCCGCCGGCCCGCCCCTGAGCGAGCGACCTGTCAGCCGATCGTGCGACTGACGCGGTAGTCGAAGTAGTAGGTGCCGGCGCGGAGCCGGTACTGCGGCAGCACGTCGGGCCCACAACTGGCGGTGCCGAGGCCGCGATGTGCGGTGTCGAGATGGACCACGAGCGCACGTCGCGAACGGAGCGTGTGGTGCCCGTCGGCGGCGTACAGGTCGTCGGCCGTGTGGCGGGTGGCCGAGACGTGGAGCGGGTGGCCCGACATGTCGATCCGGACGGTCTCGTGGCGGCGCGGATCGAGGAACTCGACCCACCAGCAGTCGCACCGCAGTCCGAACTCCTGGGGCAGGAGGTACGGCAGCGTGTCGGGTTCGCCCTCCCAGACGCCCCACATCGCCGACGACCGCCGGTCGGGGTAGTTCTCGTGCGGACCGCGGCCGAACCAGCGCAGGCGGGTGAACCGGGCGGGCAGCGTGAAGGTCACGCCGACGCGCGGGAGATCGTCGTGGGCGACCACGACCTCGTGGTGGTGCCACGCACCGTCGGGACGTTCGGCCACGTCGTGGTGGTGGTCGGCGATCTCGTCGGCCGCCCGTTCGTGGAGCCCGAGGGCGAGCCACTCGGTGAGGGCGGTACCACCGACCTTGATGCGTTCGCGCAGGTCGGGCAGGAGCTTGAAGCCATCGTTGTCGGTGGCTCCACGCCAGAGCGCGAGTGTCGGCTGCACCAGTCCGAGCGTCGGCTCCGACCGGCGGCGCGGGCCGAAGCCGTGCGTCCTGACCTGCAGCTCGACCTGATCCCAGGCGACGAGGTGTCCGGCCGGGGCCCACGGAGCAGCAGCGCGTTGCCGGAAGCGGACGGTGACGTGGATCGCCGAGCTGGGCGCGGTGGGGAGGGGCGCCGGCCACGGGAGATCGACGCTCGCTCCGGCCGCGAGGGCGCCGACATCGAGCCTGCCTGTCGAGTGTCGCTCGCCGTCGACGAGCAGTTCCCACTCGCCGACGAGGTCGGAGAGATCGGTGAACGAACGCCGGTTGGTGACCCGGAGACCGCCGCCGCGCCGAGTGCTCGCCGCGACCGTGACCGGCCGGTGACACCACGCCAGTTCGCGCATGGCCGGGTGCGGGTCGTGGTCGCTGCCCACGAGACCGTCGGCGACGAAGTTGCCGTCGTGGGGCGTGTCGCCGAACTGCCCACCGAAGGCGAGGTGTGTCCGGCCGTCGGGGAGTCGCCGGCGGAGCCCGTGGTCTTTCCACTCCCACACGAAGCCACCCTGCAGGCCGGGGGTCGAGGTGATGACCTCCCAGTAGTCGGCGAGCGAGCCGTTGCTGTTGCCCATCGCGTGGCTGTACTCGCACATGATGAGCGGCCGCGGGTCGGTGCTCTCCTCACCGTGACGACGGATCGCCTCGATCGTCGGATACATCGGACACGTGATGTCGGTGGCCGTGTGCCCCGCCTCCCACCCGGCGTGGAACGACGCTCCCTCGTAGTGCAGCGGTCGGCTCGGGTCGGCCCGACGGATCCAACCCGCGAGGGCGTCGTGGTTGACGCCGTAACCGCTCTCGTTGCCGAGACTCCATGCGATGACGCTCGGATGGTTGCGGTCGCGTGCGACCATCCGGCTGCCGCGTGAGAGCCACGTCGCCTGCCACTCGGGACGGTCGCACAGCAGCACGTTGTAGGCGTGGCTCTCGATGTTGGCCTCGTCGATCACGTAGAGCCCGAGCTCGTCGCAGAGGTCGAGGAACACCGGATCGTTCGGGTAGTGCGACGTGCGCACGGCGTTGACGTTGTGCTGCTTCATCAGCACGAGGTCGGCGCGCATGTCGTCGACGGTGACGACGTTGCCCTTGTCGGGATGATGGTCGTGACGGTTGACGCCGAAGATCCACACCGGCTCGCCGTTGACGAGGAGTTGCCGATCGCGGACTTCGACGGTGCGGAAGCCGATGCGCTGCACCGTCGAGTCGAGGACCGTGCCGTCGGGTGACAGCAGTTCGACGTCGAGCGAGTAGAGCGTCGGGACCTCGGCCGACCACGGGAGCACGGCGGGGACGTCGTGGTGGTGGAGGGTCAGGTGTCCAGCGAAGACATAGGGGTGCGCGGCGTGCGGCACGCGCGTGGTGACGGGGCTCCCGACCTTGGTGCCGCGCGGAGTGCGCAGTGTGGTGCGGACCGAGCAGCCCTTGACCGGTGTGCCGGTGAAGGCGGTCTCGACCGTGGCGTCGAGGAGCCCGACGCCGTCGACGAGCCGGAGCGACGCGTCGGCCCGGACGTCGGCGAGGTGGACCGCGGGCCTCCGCTCGAGCGTGACGCTGCGGTGCAGACCGGCCATCCACCACTGGTCCTGGTCTTCGACGTAGCTCTGCGCGCTGTACCGCACCACAACGATCGCGATCGCGTTCTCGCCGGCGACGAGCAGCGGTGTCACGTCGTACTCGCTGGCGAGCTTGCTGTCGGTGCCGTAGCCGGCGAACGTCCCGTTGACCCAGACGGCGTGGACGCTCTCGGCCCCACCGACGTGGAGCACGACGCGGTTCGCCGCACGAGGGGCGAGCCACCCGGCGGGGACGCGCACGGTGCGGCGGTAGATGCCCGTGGGGACGCGTTCCGGGAGCGACGGAGGTGGCCCGTCGAACGGCATCTGCACGTTGGTGTAGTGCGGGTGGTCGCCGACGTCCTGCATCGTCCAGTTCCCCGGTACGGCGACCGTGGTCCAGGCGCGGGAGTTGTCGGCGATGGGGCCGGTCACGTGTCGATCGGTGACGAGGCCGGGATGGTCGACGAGGCGGAACGACCACCGCCCGTCGAGAGAGCGACGCTCACGTCCGGCGCCCCCGGTGGCCGGGAGGGGGACGTGCATGGCGAGCCGGTTCACCTGCACGACGGCAGGGTCGGCCCACGGTCGCAGTCGGGTGAGGAACTCTTCAGGCGACATGCGACGGCGACTGTAACGCGGCTCGACGAACCGGAACAGGGGGTGGCGGCGTGGGTGTCGCACGGGTCGGATGCTGCGTGGGCGTGCGGCCGGGGGCCGGACTGCACCTCGTGTCGGGCATCCGGCCTGGCGTCGTGTCGGGCGTCGTGTCGGGCGTCCGGCCGGGGGCCGGACTGCACCTCGTGTCGGGCCTCATGTCGGGCCTCGTGTCGGGCAACCGGCCTGGCGTCACGCCGTTGCGCGTGCGCGGGTCAGGTCTCGGGGCTGCTGTCGCCGTGGACCCAAACCGAGAAGCCCTCGTTGACGTACCCGAGATCCCAGACGAAGTCCATCACCGGCAGGCTGAGGCGCACGCAGCCGTGCGAGGCCGCATACCCGGGCACGCTCGTCATGCCGTGCAGGGCGATCCCGCCGATGAAGTACTTCGGCCGGTAGATCTTGCCGAGGTCACCCTCCCACCAGCCGTCCTCGCGCTGCCGGTCGATGACGAAGACGCCGTTCGGGGTGATGCTGTCGCCCGTCTCGATCTTCCAGGGCTCCTGCTTGTTGCGGGCGCGGTACGGCTTCTCGCTGCCCGTGCTCGTGTTGAACGTCCACTCGGTGTGTCCGTCGACGATCAAGAAGGCGAGTTGCTTGGTCTTGTCGACCTCGATCAGCGTGCCGCTGTCGGCCGAACCGCGGGCCCGTTCCTTGAACTCGGTGAGATAGGCGGCGGTCGATTCGTCGACCTCGCCCGTGCGTTCGAGGCCGAGGTACTTCTGGAAGGCCATCACGGCCTGCTCGGTGGCGACGCCGTACACCCCGTCGACCGGGCCGACCCAGAAGCCCAGGTCGGCGAGCCGCCTCTGGACGCGAGCCGTCTCGTCGCCGTCGTCGTCACCCACGGCCACGAGCGCGGGGCGGACCTTGCGCACTCGCTCGACCTCGGTGGTGCTCGTGATGGGCACCTCGGTGGTGGTCGTGCTCGACGTGGTGGTGGGTGCCTCGGTGGTGGTGGTCGGGGCGACGGTGGTGGTGGGGGCGGCCGTCGTCTCGACCACGACCGGTGCGATGGCCGTGCGACTCGCCTCGCTCGTGCACGCAGCGAGGGTGGCGAGAGCGGCGACCCCGACGGCGCTCGCGATCACCCGGACGACTCCAGAGGTGGGGGCCGACGCGTTGGGGGCCGCAGCGTTGGGGGCCGCAGCGGTGGAGGCGTTGGTGGTGGCGGTCGCGGTGGCGGTCGCGGTGGCGGTCGCTGTCGCGGTCGCGGGCGCAATCGCCGCGGCGCGGGTCAGCGGGCCGGCGGCGAGGGGGAGACGGGTGCGTCGGGGGGTCGTGCGAGGGGTCATCGGGGGTGCGAGGGTTCGCCGCGTCGACCGACCACCCACGGGTCGGTCGTCGGTGGGCGTCCCGTCGCCGTCAGAGTAGACGGGGTCCCGATCAGAAACTCGGCAGCTCGCACCAGATCGTGAGGCCGTACTTCACACCGCTCGTCAACTGTGTCGCCTGGTGCGGATGGGTCACGAGCGAGGGCCACACGACGAGTTCGCCGACACCGATCGCGGAGTTGTCGACACCCTGCCGCGGGAAGTCGAGCACGGCGCCGTCGTAGCCGTCGTTGAGCTTGACCGACGCCGACACCTGGGCGACGTCGTGGTGCATGCGCAGGTGCTCCTGCTCGCCGAGCGCGTACTTGATGACGAAGACGTCGCGCATGCCGTGGTAATCGATGTAGGGCCACGCCTCCTGGAGTTGCGGCCAGATCCGCATCCCGAAGTCGGCCTCGACCGCCTCGAACAGCCGGGGGCTGATGACCGCCAGCGAGACCTCGTGCCCCGGGACGGGGTCGTGCGGCTGTGGCTCGAAGGCGCCCACGGTCTCGGCAGCGCGGATCACCGTCGCACAGAACTCCGGGGTCCAGAACGGCACGACGTAGATCTCGGGGCCGAGTTCGGTGAGCCCGGTCCGCTCGTCGACCGCGTCGTGGTACCCGAGGATGCGCTGGAGATCGTCTGCCATCCCCCCATCCTCCCAGAACCCCTCCGATCTCGGCGCGTTCCGTTCCGGTTTCCGGGACTATACGTACCGAGATCGGTGGGGTTCGGGGGTCAGAAGCGGGCGAAGGTCAGGCGAAGGCCGGGGAAGGAGACGAAGGTGTCCTCGAACCCGAGCGTCGTCGTGTCGCCCGACACCGTCACCGTGACAACCTGATTGCCTTTCCATAGCGGGGTCTCGCCGAACCCCTCGGATGCGTCGGCGATCTCGGCCAGGGTGTCGAGATCGAACACGCGCAGCGCGCCCGAGGAGTCGGTGACGAAGAGCCAGGCCGTCGTGCCGACGAGTCGTGGTGTCGGGGCGAGTTGAGGGTGTCGCTCGAACCTCTCGAGCTCGACCGAGATCTGCATGTCGCCACCGCCGACGTTCAGGCGGTGCAGACGTACTGGCACCGATCCGTCAGGGCCCGGGAGGGCATCGATCGTGATGGCAAGGACGGTGTCGCCGATCACCGCGAGATCGGCGACCGAGTACGGAGCATCGACCGGCATCTCCAAGAGGTACGCAGCGAAACCGAACGTGTCGCCGTCGATGTACGAGACACCATCGCCGGAGACCACGATGAGGTCGCCCGAGCGGGTGTACTCCGCCATGTGTCCGAGCCCACTCCCGATCTGTTGCAGCGTCGATGTGTCGATGACGTGGAACGAACCGCTGAGTGGCTCGCAACACGTACTCACGACGGCGCGGGATCCGTCGGGAGAGAGGCTGACGTGGTCGACGAACGCGAGGTCACCTTCGACCGCGGTGCTGCCGGGCTCGGTGCCGTCGAAGAGGACCGTCGACGTTCCGTCGGGGCGGAGAAGGACGGCGTCCCCGGCGTCGTCGATGCCGACGGCCATGCCGAACCGCTCGGGTGGGATGACCGGATCGTCGGGTCCTTGGGCACCTGGGGTGCAGACGGTCGACAGGAACAGGTCGGACGACACGGCGCCGGTCTCGCACAGCCGCGGCGAGACGAGCCCCCACACGAACCGTCGCGGATCGCCGGCCAGGAACTCATCGACACCGCCGAGGGGGAACATCGGTGACGGAGCGAACGACGGCGCGGTCACCACGCCGGCCACGAGGTTGACGGGTACCTCGCCCAGTGGGTCGTTGGCGATCGCCACCACCACGGGGTCCGCTGCAGAGTCGGTCGGCTCGGAACCACCGACCGGTACGCACGGTTGCTCCTGCGAGACCGGGTCGAACCGGAAGCACATCGTGGTGCCGACGAGACTGACCGTCGTCGCGGCGTACAGGTTCCATGCGTCGAGCCAGTCGGCCACGAGCGGCCCGAGTGTGGCGAGGGTGAGCGTCGTTCCGCCGGTTCCCTCGCTGCTGCCGAACTCGAACAGCAGGCTGCAGCCACCCTCGCGCACGACCTCGAGGATCGCGCCGCTCGCGGTGGGGCTCAGCGTCGCCGAATACACCGACGGTCCGACGTAGGTCCCGGTCACGATGCCGCCCGGCTGCACCGTGACGGGTGCACCGCTCGCCGGAGTGGTCGGTCCCCAATCAGGGTCGAGCCAGAGGGTGACGTCGCCGGTCGAGTCGGTCCACGTCCGTGCGTACTCGAGGCCGTCGTCGCCGGGGTCGACCCGGTGCGAGACGGGCGCTCCGGGTGTCGAGCCGTCCGGCATCCACGGGAGTGACAGTGGGAGGTCGTCGCACGGGCCGGGGTTGAGAGGCGTGTCGGCCGTCGTGGGAGCCGTGGTGTCGGGGGTGAGGAGTGGCGCTGTCTCCGGAGTTCCGTCGAGTGTGGTGTCGGGTCGGAGCAGCGGCGCGGGGTCGTTGCCGCTCGTCGCCACGAGGCCGATCCCAACGATGAGCGCCGCCGCCGCTGCGGTGGTCGAGACGGTCGTCGCGAGTCGGCGACGACGGCGGAGGATGCGGGCACGGGCGGCCACTGCGGCCAGATCGTGGCTGCCGGCGGTCGGCGGATGGGGGTCGTGCAGTGCGTCGAAGTCCATCACTCAGTCGTCTCCCGTCCTGTCGTCTGGCGCGTGTGTGCGTCGCGCCCGGTCGTGTCGTCGCCGTTCATCGTCCATCCGTCCGATCGACGCCGAGCCGAGGGTCCCACGTCGGGCCGAGCGAGAGCCGCAGTGCGTCGAGTGCTCTCGAGGTCGAACTCTTCACCGTGCCGACCGAGCAACGCATCGCGGTCGCCGTCTCCTGCTCGGAAAATCCCAGCAGATGCCGCAGCACCACCGACTCCCGTTGTCGACGCGGCAGAGCGCGCAGGGCGACGACGAGGTCGTGCCGGATCACGGCGATCTCGGCGTCCGTCGCGACTTCTGTCTGGGCCGGCCGCGCCAATCCATCGACAGCGACGAGGCCGTCAACGCCAGCGCCGCCGTCGACGGAGGACCCTCGGGTCCGGCCACTAGCTCGGGCCTGATCCGGCAGCTGCCGTGTCGACGCCCCTCGGCTCGAGGCCCGTCGGCTCGACGCCCTCCGAGTCGACTCCGACGGAGCAGGCGACCCATGCTCGGCCGACCCACGCTCCGGCGCCCTCCGGGTCGCCACCGCTCGGCGCTCCAGCCAGCGCGCTCGGTCGAGTGCGAGGTTCGTGGCCACGCGGGCCACCCACGGCACGGCGTGATCCGACACCGACGTCCATCGTGCCAACGCCCGGGCCAGCGCTTCCTGTGCACAGTCCTGCGCATCGTCACGGCGACCGAGGACGGCGAACGATGCCCGGTACGCCACACCGTGCAGGTCCGCGAAGCGTCCCACGAAGTCGGCCGACACGTCGTTCACGTCGGAGGAACGTCCCACTCCTCGAAAAGGTTGCCGAGATCGTCGCCGTCCGAGGATCTCGGTCCGATGAGTCCCGAAAACCGGAACGATCCGCGCCGAGATCGGAGGGGTGGGGGGAAGAGGGGGTGGGGGGCGGGGGGCCAGCCGTGCGCGGCGAGGTCGCGCAGGGTGACGGCGCCGTGGCGCTTGGCGAGGCGCTGTCCGTCGGGGCCGTAGATCAGCCCGACGTGTGTGTACACGGGGGAGGGCAGGCCGAGGAGGCGCTGGAGGAGCATCTGGCGCGGGGTACTGCTGAGCAGGTCGTCGCCGCGCAACACGTGGGTGATGCCCTGCGCGGCATCGTCGACGACGACAGCCAGGTTGTAGGCGGGGACACCGTCGTTGCGCTGGAGCACGACGTCGTCGACACCGCCCTCGAACCGGCCGGCCTCGAGGTCGTCGACGACGAACCGCTCGCCCTCGGAGCGCAACCGCAGTGCGGGTCGCCGGCCCTCGGCCTCGAGCGCGGACCGCCGAGCCGCGCTGAGGGTGCGGCAGGTTCCCGGATACGCCCCGTCGGGCAGCTCGCCGTGCGGGGCTGAGGCGGCGTCTCGGATCTCGCGGCGGGTGCAGAAGCATTCGTACACACGGCCTGCGGCGCGCAGGGCGGCAATGGCGTCGCGGTAGAGGTCGAACCGTTCCGACTGCCGCACCACCGGACCCTCGGGCACCAGACCGAGTGCGGCGAGGTCGTCGAGTTGGCGCTGCTCCCACTCGCGTGACGACGTCACCCGGTCGAGGTCCTCCATCCGGACCCACCACTCGCCGCCGAACTCGCGGGTCTGATCCCACGACAGCAGGGCCGTGCGCAGGTTGCCGAGGTGCAGATCGCCCGTCGGAGAGGGAGCGAAGCGGCCGCGCATGCCACCACAGTAGGAAGTCCGGTCGGGAACCTGTCGCGAACCCGGTGCGAATCGTCAAGTCCACCGCCCTGCGTGCCGATGACTCGGGTACAGCCTTCCACCCGACCCGGCCACCTACGCTGGTCGTCGACGGGTGCAAGGGAGAAGGGACCTCCGTTGACCACCACCGACACCGACGACACGAGAGCACTCGACGGCTACGTCCGGGAGCGCGCCCTCAACACGGTGGTCATCAACCTGGCCCCGGCGCCGTTCCTCATGGTGCCGTTCGTGCTGCTCGTCGGAACGGTGCTCCGCAACGAGACATCGCCGGTCCGTATCGGCTGGTGGACCATCGCCGCCGTCGCCGCCACGGCGGTCAACCTCGTCGCCCTCGGCGCCTACAAGAAGCACCGGGAGAACATGCCGGGCGCGCCGACCGGCCGCGGGATCACCCTGATGCTCGGTGCCGGTGTGGCGGCGCTCGGGACCTTCCTCGGAATGAGTCCGTGGGCCGCGGCCGATGGTCCGCTCGAACTGGTGCTGCTGTTCCTGCTCTTCCCCGCGACGGCGAGCGCCGTGGGCTGCATCGTCACCGCCGGGCGTCGCGACTTCTACTTGGCGTACCTCGTGCCGCTCGTCATCCTCAGCGCTGCGTCGCTCTACACCGCCGACGACCAGCGTCTGCGCCCGCTGTCGCTCATGGCCGCGTTCTTCGGCGCAGGTCTGATGTTGCTGCACCACGTCGTCAGCCGCGGATCGATTGACGCCTACCGACTGCAATGGCAGAGCGATCAGCTGCTCGCCCAGCTCGACGAGGAGCGCGCCGAGCTGACCTCGCTCAACGAGCAGCTCGCCGGGACCAACACGCGGCTCGCTCACCAGGCGACCCACGATCCGCTGACCGGCCTCTACAACCGGCGCGGCACCCTCGACCTGCTCGACCAGATGCTCGCCGACGCCGACGCCGAGCACCCGCTCGGTGTGCTGTTCTGCGACCTCGACCACTTCAAGGCCGTCAACGACGCACTCGGCCATCGCGGCGGCGACCGCTTCATCAGCATCATCGCCGACCGTCTCCAGCGGAGCATCGAACCCACCGCGGTGGCCGGCCGGATGGGTGGCGACGAGTTCGTCGTCGTCATGCCCGGCATGGACATCGACGCAGCTACCAACGTCGGGCATCGCCTCGTCGGGATGCTCGCCCAGCCCGTGTACGCCGAGGGCCGCGACGTCCCGTCGTCGGTGAGCATCGGCGTGGCGTCGTTCCCGGCGAACGCAGCGAGCGCGAGCGAACTCCTCCGGCACGCCAATGCGGCGCTGTACCGGGCCAAGAGCTCGGGCCGCAACAGGGTCGAGGTCTTCGATGATTCGATGCGCGAGGAGTTGGAGGCACAACTCGAGGGTGAGCAGGCGCTCCGGCGGGCGATCGACGACGGCGAGATCGTCGCCTTCTTCCAGCCCGAGGTCGATGCGGTCACTGGCGACGTCGTCGGTGCCGAACTTCTCGCTCGCTGGGTCAGGCCCTCGGGTGAGGTCGTGGCCGCCACCGACTTCTTGGCGGCAGCGCAGTCGGCCAGCCTGCTCGAGCGGATCACCGACCGCGTGCTGATCAGTGCCCGTCCGCACATCCGGCGGTTCGTGACCCTCGGTCTCCCCGAAGGTTTCCGATTCCGCGTCAACATGGCGCCGGAGGCCACCGAGCGGAGTTGGCGCGACGATCCGATCGGTCAGATGCTCGCCGGGATCGACCCCAATGTGATCACGATCGACGTCCGCGAGGCCTCGGTCCAGGGCGACCTGATGGCCGCAGCGGCGAACCTCGCCCAGTTCCGGATCAGCGGCGGTCGGGTCTGCCTCGACGACTTCGCCCGTGGGGTCTCGTCGCTCAGCCTGCTCCGTCATCTCCCGCTCGACGAGGTCCGGATCGACCGGATCGCGTTCGACAAGATCGACTCGCACCCGCACGACCGGGCGATCGTCCGCTCGATTATCAACCTCACGCACGAGATCGGTCTGGCAGTGACGGCCGACGGTGTCGAGGACGGGCCGCAGGGCGACGCGCTGCTCGCCCTCGGTTGCGTCCGCCAGCAGGGCCACCTCTATGCGACCGCGCTGCCGCCGCGTGAGTTCGAGCATCTGCTGCTCGACCGGATGGCGCACCGCTTCGCCCGTGCCCACCACGCACCGGCGTGGGCCACCGACCGTCTCGACGGGAGCGACACCGCGACCGAGCCGTCGCACGACTGAGGCACTCGGCGCTCCCCAGGAGAAGCCGTGGTGTGATCGACGGCCGAACTGACCCCTCGGCACGTCGGCCGGTCGGTACTGTGCAGTGACGGAGGTGAGCATGCGCTGCCCGGCGTGTGGAGTGACCGCTGCAGCGGTCGACCAGACATTCTGCGCCGACTGCGGATCGGCCTTGCCGGCCGAGCGGGACGCTCTCGCTGTCCCGGTGGTGCCCGCGGTCGCCGTGGTCGACGGTGAGGCGGTCGACGCGCTGTCGACCGACACGCCATGGGTCGACGCTGCGACTCCCGCTGATGTGCCGCGGGGCGCGGTGCCGCCTCTCGCTGTCCCGGTGGTGCCCGCGGACGCTGCGGACGCCGTGGTCGCCGTGGTCGACGGTCAGGCGGCCGCACAGGGTGCAGCGGCGCTCGGTGCGGAGGTCGTTGCCGCACTCCCTTCGGTGGGCGACGTTCCGGCTCCCGCTCCCGTGGTGCGCACGATGATCCTCGAGCAGCAGGCGGTCCCGATGCACGTCGACCCCCGCGGGCCGCTGCGTCTCACTCCCGCGCTGATCGCCTCGGTCGCCACCGCAGCGGTGGTGGTACTCGGGCTCGTGCTGCCGTTCGCTCGCATCGAGGTGTCGGGCGATGCCTTCGACGATCTGGCCCTCGGCGTCAACGACATCTCGTCCAATCTCCTCGTCGCCCTTCTCCTCGCCACCGGCCTGTCGGTCGTCGGCGCTGCGCTCGCCTCGACCAGTCGGGCGTGGGGGCGTGGGCAGTGCCTCGGTGCGTCGGCGATCCTCGCCGGTCTGCTCGGTCTCGTCGCCGGTGGTGGGGTGCTGGTCGTCGACGAACAGGTCGTGAGGTGGCGCACCACCCCGGGCACGTTCCAGGTGGTCACCACCTACGGCGCCGGCTTCGTGGTGGTCCTCGTCGCCGTCGTCGGCGCACTCGTCACTACCGCGCTCGCACTCCCCGGACTGCGCGCCGAGCCGACCGAGTCGCACACGATCCTCGCGGCGACCGCCGGGGTGATCGGCGGGGTCGGGTCGTGCGCCATGGCGGCCGGGCCACTACTCCCCGGACCGGGTGGCGATCTCCTCGACAACATGACCTCTACCGACTGGCCGCCCGCGGCACTGTGGGCCCGTCTCGCGTTCGTGCTCATCGTGCTGGCGGTCGGCCTCGTCGGCAGCCTCGTCGGTCGCCGCTGGTCGTGGGGCGCTCTCGCCGCGGTGGCCGCCGTGACCGCCTGGTTGAACACGACCGCTCTCGGTGGGTTCGGCGACCAGCCGTTCGGTGTCGCGCTCGGATCGGTGGCGATCGATCCGGCCGATCCGTACACGCCGCACGTCCTCACGTCGGGTGGGGTCGGCGCGGTCGTGGTCGCGGTGACACTCGGGACGCTGTCGGCCTTCAGTCGCCAGCGCGAGACGCACGGCTGACGGCCTCGGCCGCCACCCGGTGGGCGGTCTCACACGCGTCGACGACCGATGCGCCGTCGGCCAGAGCGCAGAGCAAACCGGCGGCGAAGGCATCACCCGCTCCGGTCGTGTCGCGGACGTCGTCGAGCCCGATGGCCGGCACGACGACATCGGCACGACCGCGCTCGCTCACGACCGCCGGGTCGCCGCCGTGCTTGACCACGACGATCCGGGTGCCGAGTGCCTCGGGTGTCATCAGCGCTCCCATCGCCGCGGCTTCCTGCTCGTTGGCGACCACGATGTCGGCACCGATCCGGTGGAGGTCGGCGGCGACAGCGTCGGGTGTGGCCGCCGTGAGCAGTGCCGACGATGACAGGTCGACCGACACGCGAATGCCTCGCTCGCCGGCCCAGCGGGCCATCGTCAGCGCCGACTCCCGCAACGGCCCCACCATCAGGGAGTACCACGGCACGTGAAGGGTGTGCAGACCGTCGAGCCACGCCGGATCGGGGTCGGCGAGTTCGGTACAGGCTGCTCGATCGGCGAGCATCGTCCGTTCACCGTCGGCCGCCACGAGGACGATCACGGTTCCGGTTCGGCCCGCCCGTCGGACGGCGACCTCGGCCCCGACGGCCACCAGTTGGTCGGTGAGCGAACGACCGGTGGGATCGTCGCCGACCTGGCCGATGAACCGGGCCGGCCAACCGGCGCGGCAGGCGCTCTCGACGACGTTGGCCGCGCTCCCGCCGCGACGACGGGTCACGGTCGAGCGGGTGTCGCTGGCGGCATGGATCTCCTCGTGGAGACGGACGATGACGTCCTCGACGAGATCGCCCACGCAGCCCAGCACGCTGCGAGGCTATTCGGGCCCGATGGCGTACGCTCACCGCCACAGAAAGGGGGAGTCGATGAGCGATCTCACCGACCCGCACGGCAACGTCCGTGTCGACAGCTTGAAGCGCCGCCTGAAGGACGCGCTCACCGCTGCCATGCGCGCCCGCGACGACGTCGCCCTGTCGGCCCTCCGCCAGGCGCTCTCGGCCCTCGCTGTAGCCGAGACCTCGGGCACGCAGCTCGCCGTCCTCCCCGAGAGCGCCGTGCTCACCGTGCTGGCCGCCGAGATCCGCAAGCACCACGAGACCGCCGACGCCTTCGTCACGGCCGGTCGCCCCGAGAAGGTGGAGCGTGAGCGTGCCGAGGCCGCCGTTCTCGAGGCCTACATGCCCCGGACCCTCGGCGCCGACGAACTCGACCAGGTGATCCGCCGCGAGATCTCGTCGGCTCACCACGACGGCCTGCTCGGCATGAAGGCCATGGGCCGCGTCGTCGCCGCTGTCCGCGTGGCAGCCGGCCCCACGGCCGACGGCGCAGCCATCGCCGCCCGGGTCAAAGAACTCCTGGCCTGACCGACGTCCCCACCGGGGGATCGCCAGCTCTCCGCCGGAGCACCATGCCCTCCCGTCGGCAGGGCGCGGCTCAGGCCGCCCTGATGCGCGGTGGTCCGTGCACGGTTTCACCTCCTCCTGGTCGGGTGACTCGCAGTGTCCGGTCGGCGTCGAGCCGGAGCCGCCATCCGCCTTCGTGTGCGAGATGGTGGTGTTTGGAGCACAGGGGCAGGAGGTTGTCGATGTCGGTGCGTCCACCGGTCTCCCAAGGGTGGAGGTGGTGGATGTCGCAGTGCTCGAACGCGGTGTCGCAGAGCGCGCAGGTCGGATAGAGCACCCGCAGCGCGCGCCGTTGGTGCCTGTTCGCGAGACGCTTCTCCCGCCCGAGCAACAGTCGCCGCCCGTCAGCGGACACGATCACGGGTGTCACGGTCCCGAGGCAGGCCCACCGTCGGATCGTCTCCATCGGCAGTCCGCTGTCGGCGAGTCCGAGTCCGAGATCGATCCGCGTCAGGTCGTGCCGCCCGTCGAGGAAGGTGGTGGCGTCGATGACGACGGTGATGTCGGGCCCGAGGTTCGGCGCGACAGCGACGTCGGAACTGGTCTTGTTCTCGCCGCTCGCACCGCCGGTGGCAGTACGCCCGCCGTTGATGAGTGCCATGAGCGCGTGGGCGGCGAGGAAGTGTTGCCGTTCGATCGGATCGGCCGGCGCGCCGTCAGGGATCCCACCACCGTGGAACAGGGCGTCGACCGCCTTGCGGATCCGCGCATCAAGACACAACCCTGATTCGGGGTCGAAGCGACCGTCGAGTCGCCACATCCCTTCGACGTCTTTCCACCACTTCAACCGGACAGCGCGCTTCTGCCGCTCGAGCCGCGACACGCCGTCGTCATCACGAGCCTGAGATGCGAGCCGGTCGACGAGTGCTCGGAAGTCGCGGTCGGACAGATCCCGTGCTGCGTCCCGCAACCGATCACCGTGCAGAGCGAACCGCGCCCGTTCGCTGTCGGACATGCCCGAGGTCGCGCGGGCGACGATGTCGAGCCGGTCACCGGTCGTGTCCCCATCCCCGAGCGCGGCACCCAGCTGCGGCACATCGTCGGCGACCTTGGCCCGCCGTCGCACTCGATCCGCATCCGACGCCGGCCTCTTCGACGCCGCCGCGTGATCGGCATCGGGGAACGACCCGCTTCCGGCTGGTGTGGCGGCGATCTCGTCCATCCGCGCCAGCACCCGCATCTCCCTGGCGTCGACGATCCCGCGTACTGCCCGCAACGCAGCGAGCTCCGTGCGGCAGTCCGCGAGGTCGGCGAGCACACCGGCCGTGAGGAGGTTGCGGAGGGCGTCGATGTCCATGTGTCGAACATACGTTTGGGGTGTCAGGAGGTTTCCCTCCGAACCGGCCCTAGGCCCGAGATCCCGAACTTCAGTGTGAGCAGTCGCCCGGCCCGCCGCGCCCAGCCCGCAGCCGGGCACCCACACGCGCAACGGCCCCCTTGCGGGGGCCGTGTGCAGCGCGCTCGAAGGGACTCGAACCCCTAACCTTTTGATCCGTAGTCAAATGCTCTATCCATTGAGCTACGAGCGCTTGCGACCCTGCACTCTACGGGGTCGGGCGGGAGACTGCTACTGCCGGGGCACGAACCGGGGTCAGAGGCCCCATGCACCGAAGCTGTTCGAGCGGCGGTAGAGCGCATAGCCGGCCCGGGCCGCCGTACGCGGGTCGAACATCTGGCTGCGGTCGGTCACGCCCAGCGCGGCGAGCCAGCCCTTGTGCACGTTCCAGTACATCTGGAACAGACCGACGCAGCACCAGTTCTGGGCGCTCGGGTTCAGGTGGCTCTCGCGGTCGGCGATCATGATCGCGGTGTCCTCGAGGTCGTCGGGCCACTCCTCACGGATGATCCTGATCACCTGGTCGCGGCTGTAGTGGTTGGCCGGCGCCGGCGGAAGGGTCGTTGCCGGGGCCGACACGGAGGTCTTCGTACTGGTCGAGCCGGCGGCGGCCGACGACGTGAGCGAGGCCGCCTTCGCCTCGGGCGGCAGGCAGATCTGCTGACCGACGAGGATGACCGTCGAGGTCGTGGCCGAGTTGGCTGAGAGCAGGCGGTCGAGGGTGACGCTCGCCCGCGACGCGATCAGCGACCACGAGTCGCCCGACCGCACGTCGTACCGCGATCCGCACGCCACGCGGGTGGTGCTCTCGGTGCGCGTCGGCGTCGCCGTCGCCGTGGTGGCCTCGCTGGTCGACGACCGACCGGGAGGCGTGATGAGCGGGAGATCGGAGTCGCTGAGCGGCCCGACCATCGGGTAGTCGATCGTGTCGTCGGTCGCTGCAGCGACGGCCGTGGCTCCGGCGGTCGGAGCGGCGCCGTACGCGACCGTCGGTCCTCCTGAGGAGAGGGTCGCACGGTCGTCGGAACGCAGGGCCATCGCCGCGGGGACGAGGAGTCCGATGGCGAGGGCCATCAGACCGGCTCGCCGGAGAAGGGGATCGACCGGCCGGGAGTCGGCAGGCCCGGGCGTCAGCACCGCCCGAGGACGGCGGGCTTCACGCGCGGCCCGAGGCGCCGGCACACGACGCGCCGTGCGCTCCGCACGAGCGACGCGGGCAGGGCGCGCTGACCGAGGAATGGGCTCGTGCCCCCAGAACTCCTCTTCGAGGTCGGAGTGGTCGCTCCCGGTGGGATCGAGGTGATCGAGGTCCATGTCGCCACCTCCTTCGGTCGGGTGTTGCGGCGAATGTGACGAAGTCTTGTCGGTCCGTAACCGAATTGCAACACAACGCCGCATCTGCCCCAGAACACAACGCCGCATCTGGCCCAGCTCACAACGCTGCGTCCGGCCGTGAGCGTCGCACCGGTCCGGGAGGGACAGGACCCCGATCAGGAGCGGTCAGACCGCGGTGACGATGATGCCCTTGAGGTACTCGGCCTCGGGAAACGCCAGTGGCACTGGGTGGTCGGAGGGCTGGTGGAGCCGCCCGACGACCCTGACCTCGCGCCGGGCGTCGAGTGCGGCCCCGGCGACGACCTTCTGGAACAGGTCCATCGTCATCGCCCCGCTGCACGACCAGGTCATCAGCACGCCACCGGGGGCGAGCAGCTTCAGGGCCAGCAGGTTGAGATCCTTGTAGGCCCGCGAGGCCTTCTCGACGTGGCGCTCGCTCTGGGCGAGTTTGGGCGGGTCGAGCAGGATCAGGTCGTACTGGCGGGCCCGGTCGCGCAGCCCTCGCAGGACCGTGAAGGCGTCGCCCTCAAGCCGCTCGCCCGGCTCGACAGCGTTGAGACGAGCGTTGTGCTCGGCGAGGTCGAGTGCCGGCCCCGACGAATCGACGTTGGCGACGCTGGCGGCTCCATGCCGCGCCGCGATCACGCTGAAGGCACCGGTGTAGGAGAAGACGTTGAGGACACGTCGGCCGGCCGCGGACCTCGCCACCGCCCGCCGGGAGTCGCGTTGGTCGAGGTAGAAGCCGGTCTTGTGGCCACCTGTCACGTCGACAGCGAAGCGGAGGCCGTCCTCGTGGGCCACGAGGTCGGGGTCGGGTGTGCGACCCCGCAGGAGTCCGACCCGGCTGGCGAGGCCCTCGCGTTCGCGGATCTCGGCGTCGCTGCGTTCGTAGACGGTCGCCACCCCTGGCAGGGCGGCGAGAGAGTCGGCGAGCACGTCGCGCCAGGCATCGGCGCCGACCGTGGTGAGTTGGCAGACGACCGTGTCGCCGTAGCGGTCGGCTGTCAGGCCGGGCACTCCGTCGGCTTCGCTGAACACGATGCGGGCGGAGTCGGTGGTCCCGTCGCTGAGGAGGGCGGCGCGGCGCAGTGCAGCATCGGCCACCCGCTGGGCGACGAACTCGGCATCGACCTGCTGGTCGGGGTCGAAGGTCCACATCCGGGCCCTGATCTGCGAGTCGGGGCTGTAGGCGGCGCGCCCGATGACCGTGCCGTCGGATGCCCTGACCAGCACCGTCGCGCCCGGTGCCGGTGACCCGACGACCGTGTCGACAGCCCCGCTGAAGACCCACGGGTGGAGCCGTTGGAGCGACCGGTCGCGGCGCGGCAGGAGGCGGATCTCGGGCTCTCGGGTCACGCCCTCACGGTAGCGACGGAGGAGCGTTCAGATGTTCTGCCAGAAAATCCTCAAGTCGCGTCGCTGGCGGACCGACAATGGAGGTGCGCAGGGGCGGTGAGTCCACCGGGTCGGCGTTGAACGTACGGGAATCGCATCGGAGGAACTCCCATGAACACCAAGCTCGCGAAGAAGGACCAGGGTTTCACCCTCGTCGAACTGCTCATCGTCATCGTCATCCTCGGCATCCTCGCCACGGTGACGGTGTTCGCCGTCCGCGGCATCACCAACAACGGCAAGGAGTCGGCGTGCGCCGCCGACAAGAAGGTCCTCGAGACCGCTGCCGAGTCGTACATGGCCCAGAACGGCGAGTACCCCGCCAACGCTGCAGCGATGGAGACCGCTGGTCTGCTCAAGGACGTCAGCACCGACAACTGGACCTACGCCTACACGGCCGGTGACACGACCTACACCCTCACCGCCACGACGGGCGGCCCCTGCGTCTGACGCACCCGGGCCTCGCCCACTCGACGAACAGATCGTCAACGGACGGTCGGAGCCGGACCCTCGGGTCCGGCTCCTGCCGTTTTCTGCACACGTCGTTCCGGATTCGCGTCAAGAACCGCGCGCCGATGTCCGATAATCAGGGCATGAGAAGGCCACCGGTGCGCACCGACGCGACCACGGATCGCGGCAACACCCTCGTCGAGGTGATCGTTGCCGTGACCCTGATCGCCGTCGCGGTCGTGCCGATGATGGTGGCCTCGTGGACCCTCGTGCGCAGCTCGTCGCAGGGACGCGTGAGAGCACGGGTCGAGACCGTTCTCGGCAATGCCGCCGACCGTGTCAACCGTGCGCCCGAGCAGTGCGACTACGCCATCTACGCCCAGGCGGCGGTGTTGGCGGAGGGCTGGTCGACGAGTCAGGTGTCGGCCACTTACGAGTGGTTCGAGCCGGGCGCCTCCGCCCAGGTCCAGGGAATCTGGCACGCCGGTGCGTGCCCCGACGGAGTCCGTCCCGACGGACTCGTACAGCGTGTCGACATCCAGGTCACCAGCCCCGATGGTGCGGTCTCGAAGTCGATCCAGGTGGTGAAGAGTGATGTCTGAGTCGCATGTCCCCCACAACCGTCCGATGCCACGTCGCGACCGCGGGATGACGATCCCCGAGGTGCTGATCGCCATCGTCATCACGGGTCTGATCGCCAGCGCTCTCGCCTCGGTCGCGACCCTCATCGTCAAGCAGGCCGACAACAACAGAGGCCGTCTGAACAACACCCGCTCCGAGCAGTCGGTGGGCATCTGGATGCCGGCCGACCTCGCCTCGGCCGAACTGGTCGACACCGACCCGGCAGCGAGCCCGTGCGGCAGTTCGTGCCCGGCGGGATTGCTCCTCGAGGGCTCGAACGCGTTGATGCTCACCTGGACGGGTTCGGCAGCGGGCGTGACCTCGGCCGTCACGACCACCACCACCGTCTCGTACCGCTACGTCCAGCGCGGTGACGAGTACGAGATCATCCGCGTGGCGTGCGTGTCGACCGCCGGCGGCACTCCCGACTGCACACAGATCACGGTGCTGCACGACGTCCCGGCCCCGCCCCCCGGCCAGGACTGGCAGCCGGGCATCACGTCGCCGACGTGGGTGATGCTCGTCCGTCTGGCGCTCGATCCGTCGGCGGTGACCGACGAACTCGTCACCGGCGACCCCACCTACCGCACCAAGAACGGTCGTCGAGTGACCGTCACGATCAACGGCGGCGGCGACGTGGCCGGAGCGGGTGGTGGTGAAGAGGTCATCACCCTGAGCGCCGGCGGCACCGACCGTCACACCGACCTCAGCACCAACCTGCTCGCCGACTCGCCGTCGTTCTCGGCCACGCGCTCGCGCTGCGGCGGCGACTTCGGCATGCTGGTCGACACGTCGGGCTCGATCGGCTCGACCAACATGGCGAGCGTCCGCACGGGCATCGCCGCCTTCATCGATGCCTTCGCCGGTACCCCGGTGAAGCTCCAAGTGGTCCGCTTCAGCAGCACGGCGTCGACCCTCGGAGCCGGGTCGGGTTGGGGGCGTTACTTCGACATGCTCGTCGAGTCCGACGTGGCCGAGCTGAAGGCCGCCGTCACGACGCTTTCGTCGTCGGGCTACACCAACTGGGAGGACGCGCTGTTCCGGATGCTGAAGAACAGCAACGGGACGGTGCAGGACACGCTGCCCGACACGCTGATCTTCTTCACCGACGGCATGCCCACCTACAGCCGACTGAACGGCACGAGCGGTTCGGCCTCGGCGACGGCGCATCCCGACGATGTCGGTCTGCCGACGAGTGTCAACGGCCAGTTCCAGCAGGTGGCGTGGAACCGGGCCAACCGGATCGCCCGCGAGTTCGACGCCGACGTCGAGCGCTTCATCGGCGTGTTCGTCGGCTCTGACACCACAGGTACCTCGAACTGGCTGACCCACGGAGCCGGCTACCACCTCACGAACTTCCTCCGCGGATCGCACACGTCGTACGAGCGCGGCTACCACGCCTCGAACTTCCAGCGCGGCTATCACCTCGGCTACCAGTACGCCGGTTCGGGTCTGACCTACGAGCGCAAGCAGAACGGCTCGTGGTCGTCGGTGACCCGTTCGTACTACGAGAGCCGCAACAAGTCGCCCGGGGAGGCCGACAACTACCGCGTGCGCGTCACTGGCTCGCTCGGCAACTGGACCTCGACGAGCCAGACCCTCTACGACCGCAGCAACTCGACGAGCGACAGCACCGACGGCTTCCGTACGACGGCCGTGTACTCGTCGCCGTTCGACCTGTGGGAGTCGACCACCGAGTCGGCGTGGATCGCCGGCAACACCACGAGCGACGCCAGCGACGGATGGACGGCGACCGTGAGCTACACGGCGCCGTACTCGCTCTGGGAGACCTCGACCCAGGCCCTCTTCGCGGCCGGCAACGTCGACGACACCGACAGCGACGGGTGGCGTTCGACGATCTCGTACACGGCGCCGTACTCGAACTGGGAGAGCGTCTCGGAGTCGGAGTACAACGCGGGCAACTCGTCGTGGGGTTCGTCCGACGGGTGGGACGCGACGAAGGTCTACAGCACGCCCTACACCGCGTACGAGAGCACCGTGACCACGGCGAAGGCCAACACCGAGATCCTCAGTGGCGTCGTGACCGTCGGAGCCCCGGTGCCTGCGGCGCCGGAGGGTGGTCCATACACCAACGCCGCGGTCGCCGACATGTACGTGCTCCCGAACTGGAGCCAGTTCGCCGGCGCGCTCAACTCGATGGCGCTCGCCGAGTGCGGTGGCACCGTGACGGTCCAGACCCGCATCGGGTCGGCGGCGGCCGCCGACCCGTTCACCTACCAGAACTCGATCGACCTCAAGACGGCGACCACGAGCTCGAGCTATCGCAGCGGCACCTTCGACTACGACCTCTCGGGGGGTGGCTCGGTGTCGGCCACCATCTCGCCGCTGAACCTCAGCGACCTCGGCCGCTATTCACACGTCTCGTGGTCGTGCAAGTCGGCCGGGGCCGACTATCCGTTCACCCTCTCGAACGTCGCCGGCACCGATTGGAAGTCGATCACGCTGAACGTGTCGCCGAACCAGGCCATCTCGTGCATCCAGACCGTGGCTCTCGGATGAGATCGCGTCGACCCACCACCGAGCGTCCCCGCGACGAAGGCTCCGTCCTGCTGCTCGCGCTGGTGTGTGTCCTCCTCGGTGGGTTCATCGTGGTTCCGCTCCTGCGCTATGCGTCGTCGGTGACCCGACTCAACCGAATCGAGTCGGCGCAGCTCGCCCGTGCCGAAGCCGTCAAGGGTGCGCTCCGCACGGCGCTGGCCTCGCCCCGCGACCTGTACCTCGCGTGCTCGAACAGTGGACTCCACGTCGAGGTCACCCTCGCCTCGGCCGGTCTCGACATCCCGGTGTCGACGAACTGCACCACAGTGGCCGATGCGACGGAGATGACCGCCGCCGACGTACGAACGGCCTTCACCGTCGTCCAGGCGGGTGCGAGCATTCCGTCGGGCGTCGTCGGCGACACCTATGCGGGCTCCGGCTCGGCCTCGACCACTGCGTGGTGGTCGGACGCCACTGTCGCCAGCACCGGCGAGAAGATCTGGCTGCCCGAACTCCCGTCGCACGCCCTCAGCCATCCGTCGGCGAGCGGCTATGCGATGCCGGCCGGCACCCCTGCGTGTCGGGTCTTCTTCCCCGGTACCTACTCCGACCCGGTGGTGCTCGACAGCACCACGCCCACGTACTTCGCCTCGGGCATCTACTACTTCGAGGACCTCGTCCACGTCACGGGCAGCGCGCAGGTCGTGGCGGGCGGCGGCGCGATCGAGGGCTGCACCACCGATCAGGATGCGGCGTACAACGCCGTGAACGCTCCGAAGAGCCACAACATCACCGGCTACGGGGCGACGTTCGTGTTCGGCGGTGAGGGCCGTCTGCTCGTCGACTCGTCGACCGCGGGAACCGGGCCGTCGATCCAGTTCAACGCCCGTCTCGTGGCCGACACCGACATCGGTGGTCTCCCGTCGAAGGGCGTGTCGATCGTGTCGGTCAACGGTGTCGTCGCCGGGTCGGGGTCGAGCGATCTCGAGGTCGCCGGCGTGCTGTCGGTCCCGAAGTCGATGGCCACCTCGTCACCGTCGGTCGATGCGGCGACGGTCGGGTACGTGCCGTCGACCCTCGTCCCGTCGGCCGATCCTGCAGCGCCCGCTCCCACCCCGATCGTCTCGATCTCGTCGGGCTCGTCGCCCGCGACGGTGTGGATCCCGGGGTACGTCTGCGTCCCCCAGGGCCAGGTGTCCGTGTCGGCGGCCTCTGCGGCGAGCGGATCGTCGGTGCAGATGGTGGGTGGCGTGCTCGCGGCCACGGTCGTCACCACCGGAACCCCTCCGGCCACCCTCGTCCTCGGCATGGTCAACCGCGTCGTGCAGAAGACGTTCAAGATCGTGTCGGTCTCGAGCACGGCCTCGCCGAGGGTGCAGAGCACGGCCCTCGTGCAGATGAACGACTACGGCGAGTTCGTGGTCAACAGCTGGGAGATCCGCAACATCGGCTGACGTCGGTGATCGTCGGCTGACATCAGCGAGTCTCGGCCACAATGGGGTCGCACGGGCCGACGCGCGGTGCTGTCAGCGCACCAGTTCCATGCGCATCCCGGTGCTGTCCCACTCGGGGTCGAGCGGGAGTCGTTGCATGGCCCGTCCGGCCGCGCGACGGGCGGTCCACAGCAACCCGGCTGCCTGGACGAGGTGGACGAGGCCTGCTCCGGGAGGGGGCACGCTGGTCATCACCTCGTCGACCCCGGGCATCTTGTCGCGGAGCAGCAGCATGCGTTCGCGGATCCCGTCCTCGTGGTGCGGCGAGGTCCGCAGCGGGAGGTCGCCGTTCAGTTGGGTGTAGGTGAGGTCGGGATTGGCGGCGAAGAACGAGCGCTGGTGGAAGGGCTGGAACTCGCGCTCCGCTTCGCGGATCCACTTGAAGCGGCGGAAGTCGTCGCGGGTGAGCCACGGCTCGAGCGCGAGGGCTTCGTCGCGGGTGGCGGCGTGGAGTGCGGCGCGTGACGGCGTGTGGTGGACGTTGGTCCGGCGCGGCCAGCCGATGATCTCGCGGGCCTCGACGTCGCACGGGCGGTAGGGGCCGGCCGGCTCGTCGGAGAACCCGATCGGAACAGCGATCGCGCAGGCGTCGAACTTCGGCTTGAACTCGATCACGTCGAGCAGCATCGGTACGACCATCGGGTCTTCGGCGACGACGGTGACCCCCGCGAGTCGTGCGGGCACGAGGAGCCATCCTCCCGGACACGGCACGACGCCGGCCAGCATCTTGTACGGGAGGTGCGGCGCCGCCATGAGTGCAGTGAGGTGTGATCAGTTGCGCAGCGAGCGACCGGCGCCGGTGCTCGCCGACTGTCCGGAAGCGAGGGTGGCCTGCGCGGCGTTCTGGGCGCGCATCGTGGCCGCCTGGGCGAGGATCTCCTTCGGGTACTGGCTGTACTCGGAGGCGGTCTCGAAGCTCACGAGGCCGCTGGTCACCAACCGTGCGAGATCCATCTCGATCGTCATCATGCCCTCCTGCGCCCCGCCGATCATCGCGTTGCGGAGCTGACGGCTCTTGCCCTCGCGGATCAGGTTGCGGACGGCATCGTTGGCGATGAGCACCTCGTAGGCGGCCACACGGCCACCACCGTCGGCGGGGAGGAGACGCTGGCTGATGACCCCTTGCAGGGTGGCGGCGAGTTGGAGCTGGATCTGGTCGCGACGCTCGGCAGGGAAGACGTCGACGATGCGGTCGAGCGCCTGGGCGGCGTCGTTGGTGTGCAGCGTGGCGAAGACGAGGTGGCCGGTCTCGGCGAGGGTCAGCGTGATGCTGATGCTGTCGAGGTCGCGCATCTCACCGAGGAGGATCACGTCGGGGTCTTCTCGGAGGGCGCTGCGGAGCCCGTCGATGAAGGTGTTGACGTCGCTGCCGACCTCGCGCTGGTTGACCATCGCCATCTTGTGCTGGTGGAGGTACTCGATGGGGTCCTCGATGGTGAGGATGTGCACCGGCCGGGTCTCGTTGATCCGGTCGATCATCGCGGCGAGTGTGGTGCTCTTGCCCGAGCCGGTGGGTCCGACGACGAGGACGAGGCCGTAGGGACGCTGGAGCAGCTCGTGGGTCGCGGGCGGCGCTCCGAGTTCTTCGAGGGCCCGGACGCGGAAGGGGATGACACGGAACGCGAGGGCGAGGCTGTTGCGCTGCATGTAGGCGTTGGCGCGGAAGCGTCCGACCGACTCGAGGCCGAAGGAGAAGTCGACCTGCGAGAACTCTTCGAGCTCGCGCTTCTGCTTGTCGTCGAGCAGCGACATCGTCATTCGCTCGGTGTCCTCCGACGTGATCATGGCCACGCCCTCGAACGGGACGAGGATCCCGTCGCGGCGCGCCGTGGCCGGACGGCCGACGGTGAGGTGCAGGTCACTGGCTCCAGCGGCGACTGTCGCCTGCAGGAGGGTCACGAGTGTGGGGTCGGGTGTGCTCATCCGGACTAGCCTCCGCTCGAACCTTGCGCCGGTAGGGGAATCGTACTCATGGTCATCTTCTTCTCCGTTCTCTACGGACTCGTCGTCGGTTCGTTCCTCACCGTCGTGGTCGACCGCGTGCCCCGCGGGGCCTCGATCGTGAAGCCCGGCTCGGCCTGCGGGTCGTGCGGCCTGCGCCTCGGTGTGGTCGACCTCGTCCCTGTGTTCAGCTGGTTGGCCCTCCGGGGTCGGTGCCGGAAGTGCCGTACATCCATCGGCATCGAACCTCTGGTGCTGGAGGTCTCGTGTGCGCTCCTGTTCGCTCTGATGGCCGTGCACTTCGGGCAGGAGTGGCACGTCATCCCGTTCTGCCTCTGGGCGGCGGGCCTGCTCGCCCTCGCCTGGATCGACCTGCACACCCAGCGCCTCCCGCGGGAGATCATCCACGTCACGGGGGCGGTGGTGGCGCCGCTCCTCGCTGTCGCCGCACTCGTCGAGGGTGAACCCGTCCGGATCGTCACGATGCTCATCGGGGCCGCGATCGCGTTCGCCGTGATGGGGCTGATCTACCTGGCGAGTCGGAAGTCGATGGGCGACGGCGACGTGCGGCTCGCCCCGCTGCTCGGTGCAGCGCTCGGGTGGCTCAACCCGGGTCTGGCACCGGTCGGGCTGTTCTTCGGCTTCGTCACCGGCGCGATCGTGGGTCTCGTCCTGATGCTCGCGGGCCGGGCTGGCCGCAAGACGGCGGTGCCGTTCGGCCCGTTCCTCGTGCTCGGCAGCCTGCTGGCCATCGTGTGGGGCCAGGACTACATCGACTTGATCCTTGCTCGCTGATCCGGGGCTCGCTGATCCGGGGCTCGCTGATCCGGGCTCGCTGATCTGGGCTCGCTGACGGGCGTCGTGCGGCTCAGTCCTTGACCGAGCCGAGCACGCCGTACATCGCCTGGACGAGCGCCACGGCCACGAAGCCGACGACGATGCCGACGAAGATGATCATGATCGGCTCGAACATCGTCGTGAATCGGCGGATGCGTTGCTCGAGTTCGCGGTCGAAGTAGAGGCTGGCGACCGAGAGCTGGTCGTCGAGCGTGCCCGTCTCCTCACCCACCTTGAACATCTGGCGTGCGGCTCCGGGGAAGAGTTCGGTCTCGGCCAGTGGCTTGGCGAACCCGCCGCCTTCGAGCATGGCCAGGCGGGCGTGCTCGAGCCGTTCGTGGAACACGACATTGCTCGTGGCGGTCGTGGTGGTCTTCATCGCCTCGGGGAGCGGCACACCGGCCTTGACCATCGCTCCGAGGATCCGGCAGAAGCGTTCGAGGATGCTGTACGAGATGATCCCGCTGATGACGGGGAGCTTCAGGAACATCCGGTCGCGAACGGCTTTGCCCTTCGGTGTCTTGATCAGCCAGACGACCCACCCGATGATGCTCGAGAAGAACGTGAACGGCAGATACCAGTAGACCGTGAAGAGGTCGGCGATGAACAGCAACGCCCGCGTGGTGGGCGGCAGTTCGGCGTCGAGTTCCTCGAAGAGCGGTTTGAACTGCGGCAGCACGTAGCCGGCGAGGACCACCATCGTGAAGATCGCCAGGACCATGACCACGCCGGGGTAGGAGAGTGCCGAGGTGACCTTGGCGCGGGTCTCGAGCTCGCGCTCGAGATAGCCGGCGAGGTTCTCCATCGTCTCGTCGAGCTTGCCGGTGAGCTCGGCCGAGCCGAGGATGCCGACGTAGTACTCGGGGAACGCCTCGGGATACTTCGCCGCGGCTCCCGACAGCGTGCCGCCGTTGCGGAGATCCTCGACCATGCCCATCAGGGTGCGCTGCAGGGCGATGTCGGGTGATTCGTCGGCGATGATCTGCAACGCCTCAGTGAGCGGGATACCGGCCTTCACGAAGACGGCGAGCTGACGCGTGAACTGCATCAACTCCTTCTTCTTGACGCGGGGTTTGCCGAACTCGAGGTTGAGGCCGCTCTTCTTCTCCTCGATCTTCACCGGGTAGAGGTTCTGCGCCATCAACGTGGAGCGCGCCTCGCCGAGGGTGTCCGACTTGATGACGCCATCGATCGTCTGGCCGGTGACGTCGATCGCGGAGTAGGCGTAACGGGTCATGCGTGTCAGTTCGCGAAGAGGGTCCGGACGACCTCGGGGATCGTGGTGATGTCGTTCTCGACGAGGGCCATCGCTTCGCGGAGCATCGTGCGCATTCCCTGGGCCACGGCGAGGCGTCGCAGTTCCTCGGTGGTCGCCCAACCGACGATGAGGCGCCGCAGTTCGGGTGTGATGCGCAGGAGTTCGTACACGCCGATGCGGTCGCGGTAGCCGGTGCCGGCGCAGAAGCTGCATCCGGCTCCCTTGTAGAACGTGGTCTTCTCGCTCCCACCGCTGTGCTGGCGGAACACGGCCACTTCGTCGGCGCCGGGGGTGTAGGGCTCCTTGCACGAGTCGCAAATACGACGCAGGAGTCGCTGGCCGATGACACCGACGACCGACGAGGCGATGAGGAAGGCCTCGATACCCATGTCGAGGAAGCGGTGCAGCGCGGCGACGCTGTCGGTGCCGTGGAGCGACGAGAGGACGAGGTGGCCGGTGAGCGCCGACTGCACGGCGATGCGCGCCGTGTCGGCGTCGCGGATCTCACCGACGAGGATCACGTCGGGGTCCTGGCGGAGGATGGCCTTGAGGCCGGTGGCGAAGGTCAGACCTGCCTGGTCGTTGGTCTGGATCTGGTTGATGCCGGGAAACACGTACTCGACCGGGTCTTCGACGGTCGTGATGTTCTTGCCCGACGAGTTCACCTCGAGGAGTGAGGCGTACAGCGTGGTGGTCTTGCCCGCACCTGTCGGTCCGGCGCAGATGACCATGCCGAACGGCGAGTGGATCATCTTCGAGTAGTGGAGGTAGGTCTCGCGCGGGAAGCCGAGTTCGGAGAGGCCGATCATCGACCGCGACTTGTCG
>Ga0172373_10001479_pt1 | contig 37991 bp, 43 predicted proteins | sample Lak10m_2_FD_114546 | JGI IMG/M metagenome (GOLD analysis project Ga0172373, IMG submission 114546) | Freshwater microbial communities from Kabuno Bay, South-Kivu, Congo - kab_092012_10m | ecosystem: Environmental > Aquatic > Freshwater > Lake | place: Democratic Republic of the Congo... | reverse complement strand
GGACCGTGAGCCATAGAGGGGCTGGTCATACCCATGAGATCTGCACCAAAAACATTTGGACACGGTACGGAACCGAGGATTTTCTGGTCCGCGAAGAGCGGAAGGGGCGCTGTCCCACCCGGGGCGAGCCTTGATCCTGATGGGTGTCTGGTGCGGTGAAGGACTGCGGCGCAGCCTCACCGACATTATCTGCGAGAAATGCCGGCAAAGGCGAAGAGTAGGCTCCGGCGGAGCTTGTGCGCAGCACGGCCGTACCTCAGCAAGGGAACAGTCGTTCCCTACGGATGGGGAAGTTTTTCTCTTGACAGAGGGCCTTTTAATGGGTGTCCCACCAATTAGTGATTTGACCCCTTTTCCCATTATCCTCAGCCGAGGACTCGTTACCGTGGTTATGAAATGGAGCACTTAGTACACCGTTTCATAAATGCGGTAGCAGATTCAAGCCCGTCACCCCGGCGAAAGCCTGGGTCCAGAGGTCCTGGATTCCCACTTCCGCCGGAATGACGGGACATACGGTTCATTCGTCACCGTACTTACGAAATGGTGTACTTCGTATCTTTCAGCTCTGCAGCGATGCGTGCGCGATCGTCTTCATCAGGCGGGAACGGGAAGTTCCTGATGTCCGGGCCGGGCTTCTCGTTGCCGTAGGGGCGGTTGCACGCGGTTCGGCCATCAGGACCGGGGCAGCCGGAAGTCTCGAAAGCCTCGCCAAGGTCGAGAGCGGCCGCAAACTCCTGTTCGGAGACGCCGAAGTCTAAAATCCTCTGCTCCGAGTCGAAAGCCATTCTGTCCAACGTGGTACGATCGGTGTCGATGAGCCAACGAGCAAGCTGGATGCGACGATACGTCCCCATTGGCGGCGGGACGTGCTGCTCCGTTGCGGAGCCCTTTTCCGGGAAGAACGAGAAAAGGTGCGTGGAGCCGCCCATTTCTCGGGCTCGTGCAATGGCAGAGACCAACTCCTGCTCCGTTTCGCCGAGCCCGCAAATGAGGTGGACTCCCGCCATGCCTTCGCCGAAGATCTCGATGCTCTGCTCGTAGACCTTCCAATAACGATCCCACCGGTGCGGGCCGTTCACAGGCTTGCCTCTGAGACGTTCGAAAAGTTCGGGAGTCGCGGCGTCGATCGCAACACCGATCCGATCGGCTCCAGCGTCTTTCATAGCGAGCAGATCGTCGCCGCTGACAATGCTGGGGCTGATGAGGAGCGACACTGCTAGACCGGTTGCCTCCCGGACCTTGCGGCAGAGCGTCAGCACATCCTCGCGGCAACGCGGATGCGTGATCATGGATAGGCACACGCGGCCCACGTATGACGGCGCGGAGGTGAGCGCTTCAATCACGCGGTCGGTGGGAAAGGTCTTCCACGGCACTCGGATGAACGTACGAGCCTCCGGAAGCAGGTCCTTTTCTCGGGCGATCCCGCAGAAAGCGCAGTTGGCTTTGCATCCGTCGGAGTACGTGAGGAGCAAATTCACGCACCGGAGTTGAGCGTTGCGGTAAAACCAGCCGGGCACGAAGCCGAGTGTCATTGCGGCTGCAAGGGAGAGTCTGACGTGGTCGGGGCTCTCTTGAAAATCTAACGGAGCTAAGGTCGCTTCCTGGATGCTCATGCGGTCAACCTTTCGACTGAATATAGGGTAATTGCCAAATTTGTGTCCGATTAGTGGGAAGGAGACCGTCACCCCGGACTTGATCCGGGGTCCAGCCTCTGGATTCCCGCCTTCGCGGGAATGACGGAAAAGGCGATCGTAACGGCAAAACTGTCAGTTTGGCCACCTTCACTAGCCGAACAGACAACATCTTTTACAGCCACTCTAACTGACCTTGCGAGTCTTGCGATCCTACCGCAAGGAACAACACGTTTCCATGAATACCGTCTCAAGGCCGAGCTTCTCAGCCTCCCGGAGCGCTTCATCCGCGGGTATGGCGATAGAATTGACTCCTGCACGGACTGCCAGCACATCGAGCTGTCTTCGGTACCGGCCACGCGGTCGAGCGCACCCCAGCGAAGCTTCGCAGTTAGGCAGCTCCATTCGTGCCTGGGAGATGAAGCGTGCCACCGCCTCGGGAGCGGGCGGTGTGACTTCAGCCATAGACGTGCCTTTGGTGGGCATAAGCACCACGATGACATATTTATTGAGCGGGTAGTTGTTCAGCATGTCCAGGGCCGCGGCTTCGCCTCGCTCTTGACCGTGATGAATCCCGAAAATGATGTGAGGAACCGTCTCGAGACCGACCTCGGCAAGTGCGTCCAGCGTACGTCGTATCGCAGCGGCGCCTTCGGCGAGATGGTAAGTCTCACGCGCGGTGACGTCGTCGCCGATCACATCGACGAGCGCCTGATCCACTCCGGCATTCCTGAGTGCACGGGCTGTGCTCGTATCGACTTGCCCCGCGTGGACCGTGATGGTCAGGCCAGTGCGGGCCTTGAGTTGCTCGATGACCGGAAGGAATTCCGCCCATGGAAGGCGTCCAGCATCGTCGCAACCACCCGTGACGAGCATACCTTTGTCCCCGCGAGCCCACGCGTCCAGGCCGAATTGAAGCAGCCGCTCCGGATCGGGAGCATGCGCCATAGTGCGCAGCAGCGTGCCTTTGCAGTGCTCGCAATCGAGATCGCAGCGGTCGCCGGTGATGGACACCGCTTGATACCTGCCGCGTTTGCCGTCAACCACGAACATGCCGGGAACGTAAGCGGTCAAGCGGTTGCCATGATGTTCGCGGGAAATCTGCCAGGCCTGACGGAATAGGGATTCCAGCTCGCCGGCCTCGGAGTCCAGGAAGTTTGCATTGCTGAGGGGCATTCTGAGCTTGGATTCCTCCTGACAAGATCCGAAATCTGCCGAATAATTGACAGTCGCTTATCGGTTGAGTCTTGTGGGGCGGGCTTTCCGAAACTGTCTCAAAACTCGGGGCGTGTTGCAAATCGTAACACGACTGAACCTCGAATGCCTGTTTGTAACCCTCACCCCGGCCCTCTCCCATGGGGAGAGGGAGCTTGCGGAGCCGGTTTCCGGTCCCCTCTCCCTCAGGGAGAGGGTTAGGGTGAGGGAGTAATCGTGCTACGCTTCCATCCATTCTGTGGGTTTTGAGACAGCCTTTTCCGTCCTGCCAGTTGCGAGCGCTCACGAATCTCAGGCTGGAAAGCCTTCGCCACGGAAGTGTTCACCAGAATCCCGATCGTAACTAAACCGATACATGCTCTCGAATATCCTGCCATAGAGACGGCGTCAGCGGAACTTATTGTTACCCAAGGCATCTGATAAGGGAACAGGAAATTTTTTGGCGCGGGGAGGAAGCGGTTCCGATTCGACCGGACTTGATATGGTCCCGGTAATGGATTACCCTTCCGCTTGGCGATAGACAGAGGGGAGGTTTGCCATGAACAGATCGGAAATCCTGAGGGCTCTCGAATGGGTGGACGTAGCGGCCAGAGAGGGTGACAGGGACGTGCTGCTCAAGGCCAAACTTGCTCTGGAAGAGGAACTGGCGTCCAAGAGCACCGCAGTGTCCGAGGAAGAAGCCTACCGAGTCGCTTTCGAGAGCTTCGTCCGAAAGCACGGCCGGGAACCGCTGGAAGATGTTCCTGAGGAATTCTGAATTCTCGGCGCATGAGCAACGACGACCCAAGTGGCCCTCAACTGCCCGACCTGAATGCTTACCGTGACGGCAAGCGCAAGGAGAGGTTTGTACGTTTGGCCGTCGACAAGGCGGTAACGGTCAGGGACCTTCTCACGAACGCTCTCGCCGGCTTCAATACGGCAGCCGGCAGCGAACGGCAAATCATCGGGTTCGCCCTCAACGACGTCTTGCAGCACATCTCCCGCGAGGAGATCGACAGCCTACGCACCCTGCTTAAAAAACTGGCAACAACTCGACGTTTCGACTAACCTCGACGCGAAGGAAGTGTTTTTCCCAAAGGGCGGGCCAGTTCCTTTCGCAGGCGAGCGCCCGCGAGGTCAGTGTCGAGTCATCACCACGGAATTAGAGATGAAAGAAGTCAAACTCAAGGCGAATACGAGCAGCGGCAGCGGTCGAGTGAGGCGGTTCACCCTGCCTGACGGAAAGACGCGCATCACGCAGATCACCACCTTTTGTCCCGACATGATCGGGCCGGGCCCCACGCACGTGTACGTCATCGAGGGGGAAGCTCTGGTGATGCTGGACGCGGGGATTCCCACGTATCTGGCGAAGTTGTTCTTCTACCACTGGCGCAATCAGCCCTTGCCGCCCGAGGTCGGGTCTCTCGCGGCAGACCACAGTGAACAGGAACTCCTCGATGGATTCAAGCTTGCCGGGTACTCGCCCGCGGATATCGACTTGCTCGTGATTTCGCACGGTCATCTTGACCATTTCATGTTGGCGCCCGCGATTTTGGCGCGGTGCAATGCACGAGTGGCCGCCCATGTAATCGACACGCCGGGGCTGTGCAACCCCTGGGCATTACTCCACATGTTCATCTCTCGGCAGGACCAGATGCTGGCCACCGGGATGCCGCCGGCCTACAAGTCACGAGAGCGGATACGAGAAGCGGTGGAGGGCGGTTTCGGATGGGATCCGAACGCCTTTGCGGTGAAGGTTGACGCCCCGTTGCTCGAAGAAGGGCCGCTGAGAGTTAACGGCTCGGCGATACCAGGGTTGGAGGTGCTGCACATCCCAGGGCATACGCCGGGCAGTGTAGGACTTTTGGTCGGGCCGGAAGGCGGAAAAGTGCTTATGTGCGGCGACGTGCTCCTGTTTCCTATCACGCCGCATCCGGACGAGTTGTTCGTGTACTTGCAGACGCTCCAGCGTTTGAAATCGCTCGAAGGAGTGGGGCTCGTCTTACCTGCGCACGGCAAGGCGATCCACGATCTCCGCGCCAGGGTCGAGTTCTTGCACCTGCATCACAAGAAGCGGCTGAAGGCCACTTATGAAGCCTGTCGAGAGCCCCGATGCGTGTGGGATATAGCGGCTATGCCCAAGTACTTCGACACGTACGTGGACCCTGGGAAATTCAACTTTCTCGCGGGATCCGAAGCGCTTGTGCACATGGAAATGCTTGCCATGGTCAATGGGTTGAGCCGTTCGCACATAGCCGATTCGGTGCATTATTTCCAGAACTCCGGCGAACCTTTCGACGAAGTCTACAACCGGATCGTCGAACGCATGGAGAGCGGTTCCGTAGCGCCCTTGATGCGGTATTAAGTACTCAAACGGATGAACCTATGAAGGTCACAATCCTCGGCAGCGGTACGTGCACGCCGAGCCTTGAGCGCAACGCGAGCAGCGTCGCTATAGAAGCGGCGGGAATGCTGGTGCTGGTGGACATGGGTCCGGGAACGATCCGTCGCATGTGCGAGGCCGGGATCGACTCGCGGGCGATCGATGTAGTCGCAATTACGCACTTTCACGTGGATCACGTCTCGGATCTGGCAGCATTCCTCTTCGCTTCCAACTACGCGTATGACGCGATGCGCGAAGAGCCGTTCCACTTCATCGGCCCGGAGGGATTGGAACAATTCTATACTGGGCTGGTCGCAGTATATCAGGATTGGATCGTGCCGCGAGGCGGGCGGCTTCGAATACGGGAACTCAAGGCCGAGGCGCACGACGAATTCGTGATCGGTGGCTTACGGATTGTGTCCGGGCCGGGGATGCACCACTTTCCCGCGCTGGCGTATAGAATCGAAGCGGAGTCTGCTGTCGTCACGATCACGGGGGATACGGATTTTTCCGTTGACGTCGCGGAACTCGCGCGAGAGTCGGACCTGTTCATCTGTGAATGCTCGATGCCTGAAGGACGAAAAGTCCCTGGTCATATGGTCCCTTCGGAAGCCGGTCGGACAGCCGCTCTCGCTGGAGCAAAGAAACTCGTGCTGACGCATTTCTATCCGCCGTGCGAAGAAGTGGACGTGGCAGAACAGGCTAGGGCCTTTTTCCCTGGAGAGATCCTCAAGGCCGCGGACCTGATGACCTTTGAGGTTTGACGGTTCCGCGGCGGGCGGCAACTGTTATGGCGCAATCCGGCAGCAGATTTCTTGGAAAGACAATCTTTAGTGCATTATTCTTGATACCTCTGCTCATCGTGGTGCAGGTGCCGATTTTCATGCTCGGAGCCGGTCTCGGCGGGTATCTGTTCTTTTCTCGCAACCTCCCTCACGTCCCTGAATTGATGCAGTATCAGCCAAAGACGGTTTCCACATTCTACGCTGACGACGGGACCGTAATCGGCATATTTTACAAAGAAAAGCGATTCGTGGTCGAGTTGCAGCAGATCCCGCCTCACGTAATCAAGGCTTTTCTCGCGGCGGAAGACCAGCGTTTCAACGAGCACTCCGGCGTGGACTGGATAGGATTCGCGCGGGCAGCGTGGATGAACATCAAGGCGGGCCGGGTAGTTCAGGGCGGAAGCACGATCACCATGCAAGTGACGAGGAACTTCCTGCTGACGCGGGATAGGCGCGCGTCTCGTAAGATCAAAGAGATGCTCCTCGCCATGGAACTTGAGCGATTGTGGGGCAAAGATCGGATTCTCCGGATCTATTTGAACGAGATCTACCTGGGCGATGGATGTTATGGGGTGGAGGCTGCCGCGCGGAACTACTTCGACAAACCGGTGGAGCATTTGTCCATCGCCGAAGCTGCGACTATAGCGGGCCTTGTCGCGAGCCCGACGAAATACAACCCATTCAAAAGTATGGAGCTTGCCGAAGCACGGCGTCGAACCGTACTGGAGCGGATGTTCCGGTTCGGGTTCATCACGCGAGAGCAATATGACAAGAGTGTCAGCGAGCAACTCGTTTACCGCAAGGAAGTGGTTCGCCCGTTCGATCTGGTGCCGGACTTCGCTGAGGCGGTTCGCCAGCAGATCATTGAGAAATATGGCGAGGAAGCCCTGTACAACAGAGGGCTAAAGGTTTTCACCACGGCGCGGGTCGATTTGCAGCAAAAGGCAATGGAAGCGGTGCAGAAAGGCTTGGCTGAACTTCAACAGCGCCACAAGCACCAAGAAATCATCCGGACGGTTCAGCCCAACGAGATCCAGGGGTTGCTCGAGAGGCGCTCGGCGCCCGCCCTCAAGCCCGGGAAGGGGTTCCAAGGCGTCGTCACAAAGGTACGGAACGAAAGGGATCGGACAATCCTGTATGTGGGACTCGGGCAGAAGCTCAGAGGGACGGTGGAAGTGCCTGGCCCGACGAATGTGTATCGGGTCGGCCAGGTGCTTACCCTGCGATTCGAGCGGTTCGTAGATGAGGCGCCTCACTTTGCGATAGACGACACTCCGCAACTCCAAGGCGCTATCGTCCTCATCGAGAACCGTACGGGTTATGTGCGGGCGATTGTGGGCGGCGCCTCGTCCGAACATTACGCCTTTAACCGAGCCACCCAGGCAAGACGGCAGCCCGGCAGCGCTTTCAAACCGATCATCTACGCTACGGCTCTCGAAAAAGGGAGCTACAGTCCCGGGACCATCATTGTGGACGAGCCGATCGATGTAGCGTTGGACACCGGGCAAGAGTGGTCGCCACGCAATGCGGGAGGCGACTTTCTTGGACCGATCAGCCTGAGACGCGCACTCGAGCTCTCCCGGAACATTTGCACAGTCAAATTGCTTATGGACATGGGATTTGAGGAAGTAATCCGCCTTGCGAAGGGGATGGGTATCAAGTCTCCGCTGGGCGAGAACATGTCCCTCAGCCTCGGCTCCTCGGAGGTGACCCTGCTGGAGCTGGCTTCAGCTTACACCGTATTTCCCAACAGCGGCGTTCATGTAGACCCCAGACTGATCAAGCGCGTTGAGGACCGCCACGGAAACGTCTTGGAAGACCACACGAACGTGCCGGTGCTTGAGGCGGAACAAGTCCCGCATCCAATACCTAGGGAGGAATTCCGGCTTCTTGAGGGTGAAGACGACGAGGAATCCGTGCAGGCTGAAACAGCCGACGGGGAGGAAGCCTCTGGTCAAGGTGCGCAGCGAGGAGGTACGAACTCCGCGCAGACCGCGCCGCCGCAGCATTTGGACACGGGCCAAGGCCGGGTCTCAATCCCGAAGAGCCCTGAAGTTGAGAAGTTGAGCGGTGGTCAACGTGAGGTGCGAGCTATCCTGTCAGCTGAGACCGCATACATCATGACCAACCTGTTGCGAGGAGGGGTCAGATCCGGGACAGGATCCCGCATGCAACAGTACCTTAAGCGGAAAGATGTGGCCGGGAAAACAGGCACCACCAACAAGGCCATGGATGCATGGTTTATTGGCTTCACCCCGGAATACACCGCGGGCGTGTGGGTCGGCTACGATGAGAAGAGGCCGCTTGGCAGAGGCGAAGAAGGCGGCCGGGCTGCACTGCCCATCTGGGGATACTTCATGCAGGAAGTACTGCAGAACCAACCGGATAAGGAATTTCCCGTTCCACCGAATATCGCATTCGTAAAGATGCTGACCTATGCAGGAAATGCTCGGCAGGGATTTGCACCGACCACGGTGGAAGAGCCCGTGTACACGCCTTTTGCAGGGCGGACTCTGGTCCTGTCGCCGCTCGATCCTCCCGAATTGCTCAATCAAATGCGAGGGACCCCACCGGCCGTGCAGTTGAACCCGTTCGCCCCCGCGCCCTGGACCCCGGGTCGGCCGGAGGGTCCTGCGTCTTATCCGCCACCCGGTGCTGTCATGCATAGTCCCCCCCCTGTGGACGTGCGCGGACCGGTCCCACCGCCGGGCGCAGGCGGCGCCGTACTGCCGCCGTATCCGCCGGCGAGTCAACCTCCGGGGCAGGCCGTGAAGCCAACGCCTCAGCCCCTTTATCCTCCGCCTGCTCAGCCAAGTCGGCCCGACGTCCGACGCGTGCCCCCATCGGAGACCGAAAGCCCCTCGTACCGAGAGGCATCCGCGCCGGCTTCTCGGAGAGGGACTCGGCCGGGCCCCGGACCCGTTCCTCAGCCATCGGGCGACCGGGTGCGAGAGAAACCTGCAACAAGAGCTGCACCGTGATCCGGGACGTTGATTTTGAGCCGTCGCGGCCCCTGCGCGTCGCCGTGGCCATGAGCGGAGGAATGGACAGTACAGCCGCTGCGTGGCTGCTCAAGCAGGGCGGACACGAAGTCACCGGATTGCATATGCGACTCCATTCAGGTGGGGAGGCCTCGTGGGCGCGTGTTCAGGATATCGCCGAAGAGATCGGTGTGCCGGTTTCGCTCGTGGACCTCACGTTGGATTTCCAGGCGGAGGTTGTGGCGCCGTTTGTCCGAGCGTACGCGGAAGGCCGAACGCCGTCGCCTTGCCCGATGTGCAATCGCTTCATCAAGATGACACGTCTTTGGGAAACCGCTCATGCACTGGGGTGTGAACGCTTAGCGACCGGGCACTACGCTCGTATTGCCCGTACGGCTGACGGTGTTGCTCTGTTGAAGGGAGTGGACAGACGGAAGGACCAGTCGTACTTTCTGAGTATGCTCACGAGAGACATGCTGGGACGGGTCGTATTTCCACTTGGAGAATCGACCAAGGCCGCTGTTCGGCAAATGCTTCAAAACGAAGGGATTTCCGTCTGGACAACCGATGAATCGCAGGAGCTATGCTTCGTGCCGGCTAATGATTACCGCTCGTTCCTCATCGAGAACGGCGTCGAACCACGACCGGGGCCCATTGTGGATCTGACGGGGCGAGTCCTTGGACGACATCGGGGCATTGTCGGCTATACGGTAGGCCAGCGCCGTGGTCTCGGCGTGAGCGCGGATCGGCCGCTCTACGTCGTGCGGATTGATGCCCCTACTGACACGGTGGTGGTCGGACCGGGCGAAGCGACCCTTGTGAGTCGTACTCGGGTGACCGCGATGAACTGGCTTGTCCCGGAAGTCCCAGCACATCTTTCCAGATTTCAGGTGAAGGTGCGATCGACATCGGGGCCGGTTTGGTGCACCTTGACAGGAGTGTGCGGATCGGAAGTGGAATTGCTCTACGACACGCCTGTGTCGGGCGTCGCTCCAGGTCAGGCCGCAGTTCTCTACGGGCATGAGCGCGTGATCGGTGGTGGATGGATCGCCGGAACGGAAAGCGCGGAGTCTTGTTTCGACGGGTAGTCACACGGGGCTTTCGGCGCGAATTCATGGCCGGCACGGAGGCCCGCCGCCGCCAGTCTTAGTGGGGGCCGGCGTCCCTGCCGGCCCTTGCTATGTCAATTGTTTGAAAGCGCATGGGTATCAAACCCGCCCCTACCCAAGGCGGTCGCTGGCTACCACGTGAACGTATTTCTGAATCGCTCTACTAGCAACGCGGGAGGCCACATGGACAGCGTGACCGAAAAGGAAATGAGCCTTCAGCAGATCATTCGCAACGCGGCGAACGACAGAGGTGTGCTTGTGGCCTTTTCCGGGGGGGTCGATTCAAGTCTCCTCCTGTGGGAGGCCGTGCAAAGCCTAGGACCCCAAATGGTCACGGCAGTGACCGCGTCCGCACCGACGTCGCCAGCCGGAGAGGTCGAATCCGCCCGCAGGTTCGCTGAGCGCCTCGGTGTCGAGCACCTGGTGGTGGAAACGGACGAGTGCGCGGATGAGCGATTTCTCGAAAACCCACCTGATAGATGCTACGTGTGCAAATTGTTGCGCTACCGCAGCCTGAAGCTCTTGACCCAAACACTGGGCAGGTCCGTTGTCCTGGACGGCACGCAAGCAGACGACGATCCGACGGATAGACCGGGGATGCGCGCTCTTGATGAAGAAAGGGTAACGTCGCCTCTTGTCCAGGCCGGACTTAACAAGGGTGAGGTTAGACTTCTGTTGGAACGCGCGGGTTTCGCTGATCACGCGAAAAAGGCGGCGCAACCGTGTCTGGCAACGAGAATCCCTCATGGGACGCGGATCACGCTTGAGGCGCTCCAACGAGTGCGCGACGGAGAATCGTTCCTCCGCGATCTCGGAATCGAGACAGTCCGACTGAGAGACCATCAGTCAATAGCCCGAATCGTGACGAGCGCGGCAGGGTTGGAAATGATCCTCGGCGACCGCGGTCTTCGGGACGAAGTCCTTCGACGGCTACGTGAGCTTGGATATCAGCATGTGACGATCGATCTTGAGGAGTACGGGCGCGCGAAAGTCGGTTAAGGCGGCGGGCCCACGCCTTCTGCCAGGAACAACAGGCAATGCCTGTGACTTAATGGGATTTGATGTGGCGCAGGCTTTCCAGCCTGCGATCCAATTGCCTGAAGAGTCGGCGGGCTGGAAAGCCCGCCCCACGTTGAAAATCCAAGATCGAACTTTCAAGTCACAAGCATTGGGAACAACAGGGGGTGCTCAAAACCACTGTGCCGGTGTCCCACAAATACTGTCCACAACAGGCGTCCCCGTTCGTGAAATGGCGTGTCTGTCCGCTGGAGTCGGCACGGACCGGAAAAGCGTCGTGGGTGCCTGCGGTCATTTCTTGATCTGCGGATAGCCTGCGGGTTAAAATGCCGACGGGAGTGCACACATCCGAAATGAGCCTCAACGAATCCGCAGCATCGTACGTTCAATGGATTGACGTTCCGGAACTCCGGAATCCGTGCATGGTCGTCGGCTTTCACGGCTGGTCGGACGCCGGAAGTATCTCCAGCGACACGGTGGACTATCTGCGGACAACGCTTGAACCGACCGTGTTCGCCTCAATCTCTAACGAGTCATTCATCAATTACACCCTCGATCGGCCGGTAGGCCAGATCTCGGACGGTCTGATCGACTACGTCGAGGCTACGGTCACAGAGGTGGGGTGGTCCGCCAACCCCGATGGTGAGCACGATCTTGTGGTGCTCCTCGGCAAGGAACCTCATTATAATTGGCGTCTCTATACCGAAATCGTCCTGGAAGTGATGCGTCGGGTCGGAGTAAAAAGGCTCTATACGGTTGGTGGAGTGCAGGACACGGTGTCCCACACTGCACCGCCTCAGATCTCGATCGTGGGTACTTCCGAGGGGACGGTATCCGACGCGATCGGGCTCGATGAGTCCATCCAGGCTGCGGATTACTACGGCCCATTGAGCGTGCATACATGCCTCCTAAAGTTGTGTGCTGAGAGCGACATCGAAGGTGTCAGCTTCTGGGGCCACGTTCCTGCATATCTTCAAAAGAACCCTAGAGTCGTGGGCAAGATCGTTTCAATTCTCAATAAGGCGATAGGATTGCAGTGTCCGATCGATCAATTGCGGGTGAAGGCCGTCGAAATCGACCGGAGAATCAACGAAATTATCGCTAAGGACCCCAATCTGAAACGATTCGTCGATAGCGTCGAACAAAAAAGAGATGGTGGGCGTCAAGGCGGCGCCGACAAGATTATCCGGCTGGATGACTTCGTTAGGCGTGATCCGAACAAGGACCCCAGGACGCCCTAATATGACGATTTGCTCCCCACAGACGAGTGGATAATAGGGAATGAAATCGAGCAACTATGCTATTCAAATTATCCCGGAGCTGACCATCGACGATAAGTACGGGACTATTATCGAGGACGCGCAAAAGCGGATAAAGTCGTTCACCGACAAGGCGCTCAACGATGGTAGACTCGGTGAACTTTTCCTGTTGGAAAGGAGCGGCGTCGATTCAGAATCCGGCGCCCGCATCCTCAGAGCAGACGGTCGGTTGTTCGTGGGATTTCAGTTCGAGGTGAAGGGCGAAGGCCCCGATAGCAACTTCGGTGTTTTCGTACGCAAGCTCGTTGAAGACAAGAAATTCAAGTTTTATCTGACCTCCACGGTCCAGGAGATAATGCTTCAGCTCATCTCGTTGGAGGATCGACGTACCATCGCCATCTTCTCCATGCTCAACAGCTCGCTCGATGTGGCATACCGCATTCTGACGACGCTCTACGGCACGCAACTGCACAGGTGCGTGGACAGAGCTGCACCTTTCGTCCGCGAAATGATGTTGACGAAGCTCGAGAAACTCCGGTTGGCCAAGTCTCCCGAAGACGCCGAACTTTGGAAGGGGGCCGGCGAGTCCACCCCCGGAGGTATGACGGCGCCGAGCGGTCAACGACCCGGACTCCAGGATAACATTCTCCAGGTGATGCCGGACGAGACGGTGTCCGACGAGATTACCCAGTATGTGGAACAACTCGTGTCGAGGAAGGAGCGAATCCGCGAGAAGAGACGCCAACTGGAGGAGAACCCCGACATGCCGCGCTCGGAGATCTTTCGGCAAATGGTTCGGGAAGACCTGGACCAACTCGAGAATTGCTACGCGCGCATGCACATTTACCTGCGGGCGTTTTACAAGAATAAGAACAAGCGTAACCCCACTCAAAATCGTATTCTGCGGCAGTTCTTCGCAGGCGAGATCGAAGGCATCACCGGGGAGACAGGCCTGTTGGAGGACTTGCTCTCACTCAATGAAGCCGAATACTTCATGAACATCTACCGACATAAGGAATTGTAAAGACAATCGCTCGGCGTCACTCGTTTCGCCCCCGATCGCGGTGATCGAAATAGAGGTGGAGCGCGGCGATCATAACCGACGAGGAGATCTCGCCCGAACGTATCATCTCTTTGACGCGCGCAACCGGGACGAGAACGGTTTCCACGTCTTCGGTCTCATCGGGGTTGAGGCAGCCGGTGGGAACTGCATCTCGCGCCAGGAATACGAAATAGCGGTTGGTAAACAGCGCGGGCATGGGGTCCATGCAGCCGAGGAGTTCGAAGCCGGCTGCCTGGTACCCGGTTTCTTCTTCAAGCTCTTCGCGGCCGCTCTGCTCGGGCGTGCTGCCGTGCTTGACAAGGCCGCCAGGCGGCTCCAGAGAGAGACTGGCGGTGCCATGGCGATATTGACGTACCATGACCAGTTCATCAGCCGAGGTTACCGGGATTACCGCCACCCAGTCGGGGGAATCCAGGACCTGGAACTCATGAATGTTTCCGGTGCGTGGGGAGCGGCTCCGGTTGATACGTACGGAAAACAAACCGTAGCTGCGGTCTTGGCGGCTGTCCACGAGCCGCCAGACGAGGTGGTCTTTCGAACCTCCGTACATTGAGGCCTCCGTGATCAAGTTGCGTGTGGGAGTCATTGGAGCTAGGGCGGGACCAAACAGGACGCCGGACGAGGTGGAAAGAAGGCCGGCGGACTGCTTTGCGGTCATCTCAGTCTTTTGCTTCCCAACGTCTGCCGATGGCGCGCTGCCGGGAAAATCGACCCGCCGGCATTCATCCCGCTTTGGAATGTTGGAATCAGCTCATTCGTTAGCCACGCGGACAACAGTCTTGTTGGCCAACATTTCCTGCAGTTGAGCGAGGAGTCTCTTCTCTTGGGGATCGATTACCGCGTCCGCATCCGCCAGCATCAAGATCCGGTCGTATTCGTCATTGGTAAGCTTGCCGTCGTTGATGGCCTTCTTGATCATTTCGGCGAGCTTACCGCCTGTTTCACCTGACTTCTGCATCGGTCCCTCCTTGGAATTACTTGCTGTCAGTTTGAGTGATCGCGGGCCGGGGCGTTGCACAACCGGCGCTTAATAAAAAATAATCACGGATCAACCGTGCCAAATTATAGTCAAGGACGATCAAATGTCGAGTCAAAACGTCAGATCGGGGAATCCATTCGGATCTGTGGGGAAGAGCGAGGTAGGGGCGGGTCTGAGACCGGCCCCTCCAAACCACAACGCGCGGTCGTGGATCTATTCTATCTTTGAGGTGATGCCTTGTTCAGAATGTTTCACGTGAAACATTCATCGACACAGTCGCTCAATCCCCCGCCGAGCCATTCCCAGTAGACTTCACCAACGCGCGCCGAAATTTGTCCATTAATGCGGTGAGCGTCTTGTCATTGAGGTCTATCACCTCGGTGCATTCCACCTCTGCGCCGGAGTCGATCTCGCCAGGCCCTGCCACGGTGCGCCTCTCTGCGCATTCGAGGGCTTGGGTGGTGTCCGTGAACGCACGGGTTACCGTGCTGTCCGAAACCGATGTCCGCTCGTACACTTCCATCTCAGTAATAGCGCCGGCGTCGAGCAGCCGCCAAAGGAGCTTTTCAAATTGCCGCAGCGATACGCAGTACTTCGCCATAATCTCTTCGTCGGTCATCCCGCTCCTGATGTCGTCCACGAGTGGTTTCGCCTTGATCTTTCTCTTCGGTCCCTGCATGAACAATCCTTCCTCGCCGCAGGCTCGCCGTCCACAAGCCGCACAATTTCCCCGTTCAAGCATTTCAGCAATTGGGCAAGATTGGCACGTGAGATTACACCAATTCGTCGCGATGTTCAATCACCTCCAAACACTCGGTCTAACGCTTCAGCACTTGCCGCCCAATCCCCAGGGTGCTACGATCCTCATGCGGGCGCCGCCGAGGGGCGCTGCCGTATCACAAACTTGCCGAGGTCCACCCTATGAGGCGGAAGGAACGGGAAATCACAGACCGCGGTCTCATTGACGCGATCATTGCCAAGGCCCAGGTCTGCAGGATCGGGCTCTGCGACCGCGGCCTGCCGTACGTGGTCCCCGTCACGTTCGGCCACAGGGATAATCGACTCTTCATTCACTCAGCAGCGCACGGCAGGAAAATAGACATTATCCGCGCCAACAACAACGTCTGCTTCGAAATTGAAGCAGACGTCGAGATCGTGCCCGCAGAAAAGGTCTGTGACTGGACGGTGCGGTTCTGCAGCGTGATCGGTGTCGGGACGGCCTCTATCGTCGAGGACCGCGACGAAAAAGCTCGCGGCTTGGATGTTGTCATGGAGCACTATTCACATGTTCACCATCACGATTACCCTGAGGCCATCCTGAACAAATTGGCGATCATACGAATTGATATCAGTTCCCTCACAGGCAAGAAATCGGGCTACTGAACAAGCCCCCAGAGGCGCCACCTCACGAGGGACCAAGCTCGTTGCTCGATCGCAGCCTGACAACGCGGTAAAATGCGGCCGCACATGCGGCTTGGAGGTTCCGATGAGCGACACTATCCGCTGGGAATCCGATCTGGACATGGCGCTTTCAATGGCACGAGTCCAGGAAAAGCCAATCCTCGTGGATTTCTACAATCCGGGATGAGGCGCATGTAAACAGATGGATACGGTCACGTATCCCAACCCGCACACCGTCGAGCTTGTCAAAGATTGGATGATCAGCCTCAGAGTCAACGTGAACTCTGAACGGGACTTGGCCACTCAGTTTCGAATCCAATACACTCCCACCGTCGTCATCCTCGATGGCGACCGTAACGAACTTCATCGGTCGGTCGGCTTCCACCCGCCGGAACAACTAGTTCCGGAATTGATGACAATCGCAGCCAGGGCGCATTACCACAACAGGCGCTTTCGCAAGGTGCTGGCCCTGTCCAAGAAGATACTCTCCGACTACCCTAGAAGCGACTGGGCCGCTGAAGCGTCCAAGCTCGAAGCCGCGAGCCGCGCTCAAACGGGCTGACCGTTCATGGTGAGTGTTCTCAATGGAGTGCTGCCGGTCTTTGCCGTCGTTGGGCTCGGCATTGTACTCAAGCGCCTGCGCGTTGTAGACGATGCATTTCTCGGCGTCGCGGATCGCCTGATCTACTACATTTTCTTCCCTGCGCTCCTCTTCTGGAAGATCGGTAAGCCTTCTCCCGAGAATTCGATGGAATGGGGCTTCATTGCCGCGATCATGCTCTCGGTCTTCGTGGTGTTCGTTGCGAGCCTCGCTTTCGTGAAGCTCAGGCGGATGCCGTCGTACGCGGTTGGTTCCTTCTGTCAAGCGTGCTACCGTTTCAGCACGTACATTGGGATGGCCACGGTGATGGCCGCCGTGGGCGAGGAAGGCGTCAGGCGCTTCGCCGTCCTGATCGGCTTCGTGATTCCGTTTATTAATGTTCTCGCGCTTTCGACTCTGATCTGGTTTTCCGGCCCCGAATATCCGCGCGGCCGCAGAGCAACCCTCCTCGCGAAGGCGATGGTCTCCAATCCTCTCATCTTGGCGTGTCTCACGGGGCTGATCTATGCGAAATTGAAGATCCCGTTTCCCACCTTCGTCGATAACACCCTTGCCCTGATGTCCACGATGGCTCTTCCGCTGGCGCTCATCTCCATCGGCGGCTCTTTAAGATTCACGTCCTTCGGCGGGCACCTTCGGTACTCGCTCATGGCCGCTGCATTCAAGTTGTTCCTGTTGCCTGTGATCGGTTACGTTGCCCTTAAGATCCTCAACGTCGCTCCCGTGGCACTTCAAGTAGGAATGATCTACTGCGCGTTGCCCACGTCTCCAAACAACTACATCCTCTCCAGCCAGCTTAACAGCGACGTTGACCTTGCCGCAGGGTCCATAGTCTTGTCCACCCTGCTTTCGATTCTCTCGCTTTCAGCGGTCCTGATGCTTTTCGGGGGCTGAAATTGCCGGCCGCGACGATAGCAACCGACTGGATTCGTCATGGCTCAGTACACCGCCGCAGCAGTGGCTCACACGTGACAGGCCGCTGTCGCATGGCGAGTTATCTTGATTTTTTAGGCTCAATATGCTAGATTCACCGAATATTTCGTCATCATAACCACGCTGTCTCGGAAAAGAGAACAATGTTGAAGTCGTGGCTGATTTGTGCGGGTTTGGGTGTGGTGCTTTCGCTGGTCTCCTCTTCGCCGCTGCCGGCAGAGGAGATCGTGGATCAGGACCGATTTCTGTCACCGGACGTTCGCGGCATGAGCCTCGCAGCGCGTAGGGACGCACGCTCGGAATCGAACACCAAGAAGAAAAGAACCGAGGATAAGGCGACACCTGCCACCCCCTCAGGAGCCCAGCCTCCCACTGACTCCCGCGTTCAACCCGACGCGGACGGCGCTCAGGCACGTCTGGGCCCCGATACGCCCCGAAGTGATGCAGCCGCGGCCAAGAAGTTCGACCATCTCGAGATTGAGGTGAGTCACTCCCGGCATTTCTTTAAGCTCTTGGGCAAGACCCCCGGCGGGGCCGACGACGTGCTGCACGAATGTAATGTGGGCCTCGGGTCCCGTGAGTTCCCCACCCCCGTCGGTGTGTACTACGTCACCCATATCTTCGATGATAACCCGTGGTGGATTCCACCTCCAAACAGGGCGTGGGCTGCGGGCCAGTCCCCGAGCCGTCGTATCTACGGCGGTATCATGGCTCCCCTCCTCAAGAAGCGGCCGCTCAAAGACAAAAAGACCGTCGTCAGCAAAGACGACAAGATTGAAAAGAAGGTCAAGCTCGACGACTATGGGTATCGCTTCCACGGCACCAACCAACCGCGAAGCATCGGTCACAATCAATCGCACGGCTGCGTGCGCATGATCCCGGCCGACGCCAAGAAGGTCGCGGAAATCATCAAGCAGTACGTAGGAATCGCTAGTAGAGAGGAATCGGAGAACGGTACTTTTGTCGTTCTCAAGGCCCCGGTCCGGCTCAACCTCATACGATAAGCGATCGGGAACGGAAGGAGTGCGCGTTCATGGATCTGGCAAGCCGCATAGAAACAGCTCGCGGCAGTAAACCCGTCGATCTTCTGCTGAAGAACGGTCGCCTCGTCAACGTGCTCTCGGGAGAAATCCACGACACGTCCGTTGCAATCCATGCCGGTTTGATTGCGGGTTTCGGCGATTACGACGCGGTCGAGACCGTCGATCTTGATGGCCGTTACATCGCTCCAGGGTTTATCGACGGGCATCTACACCTTGAATCGTCCATGTTGAGCCTGTCGGAATTCGCGCGCAACGCGGTCCCCGCCGGAACCACGAGCGTCGTGGCGGACCCTCACGAAATCGCTAACGTGCTGGGGGTCCAGGGAATCCGATTCATGCTGGATTCGAGCGAGCGACTTCCGCTGAGCGTATTTCTTATGTTCCCGTCCTGCGTGCCAGCGACTCCCTTCGAGACGTCCGGAGCCGAGCTTCTTCACGGCGATATGCAGCCATTCGCTGCGCACGATCGAATCCCCGGTCTCGCTGAGGTGATGAATTACCCAGGAGTGCTCTTCTGCGACCCGGAGCTTCTCGCCAAGATCGCGGTATTCCGCGACAAAGTGATTGACGGCCACGCGCCCGGCCTTTCCGGCAAGGACCTTTGCGCGTACATTTCCGCGGGAATCGGTTCCGACCACGAATGCACCACGCTCGAGGAGGCACGAGAGAAATTACGCGCGGGCATGGCGATCATGATCCGCGAAGGATCGGCCGCCAAGAACCTATCCACGCTTCTGCCACTGGTGAACGACCACAACTCCCACCGCTGCTTCTTCGTGTCCGACGACCTGGACCCGAAAGACCTTGTGGAGCACGGACACCTGGACCGAATTATCCGCATGGCGGTTGCCAAGGGACTCGATCCCGTGCGCGCCATCCAGATGGTCACGATCAACCCCGCTTCCTACTTCAAGCTCAGGGGACTCGGTGCGGTAGCGCCGGGGTATTCCGCGGACGTGGTGGTGCTCGACGACCTCAGACAGTTCAACGTGAGCGATGTGTACAAGGCAGGCCGATTGGTGGCCGAAAGGGGCAGTCTCGTGGCGGCCCCGCTTCAGGCGACGGCCTCTTCTCTTCCGGGTACAATGCACGTCGACTGGCAAAAGGTGACAAATCTGGCGATCCCTGCGCAAGGCGATCGTGTCAATGTCATCGGCGTGATTCCGCATCAGATCGTCACAAAGCGGATCACCGAGACTGCAAAAATCGTGGACGGCGAGGTCGTGGCAGACCCGGCGAGAGATATTCTCAAGATAGCGGTGATTGAGAGGCACAGGGCAACCGGGTCCCACTCCGTGGCTCTCATTCGCGGATTCGGCCTCAAGCGCGGCGCCATGGCATGTTCGGTTGCGCACGACTCCCATAATATTGTTGTGGTCGGCGCGGATGACGCGGATATGCTCACGGCCGCGAAGACGGTTGCCGAGCTGGGCGGCGGAATGGCCGTCGTAACTGAAGGCCAGATACTCGGCCAACTGCCGCTGCCGATTGCCGGCCTCATGTCGGACCGGCCGGTGGAGGAGGTAGTAAGCGGACTGGAACAAGTAGTGCACGCCGCGCATGATCTCGGCTGCGCGCTCGGCGAGCCGTTTGCGACTCTCTCCTTCATGGCGCTCACGCCGATACCGGAACTCAAGATCACGGACCAAGGCCTGTTCGATTCGGCCAACTTCAGATTTACCACTCTTTTCGAGACAGAATGACCTCAAGCGCGGGAACATTAGCCCGCGCATGAAGTCTGCAATGATATGGATTAATCAGCACGGACAAGAAAAACGTGGCATGGGGTTGACAAGGGGGAGCACCTCGGTGTAGAAATCTAATTAGTAACTATTCTCAACTAGAGGCCTCCGTGCATTCGGTCACAACACTCAGGTTCACTAAGCAACGTCGCGTGATTCTCGAAGAGCTTCGACGGACGAAGTCACATCCGACCGCCGATGAGATCTACGAGATCGTTCGTCGCCGTCTGCCCAGTATCAGCCTCGGCACTGTGTATCGGAACCTGGAGGTCCTCTCGGAAGCGGGATTGATTCAGACCCTCGATCTCTCTGACACGCGCAAGCACTTCGATGGAACGAACGATAATCACTATCACGTCCGTTGCCTTCGGTGCGGGCGGGTGGACGACATCCCCGTGAAGCCTAGCCGCTTGATCGAGGAGATCGCAGACCGACTTATTGATTATACAATCGTTAGTCACAAGCTGGAATTTGTGGGAGTATGCCCCGACTGCAAAGCGCAGGACGAGGGCGCCGACGAGATGAACATTGACGCGACCGGATGTGCGGCCGGAGCCTGAAGAACTCCTCCCAACGCACACCAACCGGCATTTTGTTTCGACGACATGACTGAAATTTTGAGCCGATGCCCACGGCGTCAGACCGCGATGTATTCGCGGCCGTGACGGCTCAGGCCTTCGGATCGTACGGGGTGGTAATGCAGCGCTCGTTATGCGGGCACCGAAGTCACGCCGGCCGCCTCGGTCCGGGCCATCATGCGTATCGACTCCGGATATTACGTTGAGCGCTCCCAGTACACGATTCAGGCGTTTACTTCGGCAAACGCCCCACGCTTTCGGCAACGCAATTGTGCCGAGTATCCAAATTATTGATCAAAAAAGGAGAACCAGATGAAGAGTTTGAAAGGATCCCAAACGGAGCAGAACTTGTTGGCCTCCTTCGCGGGCGAATCCCAGGCTCGTAACCGCTATACTTACTTTGCTTCACGGGCCAGAAAAGATGGATATGTCCAGATCGCCCAGATCTTCGAAGAGACCGCCAACCAGGAAAAGGAGCACGCCAAGCGTTTTTTCTCTCAACTCGAGGGCGGCGAGTTTGAAGTTCAAGCGGCGTTCCCCGCGGGCGTCATCGGCGCCACCGCGGACAATCTGCTGGCTGCAGCATCCGGCGAACAGTACGAATGGACCCAGATGTATCCCGGTTTCGCGAAGATCGCACGCCAAGAGGGGTTTGAGGCTGCCGCCAAAATTTGGGACTCGGTGAGCATCGCTGAAAAGCAGCACGAGAAGCGGTACCGCGATCTCCTCAACAACGTGCAAAACAATCTTGTCTTTAAGAAGGCAAAGCCGGTCGTCTGGAGATGCATCAACTGCGGGTATTTGCACGAAGGGCTGGACGCTCCGGAAACCTGTCCGGCGTGCGCGCACCCGCAAGCGTACTATGAGTTGCTCGGTGAGAATTGGTAATTCGGCCGTTAAACGACTAACCGCGTGCCAGTTCCAATTCCTGGCACGTGACAACCATCGAATGCTGAAAAGACAGGGGGTTGTTTCTAATGACGGACAGGCTACAGATTTACAAGTGTGAGGTCTGCGGGAACATCGTAGAGATGCTCCACGAAGGCGTCGGCGAACTCGTCTGCTGTGGTCAATCGATGAAGCTTTTCGTGGAAAACACCGTCGATGCGGCCAAGGAAAAGCATGTGCCGGTGATGGAGCCGGTACCCGGCGGGCTGAAAGTCAAAGTTGGAAGCGTGCCACACCCGATGGAAGAAAAGCATTACATCGAGTGGGTGGAGATCGTTGCAGGGCCGAAAGCCTACCGGCACTTCCTTAAGCCTGGAGAATCGCCGGAGGCCGTATTTGCGGTCGAGGGCCAGTTCACCGCGCGGGAGTACTGCAATCTCCACGGCCTGTGGAAGGCATGACCGGCGCATTATATTAGGAGAGTCCGGATCGGAATGACAGATCATGGTTATTCCGTCCGGACACCTTGTCGTCGATTCTCGAGTTGGGCTCTTCCCTTAAGGGCAGTGACAAATCCGCTGGAAGCGGTTCCCCCGTTTCGCGAAGAAGGAATACGGGACTTCCGGAAGCCATCGACGGCAGCAACTCAGGACTTGCTCCTTGATAACCTCATAAGGATTCTCGATATGGCGAAACCCGAAGACATGTGGCAATGCCAGACCGTCAACTGTGGATACATCTTTGACCCGGATCGTGGAGACCGAAAGGGAAAGATCCCTAAGGGAACACTTTTCACCGAATTGCCGGATGGCTGGAAATGCCCCGTGTGCGGCGCGGGCAAAAAGATGTTCCGACCGCTTGCCGGGCCCGCGTCGACGGCGCATCTCGGAGCGCCATGATCCGCGGCCGGCCATGAAAAGAGAGAAGCCCATGCCTGCACCCAAAGTCTTGATGGCAATGGCGCTGGCAGCGCTGACGTGCCAGATAATGGCTGTGCCCTCGGTCTTAGCTTCGCAGCAACAACCGGTCGCTGGCGACATTCTCTCCGCTATCAAGCTCGAGACGCCCGGCGACGCCTCACATATTCGATACCTCGGTCTCACGGGATCAGGTCAGTTCACTTTGCCACAGGTAAACGCGGACATAGTCGTAGTGGAAATTCTCAACATTTATTGTCCGTTTTGCCAAGGTGCTGCGCCGAGTGTGAACCGCCTTCATCAGCTCGTAGAAACTGATCCCGGACTCAAGGACAAAGTGAAGTTGCTTGGTGTCGGGATCGGGAACACCCCGTACGAGGTTGACTTGTTCCGAGGCAAGTTCCAAGTCACGTTTCCACTGGTCGCGGACCCGGACGCAGAAGTGCAGAAGAGTTCCGAGCAGCGATTCCGAACTCCGACGTTCATAGTGCTCAGAAAGACGGGAAAATCAGAGCTGCAGGTATCAACGGTCCACGTGGGGACGATCGACGACGTGGACGAGTTCCTCCGATCGATCACCGGGCGGTGACTTCTTTTGGAATTGCTAAGAAAGTTGAGGTGAGTGCCATGAGATTCCTGACCCGCATTGTTCCGATCATGGCAGCATTTGCGCTGGTGGTTTGCGGCGCATCGATTGCGGGCTCGCAGCTTGCCCCAGGGAAGGCGTACGACCCCGGTCGGCTGAAAGCTACCGACTCCCAGACCACGCTGAAGGTCGGCGACCCGGCGCCGGATTTCGAGCTTCCATCGATCGCGGGAGAGAAAGTCTCCCTCAGCGGTTTTCGCGGCAAGAACAACGTGGTGCTCTCTTTCGTGCCGGCCGCCTGGACGCCGGTGTGTTCAGAGCAGTGGCCCGGCTACAACGTTGCGGAGGATCTCTTCAAGCAGCATGACGCGGTGCTGCTCGGCATCGCGGTGGATAACATTCCCACGCTTCACGCCTGGGTCAAAGAGATGGGCATGTTGCACTTCCCGGTGATGTCGGATTTCTGGCCTCACGGAGAGGTTTCACACCGTTACGGGGTGCTCCGAACCGACGGGACCAGCGAACGAGCGCTCTTTGTTATCGACAAAAACGGGATTGTCCGCTTCGTGGATGTCTATGACATTAATGAAATGCCGCGACTGGATCGATTGGCCGAGGCGCTCAAGAGGCTACCCAAGTAATGGGGGCGCGCGCCAGAGCCTTGCTGGGGTTTTCTGTACTACTATTCCATGACTTCTTGGCCTGTCGCCAAGATTTCAGAAGAGCTATCCGCAGATGGCGCAGATTACGCAGATAAAGGAGAACTGAGAGAAATGTCTGTGTCCATCTGCGTAATCTGTGGATAAATCTTGTTGGCTGCGGCCGAAGGCTGCGCTGTGGGAGGTGTGGAGCCATGACCGGTCACATAGGGCGAGTCCTGGCGCTTGCAGCGTTACTCGGGCCCGTTGCCGTCGCAGCCGCGGCTGAGGAGCCCCCCGTGAGCGACGCGTCGCAGGAGTGCATATTTTGCCATCAGTCCATCCATCCCGCGATCGTTGACGATTGGAAGCAGAGCCGCCATGCGCGCACGCTCCCCGCTGAAGCCCTCAAGAAACCGAAACTTCAGCGCCGCATTTCCGCGGAAACTGTCCCTGAGGAGCTGGGCGGCGTGGTTGTGGGATGCGCGGAGTGTCACACGCGCAACCCGGCTGCGCACAAAGATACCTTCAAGCACAACGGCTCAAACGTGCATCTTCTCGTGACACCGAAAGACTGTGCGACCTGTCACCCGCAGGAAGCCGAGCAATTCGATCAGAATCTCATGGCTTGGGCGCATACGAATCTCACACGGAACAAGCTGTATCAAAGCCTCGTGAAGGCGGTGAACGGCTCGTCCACATTCAGTGACGGCAAGATCGCCATTGCGGAGCCCGATCCGGTTACCAACGCCGACTCGTGCTACCAGTGCCACGGCACCGCGATCGAAGTGAAAGGCACGGAAAAGCGGGAAACCGACCAGGGTTCGATGGAATTCCCGGTTCTTACGGGTTGGCCGAATCAGGGAGTGGGCCGCATCAACACCGACGGCTCACGGGGCTCGTGTTCGGCATGCCACGGGCGACACCAGTTCTCCATCGAGACTGCAAGGAAGCCATATGCGTGCTCCCAATGCCACAAGGGCCCGGACGTCCCGGCGTACAAGGCCTACGAGGCGAGCAAGCACGGAAATGTCTTCTCCGCGCGAAATGGCGAGTGGAATTTCAAAGAAGTCCCTTGGACTGTGGGCAAGGATTTCAACGCGCCCACGTGCGCCGGGTGCCACGCCAGCCTTGTGGTGAACACCGAAGGCGATACCGTAGCCGAACGGACGCATCGAATGAACGACCGCTTGCCGTGGAGGATACTCGGGCTCATCTACGCGCACCCGCACCCGCTGTCGCCGGACACCTCGGTGATTAAAAACGCGGACGGCATCCAGTTGCCTACAACGCTGGGCGGCGAACTCGCTTCGAAGTTCCTGATCGACAAGGCAGAGATGGATAAGCGCCGCGACACGCTTCACAAGGTTTGTCTGTCGTGCCATACGCTGGATTGGGTCAAGGGCCACTGGGAGCGACTCGACCGTGCCATCGTCACCGCGAACGACTCCACCCGAGCGGCTACTGAGGTGATCCAGCGTGCATGGAAGGAAGGTGTGGCGGACAACAAGGAAAGCCTATTCGACGAGGCTATCGAGAAGCAGTGGGTGGAACACTGGATTTTCTTCGCCAATTCCACACGCTTCGCCTCGGCAATGATGGGAGCGGATTATGGAGTGTTTGACAACGGCCGGTGGTACATGGCCAAAAATCTGCAACAGATGCTCGACCGCTTGAAATTCCTGCTGGCGGCCAAGAAAGTCAAGCCGTGAAACGGTGAGTACCGATGCATTGTCAAGCAGGTAACAATGGCACAATTTCGACGCAGCGGATTTGGTACCAGAAAATCCCCCCTGCCCCCCTTTATCAAAGGGGGGTATGCGGGTCCCCCCTTTAGTAAAGGGGGGACAGGGGGGATTTTGCACGCTGCCCCTATCATTGGTTCCAACGCGCTTTGATGCAAGATTAGATAACCCGTGGAGGAATACTCATGGAAAAAATAACCTGGAAGTGCTCCAATTGCGGTTACACGTTCGACAAGGAAGCTGGTGCTCCGCCTCCGGACACGTGCCCTTCGTGCAAGACCAAGTGCGAGTTTCTCAACGTGTCTTGTTACATCCCGGAGTGCGGCGCAACGGGGCAAGATCCGAGGCTAGGGTGACGCGGCTCTCGTTTTCCGCGCCTAGTAGATCGTTTCGTAAGTAGCGTGTCACCTTGCCAGAGACGAGGCGAGGAATTGAACAACGCGATACGCTTTGTAGGGGCGGGTCTGAGACCCGCCCCTACCCAAGGCCGTGGATGACGACCACGTAAAGGCATTTATGGATCGCTCTACTGGGAACTCGTTGGCCTCGTTGGCAACCACGCCGGCTCATCGCCAGCCTTCCCCGTGTTCCGAAGGAACACCTGACAATAGCCGGTCGATTCATCGCCGGGAACGGGTATTTTAGAGAACTGGGAGTCCTGAAGGGACGACCGAGACGCACCAGAGAGCGGAATCATCAATGAAAGTACTTGGTATTTACGGAAGCCCTCGCAAGGGCGGTAATAGCGATCAACTTCTGGACGAGGCGCTCAGAGGGGCCCGCGAGGCCGGCGCTGAGGTATCGAGCGTTCGGTGTGCGGATCTCCGCATGAGCGGGTGCCTCGAATGTGGCGGGTGCGACAATACCGGTCAATGCGTCGTGCAAGACGATATGCAAACGGTCTATCCCCAACTGGAAGAAGCCGACGCGATCATCCTCGCGTCTCCAATGTTTTTCTATAATGTGTCATCTCAGGCCAAGGCGCTCATCGACCGGTCTCAGGCTATGTGGAATCGGCGAATGCTCCGAAAAACCAAAGAGCAGCGCAAGACCTACGACAGCGGAAACGGGTACCTTCTCGCTGTGGGCGCCACAAAGGGAAAGAACCTTTTCGACGGCGCCGAGCTGGTGGCGAAGTACTTTTTCGACGCTCTCGATATGAGCTACGAAGGCGGTGTCTTCATACGTTCCGTCGAGGGAAAGGGCGATATCGCAAAAAAGTCCGACGCTCTCCAACAGGCGTTCGAACTCGGTCGCCGAGTGGTGAAGGAATTCGCCGGCAAGAAAGACCCGACTACAACCGGGGCAGAGAAATGAATGGGGGACCGAATGCCCCAACGTAGATCTTACAAAACAGGCGCGGAGAGGAGAGACTCTGTCGGAAATCGGGAGGACTCAAACCTCGTGGCACGTCAGACCCTGGATCGCGTTCCTGCAACCCTCACCCCGTCCCTCTCCCAAGGGGAGAGGGAGGCGTGTGGAGCCAATTCCCGGTCCCCTCTCCCTGAGGGAGAGGGGCAGGGTGAGGGGGTAGTCCCGTTGAGATGGCCCCCTTTGAATGGGTTTTGAGGAAGCCTCAAGATCCCACAACCCCTTACTAATTGACGGAGGAAGCTCATGCAGAAGTACGTTTGTGAGGTATGTGGCTACGTCTATGATCCCGCGATCGGAGATCCTGATGGCGGAGTGCCTTCGGGCACGCCATTCGACAAGTTGCCGGAGGACTGGGTATGCCCAGTGTGCGGGGCAGCCAAGGATAACTTTTCGCCCGAGTAATACCAATGACCTTTCAAAAAGGTGATATTGGCGAGCGGCCGGTATGGCTCCGAAGCGAAGTCAGGCCTGCCGCCCGAAGCGGAGGAGGCATACGGCCGCCTCACAGATTGGACTGAGCATTGGTATACGAGATCTCGGGCCGACGACTACGGAGGAACAAGCTTAACGGAGGATAAGATTGCGGACTATTGTGAAACTGAAAGAAGGCATTCATTGGGTCGGTGCGGTTGACTGGAGCGTTCGTGACTTCCACGGATATTCGACCCCAAAAGGCACGACCTATAATGCCTTCCTCATCCTGGACGACAAGATAGCTCTCTTTGACACCGTGAAGAACGGTTTCAAAGGCGACCTCTTGCACAACATCTACAAAGTGGTAGAGCCCACCAAGATCGATTACATCGTCGTAAACCACGTTGAACCTGACCACAGCGGTTCGCTGACGGACCTGGTAGACCTGATCAAGCCGGAAAAGATCTTCTGTTCCACACGCGGGAAGAAGGCCCTCGTCGACCACTTCCACAAGGAAAATTGGCCGTACGAAGTCGTCGAGACCGGTCAGGAGATCACTCTTGGCAAGCGCACCATTCAATTTATCGAGACCCGGATGCTCCACTGGCCGGACAGCATGTTTTCTTACGTAAAGGAAGACAACTTGCTCATTTCCAGCGACGCGTTCGGGCAGCACTGGGCGACGGCCGAGCGTTTCAACGACCAGGTGGACGGCTCCGAGCTTCTTCAGCATGCGGCGAAGTACTACGCCAACATCCTGTTGCCGTATTCGTCCCTTATTCAGAGACTGCTTGCGGACGTTCAAAAGCTCGACCTCAAGCTGGATATGATCTGTCCCGACCACGGACTCTTGTGGCGCGACAATCCTCTTCAGATCGTCCAGGCGTACGACGAGTGGAGCAAGCAGGCGCCCAAACCCAAGGCTCTCGTAGTCTATGACACCATGTGGCACAGCACCGAATGGATGGCCAAGGCCGTCGTGGACGGGCTGGCCGATGAGGGCATCAGCGTACAACTCATGGACCTCGCGGTCACTCATCGGAGTGACGTGGTCGCTCAGGCGCTCGATGCCAAGGCGCTGATCTTTGGTTCGTCCACACTGAACAACGGAATGATGCCGCGTATGGCGGATATGCTCTGTTATCTGAAAGGCCTGAAGCCGCAAAACAAGATCGGTGCGGCGTTCGGCTCTTACGGCTGGAGTGGCGAGGCCGTTAAGCTCATCACTCAGGAACTCGAGAACATGAAGATCAAAGTGGTCCATCCGGGCGTGCGTCTGACGTACGTTCCGGACCACGGCGGACTCCGGGAGTGCACCGAACTCGGCCGCCAGGTGGCACGGGCCATCAAGGAGCCATAACAGCGGGGTTTGCCCGCTGGTTCGGGAGGCTGTCTCAAACCTGAGAGACTGTTGATAATCGTCGCATGATTCGACCAGGAATAGGGCTGTGCACCCCTCGCCCCGGCCCTCTCCCAGTGGGAGAGGGTGGCGTTCAAAGCAGTTTTCCGGTCCCCTCTCCCTGAGGGAGAGGGCTAGGGTGAGGGGGCAATGCTGTTACGATGGCACCCTTTGAATGGGTTTTGAGACAGTTTCCTGGGGCCGCGGCCTCAGACCGGCCCTGTGTGCATGGGGAAGTTCAGTGAAAGACGCCCTCATGACGGATGACAAGACGGGAGGCCGACAGCTCAAGAAGACCGTCCTCCGCTTCCTTGACTCCGATGATTTCGAGGCTGCTTTTCCGCAGCTCGAGCAACTGCCGCCGAGACGCGCCATAAATCCCATTCTGGGCTTTCTCTGCGCGGACAAGGAGCTGGTGCGCTGGAGAGCTGTGACTGCCACCGGCGCCGTGGTTGCGCGGCTTGCTGCAGAGGATCGGGAGGCCGCACGCGAAATCGTCCGGCGACTTATGTGGAGTCTCAACGAAGAATCGGGCGGCATCGGCTGGGGAGCCCCGGAGGCCATGGCGGAGATAATGGCCCGCGACGAGGGGCTCGCCGGGGAATATGCCGCTATCCTGGCGTCATATCTAAACCCGCAGGGTAATTACCTCACCCATGCGCTTCTCCAACGAGGAGTGCTCTGGGGTTTAGTTCGGTTGGCAAGTTTGGCGCCGGATCTAGTCAAGAACGTGACGCCTCATCTGCGACGCCTCTTGGAATCGCAGGATGCAGGCGTGCGAGGACTCGGGGCCACGGCCTTGGGATTACTCGACGACACAGACCTGCGAGGCGATCTGGAGCCGCTCTTGCAGGATGAAGCGCAAGTCAGAGTCTACGACGGTAAACGAGTGACTTCCAGGACTGTTGGAGAGATGGCCGCGGAAGCGCTCGAAAGACATAAGAGCAAGGAGTGACGCCAATGTGGCGCCAATCAAGTAACAGTGGGCTGAATTCTGGGCAGGGGGCTTCGGGATACAAAATCCCCCCTAACCTCCCTTTATCAAAGGGGGGGATTCGTACCTCCGCTATCATGTCAGTCGGGGAACTCGTGCGGCTTCATTCTTCGGCTATAGGGAGCCCCGGGCATACCCCCCTTTCCTAAAGGGGGGCAGGGGGGATTTTAATCTTCCGATGCGTCTGACTTAGCCGCGCATCGGCCTTGGGGAGGAGGCGATTGGGACAGCGCAATCAATTCGTACCAAGATCTGCAACATTAGGCGATCTTGTGCAAGAGGTGACAGAAAGGTCGCCCTCTACAATGGTGCGAATTTCTATATATGAGTTGCCAAAAAACGTGACCTTGAACTGAGGCAGCGCTCCGAGACATTGGTAGGGCCCGGCGTCTCTGCCGGGCCGACCTAGTTGATTTAGTTGATCATAATCCGCCGGCACGGAGGTCGGCGGCTACCAGTTTCCGGAGTACGGTCTAGATAATCGGCCACGTTCTTGGCGCCCACAATGTTGATGCAAGTTGAACTCGAGGTTGCGGACCGCCAAAGTCCATCTCGAGCAAGCGGGCAATTGGTGAACATATATTGACGTTGTGTTGAAAGGAGTAACCGCTGATGGATGCACTGTTTCTTTCTCGACTACAGTTCGCAGTGGCCACGCTTTTTCATTTTATCTTCGTCCCGCTCACGCTGGGTCTCGTGGTGCTCGTGGCAATCATGGAGACGCGGTACGTGCAGACCGGTGACGAAGAATACAAACGCATGGCCAAGTTCTGGGGCAAGATCTTCGTCATCAACTTCGTCGTGGGAGTCGTGACCGGGCTGACGCTGGAATTCCAGTTCGGAACCAACTGGGCGGGCTACAGCCGGTACGTTGGGGACATTTTCGGGTCGCTCCTTGCCATTGAGGCGACGGTGAGCTTCTTCCTGGAGTCGACCTTCATCGGAATCTGGCTGTTCGGGTGGAAGAGGCTGTCGCCGAAGGTGCATTGTCTCGCCATATGGCTCGTTGCACTTGCGTCGAACATATCGGCGTACTGGATTCTCACCGCGAATTCATGGATGCAAAACCCAGTGGGATACGTAATTCGGGGCGGCCGCGCGGAGCTTCAAGACTTCTGGGCGGTAATCACACAGCCGTATGCGATCCTTATGTTCTTCCACGTGATTGCCGCGGCGTATATTCTCGCGGGCTTCTTCGTGCTCGGCGTGAGCGCATACCACATTCTCCGGAAACAAAACGTAGCATTCTTTACGCGGTCGTTCCGCATGGCCGCGCTGTTCACTGTGATCTTCGCGCTCAGTGAGATTGTCATCGGCGACGTGCACGGAAAACTAATGGCCAGGACGCAGCCGACAAAGCTGGCGGCCATGGAAGCCGTATGGGATACGGTCAAAGGCGCGCCATTCTATATGATGCTTATCCCTAATGAAAAGAACGAGCGTAATACGGTGGAAGCGCTCGCCATACCCAAGTTCCTCAGTTGGCTGGCTCTCGATAGCTGGGACGCAGAGATTAAAGGGCTCAAGGAGTGGCCCGCCGCGGACAGACCGCCGGTGACGCTCACATTTCTGTCGTTCAGGATTATGGTGGGACTTGGGTTCCTGTTCGCGCTCGTGTCCATTTTGACGTGGCTCAGGCGCAACAAGCTCGAACAAAGCCCTACGCTGCTACGCCTGCTCATCTGGATGATCCCGCTGCCGTACCTTGCGGCCGCGTTCGGCTGGGTGGTTACCGAGGTGGGCCGTCAGCCGTGGATAGTGTACGGCGTCATGAAGACCGCGGACGCTGTGTCTCCTATCGCAACGTATCAGGTGGCGATTTCTCTGGCGGCTTTCATCGTTGTGTACTCGTTGTTGGGCATCGCATGCTTCTATCTCATCATAAAGCACGCCCGCAGAGGGCCTCAACCGCTGCCGCAGGCGTAAATAGGGAGGAGGTGTGTGATGCTGGAAACGATCTGGTTTGTTCTCTGGGGCGTGTTGTGGGCGGTCTACTTCATGCTGGACGGCTTCGACCTTGGACTTGGGACTCTCAACCCCTTCATTGCCCGATCGGATGAAGACAAGCGCGTCGCGTACAATTCAATGGGGCCATTTTGGGACGGCAACGAAGTATGGCTTATCACCGCAGGCGGCGTGACCTTCGCTGCGTTTCCCACCACGTACGCGGTGATGTTCAGTTCACTCTATTCGCCGCTTCTGCTGATACTCTTCGGCTTGATCATCCGCGCGGTCTCGTTTGAGTTCCGCGGCAAGGTGGACAGCCCCGCGTGGCGCAGACTGTGGGATACCTGTCATTTCGTGGGGAGTTTCGGACCAGCGCTGCTGTTCGGCGTGGCGTTCGCCAACATCTTTCAGGGAATACCCATCGACGGGAAGGGAATGCTCCAGGGCAATCTCCTGAGCCTCCTCAACCCGTACGGCATCCTGGGCGGCGTGCTGTTCGTGCTGCTGTTTGTGGTGCACGGCGCGCTCTGGCTTGCGATCAAGTCCGATGGAGACCTCCACGAGCGCGCGGGCGCTGTCGCGGGCAAGCTCTGGTGGGCGCTCCTCGTCGTCGCGGTGATCTTCCTTGTCGCCACGTGGTTTGCGACGAAGCTCTACCTGAACTACCTCACGCATCCCGTGCTGTTCGTCATCCCGTCGCTGGCCGTTGCAGCGCTGCTGGCGGTGAAGGTCTTTGTCGTCGGCAAGTCGTGGTGGAAGGCATGGTTTGCGTCGAGCCTGACCATTGTTGCTGCGACGCTCTTCGGAGTGGTGGGCCTCTTCCCGAACTTGCTGCCGTCGAGCCTCGATCCAGCGTTCAGCATGACCGTGTTCAATTCCGCATCGAGTCCTATGACGCTGAAGATCATGCTCGCGGTGGCGTTGATCTTTGTGCCGATCGTGATCGCATATCAGGTGTGGGGCTACTACGTGTTTAAGGATAAGATCACCGACGAAGATCTCGCATCGGAAGAGGCTTATTGATCGAGAATATGACCTTTTGGTATGCAGTTTTGCGTGGAGATGGAAGATTTTTTTACCACAGAGCACGCGCAGGGCACAGAGAGGAGGTATGGGGGCACGTCCGTGCGCCCATACCCTCCGCGATCTCTGTGGTCTCTGTGGTGACAAATATCTTTCTTTCTCGCCGCCAGTATCCCAGCGTAAGTGAATGGTTACACCTTTTGCTACATCGAAGGAGACAAGCATGGAAAAATGGAAATCGGTCGACGAAATACTGGACTTTGCAATTGGGAACGAAGAAGAAGCGGCCGCGTTCTACACCGGCCTGGCAAGTCGCATGGAACGCCCATGGATGAGCAAGATATTCAAAGGGTTCGCTCAGGAGGAAATGGGCCACAAGCGCAAGCTGCTTGAGGTGAAAGCGGGTAAGCTCCTCATCAAGTCGCAGGACAAGGTGCTGGATCTCAAGATCGGCGACTACCTGGTCGATGCAAAGGTCAGCGATGCGATGGACTATCAGGATGCGCTCATTGTAGCGATGAAGAAGGAAAAGAAGGCGTTCAAGATGTATACTGACCTCGCCGACGCAGTCGACCACGAAGGGCTGAGAAACACGTTTTTGGCGCTCGCACAGGAAGAGGCGAAACATAAACTGCGTTTCGAGGTGGAGTACGACGATTACGTCATGACGGAGAATTAGGGAATCGACCGGCAAGGATGCCGGTGCCACTATCGGACAAGCATTGGTGGGACAGGCGTCTCGCCTGTCGATTGACGGGTGATATCCAAGAGCCAGGACAGGCAAGATGCCTGTCCCACCATGAAGACCTTCCGGTCGGAGATTGCTTCGTCGCTCCGCTCCGCGCAATGACAACTACTGGCAATGTCATTGCGAGCGAAGCGAAGCAATCTCCGCGTACGAAGACAGACGACCCTGTTTTCTCCAATAGAGTTCTGTCAGACGTTGCCTTCTCGTGTCGGCCTCAACGGGTTCGGGGGTGCTCAATCGAATGAAAAAGAAGCTCATTCTGGCCGGGGTGTTCCTCGGCGGCTTGATTCTCGTGCTGGTCTATATTCAGGGCGGGTTCCATTCCAAGGTGCCTGCGGGCCGCACGCCCGTCCCTGCGGAAAAGCAAGCGGTTCCGAAGACCGTCAAAGTGGAAACCGCGCGCAGTACGAGCACGGTCACGGCCTCCGGCACGGTGACGTCGCGGGAAACGGCCCGGATTGCCTCACGCACCCAAGGCTATGTGGTCGAGATCAATGCAGAGGCCGGCGACACGGTGAAGAAGGGGCAGCCTCTGCTCCGGATTGACAACAAGGAGATGGCCGAACGGGAAGCTCAGGCGAAAGCCGCGCTGGAAAGCGCCGTGGCTGAGCTGATCAAAGCAGAGAAGGATTACGAACGATACAAGGTCCTCTTCGAGAAAGAATCCATCGCTCGTAAGGAATTCGACGACGCGACCGCGCGGTACGAGACTGCGAAGGCCGCGGAGCGCCGGGCAGCAGCAGCCCTGGACGAAGCCCGCACCATGCTTTCATTTGGCACCGTGACAGCACCCTTCGACGGAGTTGTCGCGTCGCGGGAAGTAAACCTTGGCGACCTGGTGAATCCCGGTGCACCGCTGTTCAGGGTGTACATGCCGGGCGGAGTGGAGCTGGTGGTTCCCGTGGGCGAACAGTATGCGGCAAATCTCAAGGAAGGGACCGCCGTTACGGTAAAGGTGCCGTCCATCCAGCTGGATCAGCGGTCCACCATCCGTGAAGTGGTACCGCAGCGGGACGAGCGGACGCGCACCATCACCGTGAAGGCGCCGATTAAGGAAGCTCCGGGCCTCAATCCGGGGCTGTATGGCACGCTCACCTTCGATACGCAGACCGCCGAAGTCGTGATGGTCCCGCGCAAGGCAGTGAAGATTGTGGGCCAGCTCGAAACGGCCCGTGTGTTCGAGGACGCCACGGTCAAGATCCGCAATGTGAAAACCGGACGCACCTCCGGCGACATGGTGGAAATCCTGTCAGGGCTGAACGCGGGGGAGGAGTTGGTCGTCGATTAGGATTGACCCGCCAGTTCCTCTTTCCCACCGGCGACAAGCGTTATGTACTTGTACGTTAGCCAGTAGTAACAGATCCCGGCGGCGAGTCCGGAAACATTAAAGAAGACGTCCCAACCCAGGGAGCCCGTATCTCCATGTATTTCCCAAAGGATGATGATCACGGGAACTGAAGAAACGATACTAGCGATGACAAACAGCACCAGGACCTTGATTCCGATGGGCCAGGTCAGACAGATCATCCTGCCGATAAAATCCGCGTTGTCTCCTCTCTTGTTGGCCCTGTAGCACAAAACCGTTCCGCCGATGGTGACAACCGCCCCCAAAGCGTCCAGCGCCAAGTTCACAATGGTGAACTGCTGACCCGCGTACGACGCCAGCACGATGCCTATGGTCATCAGGACAGTGAATGCCATGTAATACTTGAACCGCTCCCTCTCACCGACCCGCCCCTCTCGGAAATCCTCCGCCAATGCGGACACCTTCCACCAGTACATGTGACCATCCCTCCAAGATTCCAATGGGCAATGCGGCTGAGAGCTGGGGGTCAGCCGCAATCAAAGAGCGCCGCCTGGATTGGTAAGGGCCGACCCGCGCGTCGGCCCGGCTTTCCGCGCGCATGCCATGCGCCTCTACAGTAACGGTCGGCATCCTTGGCGGTCCTGAGCTGGTGGCCGGCAGAGACGCCGGCCCCACTAATTTCCGCGATGCGCTGGTATGCGGTGACCAAGGGGAACCGCATCGTTCGAGGTCTCTTCTCGGCAGATGCGGTTCGCCGGACTCACCGCATCCTACGCCAATCCACGCCTCGGCTGAATGGTAATGGTTCACCGAGACATCGAGTTGCACCGGATGGGGTCGGTTCGTGAAGAGTCCCCATCCCCCAGCCCATTCCCCAAGTATGAAGAAGGGGAGCGGTGGAAGCCCCCTCGCCATCCTTGGAGAGGGGGTTGGGGGGTGAGGACGGTCGCCCTCCCAGTGAACGATTACGCTGAATGAGATGACTTTCAAGCAAATGCTCTCACTTGCTCTTCAAGAACGCCGTGTAATGCCTGGCCGTCTCTTCCGGCCGCTCCATCATCGGCAGGTGTCCGCAGTCTTTCATGATCACCGCGGTGCAATTCGCCAGGCCCTTTTCAAAGGGCTTCACCGATGACACGTGCAGGAGCCGGTCTTGGTCACCCCACAGTACGAGCGTTCGGGCCTTGATCTTGGGCAGGTCTGGCTCCAGCGCGCCCAGCTCGGCCGAGATTTGCTTACCGATTCTCTGGTTGCTGGGTCTGTGCCTTAAGGCTTCATCGACCAGAAGCTTCTTGGCGAATCCGGGGATTTCCGGCGGCGCGACAAAGGCAAATTTGAGCAGCCGGTCGAGGTCTTCCACTGACCCCACGATGAGCGGGTTCGGCTGGCCCTTGGCGAGGATCTTCCCCAATTCGCTGTCCTCCGGGGACTTTACGCCCGTTGCGTTAAAAAGCCCGAGCGTGATCACCTTTTCGGGAAACATGACCGCGTATCGGCCCGCGATGTGACCGCCCATCGAATTGCCCACAATATGGAACTTCTTGAGACCGATCGCGCTTACGAACTGGTCCAGCCTCTTGGCTTGGTCCACCGCGCCGTAAGATGCGTTTTCAAGGTAGGTGCTGTCCCCGAAGCCTGGCAAATCCGGTGCCACCACGTGGTACGCCGGGGTGATCGACTTGGCGAAGCGCGTCCAATTGTCCTTGTTGGCCGAAAAACCGTGGACCATGAGGATCGTCTCGCCTTTTCCGCCTTCGAGGTAGACGATCTCGTGGTCGCCAACGCGGACGCTCTTGTCCTGGAGCCCCGCGGCTTTCCGGTCCGATTGCCTGGCCCACTTGACGAGCAGGTCCGGAAGAACAAGATAGAGCGCCACCGCGAGAGCCGCTGCGGCCGCCAATACCACCGCGAGTTTCTTCTTCATGCTGCGCCGCCCCCATGATGCGTTGGTGAGTTCAGACAATGTGTCAGAACAGAGCTGAATTCTCAACGGGAATTGTGGTGCGGGGACAAAAGAGCCTTTACCACAGGGAGCACACCGTAGCCTCAGGCCGCAACCAACACAATCTATCCACAGATTACGCAGATGGACACAGATTTTTCTCTCAGTTCTTTTCTATCTGCGTAATCTGCGTAATCTGCGGATAGCTCTTCTGAATTGTTGACAACAAGGCAAGAAGTCAAGGAATAGTCTTGCTCTGCGCTCTCCGCGTCCTGTGCGGTGAGATCTTGCTCTTCTTCTTCTCCGGCACGCGGATCAAAGAAAAGGCCGGATGCTTCATCAACATCCGGCCTCAGTTTGCCGCGGCAGGCCTTGCGGGCTGCCTCCTTCCTCTTGTCCCGGTGCGCCCCTGGTTTGGTGTGGGCCAGCATCACCGGAACAAGGAAGTTCCTCGGTCCATGTTTGTTTCTTCCGCGTCGCCGGTTCACTTTGCGCCTCCTTTTGACCGTTCTCATGGTACCGGTCCTTTTCTATAGGGTCCAACGGTTTAGCATGTCCGTGCGAGGGAGTCACACTGCTGGACAAGCCAGCAGTGGCACCCGTAAGTCAACACGTCACTACGTTCAAGACCTGCTACGGCTACTGCTTCGGTCTGATCTTCTGCTCCAGTGCACCCAGAATGTTTGCCAGAAACGTCCTGGCCTCACTGGACGACTTCGACGCGACCTCTTCCACCACGCCGGCCATGTCCTTGATCTTGGTTTGTGCGTCTTCGCTGAATGGCTCCAGCATCTTCGCCACTGCATCCTTGCTCTTCCCAAGCCCTTCCAGAGCCTCTTCGATCAGTGCACGCGGGCCGGAAGACGCGCCTGACGTCCCTGCGGCAGGCTTCCAATCGGTTACGGGTTCAAACTTTTTCCGCCAAAGCTCTGACTCAGTCTTCTTCTCATTCATCGCATGCCACCTCCCCGGTCCACGCGAGGACCCGCCTCGTCATTTTGCATGATCTCGCTATTGAAGGCCAACTGAATTATCTGTGCTCAGGAAAAACTAACACAACGGGTAAACGAACTGTTCTTGCCTTACACTCCCCTGGGTCTTTACATTCGGACATTTCAGGCAGCGCGAAGTTTCGTGAAGCGGCAATACGCAAGCAAAGGCGATCAAGAAGAACGATATTTGCTCAAACGCTTGTCAGATAACCGGAATGCGGCCGTCACCCGGGACTCGATCCGGGGTCCAGACTCGGATAGGGGGTAGGAACAGCCGGTTACCCGGCCGCTCCTCCCTCCGAACCGTACGTGCGGATCTCCCGCATACGGCTCTCCAGTCGGTGGTTCACCGCCAAGCGGATCGACAGGCCGCGGCATG
>Ga0172373_10001478_pt1 | contig 37993 bp, 50 predicted proteins | sample Lak10m_2_FD_114546 | JGI IMG/M metagenome (GOLD analysis project Ga0172373, IMG submission 114546) | Freshwater microbial communities from Kabuno Bay, South-Kivu, Congo - kab_092012_10m | ecosystem: Environmental > Aquatic > Freshwater > Lake | place: Democratic Republic of the Congo... | reverse complement strand
GATTACCAGGACCCGCTGGGACACGCCAATCTGGGGCGCCGCGAGGCCTGCCCCACCTTGGACCTCGATCGTGTCGAGCATGTCCTGGACTAGGGACTTGAGGCTGTCCCCAAACTCGGTGACAGGATCAGAGATCGCCCGGAGGCGCTCGTCGGGGTAGTGTAGGACTCTCCTTGCGGTCATCGATCAGCCCACATTGACGCAGATCTTGTCCTCGACAGCATCGAGCACCTCATCGAGTGATTCCTCAGAAGTCTGGGCGAGCTTCGCCTTGATGCGGGCGATCTTGAGAGCGGCGTTGAAGACCTTGAGATCGATTCTGTCCTTGTACTCGTCCAGGATGTCCTTGCGGTTCTCCTGGAGGGTCTTGATCTCGTGCTCGAGATCCATCACCTTCTCGACCAGCTCGTGAATGATTTCCTTACTAGATGTCGTCATTTTCCTTTTCCTTTTCCTTTGCGGCGCAAAAGGCGCTCTTCAGAGTTTGCGAAATAAACACCAATCCAACTGATGCTGCAGACACACAAATTAATCAGAGCGTCAGAGACGCTCCTGAGTAGAATGAGATTATAGCCAAACAACAGTGTGTTCAAACAGATAAGTGTGTGAAACACAGCTCTTTTAATCCACGGGCTCACCTTTCCTCTTCGGGAGGTTCAGATGCCTGTGGCGCCGGCTGTTTCGGCTTCTTTCTAACAGATGACTTTTTTGCAGAATCATCAGGACTGACGGGTGTCGTCCTATTTTCTGCTTGTGCAGCGAGCTCAGATACGGCAGTGTCCTTCTCGCTGCTGTGCTCCCTTCCGGAGTGTCGACCGCCACAGCACTCATCGCTGGTGCTCTTCTTCGAGGACTTAATGTTTCTCTCGGGCAGTCTCACAGTCGATAAGAACTGACTGTAAATGGTCTCAGAGATAGGCTCAATCGAAAGACTTTGACAAAACTTGACAAAGCTCTGGTAGCTTCTGATGTTTCCCTTGTCAAAGAGGGACAGCAGCGTCACACCTCGACGTTTGCTGTACATCTCCCATGAGACTTTAGACATTTGCGTCCTCGATCTTTCTCTCTCCGCTCTGAAAACCCAGGTCGTTGATCATGTCAATCATTCCCGACTGGAACTCGGGATCCTTCGCGGTCTGCGTGAGAGTCGCTTCATCACACTCAAGCTGATAGAGCTTGTGCATGGGCTCAGCGAGCTTGAGCATCGCCTTCAGAAAGACGTTTCTAGCTGTTGCATGGTTCATCTTGTCTCCGCGCGAGGTCATCTCCTCGGCAATCGCCCGGTAGTCCATACCATTTGGTACCTCCGTGATTGTCGCATAACCCTTACGCGTCTTGAAACCCTTGGGCATGCTCATCAGATCTGCTCCTTCTTTCTGGCAACAAGCTCACCGTACTCAGAATCAGAGATTGGAAAGGCGTCTTGAGCATCATCCTCCTCGGAGATGCCAAACCGGAGTCTGACGATCTGCTCCTCTCTGGGAGTGAGGCTCCCCAGTGCCTTTCTGATGGCTGCGATGATCTTCTGACGATCCAGAACGTCATCGATGGAGTCGGAACTGTCTGGCAGCATGTCACGAAGCGTCTTGCTGCTGCCATCTGCTGAGGTGGAGAGCTGCTTGTCAATGGACACAGTGGGCATCGCGCAGTCGATCATTGCGGTGATCATGTCGGGAGACACACCGAGAGCCTCAGCGATCTCCTCCTGAGTGGGTCGCTCTCCAAACTCCTCCTCGTACTCAGCGACAACCTGCTGGATCTTGAACATCATGTTCTTCGCGTAGGCAGGCAGCTTGAAGGAGGCACTGTGAGAAGCGATGTGTCGACGGACAGACTGCTTGATCCACCAACACGCGTAGGTGGAGAACTTGAAGCCACGTCGCCAGTCAAACCGATCGATCGCCTTGATCAAGCCTAGACTGGACTCCTGAATGAGGTCCTCCATGTCACAGCCCTTGTTCTGGTACTGCTTTGCGATACTGATCGCAAGCCGCAGATTCGCTCGAATCATCTTGTCTCGAGCGCGCTTGTCACCTGTCTCAATGAGCTTAGAAAGCTCAATCTCCTGATCACGTGTTAAAAGATCCGTCTTGCCAACCTGCTTGAAGAAGCCCTCTAGCATATCACTCATTAAACACACTCCTGAACGGGGAAAACAACGTTGTCTTGCTGAAGACCTCAGTCCTCCCTGGCAGGGCCGCCAATGCTGGCTCTGCGGTTGATCTCATCCTGGATGTAGCAGAGCTCGACCTCGTAGGAGTGAGTGCGCTCACTTCGAGAGCGAAGTGCGTTGATGTGCTTGTTCATCGTCTTCTCTGCGCCACGAAGTGCCTGATCGCTCAGGGTCTCCAAGAATCTTCGCGTGTAGACCTGACTGATGACATCGAATCCCGTGTCGTCATCGTCGTTGCTGCGGTGGAACATCGAACTATTGGATCTATTGCTCATCTCTGATTCTCCTGTCAGGAGTTTTTAGGTTACTGTTGTATGATATCACATCAGACGATCATTTGCATGGATCATCCAAACAATAGGGAGCTTGCATCGCCAGCAGCCGGTGTGTCTGCTCGATCATCAAGAGTAATTGATGCGCCAATCGATAGGAGGTTGCAGGCGACAGATGCTGCGTGCTTCACAGCGGACTTCACAACCTTCGCAGGATCGATGATTCCAGACTCAAGCATGTCCCTGTACTGCTCCGCTCGAGCATCGTATCCCACATTTCCCTTTAAGCGCTTCACCTTCTCAACAACAATATCGGGCGCTTGGCCCGCGTTGGTCACAATTTGACGAAGTGGTGCGGCGCACGCACTGCGCATAATCCTCACTCCAGTATTGTAGCTATCAGCGCCCTTTTGTTCAAGGCGATCGAGGCACTTGGAGACCCTGATTAGGGCTGTGCCACCTCCGGGCACAATGCCCTCCTCGATCGCTGCCTGAGTCGCGTGCAGCGCATCATCGACGCGGTCCTTGCGCTCCTTGAGCTCAATCTCTGTGGATCCGCCCACTCGAAGGACGGCGACGCCTCCTGAGATTCGTGAGAGGCGACGCTGCACTGTCTCACGCTCTGGCCCCTGGACGCTCGAGTCCTCAAGCTTCTGACGAAGTGACTCAATTCTCGAGGTGACAGACTCAGGGCTGGTGGCCTTGCAGCCCACTAGGGTGGTCGAGGCCTTGGAGACAATCGCGCGGCGGCACGTGGAGAATGTCACGCCGTCGAAGCTTCTCGCCCCCTCTAGCGAGGCAGCGTTGATGACAGGCGAGCCAGTTAGCACTGATAGGTCGTCGAAGGTGTGGACCCGTGTGTCGCCAAACTCAGGCGCTTTGATGGCGCAGACTGAGAGGACTCCCTTGAGCTTGTTGACGGCGAGCGCTTGGAGCGCCTCTGGATCGAAGTCGTCGGCGACGATCAGGGCTGGGCGCTTCTCCGTGTGCAGCCGCTCAAGGATCGGCAGGATCTCCTTCACAGAAGCGATCGTCTTGTTGACGAGGATAATGTAGGGATTCTCCAGCTCACACAGCATCTTGTCGCTATTGGTGATGAAGTAGGGCGAGAGGTAGCCCCGCGGGATCTGCGTGCCGTCGACGACGTCAAGGGAGGACTCAAATCCCTTCGCCTCCTCAACTGTCACAGTGCCGTCCCGGCCCACCGCGCGGAGCGCCCTCGCAATGAGCTCACCGATGTCCCGATCACCGTTCGCAGAGATCGTGCCCACGTGCACAATGTCCTCATCACTCACGATCGGACGGGAGAGCACGCCGACCTCCTCGATCGCACGTGAAGCAGCATCCAGAATGCCCTTGCAGACCTCTGTCTGCTCAAATCCCGCCGCAATCATTCGCAGTCCCTCGTTGTAGAGCTCCTGCGCCAGGACAGTTGATGTCGTTGTGCCGTCGCCGGCGATCTCTGCACTGCGCTGCGCTGCCTCCTTGACAAGCTGCGCACCCAGGTTCTCAAACCTATCCCTGAGATCTATGGACTGCGCAACAGTCACGCCGTCCTTGGTAAGGTGGGGCGGTCCTCCCTCGCGCTCAATGATGACGTTCCGGCCGCGAGGGCCCATCGTGACCTTGACAGCGTCCGCTAGAGAGTTTACGCCCCGCTGGATCTTCTCTCTCGCCTCATCACCAAACACGAGGTTCTTGAAGACCGCCATCAGCCCTTCAGCACCCTTCTGCTTGACTCAAGCATGGTGGCTGCCTCTGTGGTGAGAATCCTCTGTTGCTTGTTGAGCAGGTTCTCTGCCATTAGAACGCCGTCCTGCCAGAAAGCGGTCTCATCCGAGAGGATGATGCCCCGCTGTCGAAGTGAAATGAGATCTCTGTCTGTCACAGTCTTTCTTATTGTCATTCTTAATGCTCCGTGAGCACAATTTTAGTGTCCAGACGCGCTGGGTAAATCACGAGAGGTTTCGAAAGGTCCTCACAAATTTGTCCCAGGACTTATCGTTCGTGATAGAAAAGAACTTCATGTTGTTGAAGTCACTGCGGACGGCGGACCAGTCCACCTCCATGTCAGCGAGCGTCGTCTCAATTGCGCTCATCTCAGTAGCCAGGTCATGAAACCTGATCATGCTCATATTGCGGTCAAAAAGCTCCTGATTGCCCGCCTCAGCGAGAAACTCCTTGAGTGCTTCTGTGTCACTCACAAGTGAGAGGGCGCGCTTGTCACCGATGCCCTTGAATCCCGGAATGTTGTCAGTTGCGTCGCCTCTGAGTGCCTTCCACGTGACGTAGTCGTAGTCAGGCGGCTGGACGAACTCCTTCTTGACAGGATTATAGAGCTTTAGGCTCTTGTGGCTCTGGAGCAGCTGGTAGAAGTCGGTGTCTGACGACACTACGGTCACCTCCGCGTCTGGATGCCTGACTACTGCGAGCGCTGCAAGCACATCATCGCACTCGTAGTGGGGGTGCCGCACGACCCGAACAGGAAAGCGGTCCTTCAGCTTCTGGATGATCCACTTTCTCTGGCGGTTGAAGTCGTCTCTGTCGTGGTACTCACGCTGCCCCTTGTAGTCGGACATCGTCGCGAGCCGCTTGACAGGTCTTCCCTCGAGCACAAAGTACGTGATGTCAGGCTTGAACTTGTCCACAACAGACCGAAAGCTGCGGAAGAAGTTAAAGATGATGGGATTCTCACCCTTTGCCCAGCCTGACCGGGACCGGTGAAGCATGTTGTAGCCGTCGATTAGAAGGACTCGTGTGGGCTTGGTGTCACTCATAGTATCATTGTACATCGGGCAGTGTCACCATTGCACTGGAGCCGTCCTCAAGGGTGACCTTCATCTTTGATGACACGGGCGTGGAGGGCGTGGGTGCTGCCTCAACGCCCTGGTTGAAGGCGCGGCTGAGGTCCTGCGCAACCTTCAGCATGTTCTCAATTGCGGCGGAAGCCTGCTCATATAGAAATGTCTTTGCCTGCTGCAGGGTCTCATGGACAGATCCGTCTATGCTGTGAAGATCCACAGGATCCACGCGGTCTGTTCCAGGAATCTGGACCTTGTAGGAGACCTCCTCCCCCGAGAGTGTCTTTCTAATTACCTGCTCAACGACAAGGACAGGAAAGATCTGTCGCTTTCGATTTGAGATCACATACAGGACATCGCCCACATTATGCATCAAAGCCTACCTCAAGCATCATTGTACTTGGAGGTAGGCTTTTGTTTAAGACGCGTGTTCAGGTAGGATCAGTAGCCCATCTCATCGTCTTCGTTAGGCTCATCATTAGGCTCATCATTTTCTGCGCGCCCTGTCTCGTTGTCCTCTGCCATCTCAAAGAGGCTTGCAATGCTCCGGGCAGATGTGAGAGGGGCAGCAAATGCCACCCTCTTGTCGCCGCCAAAGCCTGGGCCTGCAAATCCCAGCGTGAGAGCCTCAGAGAGGCCCTTCTTGCTTCCGGAGGCCTTACGCATCTCAGCGATCATCGTTCGGGCCTCGTTCCTGATTATGGAGCGAAGCTGAGTGATCTCTGCGCTCTCACGGGCCTTCGGAGCCGCGGCCTCCCTGATCACTCTGGGCGCGGCTGCAGGAGCCAGAGCAGCCTTTGCAGGCGCCGAAACTGGCGCAGGAAGTCCAGCAAGCTTAGCGAAACGATCGGAATTAAAACTCATGACATATCTCCAGTTGGTCTCTAAGCATTAACTATGACGCACAATTAACATTTTCTAGGCAGATCTCATATCTGTCGGGTGCAGACCTCCAAAAGTCCAGCGCGGACTGGAGCCGCTCGGTCCTCTTGGGGGGCTGGCCGGCAGCAAGCAGTGACTCAATCTCAGAGATCCTGCGAGCGTTGATGGGAGCGTAGCTGCCCATCAGCACAGTGCACCTATCGTAGGTCTGGTGCTTGAGCATTCCCGCTCTTCCCCGCGCGCCGTTTGCGGGCAGCCTAAAGTCATCGGGTGTGAGTCCCTTGAAGAAGAGGACGCAGAACTCAAAGAACGACTCATCGGCAACAACGTAGAGGTAGTCAAGCTTACCCTTGCGCTGCAGAGTGCTGTAGTCCGTCTGAAATATGACGCCGCCGTGCCTGTTGCGAGTCGTGAGCTTACACTCAATCTCAGCGGGCTCGGGCGTTGCCTGGGATGTGACCGTGATATCAGGCTGTCCGGAGCGGCCGTCAGTTGAGACACTGAATGATGCGCGGAGCTCGTCGCTGAAGAACTTCTCCTGCGCGATTGAGAGGAGCGCGTTCCTGCGACCGATGTCGGAGAGTATGTCCATGCCGTGCCGGCAAAACAGATCGGACGCCTCGGAGTGAAACTGGGACATCTTCTTTGTCGCCGTCAGGCACATGCTGCGATCAACAGGTATCAAGGGCACCTCCGCATTCGACAATCATACGCGAATGTGCCGCTATTTACAGCCACGCAGAAATGCGCAGCAGTCCTAATTGTCGCCCTTGTCGGAGCGCTCGACGCTCCTCCTGACGTTGTCTGTGATCTTCTTGCCCGCCTCCGCCGCCTTCTTTAGGGGGTCAAGGCCGAGCACCGCGCGGACCCTGTCGTACTCCTCGGGAGTGAGTCGCTCCTTGAGAGAGCTCATGTTCACGTACTGGTGCAGGTTCAGCTCCACGACGGGCACCTCCTCGCCGTCCGCTCCGGGCTCAATCTCTCCTGTGTCCCTAGACTCAAAGATGAAGAGGATTCTTGGCATCTCCTCCTCCTTTGGAACGCTTATAAAGGGAATCTTTGATGTGAGACCGCTCTGCGTCTCCTCGTACTCTATCTCAGGAATCCACTGCTTTGCCATCTAAACTCTCCAAATTGACAAACAGTCAAAATATAGAGGCACCGCCAAAATGTTAATAATCACATCAGGCGGTCAAGCAGAGAAGGAGAATTGCGCAGGCGGCAGTTCGAGTCTCAGCGCTGTCTCCAAACAGGTGATGTTTAATTTTTGTTCTCGACTCAGCAGTAATTTTTTGCATTTCAGAGCTCATTAATGATGCGATGTCATTAACTTGCTGCCGCTTTTTCTCTTTCTCGTCTTCTGAAAGATTCATATTTTCTATTGTATTGTATTGTCAGCGTAATTCTTAAAAAAATCAATAACCTCTCCCGCAAGATACACGTCAGTGTATCCCTTTTCTGCGGGTAAATTGCTAGAAAATTTAGCAATCTCTTCAGCAAATTTTTGAACACCTTCATCGCCGCCAACACCTTCATCGCCACTAAACAGATCTTGTAGCTTGTCTTTTAGCGCAAACGTCAAACTCAAAATTCTCTGCGCGTTTACTGGAATACTCGTTTCGGGCTTTTTACTTTTCTTAGAAACAGGGCCCTGCTTTACTTCGGGAGATGATTTTGATCTTTTTCTTGTCTCTAAAGCCTGTTGAATTGTCCTAAGTGACTGCTGTGATTTCGCATTGGTGATATAATTTTTTAACGTGCCTGGTTGAAGAAGTTTTTGCTTCAGAGTATCAGTTTTTCCCGTAATTCCTGATACTATGGCAGCATTTGCTATTTTTATTGCCAAATCTTCTTTGTCAGGCATAGACATTTTGTCGAATTCATCTGGATTAGGAATTGCTCCTTTCAGTTTTTGTAACTGGACTTTAAATTGTAAAGTATCGATATTTAGCGTCTCGAGCAGCCGCACAGAGTCTATAAATTTCATTCCCATCGGCTCAGAAAATAAAGTCTGCAAGTGATCTAGCACAACCCCTGCTTTTGAGATGTTAGTTTCTTCAGACGAAGCTATGCCTTCTCCTCGTGTGTCAATCGACGCATTGTAAACTTGATTCACTTTTTCAATGAAATTTTTAATCGCTTGTGTCTTCTTTTCTGGATCCTGTTCGCTGGTTGCGATCTGCATATTGCGATTCAGCTCTTCAATCGTCGTCTTTACATCAAGATCACCCTTTAGAGACTTAAAAATTTTCTCTAAGGACTCTTGACCTTTGCCATACACACTTTTAAAAGCATCTTTTATGGTGTTTAGAGTAATTTCTGCTATTAAATTCTTATCTGTATCAACACACTCTTGCGCAAGAATATTAATAATGAGCCTCTCAATGTGCTCATTATTGCGTTTATTGTTTCGTCCCTTGTTTCTTTTTACTCTTAGCACAGCAACGCCAGGATCTCTTGTGGGCTTTCCCTTAGCGTCAAGGTTGTACTTCGAAGTGGGCAGAGAGCCGCCCATTGAGACGTAACGGACCATGTCAGGCCCGGCGCCCAGGGTCTCCTCGTGGAGAATGCCCCTAATCAGGGCCCTAATAGCAGTCTCATCTGAGCTGTGGAAAGTCCTGCGTGTGCTGCTCACTGTGTGCCTCCTCCAGAATTTTCTGCTCTAGATATCTGATCTTCAACAAATTTTGAAACATCGTTTCCTTGTGGCGTGGGTGCAATCTTGCTGTTAATGATGCCTACAAGGTGGTCCTTAAGTGATCTCTCAATGTCAGAATCATTGGCGGATGACATGCGGCCTAGGGTTTCAAAGACAGCATTTGACTCTTCTCTCGCCGCTTTAATCGCTGCAGCAAGATCATCACCCGTCAACTTTTCTCCATCGCGCTTCTTTTTATTTATTTCCTCACCCAGCGCAGCGTCTTCCATACTTCTTATCATAATGCTTTTCTTGACATCCTCGGCGAGCTTATCGAATTCTTTGTCTTTACCTTGCGCGTTTGATTTCAGCACGCTCAATGGAGCGTCTATGTCGCTGATAGACTTCGCGTTTTTTAATTTCTCAATGCTGCCTTTGACTTCTTTATAGTTCTTCAGCGCAGGTGCTAAGACGTCGTTGATGAGCTCATTCACAGTGTCAGAGACAGCTTGTTCTGATTCTTTCCTCAGCTCATCGAGCTTTGCTTTGAACTTCGGATCATTTAGAATCTCAAGAAACTGCTCTTTCGTCATCTCGTCTTCGTCCGCTTCAAAAAGCATCGCTTTTATGCTCTGCGCTCCGTGATATGCACGGGATTCATTTGAATCGTCTGGAATGCCAAACAGTGAATTCAGCCTGCTTTTAAGAGAGGGCGCGGACGCGGCGCCTGCGGAAGCTGCCGCGCTCGATGTGGAAGAGCTGCTCGAGCGCGGCGTGCGTGACTGGGATTTCCAGTCGGATGAAAGCCAGCCTGAGGCAGAGAGGGCGTCAAGCAGACCCACTGCCGCATCAACCCCGCCCTTTGTAAAAAGGGCGCCCAGGTAGTACTGGGGATAGAGGCCGAACGCGATCACACCCAGATCGCTCGTGGCAATGACCTTCAGCGCATTGTCAACAATAGGCTTCCACTCTGCGCCAATCGCATTTTTTCTTGCCTCAAATTTTTTTCGTGCCTCTCTAAGCTTTGCAGGTGACAGGGTCGTGAGCGTTCTAAATACGAGATTCAACGAGTTGAGAATATCTTCCGCGGCGTACTTAAACGCCCGAGCGACTCGTCCAAACGGTGCTATGAATGCAGTGTAAAGTTTCTCAGTGTGTCCACCGTACCCACCACCACCGCCACCGCCGCCATGATACCCAATATCTCCGTAGTCCCAGCCCCCGATATCTCCCCCATCGTACTCTAGCAGGAGACGTGCTCGCTCTACCGACTCAAACGCGAGGCGCCGAGCGCTTCTGTTGTCTTTTGTCATAGTGTGTGTTGTGCGGGAGGACTTTGTCATGTCTGAGCGCGTATAATTAGTGACAGCATTAGCTAAATATACGTTGGAGATCGCTTATGAAAATTGGTCTAGTTCCCATGTCAGCAAAGCCGTTTCACCTAGGTCACTACAGGCTCATAAAGCGGGCTGAGACGGAGAACGACGTCACTCTAGTCTTTGTCTCGCTCTCGAGCAGGGGTGTGAAGAAGGTGTCTAGGGACGGAAAAAAGATCGAGGTCCCAGATGCGGGTGACACTCCCATCTTCGGATCTGACATGGCTGAGATCTGGAACTTGCACCTCGTTCCGCACCTCGACCTCGATGAGGGAAGGGTGCGGATTCTGACACCTGAGATGGGGGTGGGCGTGAAGCCCCAGCTCATCAACAATGTCTTCACAGTGTGCGGGGCGCTTCGGGATGCCTTCAAGGAGGGGCTGGAGACTTTCACCATTCCGTTCACGGGCGAGACGACGACAGTCGCGGACGCGGAGATAAGGATCTACTCAGACCCCACGGACATGTCCACCAACTTCTCAGACTCACAGATGGAGCAGCACTACGATCCGCTCTGGTCCTACGGTCTCGAGGGCAAGCGACCATCAATACGGGGAGTTCCAGTTGAGAGGACCTCGACCGTCGACATCAGCGGCACGAAGATGCGGGACCTGCTCCGGGATCCCGAGGGCGAGGCGGAGTTCAAGAAGATGCTTCCGCCCGTGCCTGAAGAGGTGAAAGAGCAGATCTACTCGATTTTATCAGCCTCTGCAAGAGAGGGGCGGCCCAACAGGGAAAGGTCGGGCGGAAACGTGCAATCAGAGTCCCTGCTCCGAGCCCTGATCAGATCAATCCTGTGACACTCTGTGACACTCCCCGCCTCTCAACGGTGTGACCTAGGACGCGGCCGACAGGGCCCACCTGGATCATCTCAGTGTCACACGCAGTGGGCAATAATCCAGTAGGCGGCAGTGTAAGCGATCAAGGCGAAGCCGAGGGGCCACTTGAGCTCCTCCTTTGAGGAGCCGCTCACTTGAGCATCTCACGCATGAGGCGCCTGAGCACGTCCTCCGCGGTGGACTCAATCTCATCTGTGACGCCGCGGGAGGAGATCGCCCGAGCGACCTCAGCCTGGATGAGCTTCGCGAGGTCTCCCCGAAGTGCTGACTTTATCTCGTCCTGCACGGCGCGGCGGGCGATCCGGTCGACGTCTCGGCGGTCGTCCCGTGAGAGCTTCTCGGTGAGCAGCGTCCTGAGCTGCCTCACGCCCTCGGTGCGCACCTCCTCAGGCGCGAGCTCAAACTCATCCTCACCCCAGCACGCCCGCATGAACTTCTCCACGTCTGACGCCCTGTCCAGTGACATGCTGGAGTTGGGAAGCCCCTTCATAGGCATGTCAATCGTCGCCCTGATCACCTTCGCATTTCCTGAGGTGAGAAGCTCTATGTTTATTACGACTTTAATCGCATCGGCGACCTCGCTGAACGAGGGTGTTTTTAGGCCCAAGACGTCGCTGAAGTGGAACAGGCCGAAGGGATTTATCTGAATGTAGTCGGCCTTCTTCTTCATGTAGTACCCAGATATGATGCTGCTGGGAGCCCTCATTGTGGGAGAGATCTGCCTCACTTGCCCCTTCAAGAACTTGTCGTAGGCTGCAGGGCTCACCTGACGTGAGAACACGGTCATCGGATCCCCGGCAAGAGGCACATTTTCAGGATTATCGCGATCCACGCTGTCCCACGCCTCCTTTATGGTCCTCATCCACGCGTGAATGGGCGCTGCGGCCTCGTCTCCTGAGTTTAAAAGATTGCAGACGAGGTCCGCGCCCTCCTGCGATCGAGTGCGGTCAGACGGAAGGAACCTGCTGGACTCAAAGTCGTACTGGAGCGTGGGCTGTCCGAATCGGGCATCAGGTATCTTTGTCTCGATGCCCACCATTTTACCGATGGAGGGTGCTGCGACAAAGATGTCCGTCTCAACTATGTCGCCGCCCTTCGCGTAGATGCCCGCGCTCTTGAGGCTCTTGATGAGACTGTTCTCGTACTCGTATCCGCCCTTGCGCTGGCCTGACGTCTTTGTGCCCGCGAATATCATGTCAACTAAGTCACCCGACTGGGAGTCGGTGACCCTGTAGGTGGGATAGGTCCTAGAGACGCTCTGCAGCTTGCCCATGTTCTGGACCTCTGGGCTCTGCATCTTAAAACCAAGGACTGCGATCTCTGCTGCGTTCTCCAGCTTGTCCTCCTCGGTCTGCGGAGTGTCATCGTGGATCCTGACGTGGTCCTTCTTCTTGACAGCCCGTGCTGTGGGACTCAAGACCATCTTCACAATGTCATCGATGCGGCGGACGTCAGCAGCTGTGACCGCCTCTGCCATGAGGATCCTGCGTATGATAGTCTCGTACAGCTCGTCGCTGAGCTCGGGGCTGTGTGAGTCGTGAATCTTTCCGATGGCAGCGTAAGCCGCGGGAACAGACTTGTGGCAGGCCGCCTTCTTGAGAGTGACAGAGCCGTCCCCGTGCGTGATCTTTCTGTAGCGCACTGCGCTGCCAGCCTCTCCGCTCTTCATCTTGCACTTTTTCTTTTTGACCTTGTAGGGCATGTTATTGCTTTCATCCAAAGAAAATTGAGACTAATGAGGGATAACGACTGCGTGACTCTTTTTTTATAGCGACTTTTCGTCCTAGCGCACCCACTATCTGATTGAGAGCTGCGAAATTTCCTGTGAGCTTCTTGAGGTTGCCGCTTCCTGGTGGGTACTCAAACACAACACCCTCGACATTTGAGAGGCTGTCCTTGCCTGTGCCCAGGCGAGTAAGCTCCTTCTCCAGCTTTTCACGAATTGCAGCAGCATCGACGCCCGAATATGACTCAATTGCGCTGATCGTTGAGTCTAGGCGCTCTCTCATACTATCTATGGAGGCGTTGTGCTGATCCTCGGTGCCTATGAAGGCTGAACGGACGTTCTTGAGGATATCAGCAGCAAAATCACTAACGGCCCTCTCGATCGGGGCCAGAGCGATCTTCATTTGTTCTTCAGCATACTTCTTAGTGCCAACCTTCTTGAGAATCTTGAGATCTGCTTTACCAGATGAAGTCGCCGAGGCAGCTATGTCTGTCATAGACGTTGTTGATGCCTCAGGTGCACCATTTGCGAGATCCCTTAGACGCTTCAGAAGCGCCATTCGATCCTGCAATAAAAGCTCAGATGACTCAAACACTGAGTCAAGCTCATCATCGAGCCAGTTCATGTAGAAGTCTCCGAGCGTGTTGTTTTCTCCAACGCCAAGCGGTGACACTATGGAGTCGAGAGCAGCAGCAAACTTCTCCGCTGCGTCAGGTGCCTCCTGAAGAGCTGTAACTTGGGGACCGTGCACAGACCAGAGCTCCTCAGAGACTTGGGACTCTGCGCCGTCAATAGCGCGGACAAGACGCTGAAAGTCTTCGTCTGGTGCCGCTGTTGTCTTCTTCGTGACAGGATCGACAACCTGAAGATTGTGAAGCACTATGTAGTTGCCGTCGTAGACTATTAGATTTGGGCTTGCAGAGTACATTATCTCAGCGTTCGCGAATCTACCACCGTCCTCGCCGAAGATGTCGAGCAATTCCTCGCGTGAGAGAGACTGAATTGCAGCCTCAATTGCCTTGAATCCGTTCATGAACGCGCTCTCTCCAGGATGCCCCTTCCACTTTGCAGAGAACTCATCGGGAGTCATGCCGCCCTGAATGATGCTGGATGAATTTCTCGCAGTGAAGACCCTGCCCGACTTGGAATCCCACCTGAAGAAGATGTTCTGCCCGTCGACCTTCTCAAGCGGCTTTAACTCTCCTCCGCCCGAAGCCAGTGATCTCGCTATGTTCTTGATCTCACCTATCTTGAGGTTCAAGTCCTCGTAGAGGTGTGGCATGTGACCAGCAGCGCCGCCCATATCAGCCCTCTCCGCCCAGAAGGAGGTCTTCCTGTGCCGCCTTCTCCGCCTCACGCATCTCTCGGCGCAGGACCTTAAGCACGCCGTTGTAGTACGTCCGCTTGTCGGTCCTGTTATCGCAGGCATCGCGCGTGTGCCGGGCGTCTGCCATCCTCGCAGCAATGTCAGTGATGCACTCAGGAGAGCCGAACGGCACGAGCGATCCGCTGAAGCACCTGTACATCCTGCGACCCGAGGAGCCCTCCGCGAGAGCGTGCTCCACCATCATTCTTATCTGGCCTCTGGTGACCCTCATCGCGCCTCACTTCCTCAGCTGTGCGACGCGGCGCATGAGGTGCCGCCTGTCAGCAGCCTCTCCGACAACGATCGGGAGGGGCTCAGAGGTCTTCTGACCTGGGCTCGTGGGCGCGGGCCTAGCGGCGGGGGTAGTGCCGCCTGATGGCCGCTCGGGGCGCTCATCACCTCGTCGCGGCTTGATGCTGATGCCGACACGTGAGGGATCGGGCGCCTCCTCACCGGACACGCCGCCCGCGAGGATCTGAGTGAGACCGCTCAGGAGGACGAACAGCGCCTGCCGCTCGCCTGGATCGAGGCCCCTGAAGTAGTCGCCCAGCTTCTTCTTCGTGTCGGGGTCCTTCGCGGACTTTCCGCTGCGCATCATGTTCATCATGTTGACCACCTGGCTGAAGGTGACGTCCTTGATGTCCTCAGGCTTGGGCATGATCGCCTTGGGCTCCTTGGGCTCCTCCTTGCCTGTCGCCATCTTCTTTGTGACAGCGGGCGCGGGAGCAGGCTTCTCGGCCGCGGGCTCTGGGGCAGGCTCCTCCGCCTTCTTCTCGTCGCCCTCCTCCTCGTCAATCGCCTCGGAGGTTGTCTCATCTGACTCAGAAGCGCCAGCAGAGTACATTTTGACTGCACCAGAAGTGCGCTTCTGCCTCTCAAGCTCATCCTCAGACTCAAGCAGGGGCTTCAGCGCGTCCCGGACCGCCTTCGTCGCGATCTCACTGATCAGCGCGTCCACATCGAGGGCGGCACGGGGGCTCTTCTTCATCGTCCCCACCTGATCCTGTTGTGGAGGTGCTCTCGGTTCCTCGCGTCACGGAGGCGATTGGCCTCATTATGGTCTGTTGGCAGCCGATCGAGCGCCTCCCGGCGCAGCTTCTCACGGCGCTCGAGGTCCTCAACAAACTTGTCGAACTGGAAGGCCCTGCGGAGCTCCTCCTCATTAACGTGGTCTCTTCCGTCTTGTGACATTGGGTCTCTCCAAGCTGTAATTATTCACAGGACGCGAGATTGTTCAGGATTCCTTGCGCTGGAGAGAGTGACGACGCAGGTGCCCACTGCGGGCGTGAACTGCACTTCCACTGAGACTTCATCGCGGGACACCTCTCTCTGCCACAGTGTCTCACCCCCTGCCCGTGTCACGCGGACGGCCTCCCATGCTGCTCTGTCCATCGAGATGATTTGCTCACCGCCCTCAATTGATGATGTCCCAGAGACCAACCAGCCACGCCCCGTCGACTCAAACTTGAACAGATCCAGCGACACAGACCCGTTCGAGTGCTGCAGGATGACTGCGGGCGGCGAGGGCTCTGGAGGCGGCTCATTGGGCTCCAGGAGCTGCATGACAGCGCTCCTGATCGAGTCGCTCACGATCACGTTGTCGGGATTCTGAGCAACGCGCTCCCACTCTTGGGAGGCGCCGCCCTTTCTATCGCTAGACATCCTCGAGGCCTGACCCAGAGCCGTAGTGGGAGACGTCCTCGTAGATCCTGTCGCAGGACTGCGCGTACTCCCTGTCGAGCTCCGTGATGTCGTCAAGGTCGTGCGTGCTCACAGAGACGGTGACAGATGGGTACTCGCACAGGAGCTTTCCAATGTGACCTGTCTCTGCCTCCTGATCAAGGATCTCTCGGAGGAAGGCGGAGTAGGCGCTGTGGTCCCTGAACTCGTAGCGCTTGAGGAGGCACCGAGGATTGCGCCCCACCTGCCACGTAGATGTCTTGGGACGAATTGGAAGCCGCTTGGTGACCGTGAGACCCATGCCAAGTGGCCCAAGACGATCCTCGCTTTTAGGATCAAGATCGTCAAAATAGTCAGACATCATCTCTGCGAGAATTCGTCTCATTTTTTCCGCATTCAAATAGGCGGCTCTTCAAGTGAAGCGACTGAAGAAGACAACGATTCACCAGTTAATCTTGCGTCCATCACATTAAGAAGATTTTGATCTCTAAGCAATATTGCAAGAGACTGTGCAAGAATCGCATTCTTCTTTTCATCAGTCTGCTCAACATAATTTCTCATAGCAGCTAGTAGATCATTGGAGGATTTTCTTTTCGCATCTTTGAGAAATCCTGGTGCGTCTCTTATGAAGTCCTGTATTTGACTCTTAATTTCATCTGGGTCTCTTTGGATGCTTCCTTCAGGCAATGATGAAAGATATGCAGATATACGTCTGTCCATTAGCTTTGATGTATCGCCTTTTATCTCTCCCTTTACGATGTTTGTAGTCATCTGTTGAAGCTCTTTAGGAATACCATAAGAATCAAGTTCACTCTTTATGATCTTAGATCCTGAGCTCTTAACATCACTCCACGCAGGTTCAAGAATTGCATGATCAAAGAAGTATCTAAAACTGTCACTTCCCTTTATAAGTTCCTCGTTATCAGGATCTCTTAAAAATTCAATGTCATCATCATCAAAAAGCTCAGAGCCTCTTGATGCATTCATTTCATTATCAGTCTCTATTGCCTCAATATACTCATTATACACATCATGAACAATTTCTTCATACCGCTTTGTTGACATTCCTGACAAAAGCCACCTTACCTTTAGCAGAGTATCTTGAATTCCTTGTGCTGCGCCTGACGCACCTGACTTATAGCCCAAAATATCAGCAATGTCTTCAAGACTTGCTTCACGTGACGACACTCTCTCAGCAGGCGGTGCTTCAGGAACTTCTTCGTCATCACGCATCAGTCTAGATGGGCTTATGGGATCACGACCTGCTTCAATATCAGCGAGAGCTTGATCTGAGGGCTCACCGCGGCGTGGAATTTCACCGATCTCTCTCAACAGAGTATCAAGGCTCATCTTGCTCGGTGATGACCTGCTGATCTCGCTGAGAAGCTGGTCTAGCGTCATTGAAAGTGCTCTGTTCTTCTTCACGGTGCTCTCCTTCTTGATCTCTGGTCTCGTTGTGAATTTCTCAGGCTCCGGGTTCTCCTCCTCGGACTGGACCTGAATTGATCTGACTGCCTTGCGGTCCTCCTCCTCGTTCGTCGCGTCGTCGAGGAGGCGCTGGAGGTTCATGTAGAAGTTCTCCACCTGGTCGGCAGGAACTAGGCCTGCGATTGCGGACGCAGCGGACCTGAGGTCCGACACTGTTGTGGGCCTGTAGTTCTCGTCCTCAATGGGCGGACGCTCTGTCGCGATCTGGGTCGACATCATCTCCGTCGGCCGGAGTGGGACCTCCCTTGGGACGGTGGGCTTGAACTCGGGATCTGACTCACCGGTGGGCCCTGGTCGATCGAAGACGCCGTACGACATGTCCTCAAAGAGGATGGTTCTAAGCGCGCTCTCTAGCTTTTTAGTGTTCAATGTCAGCTCCGGGAGTTGTCAATGCCTAAATATGCGTTCGCACGCCAACAGGAAGAAAGTTAGTTCGCCTGGCCCACAGCGTATCCTGCTGCGACTGTGAGGGCGACGCCCGAGAGGAGCCCGATGACGAACCAGAACTCTCCTGACTCGTACCACTGCTCGGGTCTCAGCTGCCCCGTCAGGAACTCTATCTGCTGGTCCCGTATCCTCATGAGCTCAGTGTGCCTGTACTCGAGGGCCTCGAACCTCGCCCGCTCCGTGTCAATTCTGAGCTGCATTTCAGCCTCAGAGAGCCGAACTCGACGCCCAACCTCGAGGTCGCACCGGGCCTGCGTGAGCTCCAGGTCCGCGAGGAGCCTCGCAGCGGCAGCCACGCTGAACAGCGTGCCGTCGAAGGGCGCCTCCTCGCCCACATGAAGAGTGAGCATGTACTCCTCTGGGTCCGACTCCTCCTCGGGCTCGGGCGCGGCGGCCGGAGCCGCGCGAGGCCTGTCCTGGGCGGCGAGGAGACTGGGCACGGCTGCAGCAAAGGAGAAATGCATAAGCGTGACGACGATCAGGGCACACAGTGCCCTCATCAAGAAAGTGGGTGTTGTCTCAGTGCCTCTCATCATATCCTCACAGTCCGGCGAGCTTTCGCCACCTGTCGAGAACAAGGTCATCCCTGTTGACAGACCTCTGGACGCGGCTGACTGACTCCTTGACTGTGGAAGCCTCTGCCTCTACTGCGGCCCCGCCGGAAGTGCCTTCGCTGGACCCGCCGCCTGCTGGGACGGGGGCCTCTGCGGTCTCGCTCTCAGCAGGCGGCACAGCGCCCTCAAGCAGCCCGTACTCCTCCATGAGCTGACGGGTGTCCGTCACAGATCTCAGATTGTCAAAGTCGTATATGTCCCTAAGCGAGTACTTCATTCCAAATTTCTCAGCGGGTCTTGACAGGTATTCCTGTCAGCGCTGAGATCCTCCTAGTTATCTCGTCCGGCTTGTCCCCGTACCTCTTCACAATCTGCCTGATCCTGCGTCGCTTCGTCTGGTCGAGCTCGATCTGCTCGGCCTCGTGCTCTGCCTCAATCTCCCCCACGCGCTCCTCGTATCTCTGCTGGGCCTGCTGGACGAGCTCCTGCTCGACCTCGTGGGACCTGTCGATCGCGTCCACCTCTGCCTTGTGCCCCTCATTCACCCTGTCGACGACCTCAGACACGTTGCTGCGGTCTCGTGTGATGATCCAGATCACAACAGGAACTGCGAGGCCCACAAGAAGCTGCCAGTACTTCTTGCACCACGACCAAGCACGAAGGAGTGCAGCTTTTATAGAAAGCCAGCTCATATCAGGTCTTAAAGCCGTGCTTCCACTTGACAGCAGCATCAACAACGGCTTGAGTTCCAATGTAAGCCATGGTCACAGCAACCCAGTCATCACTCGAAACAGAGCCAAAAATGCACATTGCAGTTGCAGTGGCCCAAGCTAAAAATTTTCTGCTGATAAACTGCTCGATATTCTTGTCGAGAAATGCTTTTGTCTTCTCTGTCATTTTAAAAGCCTCTAACATATAGGTATCACTCAGTTCAGCATTCCGCCGGTGCCGCCGCCGTCATCAGAGTCGTCGAAGTCCATGTCGAGTCCGCCCGGGCCGCCCTCGAGCGTCTTGACGCTCTCGTATATGATCTGCATGTCAGTTGCCATCTGAGCGTGCGACACTGTGAGGGCCTTGACAACGTGCTCCAGCCTGCTGATATTGAGCGCGGAAGAGGAGAGGTGAGCCTTCAGCTCCTTGTTCTCCGCAGCAACCTCGTCGATTCTCCTCGCGAGAAGCGCAATGTAATCGTCCTGTGTCTCCATTTCCTCCAGGTCCCTTGCATCTGAACGAGATCGAGACTCCGCGCCGATCGCGCTCAGAATCCCTCTCAAATATGAAAGCTTACTCATCAGGTGTCTCTTTAAGGTCGATGAAGCCCTCAAAGGGATTCTCGCTCTCTATCAGCTCAAATATAGATTCAGAGTCTGACTTTGTAACCTGCTTGAGCAGCCCCTCCCGCTTCTCGGTCTCAAGCTGATCGAGCATCCTGACAAGTGCTGGATCGGCGTCGCAGATGAGGGACGCGATTCTATCAAAGACGATCTGCATCGACAGGCCGCGCTTCAGGAGCAGGATGCGCAGGTCCGAGTGCGTGGACTTCGTGATGTTGATGTGAACAGACTTCCTTGTCTCGTAGTCTATCAGGCGCTTATTGAGCTCAGGCCCCACCACCGCCCGACGGCGTGGCGCCGACCGCGTAGATGTCTCTGTCTGCCTTTTCGGGGTCGTAGTCATGGTCGAATACTAGATCGTAGTCCCTAGCAAGTATATCCTTGAACTGGTCCGCAACTGGCTGACCGTAGTCATCGTCATTTAGGAGCTGCTCGTAGGCAGCGTCAAATATCGTCTTCTTCATGTCGAGAAGAGAGTCGTAGTTTGTTATGAGGTTCGCAATCCTTCTAGCGTAGAGGGAGACATCGAGATCTGGATCTTCTTTCTCACCCGCCTCAAATATGAGGCGGGACAGTAGGCCCTCAGAAAGTCCTGCGCCGACTCTCCAGAGAGAGTCACTGACGGGGTCTTTGTCTTTCTTTGAACCTGGCTCTATGACATTTTTTATGCGCTCTCTAGCATCATCACGCGCCGCTAAAATCGCACGTGCAATAGGCTCTCCCACCGGGCCCAGCGTGGCGAGGGCCTCCTGCGCGCCCTGGTCTTTCGCTTTCTCAGCCTGCTTCTCGGCCTCTTTCTTTGGAACTGTCTCTTCCGCTGCATCCCCTTCGGGAGCCGTCTTAGCTCCTGCTTCTGTATCACCTCCTTCCGTGTCGCCAAAAGCATCCTCAGCATCCTCAGCAGGCTCGTCTCCCTCTGCCTCATTGAGGCTCAACTGTGAGAGAGTGCGCAGCTCCTCGAGGATCATCGCGCGAAGCTGCTTCCTAGAAAGGCTCATGACAGCACCTTCGCAATCCGCTCAGCCTTCTTCACGCGGTCCTCGATCACCTCCCAGTTGAGCTCCTTCATCATGGCCACGATGTACGTCTTCCGATCGTCAACGTAGTCACGGTAGTAGGCGCCCTCTGAGACGTCCAGGACGACAATTGGAAAGGTGCCGACCGGAAGGCCGCAGCCGGAGCCGTCCACGACGTGGTTCACGTATCGGCGGAGCATCATGTTGTATGAAGTGACCACGTAGCCCGACCGGGCGGACATGCCGCAGGCGATGAAGTCCTTCTGCCACTCGTCAAAGGTCCCGAAGTCCCGCTCGAGGCGCATGAAGGTGATAGAGTCCATGCCGATCTGGCTCTTGGGGTCGTCGATGTTGCTGAAGAATCGTGTCTGCAGGAACGCCCTGTTGATGCAGTGCGACTCGTCCATCTTGAGCGACCTGAACTCTGAGCTCGCGGTGTCAGCAGCGTCCCGGGAGGCGGTGTCCAGCTGCGCGCTCACTCGGTTGAGCGCCTTGGAGAACCGCTCGAACTCGTCGAGCCGCGCCTTCTTCGTCTTGTCGCTCAGGAACTCGGTCTTCAGGGTGTAGGACTTTGGCTCCACGACGTAGGCCTCACTGAGCTGGGTCGTACCCTGCGCAGGAGACTCGAGGCCCAGGGACCGCCTGATCTCCCTCTTGATCTCATCATCGAATGCCATCAGCGCACCTCATAATCCTTCTCGTACTGTTCCCGTGAGACCACAAGCGGCTCGTAGTTGACCCTTGGGCCGCGAGAGCTCACCTGTGCGGAGATCTTCTGGTCGTGCGTGAGCGCTCTGACGTCAGATCCGGGTGTGGGCGTCTCCTCGCCGATAAATGCCTCGCCCGAGGTGGGCTCGAATCGGGGCGCCTCAGGCGGCATGAGCGTGAGGCTCACGAGCTGGCGACCCCCCTCGGTCGTCTGGAGGGCTCCCACTGTGTACTCAAATCCTGACTCCTTGTGGCGGACCTTGAGGCCCACAGACGGGAGCACCTTGCCCGTCACCTTGGAAGCGGCGTCGGCCTCACCGAGCACCTCATTGAGGCGCTGCCTGTAGAGGAGGCGCATCCTCTCAACTAGCGCGCGCTCTGTGATGAGCCCCACCTCTCAGCCCTCTTCCTTGATGCCCGCGAGCTTGGCCCAGCGAGACTCAGTAAATAGACTTTTCTTATTTTCTATAATTTTACCCTTAGAATTACCATGATTATTGACTAATCCTATAAACTCATCAATGTCTTCATGTTCAGCATCAGGTTCAATTAAATTAGCCCAAATCTCTCTTGCAATTGGTGTTGTCTGTTTCTTAGAATTTTCTGCGGGAGATTCAGCATTATTGACGGGCTGAGCACCGCCGGCTTGTCGTTGAGGTGCTCGAGTAGGACTTTGTGAGCTAGGTTTATCACTTGTGCTTTCACCTTCACCGCTCTTATCTGGATTAGATTTTACTATATAAAGTCTATTTTCTTCACTTCCGTATGCATCTAACTGACTTCGGAAGGCACCATCACCGATTCTAGCCGCCTGAACATATTCCAATATTAAAAATATGAGTTTTTGTCTAACATCATGTATTGAAACATCATCTAACCCAGATGTTGCTGTTTCAACTGCACTGATGATTTCATTTGCTTTAATTGTGGCACCCTCATCCGCCTCAAAGAGGAGACGTGAGAGTGGGTAGCGATGCAGATGCCTATTTGCTGACTCCTCGAAAATTGAAGCAGCGCTGGTTTGAGTCTTTAGCGCATTGACAAATTTATCAATTAGCTCTGGCGTCACAACATCTGATACTATTGATTTTTTGGCGCTATCTTTTAATTTATCAGCAAGATCTGCGTATTTTATCTTTTTTGATGCGTCACCTGTGAGAGCTGATTTACCTGGCTCATCTGTACTTCCCTCAGCACCTGATGCTGGAGTGCCAGATCCACCAGGAGCGCTTGGTGCCGCTGCAGTAGAGCTAGCTTTAGCAGCAGCGGCGGCGGGGGCTGCGTCTCCTGGGGCGCTCGCCGCGGCGGGCGATGCGGGACTCCCTGCGGCCTCAGGTGCAGGACTTGCGAGTCTCTCGATAGCACCTGGTCTTTGTGTGCTTACACCTGCAGCGGTCATTGAGGTGGCCACTTGTGTTACTGTATCGCCCCTGTCTGCAGCTGAACTTAAATCAGCTGCAAGTTTTGATCCCTCGTATTGATTCAAAACAGAGAGCTTCATCCCAAAGACATCGTCAGCAAACATTTTTGCGTTTAACTTGGGCATGTCAGAAGCGCCCACGAATCCCTTGAACACTTTTCTAAGCGTGTTAAAAAATCCCTTTTGATCGGCAGCAATGCTCTTGACTATTTGCTTTTTAATGTCAGAAATCTTTTTGAGCGCATTCTCATCTTCGCTCTCATCGATAATTTCATTCAGGGTCTTTTCTTGAAGGCTTTCATCTGCAGTATTAATACCAGCTTGTTTAAGCGCGTCAGTCACTGTGCTTAACGCAGTGTTGATATCAGATCCTATCTTTGAAATTGCAGCTCCTGCGTCTGTAAGCTGTTGCACCTTAGCTCCAAACGCAGAGACTTTTTCATCTCCCAGCTTAATTGCTGTTAATTTCTGCCTGAGCAGCGGCACAACTCTCTTCACAGCATCACTTCCGATTGTAGCGCCTAGCCCTTCAATGCTCTTTAAATCACTCAGCGCTGATTTATAAGCTTTATTTAAAGAATTTTCAATTTTTTTCTTCTGCGCTTCAGTAGCAGGAGTGTCAGCTTCAAGAAGAAGATCTGAGATGCTGCCCGTGTAGTAACCCTCGCTAAGCATATCGAGACGCTCCATGTCGCGATGGACCTCAGCGAGAAGAGTAAGTGTTCTATTGAGTCTCATAAACGCAGCTCCAAAAGGCTAGAATCCTACCTAATAGGTATGTCACTGGGGCCGCAAGTGTCTGACCGCGACGCCTGAGTCGAGCAGGATTTTGAGGCCGCTCGTGTCCCTGTACTCCTCGCTGTAGACCACCTCGCTGACGCCCGCGTTGACGATCGCCTTCGCGCACATCCTGCACGGGCTCAGGGTGACGTACATGATCTTCTTTTTGGGGTTGTTATAGTCCATCTTCAGCAAGGCATTGATCTCCCCGTGCAGCATTCCGGACTCTCCAGGGGCCTCAGATTCAACTTCATTGGGCCCACCTGTGTAATTGCCATTGTAGCCAACGGACAGCACCTGGGTATTGTCTGATGTCACCACAACAGCTCCCACCTGGTGTCGGGGGTCGTACGACCGCCTCGAGATGATCCTCGCGGTGTCCATCCACACAGAGTCCCAGGAGGGCCGGTGGCCGTCACTCGCTGTCAAAGATCTCCTCGATGTGCGCGCCGTCGGGGAGGACGAATCCCGCGGCCTTCTTGTGCCCTCCGCCGCCGAACCGCTTCGCGATCTCTGAGACATCGACGTTGTCGTGGAAGGCCCGGAGGCTCACCTTGTTCAGGCGGTCATCGTGGTCGAAGTACCAGATCACGGCGAAGTCGCAGTCGTGGGACAGCCTGTTGCCGATCTCCGACATCCAGTGCGAGGAGTTCACGACCATCACGTCCATGCCCTGGTAGCGACGCTTCGCCGCCTTCTCGCACACCTTCTTGATCACTGTCTTGGAGTACGCGAGGATGTAGGATCCCCTCTTCACTGCGTCGTCGAACACTGAGTCGTCCTCGAAGCGCTCGAACTCCTCGAACTCAAAGGGCACCATGTCGAAGGCGGCGCTGAACTCCCTCGAGTAGGGGAGCTCCCACTTCCACAGGTCCCGGTCCTCGATGTAGTTGATGAGCTTGGGAGGTGGGTGGCCTGGGTGGAAGAAGTCCCAGGCGAGGCGGGCACCGGAGTGGTTCATGTCGAATCGTGTGTTGCTGATGTCGTGCAGTGCGACCATCGCGGACTTGTGGTGGTCGATCACAAGGAGGTCATCCGCCTCCTCGATCAGCCGCTTCGTGGTCTGATTGTCGTAGGAGAAATCCAGGATCACAACAGTCTTGCCGCGGACATCGGGCGGCACCTCGCCGTGCTTGCAGGCGTGGTACTCCGCCCTGTTTCCCAGGCACTTCCACGCTGAAAATGCTGCCCCGAAACCGTCCGTGCACCCACCGTGGTAGATCACACAGTTGACCGACGAAGGATCCATTCCCATATCAAGCTCCTCGCATAAACTTGGCGTGCTCCCAGCAGACGGGAGAGTACATCTCCTTGCCGCCCACCGCGATCTCGCCAAGGTCGCTCCTCTTCCTCTCCGTGTAGTAGGCGTCCCTGCCCGTGAGTGGACAGACTGCTGGGCACACCTCGATCCGCGTCGCGTAGGGCATCATGTCCTTCACCTCATCGAAGGGAAGACCTGACGCGGACAGCTGAATGGAGGAGACGACGATTGTCTTTCCCCTCCTGAACAGGGCGAGGCACGCCTCAGCGCTGCCGTCGATCATGAAGGCCTCATCCACCGCGACAACATCGCACTCAGGATCTGCCAGCGCTGCCGCTGTGATCTCACGGCCGTGGCCCACACAGGCGGCTCCCACAGTCAGCCCTGTGTGGGTGACGATCTTCTCGCTCTCGTACCGCGTGTCCATTCGGGGCTTGAAGACGAGGACGCCCCTGCTCTGGTACTTGTAGCGCTCGACCGCTGCGAGCAGCCGAGAGGTCTTTGATCCGAACATTGGACCCACAAACATTGTGAACTCTGGGTCCCTCTGCACTGTCTTGCTCATAGTAGCTCCATTAAATATTTCTCTCCCACGGGACGACCTCCCGTGATCATGGAATGTGCGCCGAGCCGATCTCGACGTCGATGGTGAAGTTGCCTCGCGGAGGATAGGACCAGCCGCACTTTGAGGCGAGCCGAGCGTAGACTCGACTGTAGAGGTAGCAGATGAACTGGAAGTCGTACGGGAACGTGTCCCGAGTGTTGGATGACCGACAGAAGACGCGCATGTTGAGAGAGTCGCCCCTCAGCATCGTGTGCACCAGCGAGATGCAGGAGTCCTGTGTGAAGATGAACCGCCGTGTGGCGTAGGGGTCCTGCTCCTTTTTATAATCGTTCTTTCCTGCCGTCTCGTCGTCGATATTCTGGAGCACACCTGCGAGAATCTTGGCGTAGTACACCTCCTCCGGAGGGTGGCGGAGTATTGACGCGTCTGGGACAGTGAGCGACGTTGGATCGATTGTGAACCTGAACCTGCACCCGACTGCCTCCCTGCTTGGGGACGACTGGGCGATCTGATTGATCTCTCTCGCCGCGCCGAGGGGCTCAAGCAGCTCAGTCTTCGAGAGCCAGGCGACGCAGTGGGCCGTCAGCTCATCAGGAGGCAGAGGGTCACGAACAACAAGCACGTTCGGACGCGATCCGAGCCGGCGGACCTCCTCCTCGAAGAGGGCATCCAGGACGCGGAGGCTGTCGAGGTCCTGAAACTCATCTCCGCGGTCCTGAAGCCGCTGCGCGATCACCGAGAAGTCCGGAAGCAGCACGATGAGTCGATTGTTCAGATCAAGCAGGAAGTCATTGAGCTCAGACCTCCACCTGCTGACAGCGGCGTCGCCACGATTGAACTGACGCGCGTAGCAGAGCATGCTGAGCTGGGACCGGTCCTGGATGTTCCACCTGAACTTTGTGGCGCGGTGGATGTTGCTGTAGAGCGTCGACTTTCCGCTTGCGTCGCATCCCTCTATGGTGATGTTTCGAATCTGTAGCATTTGACCTCGCAGGAATACTAAACAGCGGTGATTACATTTACAGGATGTCGCACCAAATCGGATACCCATTTGCGTCATAGTAGCAGTTGTGAATGCTAAACATGCGCCCCCTGTGCATAAAGACAACAGCTTCCGGCCGCACGTCGACGACGAGGCAGACTGATCCCTGCTTGACGTCAAGCCACGCGCCATCGACGACGTCCCAGTACTTCGTGGACTGCCACTTCTCAGTCACCTTTGGCGATATGAGATGACCAACTCTTATCAACACATCACGCCTCCTGCACGCTGTAGACCTCGTCCTCGTGGTACCAGTCTGGGGAATTTCCCTCCACAGATATGAGATAATATGACGGAGCGCTCTCAGCGGGATCTACATCTATGACAATTCCCAAGATCAACCTGCGGCCCCACAAAACGTGCCTGACGCGGACTAGATCACCGGTGATAAAGTTCACTCGAACGCCTTGATCTGCTTGATCTTCCAGGCTGTGGTCGCCATGCCCCAGTTCGCGTCATTGTCGACCTCACCGATCCACAGAGTGTAGGCGTCCGGGACCTCCTCGAACTTGCCCCACACGCGGATCCAGCCCGTGTTGTTGTTGTCGTCCATGGCCCGAATCCGGAGGAACGCTTTGCCGTTCTTGGTGACCTTCTGGATCACCTCCGCGGCGCAGAACCAGCCCACGCCCTTGCCGCCTGCAGGCACATCGAACACCGACTGCACGTCCTTCTCACGAACCCGCTTGACGAAGGGCGCGGGGAACACGAGCTCATCGGGCGCTGAGGACGTCATCTCCACGATGTTCATGATCTTCTCGGTGCGGGACCAGTCAGGAAGGCCCTGGTACTGATCAATCAGCTTGTCAGTGATCGTCTCGAGTGTGCTGCCGTCCTTGGTGGCCTTCTTGAACTGGGACTTGGTCATGCCCCACCGGCCCTTGCGCAGGGTCTCGTAGTTCTTGTCGTCGCTGAGGATCGCCAGGAGCTGCCTGTGGTTTCTGATCGTGCCGTCCCGGAGCTCCTTGAGGGATCCCAGAGCCTCGATCATGCACAGGGCACGGAGGGCGGTCTTGTTCATCTTGGAGTGGCGCCACTCGCCTTCTGCGTCGTACAGGAGGTCATCGAGCGACTTGTAGGGACGATTGTGCATGATCTCCTCCATGGCAGTGTCGCCCACGCCCTTGATGGAGCTGAGCGGCGGGACGAATGCCTCCAGCTCCTCGGAGAAGTTCCAGACCTCACCCGAGTAGTTGATGTCCGCGGGCTGAAACCGGTAGCCGAAGGACTTGATCTCGCTGATCGCCTTCTTGACACCGTCGGGATTGCCGTTCTCCGACTGCAGGATCGTGGCGAGCCAGTCGGTCTCGTAGTGGGTGTGGAGCCACGCCGCGTAGTAGGAGTCGATCGCGTAGGCCACAGCGTGCGACTTGTTGAAGCCGTACACGGAGAAGGCCTCGATTGTGGACCACAGTGCGGACGTGATGTCCTCCGGGACGCTGTGGATGTCCTTTGCACCCTTGATGAACTTCTGCCGCGCGGTCTCGCGCTCGTCGCCCTTCTTGCCCATCGTGTCCAGGGACTTCTTCACCAGCGTCTTGCGGAGCTGGTCGGACTCGCCTGGGGAGAATCCAGCGAGCTCGACTGCCAGGGTCATGAACTGCTCCTGGAACACGACGAAGTTGAAGGAGGGACCGAGCACCTTCTCGATCACTGGGTGCTCGTATCTAATCGCAGCTGCGTTGTTCTTCGCCTCCACGTACTTCTTGTGGACGTTCGCCTTGAGCGGACCTGGGCGGTAGATTGCAGTGAGCGCCGCGAGCTCCTCAATGCAGGTGGGCTTCGCGTCCAGGCAGAACTTACGGGCACCGCTCGCTGTGAACTGGAACACACCGGCGAATCTCGCATTGTGGTAGACGTGCTCCCACACCTTCGGGTCGTCCTGCTTCACGTAGCGACAGTTCAGGTGCTCGTCGAAGAAGGCCTTGATGTCTGCGAAGGAGGGATTGGGGTTGCCCTGCCGCTTGAGGATGCGACCGATGCAGTTCTCGACGTCCTTGAGCAGAGTGAGGCCCAGGAAGTCGAACTTGAGGAAGCCGTTGTCCTCCAGGTTGCGGAAGTTCATGCCCTCGGTCCAGGGAGTCTGCAGCTCGCCGCGGACTGAGATGATGGGCATCGTCCGCTCGAGGTCCTCTGGCGGGGCGATGATGACGCCGCCGGCGTGCCGGCCGATGGACCGATTCTCCATGAACAGGGTCTCGACGTGTGTGGCCACCTCCGGGTACTTCTCCATGAAGTTTTGGTACCCCTCCGAGTACTTCATGCAGTCCTCGTGCTTGAGGACGAAGACCGACTTCTCCTGATTCTCATCCTTCGCGTGGACCATCACCTCGTCCTGAAGTGGACCGGTCATCGCATTCACCTCGTCGAAGGGCACATCGTAGAACTTCGCGATGTCCTTGATGAGGGACTTGAGCTTGAGGGTATTGAAGTTGGAGACCGGAATGACGGCGTCGTCGCCGAACAGGTCCCGGGCGGCGTCGATGAGCACATCGCGGTCACCGGCGTCGGTGTCAATATCGGGCCAGCTCACACGATGCCGGCCTAGGAAGCGGCTCCACAGGAGACCGTATGGAATAGGGTCGATCTGCGTGATGCCAAGCAGGAAGTTGACGAGTGATCCTGCTCCGGATCCGCGACCGGGGCCGAGCAGGGTCTTGTCCTTCGCAATGTCGAAGATCTTCTGCATCGCGAGGAAGTACGCCTCGTGCCCGAGGTACTTGATGTCTGACAGCTCCTCCTTCGCGCGCTGGACGTACTCGGGCTTGTCGGCCATGCCCTCACGAACGAGGCCCTCCTTCACGAGGTCGGACAGCATGGAGAACGCGGACTTCTCGGGTGTGCCGAACTTGGGGAGCTTGCCGCCCACGTCGATCCACGTGTCCTCGCACATCTGCCACGCGATGTCGTGGGTCCGCTCGATCGCATCACGGAGCCGCTCCTCGTGGCCCTGGTAGAACTCGTGCTGCTCGTAGCCCCGCTTGAACTCGTCCCACATCTGGGAGGCGTTCTTCGGGTAGAGCATGGTCTTCATGTCCTCCAGCTTGGGGAGCATGGTCTTGTCCAGCTTGGCGCCAATCCAGCCCAGCTTCTTGTAGAGCTCACGGGCCTGCCACTTGTCGGGGGAGGGGAAGTGGGAGTCCGCCGTGGCGATCAGGGGGATGCCGTTCCTGACGGAGGCCTCGATCAGCGCCGCGTTGGTGAGGTGCTGCGCCCCGAGCTCGTTGAACTGGACCTCCAGGAAGAAGTTGTCCCGGCCCACGCAGTCCACGAACCGGTCCACCATGTTGTCCAGCCGGCCGCCGATCGCGGCGCTGCGGACCGGATCTGAAAGAAGTCCGGGGTGGAGCTCGCTGAACTTGAGGTCCGGGAACTCGCTGTAGATGAGGCCGGAGGCGAGTCCACCCACGCAGGCGGTGGAGACCACGAGGCCCTCACCGTGCTCCTTCAGCATCTTGTAGTCGATGCGGGGGAATCGGTAGAAGCCGTGCTTGAAGGACTTCTTGACCAGGGTGAAGAGGTTGCCGAGCCCCACACGGTTCTTGGCCACAATCACCAGGTGGTAGTACTTCTTCCACTCGGGCTTGCCGGGCTTGGACTCCTTCGTCTCCTCCTCGTTCTCGACGACGTGGCCGCCCTGCTCGTCCTCCTCGTCGGGCGGCTTGATGACGGTGGGCTCCTCGGCCCGGGCCTGCGCCTCCTTCGCGGACTTGGCGTCCTTCACAGACTGGTGGTGGGCGTCCATGGACCGCTGCCAGTCCTCCAGGGAGGGGACGAAGTAGAACTCGACGCCGTAGAGCTGGCGGTACTTCTTGCCTGACTTCTGGGTCTTGAGTGCCGCGGACCGAGCGTGGGCGAGACCCGAGCCGTTGCCGTGGTCAGTGAGCGCCCAGGAGTCCATGCCTTGGACATCAGACGTGATGAACTTGATGTGGTCTCCAGGATAACCCAGTCCGTCGAACGTGCTGAACGACGAGTGGGAGTGCAAACCTGTGAACCGCTCGGGAGGACGAACGAGGTCTAGCTTCGATGACAATGGGACTCCGAAATGGATAAAGGCCTGTGGAAACTATATCCCACAGGCCCTCCAATTTACACGGAAATCTACCTATCAAACTTTAGGAAAGTGCTCCAGGAGGTCCACACCCCGCTCTCGGGCTGCCTCCAGGTGCTCGAGGGGATTGTATCCCCCAGATGCCCTGCAGATGCTCTCCCATGACTGCTGGAGGCCACTTCTCAGGGTGTGCCTAGGTTTCCACCCGGTCGTCTCGCGGAACTTCTTGGATGACAGGACGTGGTTTCCGAGGTAGTCGGTGTCCGGATACCACTCAATGATCCGATTGAGGTCCGCACCGCACACCTCAGACATCACGTTGACGATCTCACCTGTCGCAAGCGGCTGCTCGGCGGAGACGTTGTAGTCCTGGCACCAAAGCTCCTTGTCGCACGCGAGGGCCACAGCATCGCAGAAGTCCTCCACGTGCATGTAGTCCTTGCGGCGCTTGGGGTCCAGGAACATCGAGAGCTTGTCGATGCCGCGCTTGTGGGCGTAGAAGGTCTTCGCGGGCAGAGAGTTCATGTCGCCTAGGCCACCGTACGCGAAGAGGGGACGCATGATGAGCCACTCGGGAACAGTGGAAGTCACGATGTGCTCTCCGGCGAGCTTCTGGGCACCGTAGAATGTGGCCGGCCTGTGGTCGCTGGACTCAGTGATCGTGTGGCGCTGGTACTTGGGCGTGTCATAGATCACCGACGTGCCCATGTAGCACACTGGGATCCCCTTGCGCTTCGCTGCACGGGACACATTGTAGGTGCCCATCACGTTGGACAGGGTGGCCTCGGAAGGGTTGAGGGCGACGACGTCAGTGCCCACCACAGCGGCATTGTGGACCACGAGGTCGATCCCACAGTCGACGAGAGTGCTGTGCCAGACAGACTCGGAGTTACGGTGGACGCACACCTCACCCTTCGAGTTTCGCACGAGTGCCGGATCCGGCGACTCGATCACGGTGTGGCCCAGCCGCTCGAAGGCGGGGACCAGGTTCTGGGCGATGAAGCCCCGCTCACCTGTCACAAACACGCGCATATCAGCTATCCTCCTTGCTCTCTGTCTTCTGCCAATCGAGCCTATTTCTCTGAGCCAGCTTAAATGCAGACCAGCTCGATGATCTGTCCCGGATGAACTGCTCAGCTGACTCGGGCGAGGAGGACAGGAGAGCAGTCAGGACGAGCAGATCATCGAGCTGGAGGGGCCTCACTCGATGTCCTTGTCGTAGGGCTCGTACAGCATCTCGCCTGCTGCCTTGCAGCGTTCGAGGTAGTCCTCGAGCTGCTCGAATGAGGTAGTCACTTTTATTCCACTACGAGAAAGCATTAAATTAAAACGGGAGCCCGGGGGTAGGTTCTCACAGAAGTAGACGATCTTTCGGTTGAGAGCATATGCAGCTCCAGCCTCCCAGATTGTGCCGATGTCGCGGTAGGTAGTGTTGACCAGGGTGAAGTCGCACTCGGTGATGTGCTTCATGTTGCCCTTGAACACGTTGTCCTGCACCTCGAGTGAGGCGTCGGGCGGACAGACGAAGATTCTTCGAGGCGAGGCGAGATCGATCCAGTCGGACCGGTCGTCGAACACCTTCTCGAGTCGTGTCAGCTGACGGTCCTGGTCGGGCGAGAACCATCCGCTGGCGAGATAGAGTCTTAGTCTACGTCCAAACTTATTTTCACTCATTGTTTTTGTCCTTTCATCCTTTCGATCTGTAATAGTAGTGCTTCTTTGCTAATTGAACAAGCATCAGACTTCGCGATATTTTCACGTGAAGAAAGCATCTGAAGATTTGCAATATTGCCGATGACTTCGGGCGGAAGACCTTGTCTAAATCCCTCAGCGATTGAGAACTTGTGGTCTAGGTGCAAGTCACTGCTTCTCTTATCGTAGTCAGGAATATACTCAAGAGGCTGAGAGTTGGTGACTTTCCACACAGACCTCTTATATTTCAAGTACTCAGGTGTTAGAGCACTTCTTTCTTCCCAAGTCATGCCCCATTTTTCTAGAGTCCATTTGTCTCTTACGAGTTTTGAGTTGAAGGGATTTGTTGATCCAAATCGCTTAAGACAGGTTGCTTGTCGCTTCTCTTCAAGAACTCGAATGGGATGCACATCGCCATACTTCTCAATGCACTTCTGCCTGCCTCGTGCATAGATCTCAGGAACTTGGGATGCATTCTCTACACCGTGTGTGGTGAGTGCCCAATTCTTAAGACCAGCAACAATCTTCTGTTTGATTTCTGGTCTCTTCGCAGGATTGTTCTCAATCCAGTTTTGTCTAAGCTGCTCTTTGACTTCAGGCTGATTCATTCTCTCTGAGAGCTGCTGCCGACATTCAGTTGTCTGCATTGCGTTTCGCACACCGTGCTTCTCTTCAAAGAGATCATCGAACTTCTTCTTAAAGACCGGCGACTTCATGTGATGAATCGCACCGTATTTATCAGTGCAAGTCTCTTGGGCTTTCTTGTATGAAAGCCCACCCCTCTTTCGGGATTCACCGTAGCACTTGTGATTGCAAAAGTGATGAGGAGAACTCGACAGTGCACTCGCCCGTGATTGATTGACAACTTTGACAATATCGTTGTTGCAAATATCACAGACGAGCTGCACTGTGAACTCAGTCTTCTTTCCTGTCTTTTTCTCTGTTACTTGTTTGATCATCTGTGGTTATCCTCTCGCGAATCAGCCTCGCAACGAATGCACCGATCTTCAGGTCTCTCTCAGCGCAGAAAGCTTTGAGGAGACGATGAGTGTCTGAATCGATCGAGACTTTCTCTTGCTTCATGAGGATAACTATACGCTTAGTACTAGTTAGTACTAGATAAGATCACTTATTTGTCTTCCAAGTATTGTGATCAGACTTAAGCTGATCAAATTCAGAAACACCTGCATTCCAGTACTGAAGGAACTTCTTCTGCGGTCCTTCACCGTGGGTGCCATTTAGTTCTTCTCTGGTGCACTGATAGATTGTATCATTCGGGTGATACTCAAAGATGTCATTCTTCTCAGCAGGCCAGTAGAGGTTTGTGCCTCTGGAGATCCACTTGTCACCATCCTTCACCCGGAAGGTCTTCACATAGTGCATGTCAGGCTTATCAAAATCAATCATCGTTGTGAACTCTGGGATCACCTTGGCAACTTCGACTGCCATTCTTACCGCAAGCAGGTTATCACTAGCGGTTTGAATGGCGACATCTTTGCGCTGATAAATGAAGCCCACCAGGTCCTTGAGCGGCAGGCGCATGTAGTAGAACGACGTCATGCACTTGGGAAGGATCAGCCGAGCGTCCATCATCGACACGACCTTCGAGTCAGTCATGTCCGCGTAGAGCTGCTTGGACTCGTCGACGAGGCGCTTCCAACGTGCAAGGAACTCGGGTGAGTTCTGCACGGGCTCCGGGATCACGGCAGCATCATCGCGCAGGTCGCGGTCACCGGTGCACTGTGCGGCGAAGGTGCCGGCTCTGTGGCGGATGATGTGGGTGACGTCCTGGAAGGAGAGACCGCTGAGCCGGAAGGTGAAGCCCAGGCACTCCATCGGAGCGGGCAGGGTGCGGCCTCCGAACACGTCCTCCAGGTTCTTGGACAGCTCGTGGGGCGTCGCCTCGCGAGGATCGATGTCGGGACGGTCCGCCCAGGTCGCTTTCACGTAGTGCCACGCCACATTCCACGCCTGCTGGCGCGTGGGGTGGTCGACGAGCTCAACCTTGAGTGCATCGAGGGCGTTGAGGTACTCTGTCTTGACAGGCCGGCCAAACTTGAGCTCCATGGGCAAGGTGACAGGCTGTAGATCCTTATTCTGCGGCATTCTTTGTTCCTTTCAGTGACATTTGAGCACAAGTGTGCTGGCTCCTAATATTAGTAACGTGAGTGCCCATGTACAGGGCAAAATGTGTCAGCGTCGGTAGGACCGGATCATCTCGAACAGCGTAGAAGAGCCAATTTGATCAAAATTGACACGCTGTATGCCCGCCGAGGCCTCAATGTCCTCATTGTACGTCTTAACGGGAACAATTACAGGCACACCGTGCTTTGCGAACTCAGCGGCGTGCTTGGAGGAGTCATCCACGACACATATGAGCTCCCTTTTTGGATAAAAGTCCTGTGCGGTGAGCCACAGGTACTTCTCCGGAGAGAAAGCGACTGAGTCGAAGGGCACTTTTGCCTCGTGGAGCCATCTGTGAGTGTCGTAGAAGCACTTTAGGTTCCCAGAGGGCCTCGCGGTGAGGATTTGAACCCAGTAGCCCGCATCGCGGCACATTCTCATGGCCTCGAAGGCGGTGCCGTTCACCGCGAGTGATCGAAAACCGCCCTCCTTGATGAAAGTGTCAAAAGCGGCCTCGGCATCGAGTCCACTCTTCTGCAATTCAGCTGCGCTGTAGTACTGCTTGTCATTGATGTCAGCTTTAATGCCCCACTTTCGGTCCAGGAACTTGAAGAATGAGGTCCGGAACTCAGCGATCACATCGTCGACATCAAAAATGACCACAGGACGATCTCCCCTCTTGTTCTCTGACTCGAGGTGACGTCTGTGGAGGTAGAGGTCCTTGTCCTCGCAGGCTTGAATGAACGTCTGGGGGTCAATTTCCCACAAATTAAGCAGTGCGAGGACGTACCTGAAGGCATCCACTGACTTGTATAACAACTTGCTACGATCGACGGGCACTTGCACGCGCCTGTGGTCCTTGAAATTGACTGCGGAGGCAATCTCAGACACCTCCGCGTGCAGTGAGAGGGCAAAGGTCTTTGTGACCTCCTCCTTCACCTTGTCTGACATCTCCTCTGGCGCAAAAAACAGGTCAGAGTAGACCCTCTGGCGCTCGAGGGCACCCGAAATTGTCTCAAATGACATCAGTACCCCGTCTTAAGCCTCTCGTGGATCACAGCGTCCTTGGCGACATAGGCCTCGTAGAGCTCATCCGCAGTCACACCGGTGAGCACAAGGACAGAGAAGAAGTAGTTGAAGGAGTCAACCATCTCCTCGAGGAACTTCTCGCGATCGAAAGTCTTGTCCTCAGTGGTGCGATGTGACTTCCAGTTCTTGAAGTGCTGCATTGCCTCAAAGACCTCCTCGACACCCTTGAGCGCAGTGTCTCGGACAGTCTGCTGGGCCTTCTTGTCAGTGAGATCGACAGGCCACTTGGGGTAGATGCCTGATTTCTGGGACTTGAGTGACTTCATGAACTGCTCACGCAGCTCAAACATGTGTCGAAGCTTGTCCTCGGGCTCCATAGGTCTCCTCAGCTGTCAGCGCCGCTCAGCTTAAATCCCAGCTGCAATTGCTGGAAAGACAGTGACTCTGCATGTGCAGAGAGCCGCGCGATCTCCTGCTCAAGCTTCTCACGGTAGGCATCACTGACGTAGACCTTCCCATCTCTCGTGACAACCTGTAGAGTCTGCAGGTGATCATACAGGTCAGTGCCTGTGAGAATTGCGAGCTGAAGCAGCTGCGCAACGGTTGAAAGTAGCTCCGATGAGAGTGTGTGTGTCGTCTCGTTTTCCATTTTTCCTCACTTTTGAACTGCAGGGACCCAGTGTGTGGTCCTGCCGTCTGCTGTCTGCTCCCGAACAACCTTGTTGCCGTTCGGATCTTGGTCCTGATTGTAGACTAGGAACCGCTGACTGTATTCACCCTCATTGCCATCAAAATCCCTGTATGTCTGGATTGACGCTCCGCCGCGGGTGTAGGCATCCTGTAGCACGTGCTGAATGCTGTGTCGGAGTCGAGACAAGTCAGTGGCACTCAGTGAGGACACGGTCCTATAGGGTGACAGCTGAGCCCTATAGAGTGACTCTGCCTTCACGTAGTTTCCCACGCCGGACACAAGGCTCTGGTCCATTAGGGCCTCAGACAGGGACCAGTCAGGTCGCTTCATAAGGGCCTCAGTGAATCGAGCATCCGACACAGACTCAGAAAGCATATCTGGTCCTAGTGACTTCAGCTTCTTCACAAGCTCCTGCCTGCCTGGCACCATCTTGAGAGTTCCAAAATTTCGCTGGTCGTTGAAATAGACCTTTGTGTCACCACTCATCTGGAACAGCACACGGGAGTGCTTTGTCTCAGTCATCGACCAGCTGCCTGTCATTCCAAGCGTGTTGTAGATGAAGACATCATTGGAGACGATCCAATAAATGAACTTTCCGTGTACACCGACTCCAACGACTTTCGTCGGAAGCCTCGCTTTAAGGAGCTCAAGGCCCTCGACCTCGCTCTTCTTGTAGCGCCCTGAGAGGACGTCTACTGTCAGCAGATCCTTGCCTGACACAGCACGTGCAAGAGACTCGGCAAAAAGTTTGGCCTCTGCGCCTTCTGGCATGATCTCAGACCTCCTTCTTCACAGACTTTGCACGCGGCGCGCGCTTCTTCTTCTCGACAATCTGCGCGGGAGGTGCTTCTGCAGCCTCCTTGAGCGTCTCAACCTGATCGCGGAGAGCTTCAAGGGGGTTTTGAACGACGAGAACATTCGCGCTGCTGAGATCTGTCACCTTGTCCTTCACCTTCATCGCCTCCAGGTTGATGTCTCGCATCTGCTCAAGTGTTGCCTGCGTCACGGCGTTCTTGATTGCCTCAGTCGCAGCAGTTGCAGCCTTGAAAGAGGCCACGCCGAGGCAGAGCAGGATCAGCGCAGACACCATCGTGGTCATGAGATGCTCTACAAGAGGGGGGTAGAAGGCATCAGACACAGCGCCGGTCAGGGCGTAAAAGACTACAAGCATTACAGACATGTGCACCAGCATCTCATTCTTGTGAAGCCACTTGATCAGACTCATTCTCTCTCTCCGCTCCTGTTTGTTGTTTTTCTAGATCCCACAGGTGGCTGTGATACCACGTGAGGGCGTGATCATTGGGCTGGACAGATCTCCAGTCACCCCTGCAGAAGATTCGCCAGCAGTCATCAGCGTACTTGCCGCATCCGTGAAGGTCACGAGCAGTGGACCATCCACCTGCAATGTACTCACGGTTGAATCTGAGAAGCGTCTGTGACCTCTTTCGCCACATCCCTAGGGGTTTGATCAGCCCCTCGAGATCAGCTGCTTCTGCGTTCACCAGGGATCCCGGATCGGGCCACCGACGAAAGAACTCATGGATCACACCATCCACCTGCTTTCGGGTGGTGAGGTTGAGCATGAGGCAGGCGATCAGAATGCGCCACTCATTTGGCCACAGGTGCTCCTGAATGAGCCCAAAGGGAGACCTCGGTGGGACCCAGGATTCAGGATTGTCCATGCCCTATTTATACTATAGGGCGGATCAATGTACAAAACATCAGACGTCTTCGAGGGAGTCTAGAAGATTATCCAGTGAGCTCGCCTTTCGAGCGGGAGGCGCCGGCCTAGGAACCGGAGCCGGTGCAACCGGACGAGACACAGGAGCTGCCGGCTGCTTCGGAACCGGCGGAGCGACTCTGACTGGCACGGGCGCGGCGACAGGGGCAGGCGGTGGCGGAGGAGGAGCCGGGGACTCCACCAGGGGCTTTGTCTTATTGACGACGGCGGCAGTCACCACTGGGCCGGCCACACGCTGCGCGGTCCGGACCACAGCCTCCACCTTGATCGCAGGCTTCAAGTTCGCCTGCATCT
>Ga0172373_10001477_pt1 | contig 38004 bp, 30 predicted proteins | sample Lak10m_2_FD_114546 | JGI IMG/M metagenome (GOLD analysis project Ga0172373, IMG submission 114546) | Freshwater microbial communities from Kabuno Bay, South-Kivu, Congo - kab_092012_10m | ecosystem: Environmental > Aquatic > Freshwater > Lake | place: Democratic Republic of the Congo... | reverse complement strand
TTGGAAGCGAGAAGGTCATTATTGAGTAGTTATTTCAGATTTCTGATTTGAATCCCCGCGAGCGCATTCCCCGCTTGCGAGGTTCTTCAAATTGCAATGATCTTTTTTCTTGTACTTTTCTTTTGTTTGCCCAAAAGAATAGTGCCAAAAGAAAAATGTAAAAAAATGAAAAACAATTTAAGGAAATACCCGGTTATTAGCGGGATTATTCAATAAGGATGGGAATGCGAATTGGAAAGATCGTTTAGTCTATTTTCTCGGTCTTTTCGGTAGTCTGGTCTTTTTTCCCAGTCTTTTCGGTAGTCTGGTCTTTTTTCTCGGATTTGTTGATGGTATCATCAACACCATCCATGCCGTCTTTAAAACTTTTGACTCCTTTACCCAGACCTTTCATCAGTTCAGGAATTTTCCTGCCCCCGAAAAGAAGTAGAACGACCAGGGCAATAAGCAGAAGCTCCATGGTTCCCAGTCCGAATATCAATAAAATGGATAAGGTCATCTTCGTGAATTTTTCTGGGGTCAAAGATACGGAAAGAAAAGGAACAAGTGACTAAATGTCAAAGATTTTTGAAAAAAAGACAAGCATCCCCATAACTGAGAAAACGGAAATCGTGTTCCAGTGCAAATTGGTAGGCTTTTCTCCAGTTATCCCCGACCAGAGCGGCAACCAATAAAAGTAAGGAACTTTGAGGCATATGAAAATTTGTGATAAGACCTGTTATGATCTTATAAGAATAACCCGGAACAATCATCAACTGGGTTTCACCGGAATATTCATCCAGATTTTTACCAATCAAAAATTCAAGAAGATTTTCCAATGCTTTTTTTACAGGGATTAAGTCCTGATGTTCGTATTGGTATGGTTCCCATTGATTTATTTCGGGAGTTTGCATGGTTTGTGATCCTGACAGTCTGACTCCCAACCAGTATAGTGTTTCGATGGTGCGCGCTGAAGTCGTACCCACCGCGATAATCGGTTGGTCAAGGCGGTTATATATTGATTCAATTGTTTTTAATTTCACCGTAATTTTTTCCTTATGCATGACGTGGTCCGCAATACTGGAAGTGGTGATCGGTCGGAAAGTTCCTACTCCGACATGCAAAGTAACCTTTTCAAAAAGGCATTGTTTTGTTTTAAGTTTGTTAAAAATCTGTTCCGTAAAATGAAGACCTGCGGTCGGCGCCGCTACAGACCCTTCCTTTTCGGCATATATGGTTTGATATCTCAGGGTGTCTAATTCATCGGGCAGCCGGTGAATATAGGGAGGAAGGGGTACCAAACCAACGGTTTCCAGGATTTCAGAAAAGGTTAATTCCGGGGGATTCCAACTGAATTCAACCGCGTGGAAACCATCACCCAGGTCTTCTTTGAGAATTGCAGAAAGAAAATGAAATTTACCTTTAATTTCGATTTCTAATTGCAGCGTTCCATTTTTCCAACGTTTAAGATTGCCGACAAGACATTTCCAGGTACAACTCCCCTTTTGCCGGAAGGCAACTTGAATCTCAGAAGAAGGTGACAATGGTTCCAGGCAGAAAATTTCAATAGTAGCTCCACCTTGTTTTGTAAAAAGGAGACGGGCATGAATGACCTTAGTATCATTAAAAACCAGAAGAGAATTATCCGGCAAAATGCCATCGATGTTAATAAAAGCCTCCTGACGGATTTCACCGTGCCTATAAAGGAGAAGCTTAGATGCGTCGCGATCAGCAAGAGGAAATTGTGCGATTCTATTGGATGGCAAATGATAATTAAACTCGCTTTGATTGATGTTTCCCGGATCAAACATAGGTGTCGTTTACCGCAAAGATCGGAAAGTTTTTTTCAAACCAGATTTAAGAATATAGGTGCAGGAATCCGACCTACTTTTTTTCCGTAGAGAAAAAATTAGGTTTATAGGTGATCATGATATAGGCGTACTGGGCAAATTTGCTGGTTCCGGGTTTCAACCCGTCATATCTTTCCATTGTTTCGGTTGGGAGGAAAAAGCAGTAAGCTGCGTTCAGCTCAAGGTTTGGAATAGGCTTATAGACATACATCAGGTCAATTTCCGATCCCAGGCTTTTCTTTACCGTTACATATTGCAGCTGACCGGGCTTGGAAGGTTTTGCATACAGGTACCCGTTCGGAATACTGAACCAGCGATAGGTTATTTCCACCGACATTTTATCATTAAATCCAATGGTTGCTCTTCCATAAAGATCGTTTAAACCGGGACTGAGGTTGTCTTTAACCAGGCTATTGAACATATCCATATACCCATATCCGCGGTGTGAAGTCCCGTAAAGAGTACTGAATCCTTTAACTTCGGTCTTAAAGGTCGTAGTATCGGAAAAATTATTCCCGCTTAAATGTTCATAACCGACCTGTAATTTTAATGGCTTCACCACCTGATAGCTTACAAAGGCGGTATAAAAATTTGAACTTAATTTGCGTCCGTCTTGGATATGTCCGAATTGATAATATCCATTAACAAAAAATCCCCATTTTTTAAGATTTAGCAAGGCGCCGACGCCTACTGTTCCTCTTGCATAAATAGTGTTTGGAAATTCTTCTGTAATCGTCTTTGTCGTTATTTCCGGGAGGATCGTCGTTCCGATGATCGAATCATTTGCATCATGAATGTATAAAGTATCGTACTTCGTACTCGTTTTAGTGGTGATAAGATTACTTTTTTGAAATGCATCGACGATTCCCATCACGGAAACGACCAACTGTTCATGCAAGAATTTCTTTTGAAGATAGAGATAGGATAAGTACTTATAATTATTACGGACATTGTAGGAATTCAGATAGGCTGGGGCCGGCGCCACATTATTTACGGCTATGGCATAATCCCCCCTGAACCCGATTTTATTTGTTTCAACCTGGGCGATCACAATATCGTGGGTGGCACCCCACATACTCCAGTTCGACAATCCAAACAACCGTTCATCGTCATATGCAACCTCCATACGTCCAATCTTGATCCCAAAGGACCTGGTGAAGTTATATTTGAACCATGCCTCATAAACGTTAACGGTATTTTTTGTGATGGTATCCGAAGAATAGTTATTTTGACCAAAAACCCAGGCATTGTATAAAGAAAAACGAGTAGTGATCTTTTCATTTTTATAATCGAACAGCAACCTTGCTCTGCCTAAGAGATCAATGCTCGCGTTCTTTGAAGAATCCAATAAAGTCATATAACCATCACGGTATTCACCACGAACACGAAATTCGGCGGAGATATTAAACTGTGCTTTCGAGCTGAAACCAACCATCACGAAAATCGCAATAATGACAATTGATCTGAAGAAAATCTTTTCCATAAGATAGTGTTTAAAGTTGTAGATAGACCTTGCGTAAAAATAATAAATTTTCCTTGCGAATATGTTTCCTGATGCACACTGATAACAATGAATATTTCATACATTTGTTTAGAATATATCATCTTAAATACACTAATAAGGATAAGTTTTCGATTAAAACCGAAATATGAAACTTAAACAATACGTCCCCAATACGCTTACAACCTTAAACCTTATCAGCGGACTGGTATCCCTGACCCTGATCCTGCATAATAATTTTACCATGGCGGCGGTATTCATTTTTATCGCCGCCATTTTCGATTTTCTGGATGGAATGACAGCGCGTTTACTTAAGGCCTATTCTGAACTCGGGAAACAGCTGGATTCGCTTGCCGATATGGTCTCATTCGGGGTGGTGCCCGGGATCCTGGTTTTTCAGATCCTTTTCATTAACTGTGCAGGCAGCGGAAATATCCTCGAACGTTTACACATTACTCCTTACTTTGCTTTACTTATCCCGGTTTGTTCAGCTATGCGCCTGGCAAAATTCAATATCGATCTCCGGCAGGAGAATAATTTTATCGGGTTACCCACGCCTGCAAATGCCCTCTTTTTTGCCTCCATCCCCTTAATTGAAGGGATGCAGCCCGGGTTCCTCACACTGATCCGGCTGGATTTTCTGGCAGAATTTTTATACAACACCCGGGTACTGACGATCTTAACAGTATTCTTTTCTTACCTGTTGATCTCTGATTTCAGGATCTTCTCCATGAAATTCAAAAGTATCAACTGGAAAGGGAACCAGGTGCGTTATCTTTTTCTGATCATCTCCCTTATACTGATTGTCCTGTTCTCGCTGAGCGCCATCCCGCTGATCATTTTTACATACCTTTTACTGTCGCTGTTTATGCAAAGGTATATCTGATAAGTCGGTAGTCATTAAGTCATTAAGTCATTGGTAAAAGAGTAATGAGGTAACAAGATCTATCTCAGCTCGAAATTCTGACCCAGGTAAACCTTTCTGACATGAGGATCTTCTGCAAGTTCGGTTGAAGTACCTGCCCTGAGTATTGATCCTTCAAAAAGGAGATAGGAGCGGTCGGTAATGGTAAGGGTTTCGTGGACATTATGATCGGTGATCAGGACACCGATATTTTTTTCCTTAAGTTTAATAACGATTTGCTGAATATCTTCGACTGCAATCGGGTCGATACCGGCGAAGGGTTCATCCAGGAGAATAAACTTTGGATCGACGGCCAAGCATCGGGCGATCTCGGTTCTTCTTCTTTCCCCCCCGGAAAGTGTAATTCCCTCGCTTTTACGGACATGCTGAAGGCCAAATTCATCCAACAGTTTTTCCAGTCTCTCTTTTTGTTGATCCTTCGTGAGACCGGTAAATTCGAGGATGGCCTTGATGTTATCTTCAACGCTTAATTTCCGGAATACCGATGCTTCTTGCGGGAGATAGCTGATCCCGCGCTGGGCGCGCTTGTACATCGGCTCTTTAGTGATATTGATCTCATCCAGGAAAACTTCACCGGAAAAGGGTTTGATCAGACCGACAATAATATAAAATGAGGTGGTTTTCCCGGCGCCATTTGGGCCAAGCAGCCCAACAATTTCACCCTGTTTTACATCCACTGTGACATCATTGACCACGGTGCGCTTTCTGTATTTTTTAACGATTTTTTCGGTCCGGAGGAACATACGGTTCTGGATTAATCATTTTTGATCGTTGACGGCAAAGGTAAAATGTTAAAGAATTCCTTCCTTCAGGATATCGTGAAGATGGATGACCCCTTTATATTTTTTCCGGTCAACCACGAGGATCTGCGTGATGTTATTCTGCCGCATCATGCTCAAGGCATTTACCACGAGAGCGCCCGGTTCTATCGTCTTCGGATTATGCGACATGATGTCGGAAGCAATAAGCCGGTTTATACTGATATTTTTTTCCAACATTCTGCGGATATCTCCGTCGGTGATTATCCCGACAAGTTTACCTCCTTTTAGAACAGCAGTGGTACCTAAACGCTTGGAGGAAATCTCTATTATTACCTTTTTAATTGGGTCATCATGCATAACGATCGGAACCTGGTTATGAACGTAGAGATCGACTACTCTCAGGTACAATTCTTTTCCCAATGTTCCCCCGGGGTGAAACTTTGCGAAGTCTTCCGCGGTAAATCCCCTGCTTTCAAGGAGACATACGGCCAGTGCATCGCCCATGACAAGTTGTGCGGTTGTACTGGAGGTGGGGGTAAGGTTATTGGGACAAGCTTCCTTCCCGACGGTAGTATCTATGATATAATCTGCTTGCTTTGCAAGATAGGAGGCAGTGTTCCCGACCATGCCAATCAACGCGCTGCCTCTTTGTTTTAGCAAAGGAATCAGAACTTTAATTTCCGGTGTTTCACCACTTTTTGAAAGGCACAGAACAATGTCTTTTTTCTGAACGATTCCCAGATCACCATGGATGGCATCGGCAGCATGCATAAAAATTGCGGGGGTACCAGTGGAATTCAGCGTGGCAACAATTTTCTGTCCGATGATGGCGCTTTTTCCTATTCCTGTTACGATCACCCTTCCTTTGGTCGAAAGGATCAGGCGGACGCATTTTATAAAATTATCGTTAACCGAACGCGCCAGTCCTGAAACTGCCAAAGCCTCATTATTGATGGTATTTAAAGCAATTTTTTTCAGAGATTGAAAGGTTTTCAATGCACAATTTTTTTTAAAAAAATTTGTTTATCAGTATTGATTTACTTTATATTTGTATATAGGCGTATTAATTCTTTAAAAATCAATTATCCTGAACAAAATTACAAAAATAAATCCAAGTCATAAAACGGCTCGCAGGAAAGACGAATATAATCTGCACGAAATACTGAAGAAAGTATTTGGTTATGATAGTTTTAAGGGGAACCAGGAGGCCATCATCCAGAACGTACTTGACAGTAAGGATACTTTTGTCATCATGCCTACCGGCGGTGGGAAATCTCTTTGTTACCAGATTCCGGCCTTATTAAAAAAAGGAACGGCCATAATTGTTTCTCCCCTGATTGCGCTCATGAAGAACCAGGTTGATTCCATCCGGAGTTTTGGAACGGATACGGATGTAGCTCATTTTATGAATTCCTCATTAACCAAACAAGAAATCGCTCAGGTAAAACAAGATATCCTTGATGGGAAGACGAAATTACTATATGTTGCCCCCGAAACCATCACGAAAGAAGAAAACATCGATTTTCTTAAGAATATCACCATTTCTTTTTATGCCATCGACGAAGCCCATTGTATTTCGGAATGGGGGCATGATTTCCGTCCGGAATACCGTCGTCTCAGGCCAATCATTGAGGCCATCGAGCAGAAGGTGCCGGTGATTGCCCTCACAGCAACGGCAACACCTAAAGTTCAGCAGGATATCCAGAAGAATCTGAACATGATGGATGCAACGATATTCCTCTCTTCTTTCAACCGTCCTAATCTTTATTACGAAGTCAGGGCAAAGACCAAGAATGTCACCAAAGACATCATCAAGTACATTAAGGGTCATCCGGGTAAATCGGGCATTGTTTATTGTCTGAGCAGGAAAAAAGTAGAAGAGCTTGCCGAATCATTTGTCGTTAACGGCATCAAAGCGCTTCCTTACCACGCAGGTCTGGATGCCGCTACCCGTCGCCAGAACCAGGATAAATTCTTGATGGAGGAGGTAGATGTTATCGTTGCTACCATTGCTTTCGGGATGGGGATCGATAAACCGGATGTACGTTATGTGATCCATAATGATATGCCGAAAAGTCTGGAGGGATATTACCAGGAAACCGGGAGATCGGGGCGTGATGATGGTGAAGGGAACTGCATTGCTTTTTACAGCTATGATGACATCCTGAAGCTGGAAAAATTTCTGAAAGGCAAGTCAGTCGCTGAACAAGAGATCGCCAAGCAACTCCTGATGGAGACGGTGTCGTACAGCGAATCTTCCGTTTGCCGGCGCAAACAGTTGTTACATTATTTCGGGGAGATCTACACCGAGGAAAATTGTCAGAATTGTGACAACTGCATGCATCCCAAGAAAAAATTCGAGGGGAAACAGTATGTTCAGCTTGTCCTGGAGACAGTACTTGCCGTTAAACAGCAATTCAAGAACAAGCATATCATCAACATCATTCTGGGAAAAAGTACCTCCACCATCAAATCTTATAAGCACAATAAGCTGGAGGTTTTTGGCAAAGGGGGAGACAGGGATGAAAAATTCTGGAATGCCGTAATCCGCCAGACGCTGATCGAACGCTTACTTACCAAGGACATCGAGAATTATGGAATTCTGAAGATTAGTCCAGAAGGAGTTCAGTTCCTGAAGCATCCCAACTCAATGATGCTCGTGGATGATCACGATTACGAGAATCCTGATGAAGAAGAACTTTACGAAGCGCTCGGTTCAAAGAGCAGTACTGCCGATAAGACACTGTTTTCTTTATTAAAAGATCTTCGGAAGGAGATTGCCAGAAAAGAGAAATTACCTCCATTTGTGATTTTTCAGGATCCGTCGTTGGAAGATATGGCCATTCAGTACCCGGTGACCGTCGACGAACTCAAACAAATCACGGGAGTTGGTACCGGTAAAGCGTTGAAATACGGAAAGCCCTTCCTTGAGTTGATAAAGGAATATGTAGATGAAAATGAGATCATCCGGCCTATGGACATGGTCGTCAAATCGGTGATCAACAAGTCAGGGATTAAAGTTTATATAATCCAAAGCATCGACCGTAAGATTTCTTTAGATGATATTGCCCTGGCCAAAAACCTGAGCTTTGATGAACTGATAACCGAGATTGAAAGTATCGTCGGCTCCGGAACCAGGATTGACCTTAACTATTATATTGATGAATTTATTGATCCCTACCACCAGGAAGAGATCTTCGAATATTTCCGCAAAGCCGAATCCGATTCCATAGAAGAGGCCCAGAAAGAATTGGGTGAAGACGAATTCACGGAAGAAGAAATCCGGTTAATGCGTATAAAATTCATGTCGGAATTAGGTAATTAAACATTAACATCATGCAAGACGAAACAATTTTAAAACCTGAAACTCCTCAGGGAAGGAGAAAATTTTTTATTTTTAATTTTAACACACTATTGTCATTGGTTCTGTTGACTGGCCTGGCAGTTTTGTACATTCTCTATTTCACAGGAAAGAAAAGTCAGAAAGCACAAGGTCCTTCACCGATGCAAACCATCGGAACCAAATCCCTTTCCGTCGTATTTCTTAACCTGGATTCTCTCAATGTCCATTATGAGTTCGTGAAAATCCTGAGAAGAGATCTGGAAAGTACAGGTAAACGGTTACAGACAGAGGTACTGGCTGAACAGGGAGCGCTTGAAAAAGAAGCTGCCGATTTTCAACGCCAGATTTCCGCGAATACCATTTCCGAAGAAAAAGCCAAGGTCGTTTATGAGCAGCTTATGCAACGGCAACAGGCTCTGGTGGAGAAAAAAGACCGGTATACCCAATTGGTTGCCGAACAGGAGATGAACATGAATATCCGGCTCCTCGATACGGTCACGAATTTTCTCAAACGTTATAACAGCAAGTTCAACTATGATTATATCATGGGATATAAAAAAGGAGGAGAGATATTGCTTTCAAACGAAAATCTCGATATTACTAAAGATGCCCTTAGTGCCATCAATGCGGAATATAGTTCAAGGAAAAAATAGGTTTTCCATGCGATACCTAATACCGGTTTTAATTCTCCTATCTCTTATTTCGTGCCGAACAACGGATTCCAAGCCGGAAAAAACCAAAATGCCTTCAGACTCACTGATCTCAGAGGCTAAAATGATCCTGATACTTGCCGACATGCATACCGTGGAGGCGATTTTAATGATAAAAAGGAATAAAGGAGAAGATCCCCAGAAATATGCAGGAATCTATTTTGACAAGGTTTTCAAAAAATATGGCGTTTCGAAAGAAAGATTTGACATGAACCTGAACCATTACAAGGAAGATCCCGAACAGTTTTGTAAAATGTACGAATATGTGGTGCAGGTATTGCTTAACCGCCAACGATGGTATGCTCCCCGGGAATGATCAGATCTTTGTATAGATTGCCGTAACGGTTACAAGGTTCGCCCCATCATTGATCTTATAAATCCAGGTTATCTTTGTTCCTGAAAGTGATCCGCTTCCTGTAATGGTAACGCCGGGAACAATTTCCTGGTTTGCATCGAGCGTTATAGTGTTCCCGCTGACTGAGGCTCCCGCTGCAATCGAAGTCCCGAAACTCCCAAAATTATAGATCAGAACCCCGTTCGTTGAATTCACATCGGCAGTGATGTTAACTTCATAGGTGAGTTTTTTCTTTGTTTCAGTGACACTCCATTGACCAAGATATTGCGAACGGGGATCGGTCGGGGAGGGACTAGGATCTTTACCACAAGATTCGAAGAAAAGCGCAAAGCATCCCAGTAATAAGGTCAGAAGAAAAAAAATTCTTTTCATAGCTTTATAATTTTGATCAACATTAAACTTTTTTGGAACCTCCCCTTTTATAACTGTTCCATCAGGCGGTCCGCCAGGCGGCTTGCCCCGATACGGAACAGTCCGGGCTGGACCCAATGTTCGCCAAGGACCTCCTGAACAAGCGAATAGTAGTTCAGGGCTTGCCGGGGATCGCTGATCCCACCGGCAGGTTTGATTCCGACTTTTTTTCCGGTTTTTAAAAAATGTGACTTGATTACTTCTGACATCACGTAAACTGCAGTTTCGGTTGCGGCCGGTTGGATTTTTCCGGTGGATGTCTTGATGAAATCGGCTCCTGCTTCGATGGCAATTTCACTGGCCTTTGCGATGTTTTCAAAAGTGCCAAGTTCACCGGTTTCCAGGATGACTTTAAGGGTAAGACCTCTGGTCAGTTCACGTATTGCATCTAATTCACGGAAAACGATATGATAGTTACCTTCGAGGAATGTTCCCCTGGAGATAACCACATCTACTTCATCCGCTCCTTCATTAACCGCATAACGGACCTCTTCCAATTTAACTGAAAGAGGCATTTGACCACTTGGAAAAGAGCCTGCTGTTGTTGCAACTTTAATTCCGGAGTCATGAAGCATCTGTTGTGCCAAACGGATAAATGGCGGATATATACAAACAGCTGCCGGACACGGCAGATCTTTGTCTTTAAAAGCAAGCGCTTTTTCGCAAAGTTGCCGGATTTTAAAACTATTATCCACTCCTTCGAGGGAGGTCAAATCAATCAGGGATAGGATACTCCGGGAGATTCCGGTATCGGGGGTCTTCCCCTCATCTCCGGAAACGACTTTTTTGACCCTTTCTTCCACTTGTTGAAATGGAATCCCGGTAAGCAAAGAGAACGAAAACATAAGTTACTTCTTCGAAAATCAGAAACTGAAACTGATACCTACGCTGGGCATGATCGGCAGCTGATCGACCCGGGTATAACTCACCCGGTCGAAATAGAAAATATTCTGCTGGTCGAGTACATTGGTGACGCTGACATTGGCTTCCAGTTTCATCGTCTTGCCAAGCCAGAAAGTCTTTTTCAGGTTAAGGTCAAGCCGGCTGTAATAGGGTAATCTTCCTTTATCATAATCAGCATAAATAATACCCAGTTGGCCATTTGTGGTAGTATAATTGGTTCCCATATCAGCAAAATTGATCATTTCGTAGAATCCCTGTGTTTGGGTAAATGGGAATCCCGAACCATAATTATAACGTACATCAAGCTCCCAGGTTGATTTTTTTCCAAAAAGATAAGTAACCAGGAGATTTAAATTATGCCTCCGGTCGTAAGGTGGTACATAGTCCATCACCCCGTCGCTACGATGAATATACCCAAGCGAATAGGTCAGCCAAAAATGTAACCTCTTGATATCATATTTAACTGAAACGTCCACCCCTTCCGCATCACCCGTTTCAAGTACAAAATCTTTCTTATAATAATCGGGCTTATCCGCATTTTCGGGTGTGTCGTCATATAATTTGTTCCTGTTGAGGCTGGTTAACTGTGGATAATATTTATAATATCCTTCAACATTCAGGGAAAGGTTTGGAATGATGTCCCATTCAAAACCGAGTACAACCTGTGAGGAGCGTTGAAGTTTACTTTTTACTTGTCTTCCCATAAATTCAGAGGGAAGGTTCTCCGGTCCGCATAAAAATCCATAGAAGAGATTTACGACATCTTTGTCATATGTTGTACTGATAAGGTTCTGGGAATACATCCCTGCAGCCATTTTCAGACGAAAGTTCCTGGCAACGTTATATTTGATCGCCAACCTGGGTTCCGGTGATAAAGTCGATAACGAAGCATAATATTGTATTCGCAAACCTGGCTCAAAGATGAACTTTCCCGGCATCCATTTATACTTGACATAGGCAGTCACTTCGGTTGTATTCTGGGAGTAATCAATTTTCCGGTTTACCGTATTGTAAAAGTCGAAGATCGTCTTATACCCGGATAATTCCAGGCCATATTTGAGGGCATCGCGACCAAAAAAATAGGTAAAGCTTAATCCCCCGTTAAATCCGGCGATAGAACTGGAGCGGGGCGACTGGTTTTCAACTTCAAGAACTACCTTATAATAAGAATAAGCGAAGTTTCCTTCGATCAGTACAGAACTTTTCCCGGGAATAGCAAGAAATGTTAAACCTCCGCCATATGAATCCCAATGGTAATCCTGTAAGGCTTTGTAAGTCACTTTGTCGGAAAAGTTGAATCCGAACAAACCTACTTTGCTTCCGTTGGGTGTGTTGATCGCGATCTTGCCATAGATATCAAGGTAATTGAAAGGGAGTCCATCTTCATTGATATATTTATAGAAAATCTTGGAACTTTGGGCGAGGTAAGAATTTTTCAATGAAAGGATAAATGAAGCAGAAGTACTGTTATCATTTTTTTGTCTTACGATCGGCCCTTCCAGAAGAATTTTTGCACCAAAAGTACTGATATCGAATTTGCCGGCAATTCGTTTTTTGTTACCATCGCGGGTGGTGATATCCATCACGGATGAGATCCTTCCGCCATAATCAGCATTAAAACCTCCGGTATAAACATCGACATTCTTCAGTATATCGACATCAAAAACCGAGAAAAGCCCAATTGAATGAAATGGATTATAAACGATCATCCCGTCGTAAAGCACTTTATTCTGAATAGGGGGACCACCGCGAATATATAACTGTCCGCCCTGGTCACCGGTAAAAATAACACCGGGCAATACCTGCAGGTACTGTGCCAGGTCGGGTTGTCCCCCGATTGCCGGTATTTGCTGAATATCCTTGGGGGTAATCTTGATGATGCTTGTCTGAGTCTCCCTGACCTTGTCCTGACGAGCCGCTGAAACATTTATTTCATTCAGTGTAACCGTGGATTTTGAAAGATAAAGCTTTTTCGAGATCAGATCATTGGCTTTGATGGAAATGGGTATATTAAGGGTATCAAAACCAACGTATGTCACCATCAGTATATACTCCCCGGGTGGTATCCTGGTAATTGCAAAATAACCGTTTGCATCGGTAGGCGCTCCGATAGAGGTTTTATAAAGGTAAACATTGGTGAATAATACCGGCTCACCCGATTCTTTTTCATAGACAAAGCCACGGATAGTTCCGGTTTGTGCCGTTACAAAATTGGAGAAAAGAGATGCTGTAAGGAAAAGCAGGATGGATAGTAGTCTTTTACCAAATGTCATAAGGATAAATCGATTGCTACAAAGAATTGAATGGCTACAAAGTTAGAGAATTTCAGCGAGGAAAAAAAGTAAATAAAATATTTAAAATATTGTTACTTTTGCCCGTATTCAAACACAGTCTGATATGCAGAAGTTGTTGTTATTGGGGGATGAAGCGATAGCTCAGGGTGCTTTGGATGCGGGTCTTTCCGGTATTTATGCCTATCCTGGTACTCCCTCCACCGAGATCACGGAATACATACAGAATTCCAAATATGCCCGGGAAAACAACATTCACTGTACATGGTCAGTCAATGAAAAAACTGCCATGGAGTCAGCGCTTGGCATGTCCTATGCCGGAAAACGTACCATGGTGTGTATGAAGCATGTAGGATTGAATGTCGCCGCAGACCCTTTTATTAACTCAGCAATCACGGGGGCAAACGGCGGACTTATTGTTGTTGCAGCGGATGATCCATCGATGCACTCCTCCCAGAATGAGCAGGATTCCCGGTTTTTTGGAAAATTTGCACTGATCCCTATTTTGGAACCGGGCAATCAGCAGGAGTCGTACGATATGATCCACTATGGATTCGATTTCTCGGAAAAGTACGGTATCCCGGTTTTAATCCGTATCACAACACGCATGGCACATTCCCGGTCGGGAGTAGTCACCAGGGAAACCCGGCGGCAGAATGAAGTTCATCTTCCTTCCGACTTAAAGCAGTTTATCCTGCTGCCTGGCATAGCAAAACAGAGATATAAGAAACTATTGAAAAATCATCTTGTTTTTGTCGATGAATCTGAGGTTTCACCATTCAACAAATATATAGAAGGGAAGGATAAATCTTTAGGGATAATTGTCAATGGTATCGCCTACAATTACCTGATGGAAAATTTTCCGGAGAGGGTGATTCCCTATCCTGTTCTAAAAATCGGTCAATACCCGATGCCACGGAAAATGGTTGAACGATTGGCAGATGAATGCAAGGAGATCCTTGTTGCAGAAGATGGCTACCCGATCATTGAAGAAATGATCAAAGGCTATCTCGGTCGCGGACTGAAAGTTAAAGGCCGTCTTGACGGTACCCTTCCAAGAGACGGGGAACTCAATCCCAACCTTCTTGCCGTTGCTCTGGGAATGCAGGATACCATCGGATTACCTGTGCCGGAGCTCATGGTTGATCGTCCGCCATCCCTTTGCAGTGGCTGTCCGCATATTGATACCTACAACGCTTTGAATGAAGCCTTGGTCAACATTCCCAAAGGAAAGGTTTTTTCCGATATCGGGTGTTACACTCTGGGTGCACTGAAACCTTATGAAGCAATCTATTCCTGTGTCGACATGGGAGCCTCCATTACGATGGCTAAAGGCGCTGCTGATGCTGGGATAGTACCGTCGGTGGCCGTAATCGGGGATTCCACCTTTACCCATTCGGGAATGACCGGCTTACTCGATGCCGTGGTTGAAAAAACACCCATCACCGTTTTCATCCTCGACAATGCCACTACCGCCATGACGGGCGGTCAGGAATCCGCTGCTACCGGTCGTATTGAATCAATTTGTAAAGGAATAGGTGTAGAAGATGGACATATTCGTCTTTTAAAACCCTTACGTAAAAATCATGAGGAAAATGTCAGGATCATTTCTGAAGAGATAGCATATCTGGGCGTTTCTGTGATCATCCCCAGGCGTGAATGTATTGTTTCCATCGATAAGCGGATAAGAGAAAAATTCAAAAAGAATCAAAATAGTTCTGCATGAAGAAAGATATTATCCTGGCTGGTGTTGGTGGACAAGGGATCATCTCAATTGCTTCTATAATAGGATATGCTGCACTGGAGCAAGGGATGTATCTGAAACAATCGGAAGTTCACGGGATGAGTCAGCGTGGGGGTGATGTCATGTCGAACCTCCGGATCTCCCACCAGGAAATAGCTTCTGACCTTATACCTTTTGGGAAAGCCGATCTGATCATCTCCATCGAACCCCTTGAATCGTTGCGCCACCTTCCATACCTTTCATCCGATGGATGGGTGATCACCAATATCAGACCGTATAAAAATATCCCTGATTATCCTGATATTGAATTAATAATAAAGGAAATAGAGCAGGTACCCCATCACATTGCGCTGGATGCTGAAGCCCTGGCAAAGGAAGCCGGCTCGGTTAAAGCTGCAAATACAGTAATTTTAGGAGCTTCTTCACCATTTTTAGGGATGACTTACGAAAAGATAGAAAAGTCCATACAATTTATTTTCCGCAGTAAAGGGGATGAGGTCATTAACATAAACCTGAAAGCCTTTAGATCAGGTTGTGATTTTGCAAAACGAAATATTTAATTATTTATTTACCTTTGCTTATATATAATAACACACTCCAAGAATTATGAGGATTCTACAACGAAAGTTAGCTCATTACACCGAGCCACAAAAAGTCGAGCGGATGGGGCTTTATCCCTTTTTCCGGATGATTGAATCAGACCAGGACACGGTCGTAACGATGAATGGGAAAAAAGTCCTGATGTTTGGTTCCAATAGTTATCTGGGACTTACGACCCATCCTAAGATCAAGGAAGCCGGGAAAAAAGCCATTGATAAATATGGTTCCGGATGTGCCGGATCCCGTTTCCTGAATGGAACCCTAGATCTTCATATTGAGTTGGAAAAGAAACTTGCCGAGTTTGTCAAGAAGGATGCCGCCCTCGTATACAGCACCGGATTTCAGGTGAACATCGGTGTTATCCCTACCGTGACCGGACGGAATGATTATCTTCTTATCGATGAACTCGACCATGCCTCTATCATTGAAGCTACCCGCCTCTCATTTGCAAAAGTTCTAAAGTTCCGGCATAATGACATGCATTCCCTTGAACGACTGCTTAAAAGATGTGAACCCGGACGTATCAAACTGATCGTGGTCGACGGTGTGTTCAGCATGGATGGCGATATTGCCGACCTCCCCTCCATCGTTAAACTTGCCGAAAAATATGAAGCGACGATCATGGTGGATGATGCACATGCCATCGGTGTTATCGGGGAACAGGGTTCAGGAACGGCATCGCATTTCGGATTGACCGATAAGATCGACCTGATCATGGGAACTTTTTCCAAATCACTTGCTGCGCTTGGAGGTTTTATTGCGAGTGATTTTGAAACCATCAATTATATCAAGCATCATTCCCGATCACTGATTTTCAGCGCCAGTGTCACGCCTGCCTCCGCTGCATCCGTCCTGGCGGCATTAGAGATTATTAAGAGCGAACCCGATAGAATTCAACGTCTCTGGGATGTTACCCATTATACCATTGATAATTTCCGCAGGCTGGGATTCGACATCGGCAATACCGTCACACCTATTATCCCCTTATATATCCGCGACAATCTAAAGACACTCAAGCTTACCCGTATGCTCCTGGATGAAGGAATCTTTGTCAATCCGGTCGTTTCACCCGCCGTAAGCAAAGACAACACCCTCATCCGCTTCTCCCTCATGGCTACGCATACGAAAGAACAGGTAGATATTGCCCTCGAAAAGTTTGCCAAGGTCGGAAAACGACTTAAAATCATTGCCTGACGCCTTTATTTCTTCAACATGGAAATCGAGATTAAAAAAGTTTCTTCCCGAAGGGATCTGAAAAAATTCATCGAGTTTCCATTTAAACTTTTTGCCGGGAACAAATTCTGGTGTCCTCCGCTGCGTTTTGATGAACTCAACACCCTCAAGAGTGATAAAAATCCGGCCTTTGATTTTTGCGAAGCAAGTTACTGGCTTGCTTACCGGGGGGTAAATATCGTAGGCCGGATTGCAGGGATCATAAATCATAAAGCAAATGAACGTTGGAATGAGAAGCTTGTCCGCTTCGGATGGATCGATTTTATTGATGACCTTGCTGTTTCCAAATCGCTGATCGATACCGTTATGGTCTGGGGGAAAGAAAAAGGAATGACCGGAATTCATGGACCACTTGGTTTTTCTGACATGGATAACGAGGGTATGTTGATCAAGGGATTTGATGAACTTGCAACGCTGGCCTCCATTTATAATTTTCCATATTACCCGGAACATATGGAAAAATTGGGTTTCCAGCGTGCAGCTGATTGGGTTCAGTACGAATTCAGCATTCCCCCGGAGATCCCCGATAAAGTTGAAAGGATGTCTAAACTGGTCCAGGAAAAATTTAAACTCCGGGTTCTGAAAGCAAAAAAAGCAAAAGAGCTGCTTCCTTATGCCAAAAAAATGTTTAAAACATTGAACCTGGCTTTTGATGAGCTCTATGGATATACTGCCTTGACAGAAAAACAGATGGATATGTACACAAAGCAGTACTTTGGCTTTATCCGCCCCGAATATGTCTCCTTCGTCATCGATCAGCATGATGAGATCGTTGGTTTCGGCATCTCTATGCCTTCCCTTACCCGTGCCCTGCAAAAATGTAAGGGTAGACTCTTTCCGTTTGGATTTATATTTATCCTTATGGCTTTGAGAAAGAATGATACCATAGACATGTATCTCAACGGTGTACGGCCTGATTATCACGCAAAGGGGGTAAATGCATTGTATTATAACGAGATGCACAAAGCTTATATCAAAAATCATATTGTAAGAGCCATTACCAATCCCCAACTGGAAGATAATGCCAAGGCGCTGACTATCTGGAAAAACTTTGACGGACGGCAACATCTGACAAGACGTTGCTGGATTAAACATTTTTAGACTGCCGACTTTTTTCTTATATGACCAATATCCTTATCACTGGCGCCAGCGGATTCATCGGGAGTTTCCTTGTTGAGGAAGGATTGAAACGTAATTATTCGGTTTTTGCTGGTATCCGGAAAACAAGTTCCAGGAAATACCTTAACGATTCCAGGATCAGGTTTGTTGAATTTGATTTTTCTACAACTACCTCCCTGGCATCAACACTTTCGGAGCTGAAAAACCAAAATATCAGGTTTGATTTTATTATTCATAATGCAGGAATCACCAAATCGCAGAAGAAAGACGATTACTTCAGGATAAATTATTTAAATACCAGGAATTTTATTGAAGCGCTTCTCCAGACCGGGATGACGCCAGGAAAGTTTCTGTTTATCAGCAGTCTTGCGGCCTATGGACCGGGTGATCCTGTTACGATGGTACCGGTAAAGCTTTCCGATGAACCCAAACCCATTGAGATTTATGGAAAAAGCAAGCTGGAGGCGGAGAAATTCATCATATCATTACATGATTTTCCCTGGCTTATCCTTCGTCCGACAGGTGTTTACGGACCACGGGAGACCGATTATTACGTTTTCTTTAAGACCATCCATAGCGGTCTTGAACCTTATATCGGAACAAGGAAACAAATCCTGACCTTCATTTTTGTCAAAGACCTGGTCAGGCTTGCTTATGATGCACTTGAATCCACCATCGTCCGGAAAGCTTATTTTGTTTCCGACGGACTGGAATATGACTCGGTGACCTTTGCCGGGATCACCAAAAAGCATTTAAATAAAAAAACTTTCAGTTTTACGGTGCCTGCTGGGATTGTAAAAATTATTGCCCGTTCTCTTGAAAGTATTTGCAGTCTTTGGGGAACTACGCCCACACTTAACTCCGATAAATACAGTGTGCTGAGCAGTATCAACTGGAAGTGTGAAGTTATTCCCCTTCAGACCGATTTCGGATTCAAGGCAGATTATGATCTGGATGCCGGAGTAAAAGAGACCCTGGAATGGTACAAAAAGGAGGGTTGGTTATAAGATGCCGCCGCCCAAAATAAAAAAAGTCACTTCCCATAAAGATCTTAAACATTTCATTGATTTTCCTTTTACTCTTTATAAGGGAAATAAATACTGGTGTCCCCCTCTGAATTTTGACGAACTCCGGACACTCAGAAAGGACAAAAATCCCGCCTTTGAATACTGTGAGGCTGAATACTGGATTGCATATAAGGATCGGAGACCCGTTGGAAGGATAGCGGGTATCATCAATCACAAGGCCAATGAGCATTGGAAGGAGAAATTGGTACGGTTTGCCTGGATTGATTTCACCGACGATCTTGAAGTATCAAGCTTGTTGATAGAAACGGTTTCGGAATGGGGGAAAGAAAAAGGAATGACCGGAATTCATGGCCCTATTGCATTTACCGATATGGATTATGAGGGTATGCTCATCGAGGGTTTTGAAGAAATTTCAAGCCTTTCAGCCATCTATAATCATCCCTACTATCCCGAACACATGGTTACTCTTGGTTTTCAAAAGGCCACCGACTGGATTCAGTTTGAAATAAAGATACCCAAAGAAATTCCTGAAAAAGTCGACCGGATGGCAGCTCTTGTCATTGAAAAATATAGTCTCCGGCTTCTTCATGCACGAAAATCCAGGGAAATCCGTCCCTATGCACGAAAACTATTCACCCTTTACAATGAAGCTTTCCGGAATTTATATGGCTTTGCAACGCTTACGACTGCCCAGATGGATGCTTATACCAAACAATATTTCAGCTTTATTCGTCCTGAATTTATTTCATTTGTGCTCGACAAGCATGATGATATTGTAGGATTCGGTATTACCATGCCCAGTTTGGCGAAAGCCTTACAAAAATGCAAAGGGAAGCTCTTTCCTTTTGGATTTCTCCATTTGATGATGGCATTGAAAAAGAACGACATTGCTCATATGTATCTTGTCGGGGTACGACCCGATTATCAGGGGAAGGGAGTCCTGGCTCTTGTATATCATGAATTGCAAAAAGTCTATATGGAGAAAGGGATTAAAAAGGCCATCACCCATCCACAGTTGGAGGAGAATTTAAAAGCGATTTCCATTTGGAAAAACTATGAAAACCGGGTCCATATACGGCGTCGCTGCTGGATAAAATATTTTTAAAAAAAGAAGGCTGCCATCCGGCAGCCTTCTTTTTTATCACAAGGAAAGAATATTACTTTCCTGAGAGTTCCCACCAGATTTTTGTATTCATTTGGTCGCCGCCAATTGCTTGGGCAGCAGCATTGACACTGGTTCCATTAACAGTATATTCCTGTTGCGGATAGGTCATCCGGAAAGGAAGGGTGGAAAGTGTAACCAGGGGAATAAAATCGATAAAGTTGCCATTGGCATCTACACTGCTATGTTCACCCGGTTGAAGCAGGAAGCTGGGTTCACCGGTTCTGTTATACTCGAACCATGCCTGATATGCCTGGTCAAAGAAAGCAAGATACTTATGGGTAAGTACGGTTTCTTTGTTGGCAGCAGGAAGCGCTGCGATATAGGCTTCCATGGCAACATTAAAATCACTAACCATTGCAGCATCCCATTGTTCAAGACGGATACAAAGGTCTCTCCAATGTTCGATAGATGCTCTGACCCCATTGACATAATGGGTCTGATCCCAGTTATTCAGCTCGGAAAGCATGAACTCAACTTCGGCATATTCCATGTAAACCGTGGGATATTTGGCGTTCAGGATAACAGGAGCGGTAACTGGTGAATAAGCGGCAGCTCCGTAGAAACTTGGGCAAAGTTTCTTATTCCAATAAGCCTGTGTTTGACCTTCCGTCATCCCATAAGGCATTCCGAAATATTTACCGGAACCGGCCGGCCGGTCTCTCGAATACAGTTGCAATCGCGGGTCAACCATACCTTCGACTTTTATCGGATTAATCTTACCATTCAGAGTATCATCAACACCCTTGAGCAGGTTAACGAGGGTCTTACAGGTCGTAAAGTCATTCCTGGACGATGTCCAGTAGGCATCATACAGGGGTGAATTATTTGGCTGTTGTCCGATATAGTAGAATGCTGCATCGTCGCCATTCGAAGTCATGAACTCAATGCCTTCTTCATTCATGACGGCATTTGCAGCTGTATAATTGTCGGTATTTGACATACGAAGTGCAACACGTAAGCGCAGGGAGTTGCCAAACTTCTTCCATAATGCCATATCTCCGCTAAAAATAACATCACCGGAAGTAAAGCCCGGAGCATCGAGGTTGATCATGTTAACGGCAGCCTTAAGTTCGGTCTGGAAAGCAGAATAAATATCCTGCAGCTTGTCGTATGAAGGAGTCGGAGTAGGATTGGTCGGATCGCTTCCTTTGAAAGCTTTGGAATATGGGATATCGCCATAGGTATCGGCCATAAGCTGCATAGCCCAAATCTTCAGGATAGTTGCAACGGCGATCTGGTTATTGTTATCTCCATATTTTGCCGCTGTAACCTTTGTATCCGCATTAGTATTCAGGTTTATGATCTCAACAAGGTTCATAACATCATGGTAAATTAACCGGAAATACTGATTATTCACATTCTGACGGATTGCATAACGGTCTTCAGAAGGATAGTTACGTTGACACCAGTACTGGGCATATAGCATACTCTGACGGCCGCCCCACCATTCATCATAGATATCGTCACAAAGACCTTTTTGGGCTGCAGTCAAAAGAGTGGGAGTGGGTACTTCTGCGGGTTGGTTGGGATTCTTATTGATCTTGTCAAAGTTTTTGGTACATCCTGTTATAAAAAGCACCAAAAACACCCCAAGAGACAGCTTGATAATTGTTTTCATATTTCGTTCCTGTTAAAATTAAAAGTTAAAGCCTAAATTGACACCAAAGGTTCTCAGGGCGGGTAATCCTGCACCTTCGATCCCCTGGACGTTTCCGGAGCTGGTGTTTACTTCAGGATCGATACCCTTCATAGCAACTCCCCACATTGCAAGGTTCCTTGCGAAGAGTCCAATTCTCAGGTTCTGGATTGGGCCGGTAAGTTTATTGGGGATAGTATATGATAAGGTGATCTCGCGTAATTTAACATAGCTGGCGTCGAGAACATTCTGGGCGGCTGGTCCATTGTAATGATCTGTAGTCCAGGTGTAGGCGCTGATGACTGTCTCGTTTGGTCCGGTAACCTGGGCGGTTCCGTCAGGATTATAGAGGACATTGCCGTTGCCATCAACTTTTGCTACCATTGCATCGATAAGAACGCCATTTTCGCGCATTCCGTCAACTGCGGAACCGGCAAGAATACCGGTATAGGTACCCCACATCTTGGTCATTGAGAAGAATTTTCCACCCTGCTGGATATCGATCAGAATTCTCAGATCGAAACCATAAAGTTTGAATTCATTACCAATACCCATATTCCAGTTGGGAAGCACGCTGCCGAGGGATTTAACAGCAGATGATCTCAGGTAACGTCCGCTTGATTCATACTGACCGGTTGTTTTGTTATATACCTGTCCAACAACTTTGTTTCCGTTGGCGTCATATACATAATCGGTCCCCATGATCTGTCCGTATTCGGCTCCGACAAGTGCATTGACCGTTACGAGGAAGGGAGCTGTACCAAGTTGAAGGTTATCGATACCGGGATAGAGTTCAACAACCTGGTTGGTATTCTTGGCCCAATTGATAGTAATTGTCCAGTCAAATATATTCTTTACCTTTACCGGAACTGCGGTCAGGAATACTTCAAGTCCTTTGTTTGTGATTTTACCGGCATTCAAAACCTGGAAAGAATAACCCGAAGCGCCTGACACGGCTACAGGAATGATCTGGTTCTTGGAGGCTTTATTATAATAGGTGAAGTCAAGTCCCAAACGGTTGTTAAGTACCCTTAGTTCAGCACCTACTTCCCATGAACGGGTTATTTCGGGTTTCAGGTCTTTGTTGTTCAGGGTTGTCGGTAATGTATATAGTCCGTAAGGTGGGAAATGATAAGGATAATTATTTACATCCAGGAAGTTGGCATAGGTAAGGGAGGTCCGGTAAGGATCGGTATCGTTACCAACCTGAGCCCAGCTGCCTCTTACTTTTGCAAAGGTTAGCCATTTGGCTTTTTTAACCCCAGGAAGTTCTGAAATAACCCAGCTTAACGATACTGAGGGATAGAAGTATGAGTTCTTGTTAGAAGGCAAGGTTGATGACCAGTCGTTACGTCCGGTAATGTCGAGGTAGATCATGCTCCTCCAACCAAGGGAAGCGCTTCCATACAAGCTGTTGATGCGTTTCCAGGTCTTGAAATCACTGGCGACATTCGTAAGAGAATTGCTGACCGTATAAAGTTCAGGAATAAGAAGACCGCCGATCGTGGAACCGGAGTTGAGCTTATAATTCCTGTCCATCATGTTTCCACCCAAGGTAGCATTCAAACGCCAGTCTTTAGCAAAAGTCTTGTCGACCAGGAAGAGGAATTCGGCATTCAGTTCGGAGTTGGTACGAATCTGTTCGCGGTAGAAAGATTGGGATGCGGATCCGATAGCAACACGTTCCTGTGTGCGGAACAGATAATTGTCGAGGTTTACTTTTCCCTGTGCCCTCAACCAGCTTGTGATCTGCCACGATACACCGACGTTTCCATAATAACGATCCCTTTTATCATTCTGGTAGTTCATATAACGGTCCCAATAGGGGTTATTGGAATAGGCGGGTGTAGGATCATCCATGGAGGTACGGTTCCAGCTCCTCTGTGAACCGTCGGGGTTTTTGTAGCTCTCTGCAATTTTCTGGTCGAGCTGACGCTGACCCCACTGGTTAAAACGTTCAACCGGGTTTACATCGCCATAACCTACTTCAGGACGGCCTTTTGTTGTGTTTGTGATATAATTGATATCGGCAAATGCCTTCAGATCTTTAGTCAGGTTAACATTTGTACTTAAGTTAACCGTGTAACGATCCACTTTTGAGTTTGGCATATAACCGGATGAATTAAATGTCCCCAATGCCAAACGGACTTGGGCAAAATTTCCACCGCCTGTGAAGGCAATATTGTTTGTCCAACCTACTCCGGTATTGAAGAAATATTTAACATCATTGGCCGGTTTTTGCCACTGGATGGATTTGCCATAGTTATCGGTATCCCAGGAATCGAAACTATAATATGGACGATAAAAGATCGGCTGATTATAATATGGACTGCCTAGGGGAAGTTCAATGCCATAATTTTTCAGGTAATCGCCGGCTGTGGAGTTATAGGCAGGACCGAAGCTTTCATCGATTCCATAATCCATACCCATGTCGAATGACTGATAAGGATTTCCATCGGGATCTGTACCACTGACTTTATAATAACCGGATTGGTCGGGATAATATTTAATTTCCCAGGTAGCATCAAGCCCACCGTTACCTCCACCGTAATCATACTGGTATTCGGGCAGGTAAGCGATTTGCTCAAAACTGATGCCGGTATTAAATTCAATGCCGATCAGTTTTCCTTTTTGCTGTTCGCCTTTCTTGGTGGTGATAAGGATGACCCCGTTGGCAGCTCGTGATCCGTAAAGAGCGGCAGCATTAGCTCCCTTCAGTACGGAGATATTTGCGATATCATCGGGATTGATATCCTGGGCCATGTTACCATAGTCATAACCACCGGCGCCACGTGCCGTGTTGACTGTATTAAAATCGCTGTTGTCGATGATAACACCGTCGATGATAAATAATGGCTGGTTGTTACCGGAAATGGAGTTGATACCACGGATAAGAACCCTGGATGAACCTCCCATATTACCGGAAGCATTGGAGATTTGCACACCGGCAACCCTTCCCGACAGTGAATTGATCACATTGGCAGAACCATCGGTCTGAAGTTCGCCTCCTTTAACTTCCTGCACGGAATACCCTAGAGCTTTTTTCTCACGGGTAACACCTAAAGCAGTGACGACAATGCCTTCCAGTTCCTGGACGCTCGGCTCAAGTTCGACATCCACCACATTTTCGACGCCTAACTTGATCTCAACGGTTTTCATACCGACGAAAGAAAATAAAAGAGATTCCCTATCTTTCGGAACAGGAAGGGTATATTTACCGTTGGCATCCGTAATCGCACCGACAGAAGTACCTTTGACAAGGACAGTAGCACCCGGAATGGTGGTCTTATCCTCGGCATTGGTTACCTTGCCAGTGATGGTCCTTTGGGCAAAGGTAACTTGCAACCCTATGAATAACATAAGGGCAAGGAAAGTTGTAAATTTTCTCATGACTGTTGTTTTTTTGTTAGTAAAGGTGTTAATAATCAGTGAAATAAAAGATAAATATTGAACAGCACCTGACCGTGCTCTTCAATATGATAATATATGTTGGTTTTGTTCTATCCAGTGAAAAAGGATTATGTTGCAATTTTAATAATTAATTATTTTGTAAACAAACATTATTTAACAAAAAATTTACATTTTTTAACACATTCTTAACAATACTTCAATAAGTCAGGGCATTAGGTATGAAACATGACCTGGAATAATAAATGCAAATTAAATCAATATCAGCTCTCTTTCACCCCAATCGCCGGTAATATAACCCGAAAACAATTATGAAAATAATATAGACAAGGGTATTATAAATTGAAATCTGGGATTGAAGAAGATGATAGGATGCAACCACCAAACAAGGGATACCCAAAAGAAAATAGCCTATCTTTCTCATGTTCCAAATAAAAATAAGTCCGGCAAAGGCGATTAAATGTAATATGGCTCCGGTGAGTAAAAACAGGAGCATATCAGTCCTGGTGACTATTTCCGCAGGCACATATTTATTGGTTACTTCGGTAATCCATCCCGAATAGAAAATTGCCAGAATAAACAGCAAGGATAAAAGAGTGAAATACACAAATCCAAAAAGACAAAAGATGGAAAGTCCGATGGGTCTTGATTTCGTCATAATTTTTTCATATTGACGCCGTAAAGTATAACAAATATTCCGGACAGAACAATATCAAACAAGGAAGGGCCCGACATTTTTAAAAAGTACATGGGAGCAATGATCAGGAGTATCTGCGCAATGGTGTACACATGAAATCCTGTTTTTCTGAAATTCCACATCAGCAAGGCTCCTGCGAATGAAAAAATATATAGGAACCCGGAAACCAGAAAAAATGACGGTGGGGCTTCCAGGATCAGGTCGATCCCCGGAAGGTTGAACTTCTCAGCAAAAGTTTTGGCAACCTCAGTAAAAGCCTCATAAAATGCGGCGATCATAATGCTTGAAAAGAAATTCATTCCACTACCGATAAAAGTCAGGATACAAAGAATGGTCAGCAGGTTTGGTCTTTTAGGTTTGACCGCCTGCTCAGGCTGATTGGGTATTTCTTCCATTAATTATGCACCAAAATTTGATTTATCACCAACATATACCGATTTGCCAAATCCAAGTATCGGGATAAATATAAACCGGAGAAAGAAAAGGCCGACGGTAAATCCACTCCCTTTGCCAAAATTCTTTGATAATCCATGAAGAATGATGATGTAAAATACCAGGTTGACGATGGGTATCAGCATCAATAAGAGGTACCACCAAGGTTTCCCGGCGATCTTAATTGCAATCAGATAATTGTAGATCGGGATAATGGCTGCCCAACCCGGTTCTCCTGCTTTTACAAACATGAACCATAGTCCGACAATTTCGATAACGGTTATGCAGATCCCAAAGATGATGATCGGCACGATGATGGCTACCACGAAGGGCCACCAGGAACAAGAATCCATAATTTCCATAACGGTTGGTTTTAAATGAATGTTTATATTCCTGAAGCACTTTGCTCCAGCATACTACTCAAGACTTCCAACTGCTTTTTCAACTTCATGCAGGATCTCACAAGATTTGACAAGTTCTTTCATTGTATTATGGTCAGGGTAAAGCGGACGGTCAATATCGAGGAATGCGACATGTTTACGGATAACCTCTTTTGCTTTCGTTACCCCTTTTCCGAATTTATATTCCCTGAAATCGAGCGCTTGTGCCGCAGCCATAAATTCTATTCCAAGGATCCCATAAGCATTGTCAAGTATCTGAAAGTTTTTCAGGGCAGTATTCATTCCCATGGAAACAAAATCTTCCTGGTCGGCAGCCGCCGGGATTGATTGAATAGAGGCAGGCATTGAAAGGATGCGTTGTTCCACGATTTGCATATCGGCAGTGTACTGGCTAAGCATCAGTCCGCTAAACATACCCGCTCCTTTGGTGAGGAATGCAGGCAACCCAACACTCAGCGCGGGATTATTTAACCGGTTCATGCGTCGTTCCGACATCACGCTTACCATGGTAATGACCATTCCTGCCATATCCATAGGAACCGATACCGGAGAACCCTGGAAATTGGCACCGGAAAGTTGAAGGTTTTCTTCCGGGAAAAAAACTGGATTATCACCAACCCCATTCAGTTCGATCTCAACCTGGGAACGGGCATAGGCCAGCGCATCATGAGCCGCTCCGATCACCTGTGGTGTCGATCGCATTGAGTAAGCATCCTGGACCTTGCATTTTACCTTACCATCCGCCAATTCACCTCCTTTGACACATTTGAGAATGGCCGCAGCGCTACGGATAGCACCTTGAAAACCACGAATTACATGAAGCCTGGGATTATAGGGAAGCATGTTGGCTTTCATAGCTTCGAGCGACATAGATGCAGCGATCTCAGCCTGTTTAAGCCAATTGTTTGCATCATAAAGAAATAATGCGCTCATTGCAGTGAGTACATTCGACCCGTTGATAGTTGCCAGCCCGTCGCGTGCTTTCAGTCCAGGAACCTGGATTCCGGCAGCTTCAAAAGCTTCTTTACCCCGCATCAGTTTTCCTTTGTAGTAAGCATGTCCCTCTCCCATCATCAGGAGAGCGATCTGTGACATGGGTGCAAGATCGCCACATGCCCCAACCGAACCCTTCCGGCAAACAAAGGGAGTTACCCCTTTATTAAGCATGTCGATCAAAGTTTGAGTGATCTCCAGGCGTGAACCTGAATTTCCATGAGCATGCACATTGATACGCCCCAGCATGGCTCCCCTGACCCAATCGATGGGCATCGGATCACCGATACCGGCAGCATGGTTATAAATCAGGTATTTCTGGAAATCTTTGACCTGGTCATCAGTAAGAACTACTTCCGAAAATTCACCGATCCCGGTATTCACCCCATACATGATCTCTCCGCTGAGGATCTTTTTCTCCAGCATTGCCCGGCATTTGTGGATCCGCTCAACAGCTTCGGGATCTAATTCAACTTTTTCATTGTGGCGGGCGACGTTTACAATATCTTCAATAGTCAGGCCAGCCCCTTTGATAATTAGTGTCATAAGATAAAGTCATTTAGAGACGCAATTCGTTATTTAGTATTTGTATCAAATCCTCCACACTTAACGGTTTCTGTTCACTTGTCTTCATATTTTTAACTTTCATCTGTCCGCTTTGTATCTCATCTTGTCCGACCAGAACGACGAAAGGAATATTTTTCCGGTTGGCATAATCCATCTGTTTCTTCAATTTGGCTGATTCCGGGAATATTTCAGCGGCAAACCCATGTGCACGTATTATTGCTAAAATAGAAAAACAATATTTTGACTCTTCCGCTCCGAAATTTATAAAGAGGACTTGTGTGGTGGATCGGATTGTTTCCGGGAAAAGGTCGAGCTCATTCATTACGTCATAAATCCGATCTGCGCCGAAAGAAACTCCGACCCCCGAGATGTCAGGCAATCCGAAAATCCCGGTCAGGTCATCATATCGACCGCCACCACATAAACTTCCGATAGTAACATCAGTTGCAGCAACTTCGATGATGGTTCCGGTATAATAATTCAATCCACGGGCAAGGCGTACATCGAAATCAAATTTATTCCTTAGGTTAAGTCCTTTTAAATAATCCCGGATAATGCGCATTTCTTCAATTCCTTTCAAGCCTGATTTTGAATCATTAAGAAAGGATTCAAGCATGGAAAATCTCTCTTTTATTTTCCCGCCGGCAACCATCAGGGGTAAAAGACGGTCGATAGCAGTTCTGGAAAACCCACGTTCTGCTAACTCCTCTTTGACCTTATCGGGACCGATCTTATCAAGCTTGTCAAGGGCAATTGTAAGGTCATTAAGCTTCCCGGGTTGCCCTATCGATTCAGCAATACCGGCAAGAATCTTACGGTTATTGAGACGTATAATTACTTTTATCCCCAGATTGGAAAAAATATCATCGATGATCTGAACCAGTTCGACTTCATAGAGGAGGGAATCGCTGCCGATCACATCCACATCGCATTGAAAAAATTCACGATAACGACCTTTTTGCGGACGGTCGGCTCTCCATACCGGCTGGATCTGGTAGCGTTTGAAGGGAAATGTAAGCTCATGCTGGTGTTGAACTACATACCGGGCAAAAGGGACGGTGAGATCGTATCGTAATCCTTTTTCGGAGATATGTCTTGTCAGATCCTGAATGCCCGATCCTGGATGCTGGATTCTGGATGCTGGATTCTGGATGCCGGATATTTGAAGTTCGAAGCCTTCCAGATAATTCCCTGAATTCAGAATTTTAAAAAGCAGCTTATCACCCTCTTCACCATATTTCCCCATCAGGGTAGAGAGGTTCTCCATGGCAGGAGTCTCCAATGGCTGGTAACCATAGAGGCGAAAAACCTTTCGTATGGAGTCGAAAATATAATTCCGCCTTACCATCTCATCGGGTGAAAAATCGCGGGTACCTTTAGGAATGGAGGGTTTTTGGGAGGACATGGATCCTTTTTCTGCAAATATAAAAAAGAATATGGAACTTAAAATAGTCAGCAGTCAGCAGTCGGCAGTTTAAAATTCCTTTTCCTGAACACCTGTCCGCTTGTCCGGCCGGTCACTTATTCACTCATTCACCCAACCACCCTATTTATACTTTCAGTTTTTTGTATCGTATCCTCTTCGGTCCCTCATCGCCAAGTCGTTTCTTTTTATTTTCCTCATACTCAGAGTAACTTCCTTCGAAGAAATAAACCTGAGAATTACCTTCAAAGGCAAGAATATGAGTGGCGACACGGTCGAGGAACCACCGGTCGTGGGAAATAATAACCGCACATCCGGCAAAGTTCTCAAGACCATCTTCCAGTGCTCTCAGCGTATTTACATCAATATCGTTGGTTGGCTCATCCAGCAGTAATACGTTGGCTTCTTCCTTCAGGGTGAGTGCCAGGTGAAGCCGATTTCTCTCTCCACCAGAAAGGACACCACATTTTTTTTCCTGATCGGCTCCGGTAAAATTAAACCGGGCAACATAAGCGCGGGCGTTCATCGAGCGTCCACCCAATTGGATGGTTTCACTGTTATCGGAGATCACCTGGAAGACAGTTTTTTCGGGATCAATGGCGGCATGGCTTTGATCGATATAACCCAGTTTAACGGTTTCCCCGACGGTAAACGATCCGGTATTGGTTTTTTCCGATCCCATGATCATGCGGAACAATGTAGTCTTACCGGCGCCGTTAGGACCGATTATACCTACAATGCCGGCCGGAGGAAGTGAAAAATTCAAATCTTCAAAGAGCAGCTTATCATCAAACGACTTTGAAACACCCCGAGCTTCAATGACCATATTGCCAAGCCGCGGACCATTGGGGATATATAATTCCAATCGTTCTTCCTTCTCTTTTACATCTTCACTCAACATTTTTTCATAGGCATTCAATCTTGCTTTTCCCTTTGCATGGCGGGCTTTGGGTGACATTCGGACCCATTCCAACTCCCTTTCAAGAGTTTTACGCCGTTTGCTTTCCGATTTCTCCTCCATAGCCAGACGTTTGGATTTCTGATCGAGCCACAAAGAGTAATTTCCCTGCCAAGGAATTCCCTCACCACGGTCGAGTTCGAGAATCCAGCCGGCTACATTATCCAGGAAATAACGATCGTGGGTAATGGCAATGACCGTTCCTTTATATTGCTGCAGGTGCATTTCCAGCCATTCAACCGATTCCGCATCAAGGTGGTTGGTAGGTTCATCAAGCAGTAGTATATCTGGTTCCCGCAGAAGAAGCCGGCAAAGGGCAACCCGGCGTTGCTCTCCTCCCGACAGGTTTCTGACCGGAGTATTGCCTTCCGGACAACGAAGGGCATCCATCGCCCGTTCCAGTTTGCTGTCGAGCTCCCAGGCGCCATGCTTATCAAGGAGTTCGGTCAGTTCTCCCTGACGTTTGATGAGCTTATCCATTTCACCGTCGCTCATAGGTTCGGCAAACTTATTGTTCACCGACTCATATTCCTTGAGAAGATCAACCACCTCTTTTACCCCCTCTTCCACGATTTGGCGCACCGTCCTTGATTCATCCAGTTTGGGATCCTGTTCCAGGTAGCCGACCGTATATCCTGGTGAAAATACAACCTGCCCCTGGAATGATTTTTCTTTCCCGGCAATGATCTTCAGCAAGGTAGATTTACCAGAACCGTTCAAACCGATGATACCAATCTTGGCTCCATAGAAAAAAGAAAGGTAAATGTTCTTCAATACTTGTTTATGTGGAGGGAAGGTTTTGGAAATCCCTACCATGGAAAAGATTATCTTTTTATTGTCGGACATGTTTCGTCATTCGTCACTCGTCAATAATTTTTCAATCTTTGCAGTCTCCGTCTCCCAGTTATAGTTCCGGTGAACGAATTCATAGCCTTTTATAGCGATCTCTTTGGTTTTCTCGGGATTGTTGAGCAGATCGAAGATATGTTGAGCATACTCTCCCGGAGTCTTTGCTACCAGGATCTCTTCTCCTTCCTTAGCTTGAATGGCTTGGAAAGCAAGGGGTGAAGTGATGCACGGGACTTTCATGGCCATGGCTTCAAGGATTTTATTTTGAAGACCTGTTCCGATCTGCATTGGTGCAATAAAGATCTTGGCCTTGGAATAGCAAACCCTCATATCGGGAACCCAACCGCTGACCTCTACGTTGGTGGATTTCAGGACCATGACCCGGATATGTGGATTGGCCCCCGCGATTAGCAACCGGATATCGGGTTTTTTTTCAAGAAGTACCGGTAAGATTTGATGCACCAAGAATTCTGCACTGTTTATGTTCGGAGGATAACCCATATTACCGGTGAAGATCAGGTCATACTCTTTCTCCCGCTCTACCGGCTTGAAAAAGTCAGTATCCACTCCATTTGCAACGACAACAATCTTTTTTCTTTCAGGATGTGGGATCAGGTCACGGTCGGGTATGGAAATAATTATTTTATTATCGAATGCGTTAAAGCATTCATGTTCATAATTGAGCAACCGGTTATATTCGATCTTTAAAAATGGTCGTATGTAAAATGGTGCAGTAACCAGCCGGCGTTCTACTCCTTTGGAAAAAACATCCTGGTAGTCAAGGGTTTTTGGGATTGATAGGTTCTTTACATATTCGGCAACACGGATGAGTTGGCAAAAAATGTGATCAGGTTTGTATTGTTCAATCAACCGATGGATCTGACGTTCGGAATTTTTATTGTAGAAAAAACCAACTTGAAGTGGTTTTTGGGTAAAGAGCGCCTTGAGGAGATTAACAACTATGGTCGCTCTTGAAAGAGGAATTATGTGAATTGCTTTGACATATTTTTTAAGTACCGGGATGGCGTCATCGTGCAGTGTGCCGTCATTCATAGCACAAAGAATGATCTCATGATGTTTCGAAAGATTCTTAATCTGGTGGAATGCCCTCAGTTTATCACCTTTCTCAGTAGGGTAGGGTACTCTGGGTAAAAGAAAAAACAATCGCATGAGGATGGTTTGGAATGGGCAAAAATAAAAAAATCCAAGTTAACCGGTAAGGAGTCGATAAAAACTGATCAACTTTTTGACGATCATATTCCGGTTATAATTTGTTTTAACCAGCTCCCTGCCGTTTTTCCCGATCTGTATACAGCGTTCTGCATCACTCACACAGATGGAGATCATTTCAAAAAATTCGCAGGGAATATTAGCGATCAGGATATTTTCACGGTTTGTACAATGGATACCTTCTACACCCAGACCGGTAGAGATGATCGTTTTACCCGTCGCCAGACCTTCAATAATTTTAACCCGGATGCCGCTACCAGAAAAAAGCGGAACAATCATAATGGATTTTGAAGTCATGAATTCGCGTGCATCGTCCACCTCACCGAGCACAACCACATTATGAAGCTTCAATTCCTTCATCCACGATGGCATTTCTCGTCCGGCAAGATAATATTTAAGATTAGGAAACTGGTTTACAATATCGGGCCACACATTATGTAAAAACCACCGAACTCCCTCCTCATTCGGCATCCAGTTCATTGCACCTATAGTAAATAGTGACGGGAATTCAGCTTTTTCAGGAAAATAGGGATATTGATCGGGATCCACACCGAAGGGAATGTCAATAACAGGAGTGACGCGTGACGCGTGACGCATTACGACATCGGACTTCTGACTTCTGACTTCTGACTTCTGACTGAGGACTTCCTTGAAATACTCCGCATCATTAGGTGTGATAGCAGCGATCCCGTCAAATTCACTTAGCACGGAATGCTCATAGTTTTTAAGGGTTCGTGCGAGGTGATTAAGGTACCAGCGTTTAAAAGGATTCCTTGTTTCACCGGCAACCCTTTTCCAGATCAGATGTTCGATATTATGCGCCCGTAACACAATTTTTGCCCGGGAATTTTGCCTGAGTGTTTCCAGGTACGGACTCATGAAAAGAGTTTCAAGCTGAATGATGTCAAAAACATTATTTTTCAGAACCTCAATTAATTTCTTCCGGAACGATTCTGAAATGAACCGTTCAATATGATAAGAGCGTCCGGTGAAGAGGTTCAGGAATGCATCCAGGGGTTTTATCCTCAGATCGACATCGATTAGTTCAATATCGGTCTTAATCCGGTAATCCACCGGGATCGATTGCGGATCAATATGATATTTGTAAGAATTTATGGCAAGAACCTTAATCTCATGTTCCGCATCGGCAAGTCCCTCCACTAACATATTCATTGCAAGAGGACCTCCTTCCCTTGGTGGCCAGGGCGACTTGTTACAGAGAAAGAGGATCTTCATATTCGTCGTTCAGGGATTCTGAAGAATTTCTTAAAAAAGGTTGTCCACGCATCAATATCGAATAAGGAGGCATCATTAGTTGCTTTATAAGTAAGGAAAATACCAATGGGCAAAAGTACCGCCGATGCAATCCACATCCCTTCCCATGCAGGAATAACTCCTTCTGCCGTATATTTTTCCCCTATGAAAGAGATAACCCAGAAAAGGATGAAGAACAAGGTGGAAATAACGGCCGGCATACCCAATCCTCCCTTCCGGATGATTGCTCCCAGCGGGGCACCTATAAAGAAAAGAAGGAAACAGGCAATGGAAAAGGAAAATTTCTTATGGAAAACAATCTGATGCTTAAAGATCAATTTGCTTTTTGAAGCAAGATTTTCCTTGCTGATTTCAAGGTTTTGTTTCACCGCCATAGCCGAATTTTTAGCCGATTCCAGAACCACATCCCTTTCATCCGGCTTCAGGTTCGTCAAAAGATACCCGTAAATGGATTGTAAAGTATCGGGAACCTTCTTTTTAAAGTTGTCTGTCTGGATATAAAAAGTGAAGTTACTCAAGGTGGATTTTTTAAAATTCAGTTGATCCTTTAACAACTGTTCCTGTATCGAATCAATTGCAAACCTTAACTGCCGTATGTTTTGCATTTCGTAATTCTTTTTAAAAAGATTTTCATCGGTGCGGGTAAGTTGAAAAGCCGACAGATTAAATCGTTGGGATTGTTCCCTGAACCGGGTTCGCTGGAAGGGTCGGGTCTGCTCATGTCCCCGGAGGTCGATCCGTTCCTCATAGTTTATTCCGTTGTACAAACGAAAAACGAGGAATCGTTTATCCGGTGTTAGTTCCATCTTACCCTGCTCAGCAACTGTCAGGGAGTTATTACCCATATGCTTACTGTGGTCATAAACCATTACATCGCGTATGGTATTTCCGTCCTTGTCTTTATGTCCGACCCTGATGACAAAACCGTCAATTCCGTTGTAAAAAACTCCTTCCCTGAGATTGAAAGCCAATTTTTTTTGACGGACATCATAAAGAAGCGAGAGAAATTTAAGGTTTGCGGCTGGAAGAACCACATTGGCAAAATAAAAGGCGATCAGGCTTATTACAATAGAAACGATGATCAGCGGGCGCATGATCCTGCTCAGGCTGATCCCGGCTGCTTTCATGGTAACCAATTCATAGTGTTCTCCCAGGTTTCCGAACATCATGAGGGAGGAAAGCAGAATAGCCAGGGGTAAGGCCATTGGAACAAAAGTAGAGGAGGCGTAAAACAATAGCTTTACAATGATATACCATTCCAGGCCCTTCCCGACAAGATCGTCGATATATTTCCACACAAACTGCATCAGCAATATGAACAGTGCGATGAAAAAGGTCATTACCAGTGGTCCGAGATAGGATTTCAGGACAAACCTGTCGAGCTGTTTCATGAAAGAAAGCGAATAGGATTACAAATATAGCTATTATGTATAACGAGAAAATTTATCATGTATTTTTGTGCTGGAATACCCTTCCGTATTTTGATTCCATTGAGGAAGTACAGGTTAAAAAGATGATAATGAAAGGAGTTTATGCAAATCGTAGAGGTAAAGGATAAAAAATCAATACATCAGTTCCTGAATGTCGTCAGGTTGATCTACAAAGACGATCCGGTCTATGTACGTCCCCTGGATAAGGAAATTGAATCTGTTTTTGATCCGAAACAAAACGGGTTTTTCAATCATGGTGAGGCAACCCGATGGATTATACAGGATGATCATGGACAACCGATCGGCAGAGTTGCCGCTTTTATTAACCGTCGTAAAGCATATACCTTTCCCCAGCCTACCGGAGGGATGGGTTTTTTCGAATGTATAAACGAAAAGACGATTGCCACCATGCTTTTTAATATTGCCCGCGATTGGCTTGCTGAACGCGGGATGCAGGCTATGGATGGCCCTATTAATTTCGGTGAAAACGATGTTAACTGGGGTCTGCTGGTTGAGGGTTTTATCCATCCCGGGCTTGGTATGAGTTATAACCCTCCTTACTACCGTGATTTTTTTGAGTCTTACGGTTTCCAGTTTTACTTTGAGCAGGTTTCCAACCATCTTGATCTGACCAAACCATTTCCGGAAAGGTTCTGGAAAATAGCTGAGTGGGCAATGAAAAAACCGGAGCTAAGTTTCCGCCATGTGACGTTTGATAAAACCGAAATGTTCATCCGGGATATGAAGGAAGTTTACGATGATGCCTGGAAATTCCATGAGAGCTTTACACCGATGGATGAAGCTACTTTGGTGAAGGGACTACAAAAAGCTAAATCCTTCGTCGACCCGGAAATGATCTGGTTTGCCTATTATAATGAAGAACCGGTGGCATTCCTGGTTATGTTTCCCGATGTAAACCAGATCATCAAGCATTTGAATGGGAGATTAAATCTCTGGAACAAATTAAAGTTCCTGTATTTAAAATCACGCAAGACCATTACCCGGGCACGTATTGTCATCATGGGGGTGAAGCCAAAATACCAGCGGTTTGGCGTTGAATCAGGAATTTTCTGGCATCTGAATGAGAAGATGAAAAAGAAACCACATATCACAGAGCTGGAACTCTCGTGGGTTGGCGATTTCAATCCCAAAATGCGAGCTTTACATGAATCGGTAGGAGCGGTCTTTGCCAAAAGACATATAACCTACCGGAAATTATTCTCATCCGACAAAGAGTTTCAGCGGTCAACCATCATTCCTGTTGATACAAAAGAAAAGACATTACGCGGGGAGTCTCTGTTGTAATTATTAAATTTTCCTGGATTCTTTAAATGGATAGATTTAAATTTTATATTTGTCTCTTTAAAAAGCAACTTATATGCATTATTTTGTATCTTTGTAAATAAAAAAATCCTTTTGTTAAACTTAAACCCAAAAGCAATGAAGAAAATCTTACTTTTTGCAATGATCTTGTCGATTGGCTTAAGTGCGGCTGCACAGCTTAAGCCACACCAATCAACAAGAAACATAGTTAAAGCGCCTAAACCGGTAACAATGATTGATGACCAGGTTATTGGCGTGAAACCGGTTAATTCAATAGTAGTTAATAAGGCAGTCCTTGACGATCCTATTCTAATGACCACAAAGTATGACCTGCAAAGCAATAATTCCAACGGCAATTATTTTTATAAATACGCAGATGGAACAATGGCAGGAGTAGCGATCTTTTCTCATCTTGAGGATTACAGCGATCGTGGCACCGGTTACAATTATTATGACGGCACAGCTTGGGGTGCTGCTCCTGCTGCACGAATTGAAAGTATAAGAACCGGTTGGGGAAACTATGCTCCCTGTGGTCCGAATGGAGAAATCGTTGTTTCTCACCGTAGCGGTACAACTCCTCTTTTACTTTGCAAACGTACAACCAAAGGCACTGGGGCATGGGTCGAAACAGAACTCCCTCCCCCTGCAGGTGCCACAGGAATGCTATGGCCACGGCTTGTAAGCGGTGGTCCTGATCACAATACACTTCATCTTATTGCTATGACAGCTCCGGTAGCCAATGGTGGTGGTATCTACGAGGGTCTTGATGGTGCATTACTTTATAACCGTTCACAAGATGGTGGTGACAACTGGGAAGGATGGCAAATGCTTCCGGAAATGACCTCCACAGAATATCTCGCTTTCGGTGGCGACAGCTATGCTCTTGCAGATCCACGTGGCGATACGATTGCCTTTACTTATGGCGATAACTGGTATGATCAAGCCATCATGAAATCTACTGACAATGGGACTACATGGACGAAGACGATTATCTGGCCATGCCCATATAATAAGTGGGCGGGCGGTGACACCACCGGAACCTTCTGGTGTGTTGACGGAACTATGGCAGCAGCCATTGATAAAAATGGTAAAGTTCATGTTACCATGGGTCTGCAACGTGCCAGTGGAGACGAAGGAGGTAGTAAATATTGGGTTCCTTTTACCGACGGTTTATTATATTGGAATGAAGATATGCCACCCTGGCCAGAAGTTCTCGATACAGCAGCTCTTATAGCTGGTGGAAATTACATCGGCTGGGTGCAGGATCCTCTGGTATGGAATGCTCCGGATGCCGAAATGGCCTGGTATTATGTATCTATGAGTAGTTTCCCCACTATGACCATCGATGATTATAACAATATCTTTGTTGTTTGGTCAGGGGTTACCAACTTACGCGATCCCAACAACTTTATGCTTCGCCACCTTTTTGCAAGAGCATGGGCCGCAAACGAAAATGCATGGATG